>MKWU01000771.1_pt1 | contig 60086 bp, 50 predicted proteins | sample 809101 | NCBI WGS metagenome assembly MKWU01 (sample SAMN05860141, study PRJNA318959) | sponge metagenome | host: Aplysina aerophoba | place: Slovenia: Piran, Adriatic Sea, Gulf of Piran | collected 2013-05-07
CGCCACCGAACGCGCGGCGGCCGCTGGTGACGCGCGGAGTGCGCAATCGAAGCCGGGCGGCCCGGGCGCCGGCCGGCGTCCGGCGAAAGCCGCCACCAGGCGCTCCGCGCCGGCAGCCCAACCCGCCTCGGGGCGCTCGCACGCCTCCGCAAGGGCCGATATCGCGGCGGCAAAACCGGAGACCTGTCCTGTCGTCGGGCGTCCGGTCTGCTACTATGGTGACTGCCGCCACTGGAGCGGCGCCGGCTGCGCTCATCCGAGCGCCGTTTCCGCGCCGCCCGGTGGTGACCAGCGCAACACGCCGATGGGGCGCCGCAAGGGCTCTGCTACGCGGACCCGCGGCTAGCGCCCGCCATCATGTCGAACAGGAGTTGACAAGGCGCCTCACCGGCGCCCGCCCATGGCTACCCCACCAAGCAAAGCATACGAGAACCTGCCGTTTCTGCGCAGCCGCGACGCCCGCATACTGCGCATACTCTCCGAGTACCTGGAGCCGCAATCGCGCCTGCAGCGGCGCCGCATCCGCAGCGCCATCGTGTTCTTCGGGGCAAGCAGCACCCTGGACCGGGAGCAGGCCCGGGAACGGTACGGAGCGATTGCCGCCGGCCAGGTAAGCGGCGCAACGGACCAAGAGATCCTGCGCGCCCGTCACCAACTGCGCCTCGCCGAGTACTACGAGGACGCCCGCGTGCTGGCGCGCCGCGTTACCGAGTGGGCGCGCGAATCGGGCGCCGACGGCGAGTTGGTAGTGTGCTCGGGTGGCGGTCCGGGCATGATGGAGGCAGCCAACCGCGGCGCCGCCGAGGCGGGCGGGCAGAGTGTCGGCCTCACCATCAGCCTGCCCAACGAACCGCTGCCCAATCGGTTCGTCAGTCCCGGTCTGGCGATGGAGTTCCGCTACTTTTTCATGCGCAAGTTCTGGTTCATGTACCTGGCCCGCGCGCTGGTGGCGTTCCCGGGCGGCTACGGCACCATGGATGAACTGTTCGAGGTGCTGACCCTGCTGCAGACGCGCAAGGTTCAGCGCCCGGTTACGGTGATCGTGTTCGGGCGCGAGTACTGGGACGAGGTGGTGAACTTCGACAAGCTATACGAGTGGGGTACTATCAGCGAACAGGATCGGAAACTCATTCACCTCGTCAACGACGTCGACGAGGCATTCGCCATCCTGACCAGCGCCATCACCAGCCCGAAGGCCGGCAAGCGGGGCTGACCCGCACGCGCCGCCCGGGCCGCCCGGCGCCGTAGCACCGGGCGGCGCCACATCAGTTCATTGCTCCGTCACTCACGTAGATCCGCGTCTCCGGGCGGAACGCCGCCCAGGAGAACCAGAAGTGGTTGATGCTCACCACCGCCTCCAGCTTGCTGCCCTCCAGGGGGCCGGCGGTCGCTTCGCCGAGCAGGCTCCAGGTGCTGGCGGTCTGGCGGTCGCGAATGGCGCCGTCCAACCACTCGAAGTCGAGCACTTCGCCATTGAGGCTGCGGCTGAAAGAGGCGCCGGTGCCAACATCGCGGCCGGCGGCGATACTGCCGGAATCGAGGGCGGAGGCCGTTCCCGGTTGCCAGAACAGCGTGATCGGGGTCTGCGCCACGGTGTCGTTGATGACCCGCGCGGTCTCGAGTGTCTCGTAGGGGTAGGCTACCGCCTCCTCCGGAAGGTCCACCGTCAGCACGCGCGCCATCGGCGGCAACTCCTCGGGCGTTCGCGGTCCGCGGTACAGGAACGGGCGGTTGTTGATGTTGTCGTAGCCGGCGTAAGGGTTGCGCCCGTAGGAACGGCTGTAACCGGTGTCCCGAGACAGCACGTCGGCGTCCGGGTAGCGCTCGCGAAAGTCCTGCCAGCTGACGATGTTGGCCGGGTAGAAGCCAAGTTGGCTGCCGGCGTATTTGCCGGCTATGCCGGCGCCGGTGGCCTGCTGCCACCAGGTCTCGGTCTGGCGGTCGTACATGATCAGGTTGCTGTAGCGCAGCCGCCCGGTGGTACCGAAGTCGAGCACCTGGCCGTCGAACTCGCGCTGAAACCCGATCGCGGTGTTGCACAACGGGCAGAACGTCACCGAGATCGGCACTCCGCCCACCTCGTCGTTGACGATTTCGTGCCAAGTGAGTACTTGCAAGGGGTATGCCTTGGCCGTGCCGCCGGCCTCCACCAGCACCACCGGCTCCAGTTCACCCAGCCAGCCGTCGGCGTCTGCCACCGACACGAATTGCGGGTTGTCGATAGACGGGATGCCGTCCTTGGGCGGGCCGCCGGACAGCACGTCGCTGTACGGCACCGTGTGGCGCGTGAAGTCGGTCTTGAACTCGCGCCCGGCGCCGCGCGGGGCCGCTTCTTCGGCCAGCAGTTCGGGGTCGGTCACGGCGGTACCCGGCGCCGGGGCGGCGACCAGCAATACGGCGCCGCCGGCCAGGATCGCCCCGGCGATGGCCACAATCGTCAGTCGAATCCGGGGGCGAGATTTCCATTGCATCGTTACAGCTCCATCGGAAGGGGTTGCGGCAGCCGCGGCCGCCGCTGTCGGTGAACAGACGGCCGCACCGCCGCGAATCTTACCGGGCGGTCGCAGCCGGTGCGGCACGCTCCTCAGTTGACATGGCGCGCTCGCGCTACGATATTTTGCACCACTTCAGGTCTCCTTCGTCTAGCGGTTAGGACACCGGGTTTTCATCCCGGCAACAGGGGTTCGACTCCCCTAGGAGATGAACCTCGCAGTTTCGTTGACCACACCGCCCGCGCCCGGCGCCGGAGTACCCGGAATGCAGATCAGAGGACGCAACATTCACTTGGTAGGGGCCAAGGGTACCGGCATGGCGGCGCTCGCCGAAATCCTGGCGGCGCGCGGTGCATCGCTGAGCGGATCCGACGTGGCCGAATCGTTCCCTACCCAGGAGATCCTGGACCGTCTGCAGCTCCGCCCCGGCGTTGGCTTCGCGGCCGCCGACCTGCCGGCCGACACCGACTGGGTGATTCATTCCGCCGCCTACGAACGCCGCGACAACCCGCAACTGCTGGCCGCCGCCGCGCGCGGCATTCCGCTGTCCAGCTACCCGGAAGCGCTCGGTGAACTGTCGCGTAGTGCGCGCTCGGTGGCCGTGTCCGGGGTGCACGGCAAGACCACAACCGCCGCCCTCTGCGGCCTGCTGGTGGAGGCGCTCGGCCTCCCGGCCACGGTACTCACCGCCACCGGGGTGGCCAACTTCGGCGGCCGCGCAACGCTGATCGGCGGCGCCGACTACCTGATTGCGGAGACCTGCGAATACCGCAACCACTTTGCCAACTTCCAGCCCGGCCACGTGGTGATCACGGCGGTGGAGCTGGAGCACGTCGATGCGTTCCCGACCCATGCCGCGCTGGTGGCCGCGTTCGCCGACTTCGCCGCCGCACTACCGCCGGGCGGGATCCTTATTTACTGCGCGGACGACGCGGGCGCCGCCGAGGTGGCGCGCACCGTGGCGTTGAGGCGCCCCGACGTGCGCCTGCAGGCGTACGGGGAAAGTGCGTCCGGCGCGCTGCGCATCGGCTCGTTGCGGGCGGCGGCGGGCGCGGTACGTTTCACGCTCGACTGCCTGGGCGCGCCGGTGACGCTGAGCGTTCCGGGCCGCCACAACGCCGCCAACGCCGCCGCCGCCGTCGGCGTGGCAAGGGTGCTGCTCGCCGAGCAGGGCCGGCCGCTGGGCGCGGCCGAGCAGTCCGCCATTGTGGGTGCGCTCGGCAGCTACCACGGCGGCAAGCGCCGCGCTGAAGTGGTGGGCGAGTGCGGCGGCATCCTGGTGATCGACGACTACGCGCATCACCCCACCGAGCTGGTTTCCACGCTGGCCGGGCTGCGCGCGTTCTATCCCGACCGCCGCATCGTGGTCGACTTCATGAGCCACACCTACTCGCGCACCGCTGCGCTGCTCACCGGCTTCGCGACCGCGTTCGGCGATGCCGACCAGGTGTTACTGCACCCGGTGTACGCGTCCGCCCGCGAGCATTCCTCCGCCACCCCCGAGCAGGCGGGACGCGCACTGTACGATGCCGTGGCCGGCCACCATCCGCGCGTGCGCTGGTGCGCGACCCTGCCGGATGCGAGTGCGTGGCTTGCCGCCACGCTGCGCCCCGGCGACCTGCTGGTGACCATGGGCGCCGGCGACAACTGGCGGGTGGGCCTGGAGGTGCTGCGCATGCTCGGCGCCGCGAACCGGTGCGGGGCCAACGGCTGATGCGCGGCATGACCGGATTCGGCCGCGCCGAACACGCCACCGAGAGCTGGCACATCTCCGTTGAGCTGAAGTCCTACAACAGCCGCTACCTGGAGATCCAGGTAAACGTGCCGCCCGGTTACGGCGAGTTGGAGCCGCGTCTGCGCGCCATGGTCACCGAGCGCGTGCGTCGCGGGCGGGTGGAGTTGGCACTGTCGGTGGTTGATCTGACCGATTCCGTGCGGGTGAGCGCCGACACGGGCTCCGCGCGCGCCTACCTGGCGGCGCTGCGCGAACTGTCCGACGTTGCCGGCGGCGGGGCGGTCACGCTGAGCAACCTGCTCGCGGTGGGTGGTTTCCTGAGCGAGCGGCGCGAGGTAAGCGTGGAGCGGGTGTGGAGCGATTGCCGGCAACCGCTGGAGCAGGCGTTCGCGCAGTTCGAGCATGCCTGCCGCCAAGACGGGCGCGTAACCGCCGCCGACCTGAGCCGCCTGCTTGCCGAGGTGAAGCGCGAGGTGGATCTGATCGAGACCGAGGCGCCGCGGGCCGCGCAGAGCCAGCGGGACGCGGTAGCCGCCCGCGTGCAGGAGCTGCTGGCAGACTCGGTCAACGAAGAGCGGTTGATTGCCGCACTCGCCACGCTGCTCGCCAAGAGCGACGTCAACGAGGAACTGGTCCGGCTGCGCGGTCACCTTGGCGCGTTCGAAGACGCGCTCGCCGCTGGGGAGCGCGCCAAGAAACTGGAGTTCATCAGCCAGGAGATGATGCGCGAGGCAAACACCGTGGCCGCCAAGGGCGCCGCATTCTCGATCAGCGCGGCGGCGGTACGCGTCAAGGATGCCGTCGAGCGTATCCGCGAGCACCTGCGCAATGTCGCCTGACCAAACCGCGCCGATGCGGATCGCGATTTCGGGCAAGAGCGGCTGTGGGAACTCGACGGTATCGCGCCTGGTGGCCGATCATCTCGGCCTCAAGCTGGTAAACTACACGTTCAAGAATCTCGCCGCCGAGCACGGCATCGGTTTTGCCGAGTTGCATGCGCGCGCCGGCCGCGACTTCTCGATCGACCGCACCTTGGACCGGCGCCAGCTCGCGGCGGCGGCCGGCGGCAATTGCGTGCTCGCCTCCCGCCTCGCCATCTGGTTGCTCGCGGACGCCGAGCTGAAGGTGTACCTGAGTGCCCCGCCGGAGGTGCGCGCGCGGCGTATCGCACAGCGCGAAGAAAGCCGTTTCGAAGTGGCGCTGGTCGCCACCGGCCGGCGCGACGCCAGCGACCGGCAGCGCTACCTGGACCTGTACCGGATCGACATCGACGACGCCGCGCCGGCCGACCTGGTGGTCGATACCTCTGCGCACAATCAATTCGAGGCGGCGGCGGCCATCGTCGACGCGGCCCGAGCGCTGCGCGCCGCTGCCGGCGGGGGCATCTGACCGCCGCAGCGGGCGGGGTCCGATTACGGTACCCGAATGGCGCAAACGGCTATATTATTGAGGTGACGTGATTCTTCCTCTGAACCTGCTCATCGGTAATATCGACAACCGCTATCAGCTCTCGGCAGCGGCGATGCGCCGCGCGCATCAGCTCGCCCTGACCGGCGATGAAGATGTCGAAACAAACAAGGGCAAGGTCGTCTCCACCTCCATTCAGCAGATCCTTACCAAAAAGGTGAAGTACGAGATAACGCGGTAGCGCACGCACGCGCGCCGACGACTCGAGGGTTGCCGCTGATGGCCGAGCCGGAGCAGGAATCCGGCGCGCGCGCCCGGCCGCGGGTCACGATTCTGCTTGGCCCGACGGCGGTCGGGAAGTCGCAGATCCTCGAAGACATGCTGCCGCGGCTGCGCGGCTGGCGCGCCGAGGTGATCAACGCCGACTCGCGGCAGGTCTACCGCGGGCTCGACGCGGGTACGGCAAAGCCTCCGGAGCGCCTGCGCCGCCAGCTGCCCCACCACCTGATCGACGTCGTCGACCCCGACAGCCAGTTCACCGCTGGCGACTTCGTGCGCGCTGCGGACCGCCTGGTGGCCGCGATCGAACGGCGCGGCGGCCGGGCGGTGGTCGCCGGCGGCGCGGCGTTCTACCTGTGGTCGTTCCTGTACGGGCTGCCGGCGGCGCCGCCGGCCGACCCGAGCGTGCGCCGCCATCTGCAGGAGCGGCTGCGCACCGACGGCGTGGCGACGTTGCACGCCGAACTCGCCCGCAACGACCCCGAGGGCGCGGCCCGGCTGCCGGCGGCGGACGTCAATCGCGTACTGCGCGCGCTTGAAGTTTTCCACCTTACCGGCGCCCCGTGGTCGTCATTCCGCCCGCCGGAGACGGTTCGCGGCGATATCGAGCTGCTGATCGTGGGGCTGCACCGGGAGCGGGCCGAGCTGTACGAGCGCATTGACCGGCGGGTGGAGGAGATGTTCGCCGGCGGCCTGATGGCCGAGGTTGCGGCGTTGCGCGCACGCGGCTGGCACCGCGGCACGCCCGGCCTGCGCAGCATCGGATACGCGGAGTTCTTTGCCTCCGGCTCGCCCCCGGAAGCGGAAGTGATGCGCCTGATCCAGCGCAACACGCGGCGGTTGGCGAAGCGCCAGCTCACCTTCTTTCGGCGCTTTCCGCAGGTACGCTGGCTGCCGGCTGCCGGCGCCGCCGAGGTGGGCGCGGCCATCGAGCGGTTCCTGGATCCTGCCGGCCCCGTGGGCGGCACGCGCGGCACGCGGACCGCAACTTGACAAGGGCGTGAGGGTTGGCGATAGTTACCGTGCGCACCGTGCTCCACGGCAACCCGTGACGGCGCAGCGCCGGTCGCGGAACCCGAGGCTGAAAAACTGGTTACAGACCCTGCTGGTTACGACCCTGGAGAATCATTGCAATGCCCTGCGGGCGGAAGCGTAAACGTCACAAGATAGCAACTCACAAGCGCAAGAAGAAGCTGAGAAAGAACCGGCACAAGAAGAAGTAGCGTGGCTCTTGTTCGGTGCGCGGTGCCGGCAGTCATGGCGCCGTGATGCGTTACGACGTGCGCCGCAACCTGCGCGTGTCGCCCCTTGATGGGCGCAGGCCGTGCCCGAAGGAGCCCCAGCCACTCGCCGCCGACATCAGCATTGACGCCCTCGATCAGACGCAGCAACGGATTGTCGCCGCGTCCCTGCGTGCATTGTCCGCGTCCGTCCGCGTGAGTGGCGGCACCGTGCAAGCCACGGTTGCGGGCCCCGTTGTTCCGACACTTGCCGCCGACTGGCAGAAGCATGATGCCACCCGTGCGCTGGGCCGGGAGCTGGCGGCATCGTGGGAGCCGTTGCCGGGTGCGATTGCGATCGCCGGTATCGCGCTCGACTACGCGCGGCGTGCGCTGGTCATGGGCGTCATCAATGCCACGCCCGATTCATTCTATCCCGCCAGCCGGCGCCAGGGCCCTGCCGCGGTGGCGGAGGCCGCATTGCGGATGCGCGAGCAGGGCGCCGACCTGGTCGATCTCGGCGGCGAGTCGACGCGCCCCGGTGCCGGCGCGGTGAGCGCCGCCGAAGAGATCCACCGGGTGGTTCCGGCAGTTGCGGCGGTGGTCTCCGCCGGCGGACCTCCCGTGTCGATCGACACCAGCAAGGCGGCGGTGGCGGAGGCGGCTCTCGACGCCGGGGCGGTGATGGTCAACGACGTGAACGGCCTGCGCGACCCCGATCTGCGCTGTCTCGCAGCCGAGCGCGGGGTCCCGGTGGTAATCAGCCACATGCGCGGTACGCCGCGCACAATGCAACGCAACGTCACGTACGGCGACACCGTCGCGGAGGTAGTGCGGGAACTGAAGCAGCGCATCAACGACGCCCTTGACGACGGCGTCGACCGCGGCCAGGTGATCGTCGATCCCGGTATCGGCTTCGGTAAGCGGGTTGGCGATAACCTGCGCCTGCTGCACGGCACGCCGGCGCTGCGCTCGCTCGGCCCGGTGCTCGTGGGAGTATCCCGCAAGTCATTCATCGGCACGGTTCTTGAGGCGCCTGTGGAAGATCGGCTGGCGGGGACGACGATCGCCAACACCGTGGCGCTGCTGCGCGGGGCGGACATGATCCGCGTGCACGACGTGCCGGCGGCGTTGCAGGCGGTGCGCTTCGCGGCGGCCGTGCGTGCCGCTGAGCGCGGCTGACGCCGGTTGACGAACGCGGCACGGCGGGCAATGGTGGCAGCGCCATGATGCTGCGGCTTGCGAGTACGATGAGATGATTCTGGGCGTTGGCATCGACGTGGTGCACCCGCAGCGGCTGCGGCGCTGGCAGCAGATTCCGGGCCTGCTGGAACGGTTCTACCATCCGGAAGAGTTGGCGCAGTGCCGCAAGCGTGCCGGGGAGGCCGCCGTGCTGTCGCTGGCAGCGCGGTTCGCCGCCAAGGAAGCGTTCGGCAAGGCGCTCGGCTCCGGGCTTGCCGGTCTTGCCCTGAAGGATATGGCGGTGATGAACAATCCGCTCGGCAAACCGGAGTTGCAGCTTACCGGGTCGGCCAAGGCGGCACTGCAGCGCCTTGGCGGCACGCGCGTGTTTATCTCCCTGTCGCACGAGAAAACGGCCGTGCTGGCGATGTGCGTCATCGAGGGCGACAGCACCGCGCCCGCCGCAGCCGGCGCGTGACCCGGCCGCCCACGGAGCGGTCTGCCGGACGGAATTCGCGCGGCACATCCGGCTCCGGCGACGTCAACGTCATGCTCACGCTCGCTTACGACGGCACCGACTTTGCCGGCTGGCAGGTGCAGCGCGAGCAGCGCACGGTGCAGGGGGTACTGGAGGCGGGGCTGGCGCGGATGCTCGACCGCCGGGTGCGGGTGCGGGCGGCGGGGCGCACCGACTCGGGCGTACACGCGATCGGCCAAGTGGCCAACTTCACCGCGCCGGTCACCATCCCGGCGGAGCGTTGGGCGGTGGCGATCAACTCCTACCTGCCGCCCGACGTGCGGGTGCTCGCGGCGCGCCCGGCGGCGGCGCAATTCGACGCGCGCCGCAGCGCGCTGGCGCGCGGCTACCGCTATCAGCTGCTCGTCGGCGGCGTCGGGCTGCCGCACCTGCGCCGCTACTGCTACCACGTCCGCCACCGGCCCGACCTCCGCCGGTTAAACAGGTCTGCAGCATATCTTGTTGGTGAACATGATTTTACAGTTTTCGCCGCGGCGGGCGATGCGAGCCTCAGCAAGGTCCGGCGGGTGATCAGCGCCGTGTTCTATCCGTCGCCGCCATACTTGGTGTTCCGCATCGTAGCCACCTCTTTCCTCTGGAAGATGGTGCGCAGCATCGTCGGTACGCTGCTGGAGCTGGCCGCCATGGATGCCCCGGCGGCCGACGTGCGGCGCCTGATCGCGGGCCGGCGGCGTGCGGAGGTGGGCCAGACCGCACCGGCGCGCGGCCTGTTCCTGGAGCGCGTGTGGTATCCTCCACTTTCCGAGTCATGACTCCCGACCAGCGCTTCTATCGCTTTCTTACCCTGATCGAAGACTACTATGCCGGCGGCGAGCGGAGCGTGGACCATCCGCCGCCGGTCCGATTTCCGAGGCCGATAACGGAGCCTGAGCCGGAGCCGGAGCGGTCCGCCGCGCCGGGGCGTGGAGACAGCCTGGACGCGGTGGCGCGCGAGATTGCCGCGTGCCGCGCGTGCGCGCTGTGCGAAGGACGCACCCGCACGGTGCCGGGAGAGGGTGCGGCGCAGCCGCTGGTGCTGGTAATCGGCGAGGGACCGGGGTTCGACGAGGATCGCAGCGGCCGCCCGTTCGTGGGCCGGGCGGGAGCGTACCTGGACCGGTGGCTCGAGGCGATCGAGCTGCGGCGCGCCGACAACTGCTTCATAACCAACGTGGTGAAGTGCCGCCCGCCGCAGAACCGCGACCCGGCGAGCGCGGAGTCGCAGGCCTGCCTGCCGTTCCTGCAGCGCCAGATTCGGCTGCTTGAGCCGCGCGCCATACTCTCGGTTGGACGGATTGCCGGTCAACTGCTCACCGGGCAGACCGCCACGATGGCCGCGCTGCGTGTGCACACCCACTCGTATCGGATTCCCGGGCTGCCGGAACCGGTACCCCTGGTGGCGACCTACCATCCGAGCGGCGTGCTGCGCAACCAGTCGTTGCGGCGCGCCGTGTGGGACGACCTGCGCCGCCTGCAGAAACTGCTCGCCGACGGCGGCACACCTCCCGCGGCCGGCGCCCGCTGACCAACAGCGACGGAGCGCCGGTGCCCCGCTACCTGCAGGTTGCGTTCAACCTTCCCATGCAGCAGACGTTCACCTATCTCGACCTGGACGATGCGGCTACCAAGAGCGGCGTTCGCGTGGTGGCGCCGTTCGGCAGGCGGCGGGTCACCGGATTCGTGATCGGCACCCCGCGCCGGGCGCCCGCGGGCGTGGAACTGCGCGCGATCGGGCGGCGGGTGGATGCGCAGCCGGTGTTCGACGGCGCCCTGCTGGAGCTGGCCCGCTGGGTAGCCGACACCTACCTGTGTTCGGTGGGCGAGGCGCTGGCCGCGATGATCCCCTCCGGGCGGCGCGAGATCCTGCCCGACGACACGCCCGGCACCGTGGAGCGGTGGCGCGACCATACCCTGACCGATGAGCAGGAGCACGCGGTGGCGGAGCTGACCGCGCCGAGACCGGATCACGCCGCCGGCGGCGCACAGGCGCGCCGCTTCTACCTGCGCGGCATTACCGGTTCCGGCAAGACGGCGGTGTTCATGGCCGCTGCCCGGCGCGTGGTGGCGGCCGGCCGCGGGGTGATTTACCTGGTGCCGGAGATAGCCCTGACCCACCAGGTGGTAGACCAGTTCAGCGACGTGTTCGGCGACCAGGTGGCGGTGATTCACTCCGCGCTTACCCCTTCGCAGCGGTTGCAGCAGTGGAGCCGCATCCGCGGCGGTGCGGCGCGCGTGGTGATCGGGGCGCGCAGCGCGGTATTCGCCCCGCTCAGCGACCTCGGCCTGATGGTAATCGACGAGGAGCACGAGACCTCCTACAAGGCGGGCGCAACTCCGCGCTACCACGCCCGCCAGGTGGCGATGCACCGCTGCTCGGCCGAGGGCGCCACCCTGGTGATGGGCAGCGCCACGCCGTCGCTGGAGGCGTTGCACCACATGCGGCGCGGCGTACTGCGCCGCCTCGACCTGACCCGCCGTCCCGGGGGGGCGCGCATGCCGTCGATCGAGGTGGTGGAGATGAAGGGCCAGCCGGGCCCGCTGTCGGGGCGGCTGCTTGGCGAGATCCGCGCCGCGGCGGCGGCCGGCCGCCAGTCGATCCTGTTCCTGAACCGGCGCGGGTTCTCCTACTTCTTTCACTGCCGGAGCTGCGGCTTCGAGATGCGCTGCGTGCGCTGCTCGGTAAGTCTCACCTTTCACAAGGCCAGCCGCGTGATGCTGTGCCACTACTGCGGCTATCGGGTCGCACCGCCGCGCGCGTGTCCGGAGTGCGCTTCGCTGGACATCGGCTACAGCGGCTTCGGTACGCAACGGGTCGAAGAGGAGCTGGCGGCGGCCGCGCCGGGGCTGCGCGTGCAACGCCTGGACACCGACGCGTTGCGCGACCGCGGCGAACTGCGCGGCGCGCTCAGCCGGTTTCGCAACGGCGAGGTGGACGTGCTGGTCGGCACCCAGATGGTTGCCAAGGGGCTCAACTTTCCCGCGGTCCGGCTGGTCGGCATCATCAATGCCGATACCGGCCTGCATCTGCCCGACTTTCGCGCCGCCGAGCGCACCTTCAACCTGATCGTGCAGGTCGCCGGGCGCGCCGGGCGCGCGCTGCCGGACGGGCGCGTGCTGGTGCAGACCTACCATGCCGATCGGCCGGCCATCCGGCTGGCGGTGGAGGGCCGCGCCGAGGAGTTCTACCGGCGCGAGATCGCCATGCGGCGCGAGACCGGGTTCCCGCCGTTCGCGCGGCTCATCCGGCTGGTGTTCCGCTCGCGCAGCAAGCAGCGTGCGCACGCCGCGGCGGTCGGCTTTGCCTCGCACCTGGAACGCGGTCGCGGTACGTCCGCCGAGGGCGAACTGCTCGGTCCGGTGGAGTGCCCGATCGAGCGCATCGCCGGCAGCTACCGGTTTCACCTGCTGCTGCGCCACCCCACCATCGGGCCGCTGCACCGGTGGGTGAAGCGCACGTGGCTTACCTTCAAGACGCCCGCCGGCACCCACCTGGAGATCGACGTGGACCCAACCTCGGTGCTGTAGCAGCTGGCGAGCAGGGCGCGCGGGGAGGAGCGGACCCCCCGTTTGACAATGGCGCCGCGCGTTCGCCATGTTATCGCTCGTCCATGCTTGAAGTTGTCACGCTCGGCCACCCCGCGCTCCGCCGGCGTGCCGAACCGGTTGCGGAGGTTACGCCGGAGTTGCGCCGCCTTGCCGACGAAATGCTGGCGGTGATGAAGCAGCATGAGGGGGTCGGGCTGGCCGCTACCCAGGTGAACCGCATGGTGCGCTTGTTCGTGACCAGGGCGCCGGACGACCGCGAGCGGGTATTCATCAATCCGGAGATCATCCGCACCGGTATCGAGACCGAGTGGCGCGAGGAAGGCTGCCTGAGCATTCCCGGTCCCCGCGCCGACGTGCAGCGGCCCGCCCACCTCCGCGTGCAGGCGCGCAACCGGCGCGGCCGGCTGTTTGCGCTGGAGGTCGAGGGCATGCTCGCGCGCGTGATCTTGCACGAACTCGACCACCTGAACGGCATCCTGTTCATCGACCATCTCAGCGATGCGGAGCGCGAGCGGGTGTGCCGGGAGTACGCCGAGGGGCACGCGGAGGCGAGTGCCGGAGACGCTGACCGGGACGCTGGCTGAAGCGGTGCGTATCGTGTTCGCCGGTACCCCGGAATTCGCCGTCCCGGCGCTGGATGCGCTTGCCGGCGAAGAGTTGTGTGCCGTCCTGACCGCCCCCGACCGGCCCGCGGGGCGGCGCGGCACACCGCAGGCGCCGCCGGTCAAGCGGCGCGCGGCCGCGCGCGGGCTTGTCGTGCTGCAGCCGCAGCGTATCGGCCGCTCGTTCAGCGCGGAGTTGGCGGCGCTGCAGCCGGATCTGCTGGTGGCGGTGGCGTACGGAAAGATATTTCGTCCCTATTTCCTGGACGTGTTCGCGCGCGGCGGGGTCAACGTGCATCCCTCGCTGCTCCCGGAGCTGCGCGGACCGGCGCCGATTCCGGCCGCTATCCTCGCCGGCGCGGCGCGCACCGGGGTCACGGTACAGCGCCTGGCGGCGGCGGTGGACGCCGGCGACATTCTCGCTCAGAAGGTGGTGGCGCTGGGCCGATCGGAGACCAGTGCGTCGCTGGCGCCGCGGCTGGCGCAGGTCGGCGCGGATTTGTTGCGCGAGGTGGTGGACGCCATCGCCGCCGGACGCGAGACGGCGCGGGCGCAGGAGGAGTCGGCGGCCACCTGGTGCGGGTTGCTGAGCAAGGAACAGGGCCGCATCGACTGGCGGCAACCCGCCGACGCCATCGAGCGGGCCGTGCGCGCATACCAGCCATGGCCGCGCGCGTTCACCACTTGGGCGGGCCGCCAGCTTGCCATCTTGGCGGCGGCGCCGGTGGCGGACGGCACGGCGATGCCGGCGGGTGCGCCGGGCCAGGTGGTCGGCGTGGACAAGCGGCTCGGCATCCTGGTGCGGGCGGGCAGGCACGGCCTGTGGGTGCGGGAGCTGCAGCTTCAGGGCAAGAAGCCGCTGCAGTGGCAGGCGTTCGTCAACGGCCATCCCGGGATTGCCCGGGCACGGCTCGGTGAGTAACGATTCGGACCGCCGCCGCCCCGGCCGCGGCGGGTTCCTGTTCACGCTGACCGTCAGCGTGTTGCTGGTGGCCAGCGGCGTGGTGGCGTTCTTCGTCGTGGTACGCGGCGAGGAAGAGACCCTGGTGCCGGACGTGGTCGCCGCCGACCTGCTCGATGCCATGGTGATGCTCCAGGACAAGGCGCTGGCGCCCCGCGTGGACGGCCGCTACTCCTCCGATCACGCCAAGTGGCAGGTAGTCGAACAGGATCCGAAGGCGGGCACGCTGGTCAAGGCGGGCCGGCCGGTGCTGCTGGTGGTAAGCAGGGGCCCGATCATCGACCGGGTCGGCCACTATGTCGGTCGCGACCTGGAGGAGGTGCGCCTGGAGCTGCAGGCCGCGTTCGCCTCGTACCGTGCGCTGATCACGATTCGCGAGCCGGTGGCGCGGATCACCGATCCCGCCGCGGCGGGCACGATCCTGGCTCAGAACCCGCCGGCCGACACGCCGGTGGTCGACGAGATGATGCTGGAGCTGGTGGTGAGCAAGGGTCCGGGCGGCGACCTGATCGAGCTGGCCGACTACGTTGGACGGCCCGCCCTGGAGGTGCGCGACGAGTTGGCGCAGCTCAACCTGCCGTTCGTGTTCCGCATTCGGGCGGCGCGGGACGGCGACGCGCCGGGAAGCATCGTGTCGCAATCGCCGGCCGCGGGTCAGGAGATACCCTACAGCTCCATACTGCAGCTGGAGATGACGGTGCCGGGCGAGGTTGAGGAAGCGCTCGTGTTCGGGCTGGTGGAGTCGACGCTGCCGGAGTATCCGATCCTGGTCGATCTGAAGCTGGAGGTGATCACCCCGGGCGCCACGCGTACCGTCCTGGAGACCAAGCATCCCGGCGGTCCGATCGCCATTCCGTATTTGGAACCGGCAAACGGACAGCTCGTGCTGTCGATGTTCGGCGAGGAAATCCTCACTCAGCCGACCCGGTAGCGCGCCGGACGGCCCTCAGGTCAGGCCTCCGCGCCGGCGCACGGCCGCGCGGATGTAGGCAATGACCGCGATTGCCAGCCATACCGAATTGAGCGCCGCGGCGGGGTAGGCGCGGTAGTGAAAGGTGTTGGCCAGCAAGCCGCCGGCCCCGATCACGTTCAGGGTCTGATACAGGCGCGAGGTGCCGCGCACCCGGTTCGTCGATACCAGCCAGTAGGCGGACAGCAGGCCGGCCATGCCGACCCAGCCCGCCACGTCGAGGAGCAATCGCGCTTCCATGGCCGATAGAGTCCGCCAAAACGGCGTCTTGCATCTACCCGCGCACCGGGGATGGACAGCGGCATCCGTATGCGGTACCCTGAACTCCTACTGCGAGCGTCGTATAATGGTTATTACCCGAGCTTCCCAAGCTCGTGACGAGGGTTCGATTCCCTTCGCTCGCTACCCGGCGCTGCCCGGCAGTTGAATCGACCCGTAGGGATACACGGCGGCCTTGGCCCCGTGCGGGTAGCGTTGCGTGAGGTGAATCAGCACTTCGCTCCAGGTGTGGCACGGCACGACGTGCTCTCCGGGCCCATACATGTCCAGGTCCACCCGTGACTGGTAGTTCGAGCACACCAGTACCAGGCTCGCCTTGCGGATCGGGCTCTTTGTGACCGGCTTCCATATCGCCCCGCCGTAGTCGCTGCCGAACCGGCCCACCAGGTAGTGGGGCGCCTGCCCCTCGACGCTCTCCGACACCACCACCGCGACGCCGCCTTCCTTCAGCGACAGGTCGGCGGGCCAGATACCCTTGGTGGCCTGGTTTTCGATCGGGTAGGTGTTGACCACCACCACGTCGCACTGCGCGGCAAGGGGGGTGGTGTAGAGGCGCTTCGCCGCGTCCACGCCGGCGCGGTGCTGCTCCATGAACTGGCCGGCGAACACCTGTACCACCTCGCGCCGCTGGTTGATCAGCAGGTCGACCTTGAAGTCCAGGCCCACCATGGCGACCGCCTCCTCCAGGTCCTGGCGGACCACGCTCTCATCGACGTTGCCGAGCAGGTGGGAAGGGTTGGCCGCACGGGCCGCGGCGTTGCGGCGGCCGAGGACGCGGTGATTGTGGTCGACGGTGGCGATGCCGGCCACGCCCGGCACGACCAGTTTGGCGCCGCCGCCGAAGCCGGCCGCCAGGTGCGGAATGAGTCCGCCGATGCCGATGCGCAGGTCGCACGACATCACCTCGCGGTTGATCTCGACGCGCGTTCCGCTGCTCGTCGTTCCCACCTCCACCAAGTGATCGAACGGGTTGTGGTTGTACACCCGGTAGCGGCGCACCACGTCGGCGCCGAGCTTCTTGACGAAGTCCTCGTGCGACATCACCGCGTGGTTGGCGAACGCCCCCACGAAGCGAATCCGATCTTCGGTGAATCCGGCCGCGTGCAATTCGGCGAGCACCATCGGCAGGATGCGCCATGTCGGTGCCGGCCGGGTGAGGTCGTCGAACAGGATTACCGCCTGCTTGCGGCCCTTGGCAAGCTCCCGCAGGCAGGCAGTGCCGAGCGGCGTGTTCAGTTGCTCGCGGAGCTGATCGTCGTCGAGGGCCGGGGCGTCGTGGCCGGCCATGCGGCACTCCTCCACCTGCCAGCTCGCCGGAAACGGCAGCTCCATGTCGCGGTCGCCGTACCAAGCGTGGGTGGGGATCCTGATCGTCGTGTCGGTCATCGCCTCCCATAGTGCGCCACAATCGCCACCCGTGGCGAGCCGGCGACCGCTTTCGGGGGCAGCCCCGCGCGGCTCCGCCTACGCGCTGCCTGACCGGTCAAGCGCGGTTTCCGCGCGGCTCGCGGATGCCCAGGCCAGGAATCGTTGCGCGGGCCAGGTGTTGGCGACGCGGTCGCGGTCCACCCAGCCGCGCTCGGCGAGCAGTGCGCCCCAGCGCAGCCGGTCGAATTCGCGCCGGTGGTGGGCGTCGCTGTTCACGACGATAGTCACGTCGAGCGCGCGTGCCCGGCGCAGCACGTCGGCGCCGGCATCGAGGCGGCTCAGGCTGCCGTTGATCTCGATCGCGGTACCGGTGCGCGCCGCCGCCGCCAGCACCGCGTCGATGTCCAACTCGATGCCGGGCCGGCGCCCGATCATGCGCCCGCTCAGGTGGCCGATCGCGTTCACGGCCGGATCCTCCATGGCGGCGACGATGCGCCGCGTCTGGGCGGCGCGGTCCAGGTCGAACGCGGAGTGCACGGCTGCCACGCACCAGTCGAACGAGGCACGGAAGGCGGCGTCGTAGTCGAGCGAACCGTCGGGGCCGATGTTCAATTCCACCCCGTGCAGCAACCGCAGGCGCGGGTAGGCGGTGTCCAATGCACGAATCGCGGCGCGCTGGGCAAGCAGCCGCTCGCGGCTTACGCCGTTGATGCCCATGTCCTCGCCGTGATCGGTAATCGCGAGGTAGGAGAACCCACGCTCCGCCGCCGCGGCTACCATCTCTTCGAGTGTGCTGCGACCGTCGCCGGAGGCATCCGTATGCAGGTGCAGGTCTCCGCGCAGGTCGTCCGCGGTAATCGGGGCCGGCAGTTCGTCGCGTTGCGCGGCCTCGATTTCGCCGCGATCCTCGCGCAATGGCGGCGGGATCGGCAGCAGGCCGAGCGCTGCGTAGATCGCCTCCTCGGTGTCTGCGGCAATCAGCTTGCCCTGCTCGTTCCACAGGCCATACTCGTTCAGCAGCCAGCCGCGCGCGGCGGCCAGCCCGCGCAGCCTGATGTTGTGCGCCTGCGATCCGGTGAAGTAGAGGGACGCCGCGCCGAACTGCTCAGGGGCCACCACGCGCAGGTCGACCTGCAGCCCGCGACGCGTGGTCAGCGCGGCACGCGTGTCGCCGCCGTGGAACGGCTGCGCGCCATCAACCACCGGCAAGGCCGCGGCATGCTCCATGACCGGCCGCGGGTCGGCTGACGCCACCAGGATGTCGAGGTCGGCGATGGTGGACCGCAGCCGGCGCAGGCTGCCGCAGTAGCGGGCGGCGGCCACGCCCGGCAGCGCGGCCAGTTCCGCCACCAGCAGCTCCGCCTCCGGCATCACCCGCGCAATCGGCTGGCGGCGATCCTTACCGGCCGTCCCGACGCGTTGCAGCCCGCGGCGCAGCATCTGCTCGCTCCTCTGACCAAGTCCCGCGACGTTGCGCACCACGCCCTGCTCGACGGCGGCGCGCAGCGCCTCCACGTTTTCGATGCCCAACTCTTCGCGCAGGCGGGCGAGCGTCTTGGGACCGACTCCCGGCACCTGGGCGAGCTGCTGCACGGCCGGCGGAAACCGCTCGCGCAGCATCTCCAGCTTGGCGATGCGCCCGGTATCGAAGAACTCGCGCATCTTGGCGGCGATCGCCTTGCCGATGCCGTCGCGCCGCAGCAGTTCCGCTTCCGGCAGCGCGGCCAGGTCCTCGTTGCTGTCGCGCAACCGGCGCACCGCGCGGTCGTAGGCGCGCGCCCGGAACGACTGCGGGTTCTGGTCGTCGAGAATGGTCAGCCGCCGCAACTCGTCAAGCTGCGCAACCAATTCGTGCATCTGCAGCGCCGCACCCTGGCGGGGTCCGGTCGTGTTGGAGGAGTGCATCGCCACCTGCACTCTAACCGAGGTGGCCGCGAACGGCACGCCCGGCCAACATCTGATGGCGTAGCCTGCTGGTGCCGACACTCGAAGCAGGGGGACACGATGGCGGCGAAGGCGGCGGCGGCCGAGCTACTCGACATTGACGGGCGTGAGGTGCGGGTGACCAATCCGCACAAGGTATATTTCCCGGCTGCCGGGGTAACCAAGCTCGATCTGGTCGGCTACTACCTGGCGGTGGCCGAGGGGGCGTTGCGGGCGATCGGGCGGCGGCCGCTGGTGCTGAAGCGCTACGTCAAGGGAATCGAGGGCGAGGGGTTCTACCAGAAGCGCGCGCCGGCGAAGCGCCCCGACTGGGTGCGCACCGTGGAGCTGACATTCCCGTCCGGGCGCACCGCGCAGGAACTGGTAATCAGCGAGCGCGCGCAACTGGTGTGGATCACCAACCTCGGCAACATCGATCTGCACCCGCATCCGGTGCGCGAGGACGATCTCGATCACCCGGACGAACTGCGCATCGATCTGGACCCCGGTCCCGGTGTGCCCTGGCAGACGGTGCGGGAAGTGGCGCAGATCGTGCGCGAGGTGCTGGCCGAGCATGGGCTGGCCGGCTGGCCCAAGACCACCGGCTCGCGCGGCTTGCACGTCTACGTCCGGCTGCACCGCGAGTGGGGCTTCGGTGAAGTGCGCCGCGCGGCGCTGGCGGTGTCTCGCGAGGTGGAGCGGCGCGCACCCGGGCGGGCGACCAGCAAGTGGTGGAAGGAGGAGCGCGTGGGGGTGTTCCTGGACTACAACCAGAACGCCAAGGATCGCACGGTGGCCGCCGCGTATTCGGTGCGCCCGCTGCCGGAGGCACGCGTATCCGCTCCCCTGACCTGGGACGAGGTGCCGGCGTGCGCCCCCGCCGATTTCACGATCCGCTCGATGCCCGCCCGGTTTGCCGAACTCGGCGACCTGGCCGCCGGCCTCGACGCGAGCCCCGGCAGTCTCGCCGGCCTGCTCGAGCTGGCGAAGCGCCACGAGGCGGAGGGACTCGGCGGCGATGCACCGTGGCCGCCGCACTTCCGGCGCCGCCGCGGCGAACCGAAGCGGGTGGCGCCATCTCGTGCTGCAGGTTCGGCGGGCGAGGCGGCGCAGGCTCCGGAAGCGGCCGGCACGCGCCCGGCCCGTCCCACCGGCCGGCGGCGTTCGAAGATGCCGCTGATCGTGGTGGCCAAGGCGCGCACCGAAGCGGAAGCTCTTGCCGGCCTGGAGCGCTGGAAACAGCGTTATCCCGGCGCCACGGCTCGCTTGCGGGCCGCGGACGTACTCACCGACGCGATGCGCGGGCGTTCCTCCACCTGGACCCGGATCCGCGTCAATCTCCGCCACGTACCCGAGGCGGAACGACCGCCTGCCGAGACGCCCGATCCCGACTATGATCCGTGGCGCGAGCGTGCGTGACGCAATGGCCCCTACCCGGTGGTGACCAGGCCCGATTGTTCGAAGATCGCCAGCGCCTCGTCGAACACGTTGCGCGGAGCCGGTTGCTCGGCGGCGTCGATCACTTCGTCGACCTGTTCGACCGTATTCAGACCCACGATAAGGCTGGCGACGATCGGGTGGGCGAGGGCGAACTGGATTGCGAAGGCGGTGACCGATGCCGGTTGCAGGCGCTCGCGCAGCACCGCGAGCCGCTGGTAGGCAGCGTCCCACGACGGGTTGCGCATGCGGTCGCCGGCGGGCAGGGCGTCACGGTCGGCGCGGCGGTCGGTAAGCAGGCCGGCCAGGAACGGCCTGATGCACAGGAAGCCGCCGCCGCTCTGCTCCAGCGCCGGGAAGAAGCGCGCCATCTCCAGTTCGATGGCGTTGTAGTAGGCGACCAGCCCGGAGAACGTACCGGTGGCCAGCGCCGCCTCGGCGAACCCCGGCGTGTACGGAAACGTGGTGAGGAAACCCACCTTGCCCTCGGCACGCAACGTCTCGAACACTTCGCGCAGCGGCTCGTCGACCGCCGCCACGTCGGGCAGCCGCATCTCGTCGCTGTTCGGCTGCGCACGCTGCAGGTGCTGGAGGACCGCGATGCGGTCGGTGTGCAGATCGGTGAGCGCCTCCTCGACGCGCAGGCGGAACTTGGCGGCGTCGAATCGGCCGCCGTCGTCGAAGTCTGGGACCGGGACCTTGATGACATGATGGATGTCGTGCCGGCGCGGATGGCCGGCGAGCACCTTGCTCATCGACCAGCGGGTACCGTACTCGTAGCTGGAGTGCACAAAGTTCACGCCGCGCTCAAGTGCCCGCTCCATGGCACACCGCCCCGCGCGGGAGGCGTCGTCGTCGGTGCCGTCCTTGGCGGCAAAGCGCATTGGTCCGAAACAGATGGGAGACACCTTCAGATCGGTGGTGCCGAATCGCCGTAGCTGCATGGTGCTCAGAATCGCACGGCCCGGCGACCCGCAACAAGCCGGGTGGTCAATAGTCGAACACCACGGCTTGGTGGCAGTGCACCTCCGGGACGACGACCGCGATCGAGTCTGCGGAGCGCTGAACCTCCAGCGCATCGCCCTGGGGAGCGAGTTGGGCGCCGCTGAGCTCCTCCGGGACGGTGATTGTCAGCGGGACGTTGTGGAGCGGGACCAAGTCTTCAATGACAAGGCAGCGGCCGCGTTGCAGGGGCGCTGCGTACAGGAGGTGGGCGACGTAGCGGCGCTGCTCCGGCTGGTGCAGCAGGCTGAGCCGGCCGGCGCTCGGCATCTCGGTCTGCGCGGTCGGGGTGGGGTAGACCAGCGCAAGGGCGTTACGGAACAGCTGCCGGTGCACGCGTGCGCCGTGGGCGTGGTAGATGCGGCCCAGGTGGTGAGCCAGAAACACGCGGTTGCCCCGGCGCACGGCACCCGGATGGGCGGCATCGGCTTGGCCGTAGGGGGTGTTGAGGTGGCCGCAGTAGGCGCCGTAGGTGCGGCTGAAGTGCGGCTCCCGCACTCGTGCGAGCACGTCGGCGCCGGCAGCCGGCGCGGCGCGCAGGCCCGCCTCGTAACAAAGGAACGGTGAGCGGACCAGACCGCCCCCGACCGCTTCGCCCGCGCACAGGTAGTCGATGTCGTAGCTTGCGGGTCCGAGATATTCGACACCGGCATCGAGCGCGAAGCGGTCCTCGCCGACGAGCAGACCACCCTCGCCCAGAATCAGTACGCCGCCCTCGAAATCGGCCAGGCGGCGACCATCCTTCGCACTCAGGCAGCGCCCGCCCGGCAGAATAATGGCATCGTACCCGGACAGATCATCGTCATCGGCCACCGCCCGGTAGTCGGTCTGCGTCTCCAGCAGCATGGAACTCACGCCCTCGTCGTCGGCATCGCTGCCCGACAGCCACAGACCGAGCCGCGCCGCCGGCCGTCCGCCGATGCCGTATTGCTCGATCTTCTCCACGTACTCGAACGCGGCGCCGATGTTGCGGTAGGTGTCCATGTCCATCTCGCCCGACGGGTGCAGGTGGTCGCCGAAGTTGCAGGCGGCTCCGTACGCCACCATGCTCGCCGCCTCGAAGCGCAGCGCATCGGGGTGCTTGAAGCCGCCGAACTCGCCCCACGAGGTGTGGAACTTGCCGCTCATCGCCACGTACGGCTTGCCGACGTTGGCAAAGTAGCGCGCGCGCAGCGCCAGCTTGTCGTAGCCGCCCCAGGTGGTGGGCAGGTCCTCAAGGTCGTTCTGGGTGTTGTGGCGGTACAGCCGGTAGCGTGTGTTGGCGCTGCCGTCGAGCCGGGTGACGCCGTTGAAGTAGATCGACGCATCCGAATGGTAGCCGGCGATCAGGCGCGCAATCTCCGCCATGTGGCCGTGCATGGTGTCGGCCCGGTGGCGTTGCACGTCCTTCTCGTCATCAATGTCGAGGCCGGCGTCGAGCATGCCGCGCAGGCAGTTGTCGCACCAGCACAGGCGCTCGGCCTGGTAGATGTCGAACCAGAAGCCGTCGGCGTCGTAGCCGGTGCACAGCTCCTCCACCTGCGCCAGTATCAGTTCGTGGTAGCCGCCGCTCGGGCACATGCACTTCCACTGCACCCCCGGCTTGGGGGTATCCGGCGTTGCACCGCGGTCCCAGCGCGGCGCGCAGATGGAGCCGTCGCGGTTGCGGATACACCACTCGGGATGCAACTCGGCGTCCGCCGCCGACCAGCCCACGGTGAAGTAAATCGGGCACTTCACGCCGATCTCGTGGCAGGCCTCGATTTGCGCGCCAAGCAGGTCGAGCCGCAGGTGGGGGTGGCGCATGCCGGCCCTGGTGGGGTAGTAGCACCAACTGTGGTGGCACTTTGCGAAGATGTTGATCAGGTTGACGCGCCCGGTCTGCAGCGCCTCCTGCCACTGCCGCTTGTCGAAGCGGCTGCCGATGCCTCGAATCAGCTCGGAGGTGTGAAAGTCGAGGTGGATCTGGCGCGTGCGAATAGATTCCAAGGTGCTGCTCCCGAATTGCCTGCCGCCGTGGACGGGACTCGCTCGGCAACAGGTTGATCGAGATAGTTGTAACACTCCGGTTGGCGTTCGGCCACCGAAACCCGAAACCACCGAATTGCGGTGCTTGTCGCAGGCACCGTTTTGCCGCACGCTGTCCGGCAGGGGGCGGCAGCATTATGAAGATCACCGCAGTCGAAGCCTATGTCCTGCGCGCCCCGGAAGGCGGGCGCCCGCACTGGGTCAGCCACTTCACGGTCCCGAAGGCCAATGAACTGCTGGTTGTCCTGCGTACCGACGACGGCATCGACGGCATCGGGCTGGCGACCAGCTACACGCCGATCGAGGCCGTCATGCACGCGGTACGCGGCGGCATCTGCGACCTGATCGTAGGCTCGGATCCGCTGGCGCCCGAGGCGTTGTACGAGAAGCTGTTCTCGTTGACCTGGCAGCGCCTGGCCCACGAGCGCGGCTGGTCGCGGGAGGCGCTGGTGCGGATTTCCGCCGCCGTGGACATCGCCGCCTGGGACATTGTCGGCAAGCGGGCGGGGCTGCCGCTGTACCGGCTGTTCGGCGGCTACCGCGGCGTGGTGCCGTGCTACGTGACCTGCGCCTACTACCGCGACGGCAAAGACCTGGCGGAGTTGCGCGACGAGATGGAGATGCTGAAGGCGCAGGGGCACACCGGCTTCAAGGCCAAGGCGGGCGGCGCCTCGCTGGCGCACGACCTGGAGCGCCTGGCCCTGGTGCGCGAGGTGATCGGCGACGGCAACGACCTGATGGTGGACGTGAACCGGGCCTGGGACCTGGACACCGCCACCGAGGCGGCGCGGCTGTTGGAACCGTTGCGCCCGCGCTGGCTGGAAGAGCCGGTGCGCTGGGCGGACGACCGCCGCGAGTTGCGCCTGTTGTCCACCCGGACCTCAATCCCGCTGTCGGCGGGGGAGAGCGAGTTGACCAGCTATGGCTGCCGCGCCCTGCTGGACGAACAGGCGATCCGGATCCTGCAGTTCGACTGCACCATGATGGGCGGCTTCACCGAGGGCCGCAAGCTGGCCGCCCTGTGCGAACTGAACCACATACAGGTGGCGCCGCACCACGACTGCTTCATCCACGCCCACATCGTTGCCGGCAGCCCGGCCGGGTGCATCCTGGAGAGCTTCACCGACCCCGAGCGCGACCCGCTGCAGGCGGAGTTGTTCGAGGATCCGCCGCGCATCGCGGGCGGCCGCCTCACCCTCAAGGAGGACCCCGGCCTGGGGCTGTCCCTGTCCGACGCCGCCGTGGCCCGGTACGGCGAACGCATCCGCTAGCCGCCCCCGGCCGGTCAGAGCGCGTGGTGCCGGTTCATGCGGCGCTGCGACTGCACCAGGCCGTGGTAGATACCGCCGGCTGCCATCAGCTCGGCGTGGCTGCCCACCTCGGCAATGCGGCCCTTGTCGAGCACCAGCAGCCGGTCGGCGTGGCGCAGGGTGGACAGGCGGTGGGCGATGGCGAACGTGGTGCGGCCCTTCATCAACTGGAACAGGCCGGCCTGGATCACTTCCTCGGTCTCGGTGTCGACCGACGCGGTGGCCTCGTCCAGGATCAGGATGCGCGGGTCGTGCAGGACGGCGCGGGCAATGGCGACACGTTGGCGTTCGCCGCCGGACAGGCGCTGGCCGCGCTCGCCGACGCGGGTGTCGTAGCCGTCCGGGAAGGCGCAGATGAAGTCGTGGGCGCCGGCCACCTTGGCGGCCGCGATGAGCTGGCGCGGCGTGGCGCCGGGCTGTGCGTAGGCGATGTTCTCGGCGATGCTGCCGGCGAACAGGAACGTCTCCTGCAGTACCACGCCGAGTTGCCGGTGCAGGTCGCGCAACTCGATGGCGCGCAGGTCGACCCCGTCGACGATGATGCGTCCTTCGTCCGGGTCGTACAGGCGCATCAGCAGGTTGATCAGCGTCGACTTGCCCGATCCGGAGTGGCCGACGATGCCGATCATCTCGCCCGGCGCCACCTCCAGCGATACCTCGTGCAGCACCGGGTCGTGGCTCTGGTAGCCGAACACCACCTCCTCGAACCGTACGTGCCCGGCGATCGGCAGGCGCCGCGGGCGGGCGGCGTCCGCCACCGACGGCTGCTCGTCGATTACCTCGAACACCCGTTCGGCGGCGGTCATCGACTCGGCAAAGCGGCGCGGCAGGCCGGCGATCCAGACCAGCGGCCCGTACAGCAGCATCGCATACTGGACGAACTGCACCAGCTCGCCCAGCTTCATCCGGTCGCCGAGCACCAGGTAGCCGCCGACCGCGAACACCAGGAATTCTCCGGCACGCATCACGAAGCTCCACAGCGGCACCAGGTTGGCCCAGGTGCGCTCGTTGGCGCGCATCACCTCGCGCAACTCGCCGCTGCGGGCGCGGAACCGGCCGACCTCGGCGCGCTCGCGGCCGAACGCCTTGACCACGCGGATTCCGGACAGGATGTCCTGCAGCAGCGTGTCCACCTTGTCGAACAGCCGCTCCTGGCGCCGGAACAGGAAGCGGACGTGGCCCCACACGCCGCCGGCGAGCAGCACCACCACCGGCAGCGGCGCCAGCACCAGCACCGCCAGCCGCCACTCGCGCAGGAACAGGATCACCGCCACGCCGACCAGGAACAGCCCCTGAGCGACGCTGTCGGTGAGCCAGAAGTTGATGAACTGCTGGATGTTACGGGTGTCCTTGCTGACCCGGTTGAGAATGTCGCCGGCGTCGCGCGTGCCCAGGTAGCCGAGCGAGAGCTTTTGCACGTTGGTGTACACCATGCTGCGCAGGTCGCGCGCGAGCGCGTTGGAGAGTTGCGCCATGGCGCGCCCGCGCAGGGCATCGGTAAGCGCGGTGAGCCCGTAGGTAACGGCAAGCGCTCCGACCAGCAGCAGGATCGGCTGCAGGTGTGGGCGGCGCGGCACCAGGTGGTTGTCGATCAGTACGCGGGTCAACTGCGGCGGCAGCAGCGACAGCAAGGTGAAGGCCGCGAACAGCGCCACGGCGGCAACCACCCAGCGCAGGTGGCCGCGCGCCAGGGCCCACAGCCGGCGCATCATGGCGGCGCGGTTGGTGCACGCGCGGCACACGCGGGTGCCCGGCTCGCGGCGACGCCCGCAGGTAGGGCAGACGCCTTCGTCGGGCGTTTCGTCCACCGTGGGACGCTTGCCGTCGAGCAGCAGGTTGAGGCCGCGTGCGAGGGTGGCGTAGCGCGGCGCGTGGCTCATGGAGTAGTGCGCCAGGATCTGCTCGTGTGCCGCGCCGCCGGTGCCATTCGACGCCGGCTCCGCCACCAGGCGTCCGCTGCCCACCATGTTGTCGGCCCGGAACCGGCCCACCTGCCGCAGGGGAAGCGTGCGCCAGCCGCGCGCGCCGGGCGCCTGTACCGCTACCAGCGCGTCGGTGGCCACCGTCCAGCCGTCGCCGAAGGCGCCGTCCGCGGTAAGGTCCGCCGGTACCGCGTACCTCACGTGGGAGCCGCTCGCTTCGTGGCCGTCGAGGGCTTCGGTGAGCGCGGCGGCGGCGGCGGCGGGGAGTTCGTAGCGCAGCCTCACAACAGCGTTTCCACGGTCTTCAGCATGTTGCGGTCGAGCCGGTGGTAGTCGTCCACGAAAAAGCGGTTGCCGTCGACGTCGACGATCAGCAGGCGGCGCTCACCCACGACGGTGACGTTGTTCTTGCCGCTCTGCACGGTGAACCGGCGCTGCCCGGCGTCGGTCTCGACCAGCCAGTAGGAGTAGCCGAATTCCTCCTTCAGGGAGCGCACCCGCTCGATTACCGGGGTGAAGTAGCGCCGCTCCAACTCCTGCCGCAGGAGAGCCGCCTGGTCGGAGCGCAGGTCGGCGAGCGACTCCAGGATGCCGATCTCCTTGCCGCCGGCGTCGCGCAGCGAGAGGTAGCGGTCGGCGTCGCTGAGCGGAAACGTGCGGAAGGCGTTGATGCGCGGGTAGTGCTCGCTTTTTTCGCCGCCGGTCACGGTCAGCGCCAGGAACCCGCCCTCGGTTGCGGCAAACCGCAACGCTGCCGGGGCCAGCATTCTCACCTCGGCAGTGTGCTCGGCAGTGTGCCCGGCGGTGTGCTCGGCGGCCTCGGCCGCGTCGCCGTGTCCGTTGGCGCCCGGCTTGGCTTCGCTCATCGCCGCGCTCCGATCCCGATTACGGCAAGGGCATCATGCTGCTTGCGCACCAGCCGGCGGTAGACGCCGCCGCGCTCCATCAACTCGTCGTGAGTGCCCTGTTCCACCAGGCGGCCTTCCTCCACTACCACCAGCCGATCCGCCATGCGCAGCGTCGACAGCCGGTGGGCGATGGCGATGGTGGTGCGGCCGTGGATCAGCCGCTCGAGCGCCTGCTGAATCATCTCCTCGGTGGTCGAATCGACCGATGATGTCGCCTCGTCCAAAATCAGAATACGCGGGTCGAGCAGCACCGCGCGGGCAATCGAGAGCCGCTGCCGCTCGCCGCCGGACAGTCCGTGGCCGCGGCTGCCGATTACGGTGTCGTAGCCGTTGGGAAGCTTGGTGATGAAGTCGTGCGCGAACGCGGCGCGCGCAGCCGCAACGACCTGCGCGCGGCTGGCGTCCGGACGTCCGTAAGCGATGTTGCCGGCCACGCTGCCGGCGAACAGGTACGGGTCCTGCAATATGATGCCCACCTGGCGGCGCAGGTCGGCGGTGCGCAGGTCGCGCACGTCGACGCCGTCGATCAGCACCTGGCCGGAGCCGGTGTCGTACAACCTGGTGATCAGGTTGATCAGGGTCGACTTGCCGGCGCCGGTACGTCCCACCAGTCCTACCGTCTCGCCGGCGGCCACGTGCAGGTCAATCTCGTGCAGCACCGGCTTGTTGGGCTCGTAGCCGAAGCTGACGCCGCGCAGTTCGACCGTGCCGCGCATCGCCGGCAGCGGCACCGGATCGGCGCGTTCGGCTACCTCCGGCACGCTGTCCAGGATCTCGAAGATGCGCTGCGCGGAGTTCATCGCCGCCGACCACCACTCCACCACCTTGGTCATGAATCGCAGCGGCTCGTACAGCAGGGCCACGAAACCGACGAAGCTCATCAGCACACCGAAGGTCAGGTTGCCGGACACCACCTGCCAGCCGCCGGCCGCCCATACCACCAGCCCGCCAAGCTGAGTAAGGAAGGCCACCGACGGGAACAGGGTGGCCAGCATTTGCTGGGTGCGGCGGTGGGCGCGGTACACTTCGTCGTTGACCGGTCCGAAGCGCTCGATCTCCTCCTGTTCCTTGCCGAACGCCTTGACTACCCGGACACCGCTCAGGGAGTCCTCCACCACGCCGTTGAGGATGGCCAGCGAGCGGTACTGGCGTCCGAACAGGCGCCAGATCCGCGGCACCAGCCGCCGGATGATCAGTACTGCCAGGGGCGCCGGGATCAGGAGCAGCAGCGCCAGGGACCAATTCAGGGCGATCATCGCGGATACGATTGCCACGATCTGCACCATGTTGACCACGAAGTAGGGCAGGCCGTCGATGAAGAAGTAGTTGAGGTTGTCCGAGTCGTGGTTGACCCGAACCATCAGGCCGCCGGTCTGCTTGCGGGTGAAGAAGCCGAGCGACAGCCGCTGCAGCGCCGCGAATATCTCGTTCTTGAGATCGTAGATCATGCTCACCGAGACGCGTGCGGTAATGCGCATGTGCAGCACTTCGGCGAGCACCCCGAGGAGGTGAACGCCGACCAGCACGGCGATCAGTTCGGCGAGTTGGCCGTGGAAGCGCCCCGCCTGGTCGAGCACGTCGTCGAACAGCACCCGTCCGCTGAGCAACGGCGCCACGGTGCGCAGGCCGGCGGCGGCTACCATGGCCGCCGCGATCAGCGCCACCCAGCCGCGGTAGGGACGCAGGTAGCCGAGCACGCGCAGGAACAGGCCGCGCTTGTCGATGCAGCGTGGACAGACGCTGCGGTGCTGGTCGGGATAGCGCAGTCCGCAGCGCGGGCAGTTGCGCTCCCGCTCCGCCTCCGCCGCTTGTGCCCGCTCCCCCTTCTGCAGGGCCGCTACCGCGCGCGCAAACGTCTCGAACCGCTGCGCCTCGCTGTTGGTGAAGCGCAGCAGCAGGCGGTCCAGGTCGGCGCCGTCCGCCGCGCCGGCAGCCGGTGCGGAAGCGTCCGCACCGAGGCCGTCCGGGCGGGTCATGAGCAGGCCGCCGGTGACCAGGGCCTGCGCCTGCATCTCGCCGAGTTCGGCCAGCGCGTGCGAGTCGACGCGCTCGCCGTCCACCAGGTGCAGGGCGGTATCCGTGGCCAGCGCCCACTGCGACCCGTAGCGGCCGTCCGCGTCCAGGTCGGAACGCACCGCGTGCCGCACCTCATCCGGGCGTACGCCTGCCGCCGCGAGCCGGTCGCGGATCTCCTGCGGGATGGTCTGCTCCATGTCTGCCGGAGCCTGCAATATACTACCCGGCACCGGCGTGCGGCGGATTCGGGCCGCTGCCGATATTGGACACATGGCAACCCCTTTCTTCAGTGCCGCCGTCGGCCACGAGACCAACACCTTCGCCGTCACGCCGACGCGGCTGGCGGACTTCGACTTCGACGGGGCGCCGGCCACGGATGCCTCCCCGGAGCGGATCCGCCGCCGGTTCCGCGGCACTCGAACCGTGCACGGCGGGTACCTGGCCGCTGCCGAAGAGCTGGGCTTCGAGCTGGAGCCGCTGCTGTGGGCGTTTGCCACGCCGTCCGGTGTGGTGGAGCAGGCCGCGTACGAGGAACTCGCGTCGGTGCTGCTGGAGCGGCTTGCCAGGCGCGGCCGCGAGGCCGGCTGCGCCGGGGTGCTGCTGGACCTGCACGGCGCCATGGTGAGTGAGCACCGGGAGGACGCGGAGGGCGACCTGATCGAGCGCACGCGCAAGGCTCTGGACGGGCACGGCGCTAACCTGCCGCTGGTGGTGACCCTGGACCTGCACGCCAACGTCACCGCGCGCATGGCAGCGCACGCCGATGCCATTGTCGGGTTCGAGGAGTATCCGCACGTGGATGCCTTCGAGCGTGGCGTGCAGGCGGGCAGGCTGATTCACGCCACCGCGGCCGGGACGGTACGTCCGCGGCTGGCGTACGTGCAGTTGCCGCTGGTCACCATGCCGCCGAAGCAATGCACCCTGATCCCGCCGGCGCGTGCCCTGTTGCGCCGTGCGCAGGCCGTGGCGCGGGAGCCGGGCGTGCTGGACGCGACCATCGCACACGGCTTTCCATTCGCGGACATCCGCGACGCCGGCGCCTCGGTGCTGGTCACCGCGGACGGCTCGGTGGATCTGGCGGCGGCGCACGCGGCCGAGCTGGCGCGCGCCCTCTGGCGGCGGCGCCGCGACTTCGACGTAACCCTGACACCGGTGGCGGAGGCGATTCGCTTCGCCCGCGACGACGCCACCGGTCTGGTGGTGCTGGCCGACGGCTCCGACAACCCGGGCGGCGGCGGGCCGTGCGACGGCACGGTGGTGTTGAGCGCGCTGCTCGCGGCTGGGGTGGAGGACGCGGTGGTGGCGGTGATCGCCGATCCCGATGCGGTGGCCGCGGCCGCGAAGGCCGGGGTGGGCGAGACGATCGAGGTGCGCCTCGGCGGCAAGACGGACCGCCGCCACGGCGACCCGGTGGCGCTGCGAGCCGTCGTGCGGTTGCTTTCGGACGGCCGCTTCGTGACGCGCAGCCGCATGGGCGCCGGCGGGGCAACGGAGATGGGCCGTACCGCCGTTCTCCAGTGTGGCGGCGTGCGGGTGGTGGTAACCGAGCGCCGCGTGCAGCCGTTCGACGCGGAGCTGCTGCGCAGCGTCGGCATCGAGCCGCGGGCGCAGCGCCTGGTGGCGCTCAAGTCGGCCGTGCACTTCCGCAGCACCTACCAGCAGATCGCCGAGCGCATCTTCGACCTCGACACGCCGGGCGTGCACCGTCCCGATTTCACCGCCTACCGCTACCGCCGCCTGCGTCCCGGCGTGTATCCCCTCGACCGGAATGCCCGTTTCTCACCGTCCGGCCCCCGCTGACGGGTGGTCCGTGGCGTTCGCGGGGCCGGAAGCCGGTGCGAGTCCAATCTTGCTGGCGTGGTTGCATGAGTGGACGGTGATTTGCAACTATGCCGTCCCGGAGATCCCGAGGTCGCCATGCATGCTTACGTCGTGTTCGCTCACCCCACGAGACGTTCCTTTACCGGAGCCGTCCTGGATGCACTGTGCCGCGGCATCGAGGAGGCGGGACACACGTTCGAAATCGGCGACCTGTACGCGATGGGGTTCAATTCCGACCTGTCTCTTGCCGAGTACGAGCGCGAGACCAACGTGCACGGCAACCGGGCGCACAGCCCCCTGCCCGCCGACGTACGGGCCGAGCACGAAAAAATCTCCCGCGCCGACGGCTTGGCATTCGTGTTCCCGGTGTGGTGGAGCGACTGCCCCGCCAAGATGAAGGGATGGTTCGACCGTGTCTGGGTATGCGGCTACGCCTACGATTACGGCCTGCCGAACGAGACTTTCCCCTATCCACCGCTGTCGGTTGCCAGGGCGCTGGTCCTGTGTCCGGGCGGCAACACGGGCGACGCCCTCCATCAGTCGGGCGTTGCCGAGGGCATGCGGCGGATCTTTGCCAACGACCGCCTGCAGCCCGGGGTCGGCGTCGACCAGTGCGAGTTCGTCCTCCTTCCCGGTACCGAAGATCCTCAAAGGGCGGCGCAATCAAGAACGCGCAACTTGGCCACCGCCCGCCGCGCCGGACGTGACTTCCTCACCGCCGAGGCGGGGCGGGGCTCCGGGTAAGCAGCCCGGCCAGATCCGGCCCGCGGGCGCGTCCACCGAAGCAGGAATCACGGTTGCCGCGCTATTCTGAAGTCTGACGGCGAACGTAAGGCCGGCGAGCGGGCAGGCCGGCGCCGGTTCGCTCCACCTCGCCGGCACGCGCCAGTGCCGCGGAGCGCACCACGTGGCTGATCCAGATCGCCGCATCCCCGGAGTCGATCCTGGCGCCGGCTTGGCCGACGATCGCAGGGACCGGTTCTCCTATCCCTTCACGGCGCCGGAGATCAGGATTCTGACTATGAATCGCTGCAGCACGATGAATATGGCGATGGCGGGAAGCATCGCCATCAGACTTGCCGCGGCCAGCAGGTGCGTGGTGACGATCGCTTCGCCCACCGTCTCGGCGTACTTGGCGACGCCAACCGAGATCGGTTGCAGGCGCCCCTTGCCGATCAGGATGAACGGAATCAGGAACTGTGACCAGGCGTTTATGGTGTTGAACAGTACCGCGGCGGCGATCCCCGGCATGGCGACGGGAACGATTACTCGAATTACGCTCTGCAGCCGCGATGCTCCGTCGATACGGGCCGCTTCGTCCAGGCTCTTGGGAATGGAATCGAAGAAGCCCTTCAACAGCCACACGGTAAACGGAATCTGCACGGTGATGTAGATCAAGATGAGCCCGTGATGGGTATCCAACAGGTTCAACCGGATGAAGTAGCGGTACAGAGGCAGGATAATGATCAGTGTCGAGATCATCTGAAACAGCAGGATGGCCATCAGGATCTGTGTTCTGCCCTTGAATCTGAACCGCGAAAACGCATACGCGGCGGGCACCGTAACCAGCAGGGTTCCGAGCACGGTAATGATCGTGATCTTGGCCGAGTTGAGCATGTTACGGGGAATGGTGGACTGCTCGAAGATGGTGCCGTAATTCTCTATCGCCAGGCGGCTCGGAAACAGCTTCGGAGGGTAGGCGAGAATATCCGGGATGGTCTTGAGAGACAATGATATCATCCAGGTTACTGGTCCCCAGAATACCAATACGACAACTATATACGACGCGTATATCAGGATCTTGGTGCCATCAAGACGGCCGCGGGAGTGCATCATATCCTGCTACGCTGCCAATCTATTCCGCAATGTCCTCGTCCAACTGAAACAGCTTGTAGTAGACGACGGTCATGACCACAGTAATGGTAAGCAGCAACACCGCGATGGCGGAGCCACGGCCCATGTTCCAGTAGGTGAATACCTGTATGTAGGCGGCCAGGGTCAATACCTCGGTGGTGCCGGCGGGGCCGCCCGAGGTGAGCGTTGCAATCATGTCGAACGTGTTGAAGCTGGAAATGGTGATCAGCACCAGGTTGATGAACAGGATCGGCTTCAGTTGTGGCAACGTTATGTGCAAGAACTGCTGCCAGGCGCGCGCTCCGTCCACCCGCGAGACCTCGTACAGTTCGGCCGGAATCCGTTGCAACCCGGCGTACTGCAGAATCATGCAGAATGCGGCGCCGCCCCACACGTTGGCCCCGATGATGGAGATAACCGCATACAGCGGATCGAGCAGGAATGGAATGCGCTCCATGCCGAGCGATTGAATGAAGTGATTGATGATGCCGGAGCTGGCACTCGACAACAAAGTTTTCCAGAGGATACCGACCAGCACGCCGGGTATGATCCAGGCCGTGAGAATGGCCGTTCGCGCCAGGATGCTGCCGTATACGTTCCTGTCTCGGCCGGCGTGGACGGCCAGAGCGATCAGCAGGCCGAGTGGTATCTGCAGGGCGCAGTTGGCGGCGACGAAAATGAAGGTAATGGACAGCGACCAGAGGAAATCCTTGTCGCCAAACACCTTGGCATAGGAGGACAGCGTATACGAATATTCGGGCTCAATGATCGATGCGGTGGTAAAACTGAGCCGGACAACGTCGAACAGGGGAAGGACCATGAACAATGCAAGGAACGCGATCGCCGGTGCGAGCCACGCCAGGCGCGACCCGAATTCTTTCGCTGCTCCGATTCTTGTCACAGTCCTCCCTCGAAAGAACGGGGCCCCGGATGTGCCCGGGGCACGCCGCTGTTATTTCATTTGGTCGAGGGTGCCCTCCCAGAAGGCATCCACCGCTTCCTCGGGCGTCAACTGGCCCAGCAGCATTGCCTCGTAGGCATTCGTCGATTCGCCACTCATTATCTGCATGGTGTTGCTCGACGGCCACGGCTTCGCCTCTGCAAGGACCGCGGAAAGTTCCTGGAAGAAGCGGCTCTGAAAGGCGGGATAATCGTAAACGCTTGCCCGCGAAGGCGGATAGCCGCCTGCTTCACACCAGCCCGCCATGCCATCCGCACTGGCATAAAGGTGCATGACGAGATCTACTGCCAGCTCCAGTTTTTCGGCGTCGTCGGAGAAGAAACCATAGTTCCAGCCACCGGCGGCGGCACTGCGCGGTGCGTCGGCAGTCATTTGCGGGTAGTGGGTCAAGGCCCAGTTGTCGACCTCCTCGGGGGACATCGCCTGCTCAAGTTGACTGGTCCACATATTGCCCAGAAAGAACGCTACCGTTCCCCTGCCCATCTCGGTCGCCCAGTCCATGTTGTTGGCCAATTCCAGCACGTTCAACGACATCAGGCCTTCGTCGACGAGGGTCCGGTAGACGGCAAAGATGTCGATCATGGCCTGCCGGTCTTCCGGGTTGCTTCCGAAGGTCGGTTGTTCGTTGTCGTCGTACCAGGACCTGCCCTGAGAAGACCACATCGGGAATATCAGATGGTACAGCGGCGCGCTGACCCCGCCGATCGGACTTTCCATGCCCTCCGCCTGCAGCTTCTTGGCTGCGGCAATCAACTCGTCAAAGGAACGCGGCGCCTCCGGAACGAGATCCTTCCGGTACCAGAGGCCGCCGGTCCCGGTGTTGAACTTGATTCTCTTTATCTTGCCGTCCGCCGGATCGATCATGATCTCGTGCGTCCATGGGAAGAAGTCGTCAAGCTCATCGCGGATGAACTCATCGATAGGCTGCAGCCACTGGTTGTAGATGGGAAGATCGGGCATCTGGACGGCGTCCGGAGCCCGGCCGGAGGCTGCTTCTGCCGCCAACTTGGCATAGAACGCGCTCGCGTCCCCGCCCCAGATAACCGGCTCGATCTTGACGTTCGGGTGCGCTCGCGTCCACTCTTCCAGCTTCTCCCTGAGATACGACGTGCGCGCCGGGATGTCAGAGAACGGCCCGTAGACCTGCTGCGGAGACCACACCAGGGTAATCTCTGCATTCGGGTTGCCGATCCGTTCCGGCGTTACCAGGTCGATGCCCTCGGGAATCGTCATGGCGCCTTCTTCGGCGGCGGGCGCTGCCAACAGCGCAAGCGGGAGTAGCATCCCTGCCAGCGCCACAATCGAGGTAATGTATAACCTCTTTGTCACTTCTTTTGCTCCTTTGATAGGTGTGTTGTCTAGTACGTTCGAGATGGTGCCGGTAGCATGGCATATCGGCGCCAACATTCCTGGATCTAAGGCAGTCTCACCTCCTTGCTTGCGAGTCGCGCGTGCGTTGCGTGGCCGCATGTTGGCGCGGCGACTCAGCGCACATCCGAGACCGAATTTAGGCGAAAGGCGGCCTTGTTGTCAACGCGATGGCGGTGCGGGGCGGCCGGATGGCGGGGTTGCCACGGACCAAGGGATGGTCTTTACTGGCGCGCATGAGTGATACCGGGGTGCTGGTGTGGGACGAGCGCCAGCCGCGCCAGCGGGAGGCGTACGACAACTTTCTGGGCAACGCGATCGCCGGCCACCTGCGCGCGCAGGGCGGGCTGGCGGTGCGGTCGGCCGGGCTGGACGACGCCGATCAGGGTCTGACCGAAGCCGCGCTCGATGCCAGCCGCGTGCTGGTGTGGTGGGGCCACGTGCGGCACCGCGACGTGCCGCCGGAGACCGGCCAGAGGATTCTGGACCGGGTGGTTGCGGGGCGGCTGTCCCTGATCGTGCTGCACTCGGCGCACTGGGCCACCCCGTTCGTCGCGGCGATGGACCACCGCACGCGCGAAGATGCGCGCCGGCTGTTCCCGGGCAACGGCGGCGAGCGGGTCGAGTTCGAGTTCGTGGAGCCCGAGAACCGCTACCAGGCGCCGGCCGCGGACGCCGTGGTTACCCCGTCCTACCAGCCGCGCAAGTTTCCGGGCGGCCTGACCCGCGTCCGCGTCCACCTTCCGATCTGCTGCTTCCCGGCATGGCGCGCCGACGGCGAGCCGAGCTTCTCGCGCACCCTGCTGCCCGATCACCCGATCGCCGCCGGTATCCCCGCGGAGTTCTCGCTGCCGCAATCAGAGATGTACGACGAACCGCTGCACGTCCCCGATCCGGACGAGGTGATCTTCGAGGATCGCTGGCCCACCGGCGAGTGGTTCCGCGGCGGCATGGTGTGGCAAATCGGGCGCGGCCGGTTGTTCTATTTCCGCCCCGGCCACGAGACCTATCCGATCTTCCACCTGCCGATCCCGCTGCGCGTCATCGAAAACGCGGTGCGCTGGCTCGCCGCAGAGAGCGGTTGAGCGCTTGAGCGGGTAGGGCAGGTTGCGCCCGCAGCCTATCGGAAGATCTGCGTGATCGGCCGACCTTCCCATGCGTCCGGCAGCGGCAGGCCGAGCACGTGCGCGAGCGTCGGAGCGGTGTCGAAGATGCGTACCGGCCCGTCGATCCGGCCACGCCGGCTGACGGTGGGGCCGGCGGCGATCCATGGAATCGTCACGTCTTCGGGCATGTCGGTGCCATGCGTCTGGCCGTGGCCGCCGTGGTCGCTCTGCACCAGGATGAAGTAGCGGTCCAACAGGCCGGCCTGCGCGAGGTGCTGCAGCAGGATGCCGATTGCCTGGTCGGCGATGCCGATCTGTTCGATGTAGAGGTCGGACATCCACCCGTGTCCGTGTCCGACCACGTCCACCATGCCGAGATAGACGAAACAGAAGTCGGGCTGTTCGTCCGCCAGGTATGGTGCGGCGACCCGCGCCAGCGCCAGGTCGGCGTGCCGGTCGCCATGGTTGTCCTTGAAGTAGGAACAATCGAGCGATCCCGGCGTTGCCAGGTCGCGGAGTTGCTCCCAGTTGTAGAAGAACGCGGTCTTGCGGCCCGCGGCGTGAGCGGTTTCGGCGATGCTCGGCACCGGGCGGACCATCGGCATCCAGGTGTTGGTGGTAATGCCGTGCCGCGCCGGGGGTACGCCGCGAAACATCGAGGTGTGGCACGGCAGGGTGGAGGAGGGAACCACGCTCTGTGCCTCGAACGTGTACGCCCCGCGGGCGATCAGGCGGTCGAGGTTCGGCGTGTCCGCCTGTTGGAGCCCGTCGGGACGGCACCCGTCGATGACAATGAGGATCGCGCCGCGGTTCAAAGAGTCATGCATTCGTCGTTCCTGTCAAACTGATGAGGCCGGCATGGTACGTTCCCCGGTATCCGCGCACAAGCCGTTACGCGAAAGTGCGGCGGTGGAGGACATGATGGCGAGAACGAGAATGGCGCAGTACGGCACCAGGCATGGACACGCCGCCGGCAAGCTGCAGGCGATGCGGGACAACGACTGCGTGGAGGTCGCGGGCGTGTTCGAACCGGGCCCGCAACGGCGGGCCGCGCTCGCGCAATCGGGAGGCGCTTTTGCGGGCGTGCATTGGTTCGCCGACAAGCGCGAGATGCTCGACGACGAAAGTATCGCGGCGATTGCGTCGGAGGGGCTCAATGCCGAGAGCCTCGATCAGACCGAGGAGATCGTCGCCGCCGGCAAACACGTCTGGTACGACAAGCCCGCCGGCGACGATTGGCCGCAGTGGCAGCGCGTAACCGCCGCCGCGGAACAAAGGGGGCTGCTCATCCAGATGGGCTACATGCTCCGCTATCACTCCGCCTTCAGGCAGGTCACCGACTGGGCCCGATCCGGCTTCCTGGGCGACGTGTTCTCGGTACGTGCCCACATGTCCACCTGCTTGGCCGAAGATGCGCGGGCGCTGATCGCCGAATCGCACCGCGGCGGTATCTTCTTCGACCTCGGCGGCCACATGCTCGACCAGGTGGTCTGGATCCTCGGGCGCCCGACCAATGTGACGTCGTTTCTCAGGAACGACTCCGGTGCGGTGCCGGCGTTTCAGGACAACACGGTCGGAGTGTTCGAGTTCGATCGCGCGCTTGCCATTGTGGATATCGCCGCGCTGGAGACCCGCCCGATGGCCCGTCGCTTCGAGGTGTACGGCAGCCGCGGCAGCGCCATCCTCGTCGAGCCGTTCGAGCCCGGCGGGCAGATCCGGCTGTGCCTGGCGGAAGCGAAGGATGGCTACCGCGCAGGCGAGCAGTTCGTGAAGCTCGCCGGAGAGAGCCGGCAGCGCACCTACGAACTGGAGTTGGAGGCCTTCCTGGCCACCATCGAAGGCAAGCAGCCACCCGACCGGCCCCCGTCGCACGAGTTGCTCGTACAGGAAACCCTGCTGCGCGCAACCGGAGCATTCCGGTAATTCATCTTACCGGTTATGATGGTAACCGGTAACAAGAATGATCGATTCAGGAAGTCTTATAGAGGCCCTCAAGTCCATGATCCTGGACTACCAGGAGATGAAGTTGCCAACCGGCGTGCCCCGGCGCCTGCGCATCGAGACCGTGCCCGGCAAGGCGACCGTTTGCATCGGCGTACGCCGTGGCGGCAAGTCGACCTACCTCTACCAGGTGATCGCGCGCCTGCTGGAGCAAGGCGTCGCGCGCCAGAACATCCTTTATCTCAACTTCTTCGATGACCGGCTGCACCACCTGCGGTTCGGCGACCTCGGCGTGATCACCGATGCCTACTATTCCCTCTATCCGGAGAAGAAGGACGTTGAGACAGTGCACTGCTTCTTCGACGAGATCCAGGCGGCTCCGGGATGGGAGCCGTTCGTCGACCGCCTGCTGCGCACCGAGCGGTGCAAAGTCCATCTTACGGGATCGTCGGCGCAGTTGCTGTCTCGGGAAATCGCGACTCAAATGCGCGGGCGAGCGCTGTCCTGGGAAATCTTCCCATTCTCGTTCCGGGAGTATCTTGACTATCGAGGCATCGACGGTGACGGCGACCTGTCGACCAAGCGGCGCCTCACCATCGTCAAGGCGTTCGACGAGTACTGGGAACGGGGAGGCTTTCCCGAAGTCGCCGGCAGTAGCCGCGATCTGCGAATCAGAATCCACCAGGAGTACTTCAACGCCGTTCTGTTTCGGGATCTGGTCGAGCGGCACGATGTCGCCCACCCGCGGGCAGTATCCGATCTGGCCCACCGGTTGGTGGACAATGCAGCTTCGCTTTACACCGTCAACAGCCTCACGGGCTATCTCAAGTCGCTCGGTCACAAGGTGCCAAAGGCGGCGGTGTCGGAATACCTGGAGTGGTTCGAGGACGCCTACTTCCTGTTCACCGTGCGCATCTTCGACGCGTCGGCGGCGCGCCGGAATGCCAATCCGAAAAAGGTGTACTGCATCGATCACGCCCTGGTCACCTCGGTGGCGTCGGGGATCCTGGTCAACTCCGGCCATCTGCTGGAGAATCTTGTGTTCGCGGCGCTGCGGCGCAGGTATCCGGAGATTCACTACCATCGAACGCGAACCGGGCGCGAGGTCGATTTCGTGGTTCCACGCCGTGGCCGGCGGCCGCTGCTGGTGCAGGCATGCGAATCGCTCGCCGATCCGCGCACGCGCAAGCGGGAAACCGCCGCGCTGGCCGCTGCGATGGCGGAGTTGGAGTGCGGGACCGCTACCATCGTCACCCGCAACGAGCGGGAGCGGATCGAGATCGGCGCCGCGGCCATCGACGTGGTGCCGGCCTGGCGGTTCCTGCTCGATACCGAAGTAAATTGCTGATCCTGTGGAACACGCGCCGGTGCCCGGTTCCACGACTGAACAGGTGCGTTTCGCTACCAAGTAGCAGGAGCTGTTCTTCGGGCTGACCTTGGTGATCAACGTCGCCGGCCTTGGCCATCACTTGGTGGCCCATTCCGGCCTATGTCAACTTGGCCACGGTGCGAAGGTGCGGTGCCCTATGTGCCGCTGTTGTTCCTGGTGTGGACCGACGACCACACCACCTATGCCATTTGTTCCGATCGCGGAAGCAACCTGCAGACTGTTCTCGCACGGCTCTTGATGTCGATGCCATTTGCGGGATCGGCAGTCTTCGTGCAGTCGGGAACGGACGCGAAGACTCGCACTCCCAACTACGCTTGTACCCAGGTGGCGCGGTGGCAGACAAGGTAAGTGCGATAGTTGCCGTGAGGCGACAGTCCGTGGCGCTCGACGTCGGTCGAGGTCACGTACTAAGCTGCCGGGCCATGACGCAGCTGAACCGCGCCAAGACCTCCGCCGTGCGCACCGTGACCATGCCCATTGGCCGCTGCTGCCGGCGGTAAGAGCGCACGTCGATGGCTCGGAAGCCCAACTTCGTATTCATCTTCGCCGACGACTGGGGATGGGGCGACCTGGGCTGTTACGGCCACGACACCCTCCGCACGCCGCACCTCGACCGGCTGGCGGCCGACGGGCGGCTGTTCACGCAGTTCTACGTCTGCTCGGGAGTGTGCTCGCCGAGCCGCGCGGCGGTGATGACCGGGCGTTTTCCGGCGCGCGAGCAGATGCATGGCCACTTGTCCGACCACGAGATGAACCAGGCTCGTGGCATGCCCAACTGGCTGGACCCGGGCGCGGCGACCTACACGCGGCTGTTGCAGCAGGCCGGCTACCGGGTGGGCCACTTCGGCAAGTGGCACCTGGGCAACGGACCGGGTGCGCCGGAGCCGAGCGACTACGGCATCGACGAATCGTTCGTCAACGCCGGCGAGGGGCCACAACTGGAGTTCGCCCGCGAGCGCTGGGCGCCGGGGCTGCGCAGCCGCTCCAGCGAGTTCATCGTGAACCACGCGATGCGCTTCATCGAGCGCAGTGGCGATCAGCCATTCATGGTCAACGCGTGGCTCAATGACACCCACGCCATTCTTGATCCCACCCGCGAGCAGCTCGAGGCCTACGGCGACACCGGGCCGCAACTCGTCGACCATCCCGGCGCCACCGCCATCTACTACGCCGCCGCCACCGAGGCGGATCGCCAGATCGGGCGCCTGCTCGACCGCCTCGATGAGCTGGGCCTTGCCGACGATACGGTGGTGATTTTCTCGTCCGACAACGGGCCGGAGGACATCCTGGTGCGCAACGCCGCGCACAGCGGAGTGGGCAGCGCCGGTCCGTTCCGCGGGCGCAAGCGCAGCCTGTACGAGGGCGGCGTGCGGGTGCCGTTCATCCTGCGCTGGCCGGCGGGCGGCGGTCCGCGCGGCGTGGTGGACGACGCCACACCGTTGTGCGCCGTGGACCTGCTGCCCACCTTCTGCCGGCTGGCGAGTGTGGAACCGCCGTCGCCGCTGCAGCTCGATGGCGAGGACATGAGCGACGTGTTCGCCGGCGCCACGCGGGAGCGGCGCACGCCGCTGCTGTGGGAGTGGCGGTTTCGCATTGTCGGTCACGTGCTGAACCGGAGCCCGATGCTGGCGCTGCGCGACGGGCCCTGGAAGCTGTTGGTCAACCCCGACCGGGATCGCCTGGAGCTGTACCACGTGCCCTCGGATCCCATGGAGCTGGACAACCGCGCCCGCGACGAACGGAGGCTCGCCGACGAGCTGGCCGACAGGGCGCTCTACTGGCAGCGGGAACTTCCGGCGGGACCGGTCGACGCCGGTGCCGGCAGCAACGCTTACCCCTGGCCGCGTGCGGCGGCGCGTTGAGCAAGGCACCGCGGGCGTAATGCCGATGCATCCGTCCGGTGCATTGGGCGGCCACCCGGGGAGGGCGGTTGGCGGGGCGGCGTTTACGCCCTCTGAAAGGTGCCGATGCCATTGCGAACGCGTCGATTTCATTCCCGAGGAGATGCACATGAACCATTCCGCAACCGATCCCGTAGTCCAGGTGGTGGAGCAGTCGGCTCCCGATCCGCGGTTTCCGACCTGCCGGTTTCGGCTGCAGCGGCCGTTGGCGGCGGGTACGCTGGTGCGCTTCCGGGCCGGTGGCACGCAACTCCTGGCCAGCGTGCGCATCATAGCGGTGCGGGTGGAGGGCGGAGCGCCGCTGCCGTTCGCACACCGCTACGAGCGCGCCGAGATGGAAACTCGCTGGCGCTGGTACATCACCACGATGACCATGGCCGTGGTACGGCTGCCGGAGGCGTTGCCGGCAGGGGCAGCCCTGGAGGTAAGCGCCGAGTACCAGGACCGCCGCATGCGCGGTGAGCGCGTCACCGGCAGGCCGACGCCGCAGAAGTCGCGGGACCGCTACAGCGGGCTGTCGTGGTGGCTGCAGGCGTTGGCGATCGCCGGCGTCGACGCAGAGCAAGGCGAGCCGGTGGCGGCGCCGTTCGAAGTGCGCTTCGTGGCCGGCGAGCCGGATCGCCTCGCCGCCTACCTGCGCCATGACGGGCGCCTGTCGGTGCAGCACTTCGACCGCGTCGGCAACCCCGCCGCCGCGACCGGTAGCATCGTGGTGGATGCCGCGCGCCGGCCAATCACCGTGCCGCTGGCCGGCGGGCCGGCGGCTACCAACGTGTCCGTGCCGGCAGCGGCGTTGTCCGCCGCCGGCGGAGCCGCGCAGCACGAGGATGCGGCGTACGCGGCTGTCTCCCCGGTGGCGGCTTCTGCTCCATCGGCGCCGTCCGCCGGCCGCGGCGCGGCGCGACCCGTGGCGTCCGGCAGCGGGCTGGAATTGCCCATCGCGGGCACCAATGGCAGGGTCGTGGTGCGCGACGATGCCGGGCGCAGCGCGGTGAGCAATGCGCCACCGTTGGCGCTGGACGGCACGCCGATCTTTTTCGGTGAGTTTCACTGGCACACGGACTTCAGCGGCGACGGCCAGCGCCCGACTGCCGATGCCTTGCGCAGCGCGCGCGACGAGTTGGCACTCGATTTCGCCGGGCCGGCCGATCACCTGAGCCCCGCCGGCACCTACCGCGGCAGCAGCGCCGAGCGCAACGTGACCCGCACCGTGGCCGAGCAGGCCGGCCTGTGCGCTCCGTTCGAGGAGCCGGGCCGCTTCTGCGCGGTGCCGGCGGCGGAGCTGAGCCGGCGCTACGGCCACGCCAACATCTACGCCGACAGTTGGGATCTGCTGCTGGAGCTGACCGGACGCTTCGCAGCGGAGTTGGCACCGGCCTGGGAGCGGCAACCGGACCGGTACGACCTGCCGTCGCTGGTACGGTTGTGCCCGCCGGGCCGTGCGCTGGTGGTGCCGCACCACACCAACATGGACTCCTACGTGCGCGAAGGCGTGGTGCGCGAGGATGGCCGGCCGGCATGGTGCGCCATGCATTGGCCGCAGCCGGCGAACCGCGACGTGGTGCGCCTGGTGGAGATGGTGCAGACGCGCGGCTGCTTCGAGGCCGAGGAGACCGACGAGTGCTGGCGCATCTGGGACGGCGGCCTGGGCGGCAGCGTGCGCACCGCCCTGGCGCGCGGCTACCGGCTCGGCTTCGTGGGCGGCACCGACAACCACAGCGGCTGGCCAACGCGCAAGGGCGACGGCTTCTGCGGCCTCACCGCCATCCAGGCGCCGGCTCTGGCGTGGGGCGAGCTGTTCGGCGCCCTGCACGCGCGCCGCTGCTACGCCACCACCGGCGCCCGCATCGTCGCCGACGTCACGTTGAACGGACACCCGATGGGCAGCGAATTGCGCCTGCAGCCGGGCGCCGAGCGCCGCCTGCGCGTGCGGATCCGCGGTACCGCGCCCCTGGAGTGCGTGCAGGTGATCCACTGCGGCCACCTGCTGGCCGAGCTGCCGGTTGCGGACGGCAGTCCCGACCTGGATGCCGAGTGGACCGACGACCGCCCCGGCCGCCCGCTGCAGGACATCTATTACTACGTGCGTGCCCGCCAGCAAGACGGCGAGTGCCTGTGGACATCGCCGTTCTGGATCGACCTGCCCGACGATTGACCGGCGCGCATTCGCGGTTTCGCCGGAAACACGCTTCCCCGACCTGTCATCGTGTATCCTGGGTTCTGACGACGAGCGGGGAGGTGTGATGGAACAGTTGCAGTTGGGACTTGGCGGTCCGCGGGTCAGCCGGTTGGCGTACGGGTGCGCGGGGCTCGCCGGTGCGTGGGATGCGGGTGCGTTGACGTCCGCTCAGCGGTCCACGGCGCTTGCCGCGCTGGAGGCGGCGCTGGAGGCCGGGGTCACCCACTTCGACCTTGCCGACGTGTACGCATACGGCAAGGCGGAGCAGGCGTTTGCCGGCATCTGGGAACTGCAGGCGGGGCTGCGCTCCCGGATCACGGTGCAGACCAAGTGCGGGGTGGTGCGCTCCGCGGACGACACTTCCCGTGCCGGAACCTACTATGACTCCAGCTTCGAGCACATTCTGGATGCCGCGCGCGGCAGCCTCAAGCGCCTGCGGACAGAGTACCTGGATCTCCTCGTGCTGCACCGCCCCGACGTACTCCTGGAACCCGAAGAGGCAGCGCGTGCGTTCGACCGCCTGCACGCCGCCGGGGAGGTGCGCCACTTCGGCGTGAGCAATTTTGCGCCGGGGCAGATCGAACTGCTGCAGGCGGCGTTGGACCGACCGCTGCTGGTGAATCAGCTGCAGGTGAGCCTGGCGCATCCCGACCTGATCGACGATGCCGTGGTGGTGAACGACGCGCTGCCGGAGCGCCCCGTGCGCGGCTTCGGCACCCTGGCCTACTGCATGCAGCGGGGCATCACGGTGCAGGCGTGGGCGCCGCTCGGCGCCGGCCGGCTGGTGCGCGACGACGTGGCCGAGGAGGCCGGCTCGCGGCTGCATGCGGTGCGGCGCGAACTCGCGTCCGTGGCCCGCGAACGCGGGACTCATACCGCCGCCGTCGCCATCGCGTGGATTCTACGCCATCCGGCCGGGATTCAGCCGCTGCTGGGCGGGCGGACCCCGATGGAGATCCGGCAGGCCGCGGTTGGGGTGGACGTCACGCTGACCCGAGCCGAGTGGTACCGGCTGTTCAACGCGAGCCGCGGTACGCCGGTGCCGTAACCGTGGACGGCGTCCCGAGGCCGCGGCGGCCGCGGCACCGGCGCGAGACGCGGGGCACGCGCTCCGGTACACTCGCCGCACAGCGCGGGTAAAGGCTGAGGAGGGTGCATGGCTGAGCCACGGATAGGGGTGTGCGGATCGCACGCGGAACTGAGCGCGGTAGCGGGATCGATCGACTTCGCCGAAGAGGCGGTGCAGCGGCTGCTGGTGCCGGAGCAGCCTGATGCGGCATTCACGCCCCCGGACCGTGCGGCGCTGGAGGTGCTGCCCATTCCGGTGGCCAATATCTTCCTGCCGGGCGACCTGCGCTCGACCGGCCCGGCGGTGGACCTGGAGCGGCTGCGCCGCTACGCGCGGACGGCGTTCCTGCGCGCCCGGCAGGTCGGAATCGGCATCGTGGTATACGGCAGCGGCGGCTCGCGGCAGGTCGACGAGGGGTTCGACCGGGGGCGCGCCGAGCAGCAGTTCGTGGAAGCGCTGCAGACGGTCGGGCCGCCGGCGGCCGAGGCCGGCATCACCGTGGTGGTGGAACCGCTCAACACCGCCGAATGCAACCTGATCAATAGTGTGACCGAGGGCGCGGAGGCGGTGCGCGCCGCGGGACACCCGCACGTGATGCTGCTGGCGGACCTGTACCACATGCTGCGCGAGGACGAAGGTCCCGACGCCATCGAACGGGCCGGTGACCTGATCCGGCACGTGCACGTGGCCGAGGTGGCTGAGCGTACGCCGCCGGGCGTGGCTGGCGACGACTTTCGCCCGTTCCTGTGCGCCCTGGCCGGCATCGGCTACGCCGGCGACTACTCGCTGGAGTGCCGCTGGAGCGACCAGGTCGCACAGGCCCCGCCCGGCGTCGCGGAGCTGCGCCGCCAACTCGCATCGATTGCGTAACCCGGCGGACCCCTCAGGGTCAGCCCGGAATGGCACCGGGAGGGGCATCGGTCAGCGCCGAGAATGGGTTGACCACCGTTACTCCGTCGAACACCTGGCCGGCGTTCAGGTCCTCGGTCAGAAGCTGGTCACAGTCGAGCATCCGCGCCGCTTCGATGATGGCGGCATCCCAGTAGGACATGCGCCACCGCCTGGTCGCCGTGAGCGCCTCCCGCAGCAGCGCAATCGACACTTCCTGTACACGGAATCGCTGCCAAGTGGCGATGAAAGCGACCGCGTCACCGTGGGGCAGGGGCTCGGCGCGGGTCGCTCGGGTGGCCTGGACGTAGAACTCCTGCAGCACCTGAACCGAGAGACACAGGTCCGCGGCGCCGAGCAGTTCCGCCGCGACAGCGGCCTTGCCGGCTTCCGCCGGGTCGGTGCTTACGCTGTAGAGCAGAACGTTGGTGTCAACGAAGCGCATTCCGGTCACCGCGGTCATTGCGGTCATTGCGGGCGTGCAGCGCCTCCCGTGACAGCCGGTCGGATGCCGCGAACCTGAAGCCGCGGCTGTGCAGCCGTTCCCGCAATTCGCACTCCTCGCGGCGAAGCCGCTCGAACGGGGTCTCCTCCAAGGCGACCTCGGTCAGCATCTGCCGCACCATCGCCGAAACCGACGTCCGTCGTTCAGCCGCCCACATACGCGCCCTGTGGTAGACCTCGTCATCCACAGAAACTGTGATGTTCCTCATTCATTCACAGTAGGTGCCCCGCCGGCTGCCGTCAAGTCAATCGCCTCGAGCGCATGCCCAACAGCCTTGACTTGGGCCTGCCGGTGGGGCGAACTTCGTCCGCCATGGCTGGAGCGGTCGACCACATTCGCGCGGCACGGAGACATCTCAAGACCATGACCATGGCGGCGGTGCGGTCGCTGGACGACCGCGGCTGGGTGCTGGCCGGCGATTTCGGGCTGCGCTTGCTGCGCGTGCTGTTGCTGCTCTCGTTGTGGCGCACGGTGCTGCCGGAGACCGGCGCCACCTCCGGCATGACGCGCGCGGCGGTGCTGACCTACACGCTGATTGCCGAGGCGTTCGCCAGCCAGCTCACCCTCGGCACCGGGATCGAGCTGGCGCTCACGAGCGGGGATATCGCCAACCGGTTTCTGCGCCCGGCAGGGGTGTTCGGCCAGTTCACGGCGGAGATGGTCGGGGCCGGCCTGCGCGATCTGCTGCTGTTCTCGCTGCCGCTGTTCTGCCTGGCGCCGCTGCTGGGGGTCAATCCGCTGCCGGCGGGCGTGGGCGCGGCGCTGCTGTTCGCGTGCAGCGTGGCACTCGCGCTGCTGGTGGCCGCCGCGCTCGACTTCATCTTTGCGAGCATCATGGTGCTGCTTGAGCACAGCGTGTACGCGATGATGAAGCTGCGCACCGCCGTCAGCGCGCTGCTGTCGGGGGCGGTGATCCCGCTTGCGCTGATGCCGTGGGGGATCGGCGAGGTGTTCGGCTACCTGCCGTTCGCGGCGTTGGCGTCGGCCCCGTTGCGCATTTACACCGGTACCGGCGATGCGCTGCTCCTGCTCGCGCTGCAGGCGGCGTGGGTGGCGGTGCTGTGGCCGCTCGCCCACCTGATGTGGAGCGCCAACCGCGAGCGCCTGGTCACGCACGGAGGCTGAGTTCGAATTGGCTGCAGGCAGCAAGCGCGTACACAACAACGGCCATTACGCCATGCAGTTCGGCGCAAGCCGAACTGCGGTTGTTGGCCGACAGGCCAACACCACGCACGGAGGCTGAGCGGATGTCTGTATTGACGACCGTCGCCGCGCGCTGGCGGGTGCAGGCGCACCTCGACTTCATGTGGATGACCAAGGATCTGCGCTTCTTCCTGATCAACGTGGTCGGCGACGTGATCCTCAATCTGGCCGGCGTCACCGCGGTGTTCCTGCTCGCCGAGCGGTTCGACGGGATCGGCCTCTGGGCGCGCGACCAGGTAATCTTCATGCTCGGCTACGCGGCGCTGGTGCGCGGCTTCCTGGACGTCGGCTTCAGCTACAATGTGCTGCACATCAGCCGCCGCATCGGGCGCGGCCAGCTCGACCACCTGCTGGTGCAGCCGCAGCCGCTGTGGATGGGACTGCTCACCGAGGGGTTCATGCCGTTCTCCGGGTGCTGGTCGCTGCTCACCGGCGCCGGCATCACCGCGTGGGCGGTCGTTCAGCTCGGCGCCGGATTCCCGGTGCAGTGGTGGCTGCTGTTCGGCGCCAACCTGCTCGCTTCCTGCGCCATGGCGCTGGCGTTCTCGTTCCTGTGGGGCGCGCTGGCGTTCTGGGCGCCGGTGGCCGCCGAAGAGATGTCGAGCCGCGCGGTGGGCTTCCTCTATCAACTCAAGGCGTTCCCGCTCGACGGCTTGAGCGCCGTGGTGCTGACCGGCATGCTCACCGTGCTGCCGGTCGGCTTCGTCGCCTGGTATCCGAGCCGCCAACTGCTCGGCATCGCCGCGCCGCACCTCTGGCACACGCCGCTGGCCGCGCTACTGCTGGCCCTGGTTGCCGGAATCGTATTCAAGAAGGGAATGGAGCACTATGCACAGACCGGATCGCAGCGTTACATCGCCTGGGGACATCGCGGTTGAGCTGCGCGAGGTCGACAAGACCTTCTACCAGCGCCAGCGCTCGGAGCGGTTTCGCGACGTTCTGACCAACCTGTTCCGGCCCACGATTCGCGAGATCCGCGCCCTGCGCGGGGTGAACCTGGCGATCCGGCGCGGCGAGATCGTCGCCTACGCGGGGCCCAACGGCGCCGGCAAGTCCACCACCGTGAAGCTGCTGTCGAGCGTGCTCGCGCCCACCGCCGGCACCGTGCGCTGCCTCGGCATGGACCCGATGACCGAGCGGGTGCCCTACGTGCGCCGCATCGGCGTGGTGTTCGGGCAGCGCACCGAGCTGTGGTGGGACCAGCCGGTGGCGGCCAGCTTCGAGTGGAAGCGGGTGGTGTGGGAGATCCCGCGCTCGCGCTACGATGAGATGCTCGCCTTCGTGAAGGATCTGCTCGGCATCGGCGAGTTCTTTCACACTCTGGCGCGGCAGCTCAGCCTGGGCCAGAAGATGCGCGCCGACATCGCGCTGATGCTGCTGCACGAGCCGGAGATCCTGTTCCTGGACGAGCCCACCATCGGCCTCGACGTGCTCGCCAAGCGCAACATCCTCGACTTCATCAACACCCTGAACCGGGAGCGCGGCGTGACCGTGATGCTGACCAGCCACGACATGGACGAGCTCGAGCAACTGGCCGGGCGCATCGTGCTGATCGACCGCGGCCGCATTGCCTACGACGGCGACTTCGTGGAACTGCGCCGCCGCTTCGGCGACCGCCGCCACCTCACCATCGATACCGGCACCGCCGATCCGCCGACCCTCGCCGGCGTCCGGTCCACCGGCAGCGACGGCAACCGCCACCGTTACACCTTCGACGCCGCCCGCACGCCGATCACCACCCTGCTGCAGCAGGCATCCGCCCAGACCGTCATCCACGACGTGGAGACCCACCGCTCCCGCATCGACGACGTCATCGCCGACATCTACCAGGACTGGAACACCGAACACGGATGAGCAAAAAAACGGCCACGGGATGTACTCCCGTGGCCGCTCTCCTGGGCGATCAGAATCGCCCGATTCGGGTTTCGGGGCGTTAGTAGCCCATCTCCTTCTTCATGTTCTGGTCGATCCACACCCAGCCGGAAGCCTCCAGCCACGTGTTGTAGCTCGCGAGGTAGGATTCGCCGTAATAGTTCTGAATCCACGGCCACCAGAAGCGGCCCTGTACCTTGACCGCCTGCGGAATGGCGATCGCCTCGTTGAGCAGGTAGACCGACGCTTCCTTGATCAACTCGTTGCGCTTTTCCGCGTCCAGCTCTTTTACCAACTGCTCCACGAGCGCGTCGTAGTGGGAATCGGACCAGTCGGTGTAGTTGCGGGTGTGCCCGGTGGTGAACCGCGGCAGCGTGCCCACCGGGCAGCCGCCGCAATGGCCCTGCCGGATGGAGCCGGTATAGGTCCGCTCGCGCGCGTGGGCGCTCCACACCGCGGCCTCGAAGCCCTGCAGGTTGACCGTGACGCCGATCTTCTCCCACTGGTCCTTGAGCAGCGCCCCGTCGGTCATGAATTCCGGCCAGCCGAGGGTGGTGTAGTCGATGGTGAAGCCGTTCGGATAGCCAGCGTCGGCGAGCATCTGCTTCGCCTTCTCCGGGTTGTAGTCGTACAGCATGCGCGTCTCTTCCGGCAGTTCATCCATCGGGGTGTAGGACGGCATGATCGGGTCGACCGGGAACCAGTGAGTGGGCAGCTGCAGGTCGCCCGCCTGGCGCAGCTTCTGGAAGCCGGTCAGGTCGGTGCCGACCATCATGGCGCGGCGCACGTCGCGGTTGTCGAACGGCGGTTCGGTGGTCTTCAGGTAGGCTGTCGATCCGAACGAGATCGGAAACCGGTGCGAGTTCAACTCGGGCGCGGTCTCATCCAGCGTCTGCCAGTGCACGGCGAATACCGAACTGGCCATGTCGGCCTTGCCGGTGCGCAGCGCGGCCACCATCGACGCCTCGTCGGCGATGATCGGGACGATCACCTTGTCCACGAACGGAAGCTGATACTGCTGGCCGTCAATGGTGGTCTTGTCCCAGTAGTTGGGGTTGCGCTCGTAGGTCACGTGGGAATCGATCTCGTAGCCGCCGAACAGGAACGGCCCGGTACCTACCTGGTTCTCCAACTTGTCCATGCCCGCCGCCTCCATCTCGGGAGGAGTGATGGCGGTCGTGCCGCCAAGCGTCAGGATGTTCAACATGCCGACGTCGAGTTCGGTGAACTCGATTACCACGGTGTGGGAGTCGGTGGCGGTGATGTCGCCGGACACACCCTTGAAACGCGCTCCGGCGGGCGCCTCGCGAAAGTACTTCAGGTCGGCGACGACGTCTTCGGCGACCATCTCGCGATTGTCCATGAAGTCGACCTTGTCCGCGGCCCACATCACGCCCTTGCGCAGGTGCCAAGTGTGTTGCTCGGGCGTGACTTCCCAGCTCTCCAGCAGCAGACCGCGCGCGTACTTGTCGGGCAGCGGGCCTACCAGGGTAAAGGGATACTCGCCGGTGCCCTTGGGACCGTACTTCTCGTGGTCCCCGAAGCGCGGCGGTTCCTGGATCAAGGAGAGAAAGAGCGTTGTGTGACCCTGGCCGTCGGCCGGGTCGGGGCTTTCGGGACCGAAAGTGAACGCACCGCCGACCGCGGTCAGGGTGCCCCCGTACTGCGGGCCGCCGTCCCCTGCCGCGGCCATCTCGCTGTCCTGCTCTCCTGCCGCGGAGAGCCACATTGCCGCGGCGGCGAGGAGCACCACGGCAAATCCATAGGTCTTGTTCATGCAATACCTCCTGTAGATGCGGTCACAAATGACCGACGGCAGGTTACTGGCGCCCGCGAGTCGTGTCAAACCCCGTTGCCGGGTCGCCCGAGTCCGAGCCGAACTCCCGTGCCCGCGGCGGCGCCGGTCAGCGCCCGGACTTGATGCGCCGCCCGGTCCGGACCACCTTGGCGCTGAACCGTCCCACGCCGCCGCGCAGCTTGGGATCAAGGATGTCGCGCGCGGCGTCGCCGAACATATTGGTGCCGTATACCACGGTGGCGAGGGCGAGCCCCGGCCACAGCACCGTCCACGGCGCCACGAACATGAATTCGCGGCTGCGCCCGCTGAGCATGGCGCCCCAACTCGGAAACGGCGGCTGGATGCCGAAGCCGAGGAAGCTGAGGCTGGCCTCGGACAGAATGATGGCCGGAATGCGCAGCGTGAGCAGGATCACGGCCGGCGCGAGCACGTTGGGCAGGATGTGGCGCAGCAGAACCCGGGTGGTGCGCCCGCCGATCGCCGACGCCGCGGTCACGTAGGCGTCTTCCTTGGTGCTGATCACTGCGCCGCGGATGATGCGCGAGCCGGTAATGCCTCCCGCCACCCCGAGCACCACGATGATCGGCATCATGCCGCCGCCGAGGAACGCGATGATCACCATCAGCACGATCAGGTCCGGCAGCGACATCCAGGCGTCGACCAGGCGCTGCGTGAGCAGGTCGAAGGTGCCGCCCAGGTAACCCGATATGAGGCCGATCAGAAGCGATATCAGCGTTGCCAGGGAGGCGCCGGCCAGTCCCACGATTACCGACACGCGCGCGCCGTAGATGACGCGGGTCAGCACGTCGCGGCCCAGGTCGTCGGTGCCCAGCCAGTTGGTGTCGGACGGGGCGGCCAGCGGCTGCTCCATGTTGGTCTCGTTCATCCCGTACGGCGCCAGCACGTCGGCGAGCAATCCCACCAGCAGCAGCAGTGCGGTGATTACTGCGCCCACGGTGCCGAGCGGCTTCTCCTTGACGATGCGCCGGAAGAACGTGACCACCGCCGACCGGCGTGCACCCTCCGGCAACCCGACGCCGCTCATGACGCGCGGATCCTCGGATCCAGGAAGCCGTAGGTGAGGTCCACCACCAGGTTGATCACCATCAGGCCGATGCTGAAGAACAGCATGATGCCCATCACCACCGGGTAGTCGCGCACCAGCAGCGACTCCACGATGAGGCGCCCCATGCCCGGTAGCATGAAGATCTGCTCGATAATCACCGTGCCGCCGATCAGAATCGGTATCTGCAGGCCGACGATGGTGATCACGGGTATGAACGCGTTCTTGAGGGCGTGCCGGCTCACCACCAGGGCCTCGGCCAACCCCTTCGCCCACGCCGTCCTGATGTAGTCGTTGCGGATCACCTCCAGGGTCATGGTCCGGGTCATGCGCATGGTGCCGCCGGCCATGGCCAGTGCCAACACGACCGCCGGTACGAGGAACATCTTGATGTTGCCCATCGGGTCGTCGGCGAACTTGATGAGCCAGATGGAGGGCATGTAGCCCCACCAGATCGACGGGTAGACGATCACCAGCGTCGCCAGCCAGAAGCCGGGCACCGAGATCGACAGGATGGCGAAGCTGCGCCCGACGTAATCGCCCCAGGTATCCTGCCGCAGGGCCGAATAGACGCCGATCGGGATGGCGATGAGTTGCGCGATCACCAGGCCCATCAGGCCCAACTCCATGGTCACCGGTATCTTCTTGAACAGCAGTTCGGTCACCGTCAGGCGCTCCCGCCAGGAGGTGCCGAAGTCGCCCTGCAGCACGCCGCTGAATTGGCCGTCCAGGTTCGGCGCCACGCCGAGAAAACGTCCATACTGGACGATCAGCGGTGCGTCGAGGCCGAGCCTTTTTTCCAGCTCTTCACGGTCGAGCTCGATTTGGTCCGCCGATTCCGCCAACTGTGCGATCATCACGTCGATCATGTCGCCGGGCACGAGGCGCATGAGCAGGAACAGCATCACGCTGATCAGGAACGCGGTCGGGATCATCAACAGAAGACGGCGGATTATGTACGCGCGCAACTTGGCGTCCTTCGTGCAGCCATGGGCAGGGCGATCTTAACAGTGAGCATTGCGCCGCACAACCTCTGTCAAACGGGCGCGTGGGCGGGGTCGGACGCGAAGCTGAACGAGTAAAGCCGGGCGCCGTTGAGCGTGAATCGGAGCCGGACGGTGCGGCCCGCAAGCGCGCCGACAGGCGGGTCGCTCCACGTCACGGTCGCATCGGTGGCGGTGCTGGCTAGCTCGCCGCGGGCCAGGACGCGGCTTGCCTCGGAATCGAGCACGGCTACGCCGAGCGCGCCGATCGGGGACAGGTCGGCGGTGACGCATAGCGGGGAATTGTTCCAGGCGAGCGGGGCGGTCTCCACGGTTGCGGGACGGTCGCCGCGCTCCTGCTCGTAGTACGCGAACCCATCGGGACGTAGCGTCGCCAGGCACAGGAAGCCATCGCGCCAGCTCGTATGCTGGTAGTTGCTGGCGCCGTAGTAGAGGCGGATCTCGTCGTGCAGGATCACCGGGCAGGCGGCCGCGTAGGCGCAGCCCCAGTCACAGCTGCCGACCAGGTCACCATTGGCAACAAGCGGGGAGCCGGGACAGACACGGTGCCAGGTGACGGTGTCGGGGCTCCAGGCGAGTTCGGTCCACACCCGGTCGGTGTGCTGGTCGTGGATCGCCGGCAGGCCGAGGTAGAGGTTGGCGTGCCGGAACACCGGCATCGAGTAGATCTGCAGGTTCTCGTCGATGCCTTCGAACACCGCGGTGGCCGGGGTCCAGTGCAGGAAGTCGGTGCTGGCGGTGCGCCCCACCTGGCGCGGCGGCCAGGCGCCGCGGATGCCGTCCACCGCGGCGGCGCCGGCGGTGCGCGGATCGCGCAGCCGCGTGAAGCCCGCGTACTCGCCGCGCTCCTCCACCCACAGGGCGTGGTAGTGGGTGCCGTCCACCTGGTACGGATTGACGGCGGGGCAGGGGTGGAACCGCCCCCAGCGGATGCCGTCCGCCGAGAACGCCATCGCCAGATCCTGCTCTTTGAACGACGTGAACATCTTGTAGCGACGGGAAGGGTCGGGCTCTCGCGCTTCCTTGAGCACCCCGGCGCCGTGCGGGCCGCGCAGCACGATGTTGTTGGCCCTGCTGCCCTGGTAGTCGACCAGACCAAGCTCCGGCTTCTGCCACGCGATGCCGTCGCGCGAGGTTGCGTAGCAGAGCGCCATATCGCGGTCCGGCGGGCCGGTGTAGAGGGTGCTCTGGCGTTGTTCGAGCGTCATGCCATCCGACCGGTGGTCGACGCAGAACGGGCTGTACCAGCACTTGTAGAGTTGTTCCTCCGCGTCCCACAGCACGTTGGGATACAGGTTGTCGAAGCGCATCTCCCACGGCCGGTCCTCGCCGAACAGCGGGTTGGCCGCACTCTTCGCTGCCTCGGCGACGCACAGCCGCGCGTTGTCGATGCGGTCGATAACCCGCGTGTCCAGAACCAGGTGACGTTCTTCCATGCTCCCGCTCATCTTGGTCATCACGTGCGCCAGTTGGCCGTCAGTTCGGCCAAGCCGTTGCCTTCGACACGACTGGCCGACGAAGATCGTCGGGTAGCTCAATGGTGGTACGCATGCCGGGACAATAACACATGCGCGTTATGGAACGGCGGCTACGCGTCGGGACTGCAGCAAGTCGCCGTTGCGGCGTCGGGCCGTCTGAATCACAGTGGACGGGAGGCCGACCAGTTTGAGCCAAATAATTGATTCGAGTCCGTTCGCCGACGCGCTGGCCGCCTGGGACATGACCGGGGGCGACCGCGAGACGACCACCGGGCTGGCGGTCCGGGGTGCGGTCGAGCTTGGTGTTCCGTTGCGGGGCGCACAACGAGAGGCCTCGATTGCCCGCGGCGGAAACGGGACGGTCGCGCGGTTCTCCGGCGGGTATCTTCGCGCAGCCACACCCGCTGATGCCGGCCTGCGTGGCGATGCGATGAGCCTGTGCATGCGGCTGCGCGACCCGACCGGACGCTGGCAGGCACCCCTGTTCGCCCGCGACGACCGCGGCGACGCGCTCGCGGAGATCCTGTACGGGACCGACGGGGCCGCCAAGCCGGCGCACTACGGGAGTGCCGGAGAGCCGGGGCCGGCCACGCCCTGGTACCACCTGTTTGCCGAGGAGGGCGGCCCCTGCCGGCTGGCCGGCACGCGGGCGCTGCTGGAGTACCGCTGGCGCACCCGGCCGGCGGCCGCGGTGATCCGCTTCAACGAGCGCCGCGGCGCCGGTGATCCCATCCTTTCCGAGGCGCGCGCCGGCGTGCTGCACCTGGGCGTACCGGTCGCATTGATCGGAGCGAGCGAGTGGCATGACGTCGTGTTCCGCTTCAACGGCCCCAACCTGGAGCTGTTCGTGGACGGCGTGCTGGTCGACGAAGAGTGGGGCTACGGTGCGCTGCACCGCTTCGAGCCGCCATTCCTGGTCGGCGCGGCCTGGCATGATGGCGAGCTGGCCACCGGCTTTCACGGCCAGGTGGACCACGTGGCATTGTGGGAACGCGCGTTGAGCGACGCCGAGATCGCCCATCTCAGCGGTGTCGCGGCGGCGGTCGAGCAACGGGCGGTGGAGATCCTGGGACCGGAAAGGACGGTGCCTCATCACTGGCGGCCGCGCGGCTACAACGCCTACGCCGGCGACTGCATGCTGCTGTGGGACGGGGCTCGGCTGCACCTGTTCTACCTGTTCGACCGCCGTCACCACACCAGCAAGTGGAACCTGGGCGCCCACCAATACGCCCACCTGTCGAGCGCCGACCTGGTGCACTGGGAACGCCATCCGTTGGCGATCCCGCTCAGCCACACCTGGGAGTGCGCCATCGGGACCGGTGACTTCCTCCACCACGCTGGCCGCTACCATGCGTTCTACACCGATTGCGGTGGCCGCTGTCAGTTCGAGGACAAGCCGCACCGGGGCAGCGGCGTGTTTCACGCCGTCAGCAGCGACGGCATCCGGTTCCGCAAGGATCCGGCACCCGTGGTCCCCACTACGGACACCGGCTGCGCCGACTGCTCGATCTTCCACGACCAGGACAGCGGCGCGTTTCACCTGCTGACCCAGGAACGGTCCGCCGCCGGCGCGCTGCAGGTGGCCCACTACCGGTCCGCCGATCTTGCCGCCTGGCAGCGGGAGGCGAAGCCGTTCTTGCCTGCCGGCACCATGGGCGCGTGTCCGCACCTGTTTGCCTGGAATGGTTGGCACTACTTCGCCATGGCCAACCGCCTCTGGCGGTCGCGTACGCTCGCCGGCCCTTGGCGGGAACAGACCCCGCCGCCGCTGGCCGGCCTGAACTTTCCCAAGACCGCGCCGTTCGCCGGCGGCCGCCTGCTGACCGCGGGCTGGATCGGCCACGCCGGCTGGGGCGGCGACCTGCTGTTCCGCGAGCTGGTGCAGTTCCCGGACGGCATCCTGGGCACCAAGTTCGTGGCGGAGATGATCCCGGCCAGCGGCCCGCCGCTGGCGCTGCGCCCGGAGTCGCTGCACGGCGAGATGGCGTGGGACGGCCGCCGCCTGCGCATGGCCGCAACGGATGCACAAGACGCGTCCGCGCGCGTAGCCGCGGTTCCGGGCAACGTCCGAATCCGCCTCCGCGTCGAGGCGTCCGGCGCCACGTTCGGTGTGCGGCTCACTGATGCCGCCGGCAACGGGGTCGCCGCACAGGTGAATCCGCTCCGGCGGTGCGTGGCAATCTCGGGTCCCCTCGAGCGCACCTCATCGGGCGGCGAGCAACCGGGGTTGCAGCCCGTGGAGGGACTGGACCGTCCCTACACCCTCGACCTGTTCGTGATCGGTGGCATCGTCGACCTGTGCGTCGACAATCGCTACACGGTCGCCGCGCGCCGCGTCGGCGTCGCCGGTTCCGAAATGCGCTTTTGCGCCGCCGGCGGCCCCGCCCTGGTCTCGGGGATCAGCGTGTGTCCTCTTGGCGGCAGGTGATGAGCAGGCGGCCGGCTGGCTGCGCCGCTCAGTATGCCCGTTCTCTTCGCAACCGCAGTTTGATACACTTCGATCGGAGGATCAGATTGGTGGAGGGGTGGGGATATGGGTGACGGCGCCAACGGTTTGGCCGAGACCTATCGACGGGACGGCTTCGTGTTCCCGATCGAGGTGCTCAGTGAGGCCGAGGCAGGATCGATCCGCGCCGACCTGGAGGCGGCAGAGGCGGAGGTGGCGGACGATCCGGAGCGCAGCGCGCTGCTGCGCGGCAGCGTGAACCACCTGCTGCCGTCGTTCGACGCGCTGGTCCGCAACGAGAATCTGCTGGCGGCGGCCGCCCAGGTGCTCGGGCCTGATCTCCTGGTATGGAGCGCGGGCCTGTTCATCAAGGAGGCGCACACGCCCAAGGTCGTGACCTGGCACCAGGACCTGACCTACTGGGGGCTGGACGACGTCGAGGAGACCACCGGCTGGGTGGCGCTGTCGCCGGCGACTGTCGCCAGCGGTTGCATGCGGTTCGTGCGGGGCAGCCACCGGCGCCGGATCGTGCCGCACGTCGACACGTTCGCCGCCGACAACCAGCTCAGCCGCGGCCAGGAGATCGCCGTCGAGGTGGACGAGGACGATGGCGTGGCCGTCGAGCTGCACACCGGCCAGGCTTCGCTGCACCACGGCCACCTGTTCCACGCTTCCGGCCCCAACAGCACGGACGACCGCCGCATCGGCGTTGCCATTCGCTATATCGGGCCCACGATGCGCCAGCGGACCGGCGAGCGCTGGATGGCCAGGCTGGCATGCGGCGAGGACCGCTACGGACACTTCGACCTCGCCGATCCGCCGCGCGGACGCCTGCACGAGGCGGACTTCGAGCGCTGCAGGCGCGACGCCGCGGTCCGCCGCGGGACGCTGTTCGCAGGCGCCGACCCGAGTCGCAACAGCCGGCGCAACTGACCCGGCGACCGGAACGGCCGATCGGCGCAATGTAAGAGTGCCTGTGCGATGCCTTCGGTGGCGCGGACGTCGATGCCGCTACGATCCGTAGTGGTGCCGTGCCGCGATGAATCGCATGGTCGCGGTGTCGACTCGATAGACCAGACGGTGTTCCTGGTCGATGCGCCGCGACCAGGCGCCGGCAAGTTATCTCCGCAAGCAGAGCTTCGGCACCTTCCGGGTCATACAGAAAGCCACTCCTGATCGACACCAACGTGCGCATCGACTACGGGTAGCGTCCATGCAAGTGGTGCCGGAGGTACAGCATCCGAATCGCATCGGACACCGACAGTCCCATGGCTTGTAACGCTTCCGTGGCTCGAGCTTTGGTGTCGCTGTCGATGCGCGCTCGCACAAAGGTGTCGGCACTCACCTGGCTGACCTTCTCGGTCTACTTGACGTCGCTCTATTGTAGTCACAGCAGCGCCCCGGTCAAGGCCGAGGTACCACATCGGGTACGACGCTGTGGCGCGGCGAGTCGGAACGGTGCTGCACCAGGACGCGAGTCGGCACGGTCGAACACTGCCAGGAGTAAGCACCGCCACCGTCACCATTTCGTTCACGCACTGCGCGCGGGTGCCCGCCTCACAACCACCCGGTCAGAGGGCTGCTCGACACCGACGCCGCGCGATCGGCGCCGAGACGGCCGCCACCGCCGCACAGCCGCGGGTCGAGCAGGTCGCGTACTGCGTCGCCGAACATGTTCAGGCAGTACACGACAATCGTCAGGCACAGCCCCGGCCACAGCGCCAGCCTCGGCGCCACTTCCATGAACTCACGCCCTTGCCGGATGAGCATCCGGCCCAGCTCGGCACCGAGATCGGCAGCCCGAAGCCCAGGAAGTTCAGCGCAGCCTCGCTCGACGAACTCGACCAACGACGGTCGTCTTCCCGTGGCGCGGGATGACCGTGCCGCACGTGCCGGCTCCATTGCGCGTCGCACCCTGGAGACGATAGAGTCAGTGCCTGAGGTCGCCACAGGCTACGATATTGAGCACGCCACCCACGCATCCGCGCATTCCCTACGGCGAGGCCGACTTCCGGCGCATCCGCCTGAACCGGTGGCTGTACGTGGACAAGACCCGCTTCCTGCGGCGTCTGGAGGAGCAGGAGCGCTACGCCTTTCTGATCCGTCCCCGCCGCTTCGGAAAGTCGCTGTGGGTGTCGCTGCTGGAGAACTACTACGACCGCTTCTGGGCCGACGGCTTCAACGCCACCTTCGCCGGCACCGACATCGGGCGGGACCCGACCGGGGAACAGAACCGCTACGTCACTTTGCGCTTCAATTTCTCGATGGTCAACGACAAGCTCGACACCCTGGAGCGGGAGTTCGAGACCTACTGCCTCATTGAGCTCCGGGGAACGCTGGAGCGGCATCCCGACCTGTTTCCCGAAACGGCGCGGCGGCGCATCCTGGCGCCGGCCTCCATCGCCACCAAGCTTGCCGAGCTGTTCCGGTACGCGGGCGACCACGACATCCCGCTGTACGTGCTGATCGACGAGTACGACAACTTCGCCAACACCGTATTGGCGTACCACGGTGCCGAGGCGTACCACTCCTTCACCCACGGCGGCGGCTTCTACCGCAACTTCTTCGCCACCCTGAAGGGCGGGGCGGACCGCAGCGGCGGCGGCCTGGAGCGGCTGTTCATCACCGGCGTGTCGCCGATCACCATGGACGACGTCACCAGCGGCTTCAACATCGGCACCAACATCAGCCTGGAGCCGGACTTCAACGAGATGGTCGGCTTCACCGAGGCAGAGGTGCGGCATCTGGTGGAGAAGTACCGCGACCTGGGCGTGTTCAACCAGGACCCCGCGACCGCCATGGGAACTATGGGCCAGTGGTACAACGGCTACCGGTTCGCCAAAGCAGCCGAGACCGACCTGTACAACACCGACATGGTGCTCTACTACCTGAAGCATTCGATGCCGAACCGAGACGTGCCGGAGTACCTGATCGACACCAACGTGCGCATCGACTACGGCAAGCTGCGCCACCTGCTGGTGACCGGACGGCAGCTCAACGGCAACTTCGACCTGCTGCGCGACGTGATTGGCGAGGAGCAGGTGGACACCCGCATCCAGCCCGGCTTTCCGCTGCAGGACCTCACCAAGCGGGAGAACTTCCTGTCCTTGATGCACTACTTCGGGCTGCTGAGCATCCGAGACGTGCAGGGTGTGC
>MKWU01000772.1_pt1 | contig 59976 bp, 52 predicted proteins | sample 809101 | NCBI WGS metagenome assembly MKWU01 (sample SAMN05860141, study PRJNA318959) | sponge metagenome | host: Aplysina aerophoba | place: Slovenia: Piran, Adriatic Sea, Gulf of Piran | collected 2013-05-07
CCGAAACCCGCTCAGCCAACACCCGAGTAATCGCCGCCGTCAAAGTCGTCTTCCCATGATCAATATGACCCATAGTCCCAACATTCACATGCGGCTTCACCCGCACAAAACGCTCCTTACCCATAACTCACGAACCTCCTACTAGTTCTCCACGCGCCGCGCCGACAATCCGGCGGGCGATGTTTTCGGGTACGTCTCCATAAGAGTGGAACTGCATGGTTGACGTGGCACGACCCTGTGTCTTCGACCGGAGATCGGTCACGTAACCGAACATCTCCGACAGGGGGACCCGAGCCATGACCACCCGAGCCCGGCCACGCTGCCCAGCCTCCTCGATACGGCCCCGGCGTGACGACAGATCACCCATCACCTCACCCAGGTACTCCTCGGGAGTGACTATCTCGACCTCCATCAGGGGCTCGAGCAGCTTGATCCCCGCCCTCCGGGCAGCCTTCTGGAAAGCCATCGAACCCGCAATGCGGAAGGCCATCTCGGAGGAGTCCGTATCGTGCGATTGCCCATCCACCAGCCGGACTCGCACGTCCACCAGCGGGTAGCCGGCCAGAACACCCTGTTCGAGGGCACCCTCGATGCCGGCGTTCACCGACGGAATGAACTCACGCGGGACCGAACCACCCTTGATCTTGTCGATGAACTCGTAGCCACCGCCGGGCCCGGTCGGCTCCAGATCGATCTTGACCACCGCATACTGTCCACGGCCGCCGGTTTGCTTGATATAGCGCATCTCGACGCCGTTCACGGGGCCCTTGATCGTCTCGCGGTACGCCACCTGGGGACGGCCCACGTTGGCGTCCACGCCGAATTCCCGCACCAGCCGGTCCACCAGGATGTCCAGGTGGAGCTCGCCCATCCCGGAGATGATTCGCTGTCCGGTCTCCTGATCCGTCCGCACGAGAAACGTGGGATCCTCCTCGGCAAGTCGACTCAACGAGTCGGTCAGCTTCTCCTGATCGACCTTCGACCGTGGCTCGATAGCCACCGAGATCACCGGCGCCGGGAACGACATCGCCTCCAGAAGGAGCGGGTGCGCGACCGCGGTGAGGGTGTCACCCGTGGAGGTGTGCTTCAGGCCCACCGCCGCCACAATGTCTCCGGTGAATACGTCCTCACGATCCTCACGATGGTTGGCATGCATCCGCAGGAGCCGGCCCAGGCGCTCCTTGCGTCCGTTGGTGCTGTTGAGGACCGCACCTCCCTTGGAGGCGTTGCCCGAGTACACCCGGAAGTAGGTGAGCTTGCCGACGTACGGGTCGCTGACGATTTTGAACGCCAGAGCCGCAAATGGTTCGGCATCCTCCGGGGCGCGCGAGGCAAGCATCTCGGAGTTGGGGAGAAAGCCTTGGACGGCGGCCATATCGGTCGGGCTCGGAAGGTAATCCACCACCGCATCCAGCAGGAGCTGGACTCCCTTGTTGCGGAAGGCCGACCCGCAGAACACGGGTGTGAAGAGGTGCTGAAGGGTCCCGGTACGGACTGCGGTGGTTATCTCACCGGGCGAGATGACCACATCCTCGAGGTATTTTTCCAGCAACTTCTCGTCTACGTCGGCCACCTGCTCCAGCATCCGGCCCCTGTATTCCTCGGCCGAGACCTCGTATTCGGCCGGGATCGGCCCGGTGGTCCAGGTACGACCGTCGTCGCCGGCCCACATGTGGGCCTCCATCTCGACCAGGTCGACCACTCCGGTGAAGTCGCCCTCCTCGCCGATCGGGATTTGCATGACGAGTGGGACAGCCCCGAGCCGTTCCTCGATCGAGTCCACCGCTACAAAGAAATCCGCCCCGACCCGGTCCATCTTGTTGATGAAACAGATCCGGGGCACGTGGTACCGGTCCGCCTGGCGCCATACCGTCTCGGTCTGTGGCTCTACTCCGGCCACCCCGTCGAATACGGCTACCGCACCGTCCAGCACCCGTAGGGATCGCTCCACCTCGACCGTGAAGTCCACGTGGCCCGGCGTGTCAATGATGTTGATCCAGTGCTCATGCCACTCGCAGGTGGTGGCGGCGGATGTGATCGTGATGCCGCGCTCCTGCTCCTGCTCCATCCAGTCCATGACCGCGGCGCCTTCGTGGACCTCACCCAACTTGTACGTGCGGCCGGTGTAGTACAGGATGCGCTCGGTAAGGGTGGTTTTGCCCGCGTCGATATGCGCCATGATCCCGATGTTCCGCGTACGGCTCAGCGGGTATTGGCGAAGATGTGTCAACGCGTCCGGACTGCTCACGACTTCTTCTCTCGCGACCGATCGTTCTCTGTCCCTTACTCCGCCTCTCGCCCCTACCAGCGGTAGTGGGCGAAGGCCTTGTTGGATTCCGCCATCTTGTGGAGATCTTCCTTGCGCTTGATCGCCGAACCGGTGTGCCTGGAGGCGTCAAGGATCTCGTTGGCCAGCCGCTGGGCCATGGTGTTCTCTCTCCGCCGCCTGGCAAACCCGACCAACCAGCGCACCGCCAACGTAGAAGCCCGCCGGGGCCGGACATCGACCGGCACCTGATAGGAGCTTCCGCCCACCCGCCGGGACCGCACCTCGACCGCGGGACGGAGGTTGTCCACCGCTCGCTTGAGCACCACGAGCGAGTCCTGCCCGCTCCGCCGCGAGACGATCTCCATGGCCTGGTAGACAATCTTGCGCGCCTTCTCTTTCTTGCCCTTGAGCAGGACCTGGTTGATGATCTGGCTTACCAGGACGTCCCTGAATACCGGATCGGGCTCGATGGTCCGTTTCTCGGCCGGTGCTCGTCTCATGGTTAGCGGCCCTTCTTGGTTCCGTAGCGGGACCGGGCCTGACGGCGTTCCTCGACCCCGGCCGCGTCGAGCGTGCCCCGAATGACCTTGTAGCGAACTCCCGGCAGGTCCTTGACCCTTCCCCCGCGCACCAGGACAATCGAGTGTTCCTGCAGGTTGTGTCCCTCTCCGGGGATGTAGGCGGTCACCTCGATCCCCGAGGTCAGACGAACGCGGCATACCTTGCGCATCGCAGAGTTGGGCTTCTTCGGCGTGATGGTGTAAACGCGGGTGCAAACACCCCGTCGCTGCGGCGACCCGGCCAAGCCCGGGGTCTTCTCCTTGCGCGCCTTGGGCTTGCGGCCCTGGCGCACCAACTGCTGGATGGTGGGCAAATTTCGCTCCTATGGGAAGCAAGTGACCGCGCGGTCGCTCGCTCTTCAGTTCAGGGGGCGACCGAATGGGGAAGCATCCCTTGTACTACCGGCTCACGCTTGCCATCAGAAGCCGCCGGGCGGCTCTCGGCTTACCGAACCCTTACTTGTGTCTACTCCATGCCGGACGAGAGGCTTAAAGCCGGCATGGGGTCACACCGGTAGCCCGTCAGGACACGGGGATAGGGACGTGCTCGTGCACGGTCATCAGTATATGCCATCTGCCCGCTACCGTCAACGAGAGAGCTGAGACGGTCCTGCTCGGGGGCGCGGCCGGGAGGACTCGAACCCCCAACCTTCTGATCCGTAGTCAGACGCTCTGTCCATTTGAGCTACGGCCGCACGGGTTGTTTGCCGGAAACTGGGCGCCGCTGTGGAGGACGACACCGGACGCCGCCCTCTAACGATAGTCACGGTTGACCGGTACGGGAAGCCGCCGGCCCACCCAAGGCCATCAAGCCTGCGCCGCAGGTATCATGGCAGTCCACAGGCTCAGGGCCCTCCGATCGCGAGGAGCCCGGGTCGCACGGAGAGGTGGCCGAGCGGTCGAAGGCGCTCGCCTGCTAAGCGAGTAGGGGGCAAACCCCCCTCGAGGGTTCAAATCCCTCCCTCTCCGCCCAAGCAACGGGAACGCCAGCCCGTGGGCCGACGCGGACGCCCCCACCTACGCGTCGGGCTCTGCTGCGCTGAAGGTGACACCAGAATCTGGTCAGTTCCCGGTTCCCGACACGCCGAGTAGAAACTCGACCGCGACGACAGGTGATAGGTGACCTCAATCATGCAGTTGATGCAGGACGCGGCCACGAGAACCGCCAGCAGGAGACAAGGTGGCGACACAGCCCACGGTCGGGACTCCCTAGAAGTCGAAGTAAGCGGTTGGAGTTGAGATGATCCCAGTGAACCGCTGGTAGGTCTGGATCACCTGGCGTTCGGTCATGGCGGCCAGGAGATCGGCAACCAAGCGGTGCGGGCCGTCGCCGCGCTCAAGACGGTCACGCGTTGCCTGCGGCAACAATGCCTGGTTCCTCTTCCCGTCCAGCACCTCAAGGTAGATATCGAACAGCCTGCGCAGCATGGCGCGTTGTCCTTCACGGACGCTGACCAGACGGGGATGGCTGATAACGTAGTAGTACGTGACCTCTTTGAGAATGTCGACCTGGAGGCGAATGCCCGGATCGATCTTCACCCTCCGATCCTCGGAGGGGTCAGAGAGCCGGATCGCATCCTCTGTTATGAATTGGGTTATCAGAGAGGATGCCGCATCGTTCATTATCGTACGTTGCCGTTGACCACCGTCATAGGGTCTGTCGAGCAGTCTCATTTGGTCCGAGCACCGTTCTCAGCGACGTCCCCAATCCCTCTTGCTGCCTCAAAGACTCTTTCCTCTTCTGAGCGGCCTCGATGAACCTGTCCTGCTCCGCTCGGTGCAAGAGCCTGTGCAGGGGTATAAGGCCCGCTCGGTAGAAGTCCTCCAGATCATGGACTGCATAGGTGACATCGTCGGCCCAGTTCATCAACTCGGCTTCCAGGGTTAGTCGGCAATCGTTCTGCCCGGACCGGGCCCAGGCGAAACGATCCTTGTCGACCCGGTAGGCACCCCACTTCTTGGGATGGTCCTCAGAATCGCCCCGGAACCATGGGTACTTGAGAACCGCGTTGAGTGACGCTCGCGTGAGGTCGAGGCCCGCATTGCCGTCGATAGCGCTGTCATCGTCGAGGTCGGGGCTGTTATCTGCATGGGCAGCAAGCCGCGTGACGATACGAAAGGACTGCCCATTGCCTTCGAATCCATCACGGTCGCCGGAGTCCACAGCTTCGCAGATCACTTGCTCGCCATCGTGGCCGAAGGGGGGATGCCCCAGGTCATGAGCGAGGCCGGCAGTCTCGACCACGTCGGGATCGAGGTCTCCCCAAGATGTGACTCGATCCCTGCTGTCCCTGAGCAACCGCTCGGCAAGCCGGCGACCGACCTGGGCGACTTTCAGCGAATGCGTCAGGCGGTTATGGAAGACGTCCCCTTCGCCAGCCGACGCCACCTGGGTGACCCCGCTGAGACGACGGCACTCCGCCGAATATAGGACTCGGTCGCGATCGCGCTGAAACGGCTCTCGGGGATCACCGGCACTTGATTGGCGGAGTCGACCTTCCCGACTCCTCAACGATGAATCACCCGGATGCCGTCGAGGGCATAACGGAGTCTTCCTTCGCGGACGAGGCGACCGATCGCCACAGCCAGGCCGACGTCGTCGATGTCGGAGCCGAGATCCTTCATGTGGTAGAACAACGCGAGCACGTCGTCGAATGGAGGCTCCTCCGCCTTCTCGCGTTGCTCGAAGACCTTGAACACCTCTTCCTTTCGGGAACGTACAGCCGTAGCCCCTGCCTGCATCGCATCTCCCTCCGCTGTAATCACCCTAATGAAATTATCAGCAGGGTGTGACACGGGACGAAGCGACGGGCCGCCAGGCGGGAGAAGACTGAGTGCGGCTTGCCGACAGAGGCCGATGTTGCGCAATAGGATGCCTGGCACGTCCGGCCGGGTCCTGCGCTCCGACCGTCCGACCATCGGGGAGAAGATCGCGTTGCGGCGTAACCGGCTACGGGAACTGCTGGATGCCGATCAGGCCACCCTGGGCACCCATCTCATCAGCTCCTGGCCCTCGATCGTGGAGTTGGTCGGCCTGTCGGGAATGTTCGACTACGTGGAGTTCGTGGCCGAGTACGGGCCGTACGACCTCTACGCCCTGGAGAACCTGGGCCGGGCCGTCGAGCTGTTCGACCACATGTCGGCCATGATGAAGATCGAGCAGGAGCCGCGTACCTACCTGGCGGTCCGGGCGATCGGCTCGGGCATCCAGAACGTCCTGTTCTCCGACCCCCGTACGGTCGAGGACGTAGAGGAGTGCGTCAGCGCGGTGCGAGCCGAAGCCCCGGAGTCCGGCGGACGCCACGGCGTCGGCCTCCGCCGCGATGTCGGGTTGGTGCTCGAGGCGGGAACCCCGGCCTTCGTGGAAGCCCTGGACCAGGCCGTGATAGCGCTGATGATCGAGAAGGGCCCCGCGGTGGAGAACCTGGAGGATCTTCTCTCGGTGGACGGGGTGGACATGGTCCAGTTCGGCCCGGCGGACTACGCGATGAGCATCGGCCTGGCAGGACAGCTGAGCCATCCGCGGGTCAGGGAGGCGGAGGAACATGTGATCTCCACCGCGCTCCGGATGGGGGTCGCTCCGAGGGCCGAGTTGCGGGACCGGGAGGGCGCCGAGCGGTACCTCGACATGGGCGTCAAGCACTTCTGCGTCGGGACCGACGTGCGGATCCTGTTCGACTGGTTCAAGGACGCCGGCGCCGGCATGCTGGATCTCCTGGGACGTGACCCGCCCGGCCGGACCCACGGATCCGACTCGTACCGGTAGCAGGAGCTACATCCATCAGAACCCACCGTGGACTTCCCAGAGGCGTCACGACACGGCGCCGGTGTAGCGAGCACGCCTGGCCCAACCATCGCGAGTTGCCGTCTACTCCAGACGCTAGGTCGAGATCCTCGGCGCGTACTTGCGATGAGCGGCTTGCTTGGAAACACCGAGCATCGCCGCTATCTCTGACCAACTGCGCCGAGCCCGCCGGGCCGAGCGGATAGCTGCGGTCAGGTCTTCATCCACCTCTGCGCGCCGCCTGGCAAGCGCGGCGATCTCCCGCAGCCCCTCGGTGTCGGCAAGCCTGAGTTCTGCTGCGTCAACACGACCAGCCCACTCTTCCAGCGCCTTTGCGCGTTCGGCTCTTGTCCTGCTCATTCGATCAACCAACCCTTCAAGAACTTCTTACGAGCCCTCATGGCGTGGATGATCGCCGTCCCTTCATCATCCGCGACGACTCCAACCTCCAACGGCTCTGTCGTGGAGGAAGGACCTATGAACATCATCACCGCAGGGTCGTCGGTTTCGTATGCACGCCAATGATGTCGTAGTGCATGCAACATTTCCTCATCGGGGACACCATGCTTGCGTGCGCTCGCCTCGATATCCACATGGCCAAATTCTATCGAGACACTGCCTGGTCGTCAACACATGTTGACCGTGATTTGGCGCCTTCCTCCGGGCGAGGCCACTTCTTCACTCGATGGTTGCTGGTTGCGAGCGGATGCCGAAGGTTCTTTCCCATGTTGCGATGCGGTCGGCGTCGCGGACCTCATAGGCTTCGATCGCCTCGCTGAGCGAAGGCTCGAAACTGTCTTCGTCGCCGTTCGCGAGCGCCGTGAGCCGCATGGTGAACCATGCGGTGATTCCTCCTGCAGGGGGCGACTTGAAGCTGGGGAACTGCGGATCGGCTCCACCGTGGCGAAGCCACTTCGCCGCGACATCGGGGTCCAGGGCCATCGTCCTCGCGAGCCCGACGATGTCGGCCGCCCCGGTCGCGACGGCGCCTGCGGCCTCACGTCGAGTCTTGAATCCACCCGTGACCATCAACGGTGTGTCCGTGACGGTCCGTGCCCGGCGGGCGAACTCGAGGAAGTACGGCCCCGAAGATCGTCGGTCAGAACTAGTCGGAGCGCCCGGGAAGTAGGTCCCACCGCTGATGTCGATCAGATCCACTCCCGCGTCTCCCAGAAGCGATACGGCAACGAGGGCGTCGTCCTCGTCCAGCCCACCTTCCAGCTGATCGCTCGAGTTGATCTTCACGGCGATCGCGACCTCCGAACCCACCTCCGCACGAACTTCCCGCACGACGGCGAGCAGAAGCCGGCATCGCGCCTCGATAGACCCGCCGTAGTGATCGGAGCGACGGTTGAACAACGGCGACAGGAACTGACTCAACAAGAAACCATGGCCGGCGTGTATCTGGACGCCATTGAAACCGACCGCTCTGGCATGAGCGGCAGCCCTGGCGTAGGTAACAGGCAACGCCTCGACAGCGGACCGTGTGAGGGCATCGCATTGGAGGCCCTCCATGTTGAACGCCGACGGGCCGGCCGGTCGAGAAATCGGACCATGAGCGAGCGCGCCGGCGTGGCCGAGTTGCGGCCAGATCTGGGCGCCATCGATGGATCCAACGTCTGCGAGCCGAGCAAGACGAGCATTGTCGGCACCCGGCCAGAGCACGAGGTTTCCCGGTTTCTCCGGGTAGCGGTAGTCGACTTGAACCTCACCGATCAGCGACAGGGCCGCGCCGCCGGTCGACCACCTCCGATAGAGCTCGACCTGTTCATCCGTCGGACGACCAGCACCGTCCCCCAGCGAATCGGACATAGCAGCTTTCGCCAGCCGGTTCTTGAGCACGACGCCACACGGGAGTTCGAACGGCGCCGCAAGGACGTCCGTATCAAGTTCCACGTCGCGCTCCTCGATCATCTCGTCAAGACAGGTTTCCGGGCCACACCGTATAGCCGGCCAGGTCGGCAAGCGGGAGACTTGTCGCCGTCACGACCAAGGCTGCCCGGCGAGGAGTCCCGTTACCGAGGTTTGATCTCATCACGCCACCGGCACGAAGTTACACGGAAGGCGACAACCAAGTTTGGGGGAGTGCTATTTGGCCGGGCATGTATACGACTATGGGCGGAGGGAGTGACCGCCGTTTGGTGGTTTCTGACCATCTCGTGGTGTTTCGTTCTGGTATTGTTTGCCCTGGTAGTGGTGGGTTTGTTGGGTTCTTGTGGTCTCAGGCTGGTTCGTGTAATCCCGCCTGGAAAGTGATAACCATAAGTGATAACCTCAAAGCCGAACCGGACGGAGGGGAGACGATGAAACGTCCTCGCATCCTATCAGCCGCGTTCGTCCGCACCATCAGGGAACCGGGACGGTACGGGGACGGGCGGGGCGGCTACGGGTTGAGCCTGTTGGTCAAGCCAAGATCCAACGGGCGGTTGTCCAAGACGTGGAGCCAGCGGGTCCGCCTCCACGGACGGGTCACCAACATCGGCCTCGGCGCCTACCCAATCGTGTCTTTAGCCGAAGCCCGAACGAAGGCCCTTGCGAATCGGCGAACGATCGAGAAAGGTCTCGATCCTCGAGGCAGCCGGGTGCCTTCCTTTTCTCAGGCTGCGGAGAAGGTCATCGCCATACACGCGGCCGGTTGGAAACCGGGCGGCAAATCGGAGGGACAGTGGAGGTCGTCGCTCGCCACCTATGTGTATCCCCGCTTAGGGCGTATACCGGTGGACAGGGTCACCACCGCCGATGTGATGGCCTGTCTAGTTCCTATCTGGCACACCCGCCCAGAAACAGCCCGACGGATACGCCAACGCGTCGGAGCGGTCATGCGATGGGCCATCGCGCAGGGATACCGGGCCGATAACCCAGCCGGCGACGCCATCACAGCAGCGCTTCCCACCAACACCGGAAGACGCCGACACCACCCCGCCCTTCCACACACCGACGTCGCCGCCAGTATCGCCACTATCCGAGCGTCTGCCGCGTATCCGACCACGGTGCTGGCGTTCGAGTTCTTGGTACTGACAGCCTGCCGCTCCGGCGAAGTCCGAGGCGCCCTCTGGGAAGAAATCGACCTGGACGCAGCCACCTGGACGATCCCCGCCGCCCGCATGAAATCCGCCCGCGCCCACCGCGTCCCCCTACCAGAACAAGCCCTCCAACTACTAGACGAAGCCAGCCGGTATCGGGACCGCAGCGGACTGGTGTTCCCATCCCCAACCGGACGGGAACTCTCCGACGCGACCCTCTCCAAACTACTGCGAGAAAACAGCATCCCAGCAGTACCCCACGGATACCGATCAAGCTTCAGAGACTGGGCAGCCGAACTCACCAACACCCCCAAAGAAATCTGCGAACTCGCCCTAGCACATGTCAACAACGACCGAGTCGAAGCCGCCTACCAACGAAGCGACCTCTTCGAACGGCGCCGCCAACTCATGCAACACTGGGCCCAATACCTACACAGACAGGCGCCGTCGTCTGTGCGACGACCGAACTGTGTTGACGAGCGGTAGTCGGGATCCGACATTGAACGGGAGTTCTCGAAATCGGGTCTTTAGCAAGTGCCGTCGAGTTAGGGGGATGAACCACTATGCGCGCAGTCATCGGCTGGATCATCGGGGGAACGCTGCTCGCCGTCACCGTGTTGGGCGCCTTTGCGGCTCAAAACGGCCCAGAGTTCGCGACCTGGATGGTGATCAGTGTCGCCGTTGCAGCCGGGCTGGGCGCGATGATCATGTCGGCCGAGTCGGCGCCGAAGCATGACGGAAAGGGTCTCCTGCTTGCGATCTTGCGACCCATGTTGTCGGTCGCGGCAGGCGCGGTCACCCTCCTGAGCACCATGGTCGCCGGCTGCAACGATGTGGACGGGGTTCCGAGCTGGGAGCGCTGCCACACATGGCTGGGCAACCCGACCGTCGACTGGCCGGGAGCGCCTCTATTCGCACTGGCGCTCGCTCTAGGCGTCGGCTATCTCGTCTGGTGGCTCTTCGGGAAGATGTTTCCAGAAACGGCAGTGACCCCATGATCGAGACTCCGGTAAACCGGCTGGCCTGTCAGAGTCCACCAAACCGGGGGACCATCATGACTCCACCAAACCCGGCCACCATCAATTGTATGTGGCTAGGGACTTGGGTATGCGGCTTCAAGCATGGTGAGGGTGTCCACGTCAGCAGCCGGTCAACTGAACCCGCAGCGACTCAGAACAGCTACCAGAACGTCCCGGTTCGTCGTCAGATCGAACATCACACGATGGAAGTACACCAGTGGCAGGTGCCGCCACTCCGTTTCCCCCGCCCAACGGTGCCCCTCGGCCGACGAAATGTGCGCAGCCTCGGGGTACGGCTCCTTCTCGGCGTGGATCTCGAGAATGAGCAGATCCGATGAGATCAGAGCTTCCGCCACCTCCACGGTCACATCTTCGATGAGCTCTTGGTCGCCGGTCAGAACCGGCTCGCCGTCAACGTTGAAGAATCCCCACCGCGTCCATGACACATATCCCGACTCTAAGTCGTTAGGGAACGGCGCGTAGTGGAAGGACATTCCGGTGCCGAACCGGGCAGCCGAGTCGCAGCCGACGGACACGGCGCTGTGGTCTTCGAGGATCAGGATCGCTTCACGGTGGTCTGGCCCGGTGGACCATCCGGGAGGCGCCGGCTCTTCAGCCACCTGGGGCTGTGCACAGCCACACAACAACAGTGCTATCAGAGGTATGAGGGTCCGACGCATCCACTAACCTTGCCATAGAGGGCGGGGAGGTCGTCGGTGTCCCCTCCGCACATTGTGCGAAGAACTCGCCAAGGGACTATCAGGGGCAGGGCCCTTCGCCGGTATCTGACGTGTCAATCTCCACACTGATCCCGTAGCCGTCCGTGAAGTTCACGGAGCCTCGCGCGCGAGTCCGCCACTCCTGCGAGCCGGACCAATCGACGCAATCCCGGTAGACTACGGTCCTACCAACCGACGTTATCGGAGGGTAAGCCCACCGTGACGTGCTGCTCAAACGCTGCGTCCACCACGCGGAATACGAGTCCAGGTATGTTTTGACCCGGAACTTTTCCACATCGTCACCTGAGCACACATGCTTGCCGTAGCCCCACACACGCTCCGCGGTAACGTCCGGCGTGTACGCTATCGTGTAACAATCGTAGTCGTAATGGGAGTCTGCCAGCACGCCGCCGTCGGATTCTGTGGCAGCTAAGAAAGCTGTCACGTCCGCGATGTCAACTGCGGACAGCCGCCCGGACCATAACGGTTCAACCACGGAACCATCCACCAACACGGTGGCTGCCGGGGCGGAAATCCACACAACCGCCGTTCCGTTAGCAGTTCCCCGGTAGTAAACGACAGTGGCATTCTCCAAATCGGCAGGCGGTTCACCGTTGTCGGCGGGTCCCACGAAGTCTGTTTGGATTATCAGCCCCTCCGGTGCCGGAACCTGGCTGTCCTGCCCGCCGGGAGCCGCATAAGCGGAACCGCCACCGGCGAGGGTGGCAGCGAGCAGAACTGCGATTGTGGCAGCGCTCCAGCGCCGTCCCTGTTGATCGCCGCCTCTGTTCATCATCGGAACCTCTTTCCCATCGGCCTTGCCGATTCATTAATCAGGCTAGACCGATGGAATGCAGCTGCGCAGGCAGGAAACGTTTCCTTTGTTCGTCAGGTGAACTATTCGGCCCTGCGCGGAAATATGGGTGGGTGGGGTGAAATCCTTGGATTGGGGGTGAGGCCTCGCGGGTATCGGTGAAGTCCAGTTCGCCGATGACAGGAGGCCTCGATGTCTGATGTTATGACGGTTCGTCTGTGTCTGTCGGGTGTTGGGGTGAAAGGGGTAGGGGTCGACTCTGTTGACCGCTTGGAGGTCAAGTCGGCGCGGGGGGTGGTCGGGTTGGCGCAGATGCTGATCCGGGCGGGCCCCAACCGACCCCGGATCACACGGCTCCGATGTGTCGTTTCGGTGGGTGTCATGCTGCTGGGGATAGGCGGTCGATCCAGTCGTAGATGTCCTGTTCCCGCCAGCCCACCGCCCGGGTGTGTTCACCGCCGAGGCGGATGGGTGGAGGGAACGACCCGTCTCGTTCCCGACGCCAAATCGTGGTTCTGCTCAACCCGGTGATCTCGATGACTTCGGGCATTCTCACCACCCGCCCACTCCACGGAGGCTGTGTCCCCGTGCGCCGATAGTTGACACCCGGCTGGCTGTTGTGCGTCTGGTTTCTCATCCGCTTCCCCTTCTTCCGCTGGTCATCGCCGACAGCCCTGTCCTGGTCCGCTACCTGGTCTCCTATCCGATACGGACGGGCAGAACTGTGTTGTTGCCATCAAACATACGAGGGGTGACCCGGAACCCGGTCGCGCTTCCACCCTGTCTCGGTCGCGCTTCCACCCACAGCGGTCGCGTATCCACCCCGCTGCGGTCGCGTATCCACCTTTAGGCGGGTCGTGTTCCGCCCGGTAAGGGGCAAGGGACCCGCAGAGGCGGCGTTTCCGGAACCCGGAGCGGGTGCCCGGGGTTGGGACAGCGACCCCGCCCACAACGAGGGGGCACCCCAGCTTTCCGCTGCCCGGTTTGGGTACCGGCACCGGGGGAGTGGCGTCGATGCCAATAACCAGCGCAGGACTACCGGCGCGACGACACATCCCGATGCGGATTGGGTGTTGTCTGTTCGATAGTTTCGCGGTCGCGCTCAACCGCGACCGGTCGCGCTTCCACCCCTTTGCGGTCGCGTATCCGGTCGCGCATCCCTGTGACCTGGGCGTTCACGGGCGGCGCAACACGACGACACCCGCCGCTGGGCGTCCGGGGGCGCAGCAGCCCGCCGGCCGAGGCGGGGCCCCGAGGTGGGCGTGGGACACCTGTCCGGACTCCAAGCCACCCTGGGGGGACATATGTTCCCGGCAGGCCTGAACGGGTCGGAAACCCGATCGAGACCGGGATGGTGGGACCCGAGGGCATGATGCTCCGGCGGACGGTAGGAGGCGGGACAGCGGGGGATAGCTGGGCCCGGAGTGGGTGTAGCGCCCACTACCAGGCGTTTCGCCGGTATGTCGTCGAGGGGTCGAAAGGTGTGGATATGGGGTAGAGAGAACAGGGGGGGCCAGCGAAGGGGAGATGGAAGTGGACTGGGGCGGTCGGGTGGTGCCGTGATCCCTGGATTGGGGGCAGGGACGTATGTCCCGGTGTGGGTGGTTGTCGGGGTAGCCGAGGGGTAAGAGACAGGGCCGGAGGGTGCTGGGATGGTGCAGCCAAGTTTTCATTAAAATGAGGACATATGTCCCCCGCGCAGGGGACATATGTCCCTCTGGCGGTTTCCCGGGGGTGGGTGAGCGAGAGGGGGGATTTGGCCTGGAGTTGAGCGCGGGAGGATGCTGAAACCGTTCGGATGCTTGTCGCGATCGACGCCGCCGAGCAGTTGGCTGCTGCTGAAACGCGCTGGGCCCGGGCGCGGGAGCGGTACCGCCAGGCAGTGGTGGCTCTGTACGCATAGACAAGGATCAGCCAAACCGAGATCGCCAGACTGGTGGGCCGTTCCCAGTCTTCGATCTCCAACCTGGTCAACAGATGGGCGGGAGAAACCCCTGGTAGCCGCCCCATTCCACACATCCACACTTCGCATCCTCCTCTTGCCCTCGCCGACTCATCACCCGCCAACTCGCCGATCCGCCCTCCGCGAGCGTCCCCCCTCCGGGACACAACCACCGCAGGGGACCGGCCCTGTCCTCGTCGGATTCGGGAAGGTCAGATAGATCACACCGAGTCCGAGCGACGGTAGGAGGGCGGGCTGTGGACGGATCAGCCGGCCTGGACCCGGCTAGATCGGCAGGGCGAATCTGGGAGAGTCGCGAAGGCCCAGGTCAGAGGGATACGCGACCGCGATACGCGACCGCGATACGGTGGATACGCGACCGCTACGGGGTAGATACGCGACCGGGTCCCTCCTATACGGCTACGCCGCCGTCTCAGCGGGCTCGTAAGAAATTCTTGAAGGGTTAGTGGATCGAATGAGCGGGACAAGAGCTGAACGGGCAAAGGCACTGGAGGAGTGGACTGGTCGTGTTGACGCAGCCGGACTCAGACATGCCGACACCGAGGCACTACGGGAGACACCCTTCGAGTTCGTCATCGAGGGTCCTGCTGTCTCGCAGCAAGCCCGCGACAAGCAACGGCTTTGCTGGTGGAAGGAGAAGGTGAAGGAGGCGGCGGGCGAACGATGGATGGCAGACCCGCTTACAACCGGCAGCCCGGTTACCGTCTCGATCACCTATTTCTCCAAGATCACCTACACCGCCAAGAGGGAACCGAGCGAGGCGCATGACGTGGACAACCTCGCCAAGCCGATTCTGGACGCGATGATGGGGATTGTCTATTACGACGACTCACAGGTCTCGGATCTGCTTGTCCGAATCAGGGGTTTCGAGACCCAGATAGTGAATCAGCCGGCGGGTCTGGCGGAGTACCTCAGGGAATCGAGGTCGGTGGTCCATGTCTCGGTCGACCCGGCACCTAGCCCAAGGGTGGAGTTCTGATGGATCAGGCAGCCCCGGCTAGCGGTACGAGTCGGATCCGTTGGTCCGGCCGGGTGGGTCACGGCCCAGGAGATCCAGCATGCCGGCGCCGGCGTCCTTGAACCAGTCGGACAGGATCCGCACGTCGGTCCCGACGCAGAAGTGCTTGACGCCCATGTCGAGGTACCGCTCGGCGCCCTCTCGGTCCCTCAGCTCGGCCCTCGGAGCGATTCTCATCCGGAGCGCGGTGGAGATCACATGTTCCTCCGCTTCCCTGACCCGCGGATGGCTCAGCTGTCCTGCGAGGCCGATGCTCATCGCGTAGTCCGCCGGGCCGAACTGGACCATGTCCACCCCGTCCACCGAGAGAAGATCCTCCAGGTTCTCCACCGCGGGGTCCTTCTCGATCATGAGCGCTATCACGGCCTGGTCCAGGGCCTCCACAAAGGCCGGGGTTCCCGCCTCGAGCACCAACCCGACATCGCGTCGGAGGCCGACGCCGTGGCGTCCGCCGGACTCCGGGGCTTCGGCTCGGACCGCGCTGACGCACTCCTCGACGTCCTCGACCGTACGGGGGTCGGAGAACAGGACGTTCTGGATGCCGAGGCCCCACAGCGGGTCTCGTGGATCGAATCCCGCCCCTCAAGTCCGAAGAGCCCGATTACGCCTCGGCTGGGCCGGTACGAGGCAGGCTAGGTTCTCGACGGTTGGCAAGACGAAGGGGAGATCCAGGGCATCAGTCTGCGATTCCACATACTGTCGGGCGCTCGCGAGGAGGTCCGAAACGTCGAGCGCCGGTTCGGTGTCGCGGAATAGGAAGCTGCGTGGTTTGTCGGCGAGTGGGTTAAGGCGATGTACGAGTTCCCAGTCACGTATCAGGTTCCAGTCGCGGTCCGCGTTCGATTGGGCGGCGACTACGGTGCGGGTGGGGCCATCGGAGCCGGTGATGCGATCGTGCACACTGAATACGAAGATAGGGACGTCTAGGCCACGGATCGCGGCGAAAGCCCCGGCCAGTTCGACAGCATCCCGGACCGCTCGGTCGACAACCCGCAGCCCGACTCCTGCTACGTCTTCCCCTTCCTTGGGCTGCGGTTCCCGGGCGAAGAGAAGCTCATAGCGGTCGACGGTGGAGATCACGAAGTCGTCCTTCCATTCCTCTGGTGGTCGGAACGACAGGCGAAGGTCGTCCGCCTGGTCGGGCCGCCGACCTCGGACGGCGAGGATCGCTTTGACGAACGGCACAAGATCCGGCAGATCTACGCGCGGGATCTGGCCTGCCACGGCTCCGAAGTCGAAGCGGGCGACATGGCCGATGAGGTCTCGCACGGTGTGGACAGCGTCCTCGCTGCCGAAAGTCGCGGTTTCGGCATCGAACCAATCGTCGAGCGTTTGGTCCCCGAGGGCGGCGGAATCGGCATCGGAGAATACCTTGGTGAACATGCCTGGGGATGCCATCCCGATTACGAGTTGGCGAATGTCCTCGGGGTCGTCCATTGCGCCTTGGAAGGCCAGGCTGATCCGCGCAAGCTTCTCGTCCAAGAGCTCCCAGATCCGGCTCTCCACCGTGTCTGGGTTCCTTACCGTTACCACATCGACGGGATCGGTCTGGCCGTAGCGGCTCACGCGTCCAACACGCTGGTGCAGGCGCATCGGGTTCCAGGGCAGATCCACATGAACCAGGGCGCTGCAATTCTCCTGAAGGTCTACGCCCTCGCCAGCCGCTTCCGTAGATACGAGAAACCGAACTTCTCCCCGGTTGAAGCGTGCTGCCGCGAGGCGCCGGTCTTCTGTTAGACGGGAAATCGTGCTCGACGAGTCTTGCACATCCTCGAGGAAACCATCGCCGTTGATGAACGTCACACAGCCGTCACCGTAACGTTTGCGCAATGCGCTCATGAGTAGCGCCTGGGTTGCTTTGTATTCGGTGAAGAACAGCACGGATCTGTCGGGGAAGCACTCTTCGACCACCGTCAGGATGCGCGCGATTTTCGTCTCGTCGGTGACCTCGCTTGCCACTGCGAGCAATTCCTCGAGTGCCGGGATTTCGTTGGGGTTGAGGTCGACTCCGGTTAGATGCTCGACGACCCGTTCTTCCAGCTGACTGATCTCGTCCAGATTTGCCGGGTCGTCCTCAGCTCGCAACTCCTGCAAGTGCGCCAGGTCCTTCCGCGCTTCTTCCAACCTGGCCTTCGCGTCGCGGAGCCGGGCGAGCCGGCGAGTGAGAGCCCGCCGTACTGCCGCCACGGAGCTTGACGCGAGCTTCTGCATCGTGATGAGGATCAGGATCACCATGCGTCGATCTTGGAATCCAAGACTGGCGGCATAGGCTTTGCCCGTCGTGATGAACTGCGTGAGCTGCTCGTAGAAACGCGTCTCTTGCGGTGAGTAGGCGTACGTCTCCCGCCTGGATCGCACCGGAGTGAACAGCGGCGCGCCCGACATGTCCGTAACGGAGTTCTTGTTGTTGCGAATCATGACGGTGCGGAGTTTCTTGATCTGTTCTTCGAGAGGCTGTTCGGGATCGAAGTCGTCGGGTCGAAGCAGCTTCAGCAGGGACAGGAATCCTCTGTCTTTGCCACGATGGGGGGTGCCGGTGAACAGCACCATGGACTGGACCTTGCCACGTTCTTGCAGGTGTTCGACGAGTTGATACGACAGCGTTCGGTGGCCTTGGTCGTCCACGTTCATGTGATGGGCTTCGTCGATGAGCACGAGATCCCACGGTTTGGCGTAGAGCAGGCGTTCCCAACGATTGCCCTTGTCGAGCCGCAGCGTCTGGGCCGAGGCGATTACGCGGTCTTGGGTATTCCAGAAGTCGGATGTTTCTGTGTCGGCGGCGGCAACGTAGATCGAGATCCGAATGTCGAACATTTCGCGCAATCGCACCTGCCACTGTTCGACCAGGCTCGCGGGCGCGAGGATCAGTAGTCGACGCACACGGCCCGACGAAAGCAGCGGCGTGAGGATGAGGCCTGCTTCGATGGTCTTGCCAAGCCCGACATCGTCGGCCACGAGCCACCGTGTGGGCCACGATTCGAGGACCCGTTTACAGACCCAGAGTTGGTGCGGCAGCAGATCGATGCGTGATCGGGAAAAGACGCCCCAAGCGTCGTTGACCGAACGAATGCACTCGCCAAGGACTCGGGTGACGACATGCAGCGCGGGATCGAGCCGTCCGGCTGCCATCCGATCTGCCAGACCGTCGATGAGTTCGAGGTCGGCCGCCAAACATTCCTCTATCCCGTGCTCAAAGCGGGCGACGACGCTCTCCTCCTGATCCACCAGGACGTGGCCGGTACCAAAGCGGGGATGCCGAACTGCCGCGCTCGCATCAAAGGGCGCCATCACTGCTCCAAGCCGAACCGACGGCGCAGATCCGGGTTCGAAGCCACATGGCGAATAGGAATGTCGAAGGCACGATGAAGGTTCGGCGTAGCCGTGCCTAACTCGGACGCCAGAAAGTCGAAGATGGTGCGTGCCTTCTCCGGGTTGGAAATGCCGTCAGCTGGACGGCGGAGGCCGAACGGTTCCAGGATGCGAAACACTATCTGCGATGGCATCCAACAGTCTGGGTACAGGTGCGCGCCCTCGACAACCCCTAGGCGCACGAGCTCCCGTAGCACCCAGTGGAGACCCATATTGAGCGGCGCGGGCGGTGCGTCAAAGTGAGTACCGGCGCCATCGAGAGCCTGGTCGACTCTCGGTGCGAGCAAACGACGGACGTAGTACAGGTTGTCCCGACGTTGTCCGACCGACTTGAGCAAACGAACGTACACATTCCGATATCGACTCAGTTGGTAGATCGTAGGAAACAGCGACATCCAAAGCGCGTAGTCCAGCTTGGCCACCGCGCCGTCCTGCCATTCCCGCAGCATCCGCATCCAAGCCCCTGCATCGTCGGGGTCCCTGAATACGTCCCACCATCCCTCCCAGTAGGCTCGTTCGAGGAATCCACGGTGCTGTCGATCCCGGGTACGACCGAGGCTCTGGCACGCGCCCAGAACCAGCAGCGCAAGCCAATGATCTTCTGATCCGGCTTGGAGTCCATCCGAGATGTCGCCGTCTCGCCGCAGCCACTCCGGCCAAGCCCGCCCTTCGTAGTCATCGATCACTTCACTGCGTTCCGTGGCATCGTCCCACCACTCCGAAAGCCGGTCGAAGAAAGTGGCGCTGTCGACTAGCTGTACTGGCGCCCACTCTGGGACAGGGAACCGGTTGGGGAAGAGGGCAACCAGCAGTCGGCGGCGACGCCAATCTTCGCCGCAAACGCCTTCGAGCACTCGGCGAACGCCATCGAAGTCCCCAAGCCACGACGGGCGGGCATCGAGCGGGATGAGGCGTGAAAGAACGGTATCCCGCAGTTCTCCGTCCAGCAGGTAGCGAAGCGCGGCGCGGCGAAGGTCCTCCTCTAGGTCCCCGTACCAGTTCGCGATTTCAGCAGCATCTACGGGATCCTGCGCGCGAAGCCCCCGGAACACGATCCAGTCTTCTGGACACCCGATGTACGCCGGGTCAAGAACTCGATTGCTGGGCGCGAAGCGAGACCGCAAGACCTCGTCTTCATCGTCTCCGTCAGCTTCATCCTGCAGCGAGGAAGCGTCGTGCATTAGCAGTTGCTGTAGAGGTTGGAAGCTTCCGGCAGTTGATAGCGCTCGCAGCCTGCTGCGCCAAGGTGCGCCACACGGATCGTTGGAAACCAAGTCCCAAGCCGCAGCTCGGGAAAGCGGGCGCAACGCGTGCAGCCGCGCCGGTGTCAAGAGGTAGTCCCACTTTTGGGCCAGTTCTGCCAATAGGTCCGATGGGCTAACCGAAGGCCGAACGTCGCCCCTAGGAAGTTCGCGCAATCGAGCAAGGAGTCGGTCGGTCTTGGTGGACACGATCCGCCGACTGCCTACGATTGATCGAAAGTCTTCATCGCCTATTTCAGCGAGGGCGGTGCACAGATTTGGATCGTCGAAGCCACCGGTCGTGACTTCCCACGACATCCGTGAACTCAGCGGGGGAAGCAGCGGTGGGAACGGTGCGGGAAGATTGGTAGGCACGACCGAACGAGCTGCCATCCATGCTGATGCGCCGCGACCGCTGCCGTGCAGGCGCAGAACAAACTCTCGCCGCAGCTTATCGGGACTATCCGCGCCCGAGGCGAGGACTTCCCACAGAGATGACGCGAAGCTCTGACCGTCACCCCCGAACCACGTTGGGCAGTGTGCGGCCTCAGCTGCACCGATCAAGGCATCGTGCAACTCGATCAGGCCTCTCCCGAGTTCGCGGCCGAGGCCATCAACAGCTTGGCGGGTCGTATCGTCATCAAGCGACACATGGGTTCGGCCAGGGTCAAGTTTGAACGGTCCGTTGACGACGTATCCGCAGGCCCATTCCTCGCTCGTAGGCGTGACGTTCCAGAGGAACGGCACATCCGGTTGGAAGGCGGTCGGAACGCCATCTCGGAGACCCAGGGCCAATGCTGCGGTGCCCATGTGCTCCCGTCCTGAGTCAGAAGGTCGGAAACGGAGGATTCGCCAGCGTCCGTCATGGTTGGACAACTCGGTCTCGGCGCCTACCGACCACACAGATGTGCCTTCTATCTGTTCGCCGTCGAATACGTGGACACCGGGGTATGGCCCGCCTTCGACAACGACTTCTCGCACCTGGCGTGCGAATACTGGCAACAAGGCACGCGCGTAGGAGAACCGATCAAACATCGACTGGATCAGGTCGCTTCCATTCACATCGTGCCGCAGCGGCAAACGAACGCGGGTGGCTCGGCAGCCTTCAACCATCCACGAATCGGCATCCGCCGGGAGGTCTTGCTTCAAGGGAAGCAAACCCCCGGCGATGGAGAACGCGATGAATCCGCTGACTACTGACGGAGACGCCGAGACGAGGTGGACGGACTTGAAGCCGAGGCCAAAGCAGCCAGTGGTAGCGGACAGCGAGGCCTCTCCCGGAACCTCGCCGGGTTTGCCGCTCAGGTTCATGAGCATCATGTAATAGAGGTCCTGGTCCCAGTCACGATCCCGTCCGGCCTGGAAGGCCGTTCCACCGGTGTCGTTGATCGGACGTCCCCAGTGCATCACGTCCACGGTGCTGGTGCCATCATTCTCGTGAACTCGAACGACGAAACGACGGGTCCCGAGTGGCACATGACCGCCACCTATTTCGGAGGCCTCTGCAAGCGCGTCGTCCGCATTCTGAGCGAGTTCCAAAAGTACGCCGTCGGTTCGGTAGCCGTAGCGACTCATCAGTTCGTTGACCCGCCTCCAGAGAAACCTCTGATGCTCGCTCGTCTCGATGAGATTCGCCAGGTGCTCCAAGGCATCTCTCTCTATCCTGATCGCCATTTGATCCGAGGGTGGTGCCTGCTCTCGCTTCCTTTGCGCCCGCTTGGCCTCCCTGAGAGCGTCCCGGAGCGGCCCACTCTCTCTGACGTCAAGCTGTTGAAGCGTGAGCGGCAAGTGCGCCTTGATTGAGGCGAGCACGGGGTTGAGGTCCGTTTCGGAGCTGCCGCCCCATTTAGACCACCAGGCCTTCACTCGCTCGCGGTCCAGTTTGAGGTAATTGGTTGCCCATCTCTCGACCGTGCCCTCGAGCAGTTCTTGGAGGTCGGAAGGGTTGCGGCTCTGCGGGTCTACGTCACGCAGACCGATCTCCCAGAAGGGTTCCGGGGGCGCAACCCCCCAACTCGAGCCGGGATGCCGCACTGGATCTATCGCGAATAGCGTATTCGCGTCGCGCTCGGCTTCCATCTCGACCCACTCGCCGATTACGTTTACCGCATGAACACGGTCACCACGCGAGACGCGTGGTGTTACCCAGACAACGACACCTGCACAGGGATCCTCGCATCTCAAGCCGACCAGCTTGCTATCGCTACGCATGCCCTTGATGTTGACATCTTGCCCGAGCCATTCTTCGGCGAGCTTCGCGATTTCTCCACGCGAGCCATCCCCTAGCAAACTGAGGAAAGCGCCGACGGCGCCCCGCGGGAGTCGATTCCGCCATGGCTCGAAGTACGGTCTCAACGCGTCGGCGGCGGATTCATTCGAGTCGTACCGGACAGGCGTGGATCGGGGTGGCCGGTCGTCGTTGAGGCGGAGAATGGGGCGCAACTCGGAAACCACACGGTGCCGTCGCGAGACGCCGATCTCAGTCCTTGCGACATCGCGGCTGGCATGCCAATTGCCGTCCTGAGTAGGCAGGTCGAGATCTGGCAGGACATGCTCGAAGAATCCATTGGTCTCTACGAAACAACCCAAGAGTCTCCTGAACATGCGCCCACCCGGAGAGTCCTTGGCCGGCCGGCTCGCTGTAAGACGTGTCAGCATTCCGATCTGGCGTTCCCCGGGAACGGGCGCACATAGCGATCTCGCCAACTTCAAGAGCAGTTGCGAATGATCTCTAGATTGGCTGTGCCCGGGGTTCAGGATGTGGTCTACGGTGTGTAGGAGCTTCCAACCGGGATGGTTTCCGACAAGTGTCGTTTCCAGAGCGTAGGAGATGAACAAATCGTCGACCTGCCCTGGCTCCGAATTCACAAGCCAAGCGCCGCCATCGACTTGCGCCACGCGGTCCGAATCCAAGGCATCGACTATCCGTTCTACCTGGTGTGCGCGGCTCATGCGTCCGAGACTCTCACGAACCACCCGCTCTGCCGTCAGCCAGATCCGCGGATCGACGGCATCAGGAAGCCGCTTCTCGCCGAAGACCCCGTTCTCGGCTAGATCGGAAACGGCATCGAGCACTTGTCGGGGAGCGATAAGCACAGCCTCCGGGGCAAGACCCTCGCCATCGCGATCCGGCAACCAACAGCTTGCTTTGAACAGTCGGCGCAGGTCACGCGGCAGGCTCACTGAACCATCGTCGGAACGCACCCGTTGAACGATCCGTTCGGCGAACCGCCACGGGCGCGAGTCTTCCAGCATCAGCTGAAGAACGCGATCACCGTCCAACGCAGGAACGGCTTCGTAGAGACCGGAGACTACCGGCTCCGGGTCCAATAGGCGTACACCCGCGCGGAGTTCCGGAGGCAACAGGATTTCACCTGTTCTTCCCGTCGAACGCATAGCACGGTGGTCGAATGCCCGGCGCGTTCCGTCGATGTCCCGGTGCAGGGGCATGCTGCGCCAGCGTTGTTGTGATTCCGGTTCGGTGCTGTGCAAGTGCCTGAGTAGGTGCAGTGCCTCGTTGTCACTCAGCGCCGTCCAATCCACCTGGCTGCTCAAGCATTCATCCAATAGGCGATGCAATGCTTCGAGACCCACCTGACCGACGGAAAGGGCCTCAAGGGTGTTCTGCGAGAGCGAGCCCGCCAACCGCTTGTCAACTGCGCGCCACGACCGATCGAGCAGGCGCAGCAGAATGAACAGAGCGCGCCGGTGTACACCGTGAACCTGGAACAGTTCGGTGTGCGATCCGACTACATCGGCAGCACACCCGGCAAGGAGCGCACGCGCAGCCAAGCGGAGCTTGGCGTTTTCTGACATGTTCGACACGAGGCGACGGAGCAGGAGCGTTCGAGAGGCGGGTGCAGCAAACTGCTTGGCCCGAAGCACCGTATCGGCCAGAGCCTCGGGCTCGGTTGTGGGTACATCGGCGGCGATGGACGCCGCTGCGTCGCCGTTCACCAACCAGACAGGCTCCCCCCACCCCCGCGCCGGGTTCCCCGCCGCGGGCGCCGCGGGCGGGGGGCGATGGACGCCGCTGCGTCGCCGTTCACCAACCAGACAGGCTCGCCGAGCGCCGTCGCGAGTTCCGCGACGGCGGCTCTCGGGTCGGAGGTCCGTTTGGTCCGCGTTCCTCCTATGCCGCCGTTCTCACGAGCCTCGGACGGCAAATGGGCGAATACCCGGCGGTTCTCGATCTGGCGACGAAGATTGGCGGAAGACCAAGCTTCCTCCTTGTCCTCCGGGAACCTGATCGCCCGCAGAATCGGCAGCCCACGCAGACCATCATCCATTGGACATTTGGGACGCATGCTCAGCAGCGTCTCGGCGAGGAGCAGCCGGGAGTGCCCCACCCGCTCCGATTCGCCACCCGCTTGCAGCCGTTCTCCCAAGGCTGTCAGCGCACGATCCACCCGTTCTTTGTCACGGTTCAAGGAGGCTCGCGACTCGCTTGCCCGACGTCGAATCGGAAGCAGGACCAACCCCTTCCCGATGACCCCACGACACTCAGTGAGTTCCTCGACAGCCTGTCGAGTGTCCACAGGCGTTTTCACAAGCCATTCGCTCGGGATGGCCTCTCCTATACCGTGCCACTCCTCCCGCAACTCGTTGCGAGTCTCTAGCGAGACGGACCGGCGGGTCGTGGGCCTAAGAGCGCCTTCGCCAATCCGTCGCGCAAGCCACCGGACGAAGGCTGCCGTGCGAATGTCCTCGCGACGTGGATCCGGGTCGAGAACATGCCTGACGACTCCGGCGACCCACCTCAGAGACTCCACAGATGCGAACGCATCCACCGGAATGCTGTTCAGGAGGCATTCGAAGTGGTCGATGGTCCAGTCGTCGAGTTCGCCCGAGAATCGAGGCGCATCATGGTCGATGAACACCGCATCGGCCGCGTTCTCCCGGCAAGACGCCAAGAAGCCTGCGCGAACGCCCTCGGGTGCCTGGTCCCAATTCGGGATGGAAAGAACCTGGCCCGCATCCGCGTCCTCAGCGTCTATCGCCCTCCAATACACCCGGTTCTGATCAACGACTGGCAGAAGCCAATGCCGTCGCGTCAGGTGCTGCATGCGGTTCCTGAGTATGTCTGAGTTGACGACTCGTTCCAGCAACTCTTGGGCTGTGCGCTCATCGACACCATCAACCGCCTCGGCTAGTGCACGTGGCAGCAGCGGAAGCAACAGTTCCTCGCACAATCTCCGATTCCAACGATCACGCATGTCACCATCACCTGGGTATCCGTCCCCTTGGTCGGTAACTCCGGGAATCGACCGGCGATCCTGCGATGGCCAGAAGTAGCCGTGCAGGACGATCTCCCAGGCAGGCGCGGGACCGTCGCTCTCGACGATCGCACTGGAACTCGGCTCCGGATGGTCATCCAGCGGGAGAAACACGGCCCAGCGCAGCCGCATCCCCGATGGGTTGGCATCGCGTTCAACGGGCCGCAATACCGTAACTGCGGCGTGAGCGAGCGCTTTCCGTGGCACCGTTTCATATCGACCGTCCCTACCTATGGAGACCTGCGGCCAACCGGGATGGGATTGGAGGTCGTGCAACCTCTCCGGGTTAAGTGATTCGATTCCGACTACGGACCACTTCGACGTTTCCGACTCGATCTCTCCCCCAAATGGTCGCTCGAGGAACGGAGGGGTTTCCTCGTTATGGCGGCCCAACCACGTCTCGGCCCGGCGAGCGACGCTCATCAGCGTCACGCCGTCGCCCAGAGCCTCGGGGTTCGCTGCACGCCGCGCATCGATGGCTTGGAGATGTCCACACTGCGCCAGCAGGAGTGCAGCGGGTGCTGAACAGTCGAACCAGGAGCACAACTCTTGAGGGCTAGGTCGATGGTCGCCCAACCAGTATGGGCGACCATGGGCCGCTCGATCATGCTCGTTGCGCCGTAACGGAATCCACAGGAGCAAGCCGTAGTCCGTCTCTCCAAGCAAGTGCTCAGCGGCGGCCCGAAGCCGCTCTCGATCTTCTTCGCCGACTTCGTCCCAATCTGGAAAAAGGGGGTCCGTATTTCCGTCCTCACCGGTGCCATACCATGGGTTCAGAACCCCCGGCCACCACCCAGATTGAGCGGCACCGATGTAGACGAAGGCCTCACAGATGTGGAAGACGCTCTTCAGCCCGATCCCGAACGTGCCGATCTTGTCGACATCGCCTTCCTTCGATCCGCCGATGGCCTTGTGCAGCGCATCACGATCCTTCCGGGGAAACGGCCCATCATTGGCCACCAATAGTGCGGGTCCGCGGAGCAGACTGTTTTGGGCATCGCGCCAGCCATCCTCCAGCACCGTGAGCGTGAGCCGTCGCGCTTCGGCATCGTCGGCGTTCTGGACAAGCTCGCGGAAGAGTGTGCGTCCATCCCCAGCATCCCTGTAAACGTCAGCCAACAGAGACCGAATCGCTTTGACCTCATCAAGCGGATCGCGGACGATTCCTACGATGTCGGGCGGGCGATCCTCTCTGCTTTCGGTCATGTCGATGGCTTCCTCTCGATCAAGGCGCACGCTGCAAAGGTGTGCCGAACGGCTTATCCTCGTGCAGCCGCCGGGGGATACACACCCTCGGCCGTGTCCTCACCCGCCCTCCGAACGGGAGATCGGCGGGCATGCCTGCGACCGGGACGCGCCGTCATGGTCAGGTGTCATGGTCATCAGTATGATAGGGTGTTCGCATGACCGTAGATAGTTCCCATGCCCGGACAATTCCCGCTGGTGAGTTCAAGGCGAAGTGCCTAAAGCTCATGGACGAGGTGAACGAGACCGGCGTGCCGATCATCATCACCAAGCGGGGTCGGCCCGTGTCGCGGCTGGTGCCCGCGGATCAGCCGGATGCAGGCATTCGGGGACTGTTCCCGGAACTAGAGGGACTTTGGGATGACCCCTCAGAAACGGTGGTCGCTCTAGCCGACATCGACGCGATGGTGGCTGGGCTTGACCCCGCTCGACACCGGTTCGGGCGGCGGGACAGCGCAGGGTCATCGTGATCCTGCTTGACACGCACATCTTGGTGTGGTCCGTGACCGACGACACGAGACGGCTCCCGGGCTCGGTCATGGACGCGATCGACGCGGCAATGGCCAAGCGAGAGGCGAGTGTTTCGGCGGCGACATTCTGGGAACTCGCCCTGAAGCGGCGGATGTTCCGAGACATCCTCCCCTCACTGCCGCCGCCAGCGGACCTGCACACCGCAGTCCTTGGTGCTGGACTCGTAGAGATCCCCGTTTCCGGGTCGCTGTGGATTGAGGCAGTTGAGTTGACCGACGACGGTTTCCACACGGACCCGGCGGATCAGCTGATTGTGGCGACGGCTATCAGGTTCGGTCACGAACTGTTCACACGAGATGATCGCATCCTGTCGTGGGCTAGAAGAACCCAACGCGTGGAGTTGTATGACGGCGGCGCCGGATGACGCTCTCCGGGGAACTCCGTCACGCGCTGCTCGTCGCGCAACGCCCCCCAAAAAGGCGAGCCCGTTAGCGTCCTCCGCTTGCGGTGACGCAGCCGACGTTGGCCCGAAGTAAGTAGATGACAGCCGCTCAGCGCCTGTCGAACTGGTTGTCCGGTGAGGCGGGCGACGGCTTCGGGACCGGGCCGGGTTTAGACGCTGAGGGTGCGGATGTCCCGGTGGCGGCTCTTGGCCTGTAGCATCACTGCCGACGCTCCGCCCCCAGCCAAAATGCGTCAGCGACGAGTGGCGCAACTGGTGGACGGTCCAGCCTCTGGAGTGTCGGCCGAACGCCGCCGCTGCGGTGCGGTGACTGAGCCGGGCCAGGCCGGTCGGGCCGCAGAAATCTCGCCGGGGGTGGGCGGTGGTGAGGAACAGCGTCCTGCAGTTCCGGCCTGCGAGGTAACGACCGAGCAGACGCGCTGTGGCTGAGGCCCAGTAGACCAGGTCTGTGTTGCTGCCTTTGGAGACGACCCGTGCCCGCGGCTGGGGCCGGTGGAGGTCCTCGACGTCTAGGGCCAGCACCTCCGACGCTCTGGCGGCGGTCTCGTACAGCATCCTCCACAGGGTTTTCTCCCGCAGCGCAGCCCTCCGTGTGTTCTACGTCGAGGCCGCCGCGTTGCTCACCCGCTACAAGGTCCTTAGGGCTGGCGCGATATGGGATGGCCCTTCGCGTGAAGACGGAGACACGCGAGTCCCAGTCGTTCACCGATTCGGTGGTGGCCGCCCTCGCTGGTGAGGCCTCCGGAGCGTCGACCGCGAACCCGTCGGGGTTGACCGCTCTCGAGGTAGCCGCCGGGCTGTAGGCCCGGTGCTTCGCCGCCACGGTCGGACCGGCGGATCTCCAGCTGGTAGTAGGGCTGGCCGTGCGTGCCCTGATCGTCCGTAACCTGATATAGCAGCGGCGAGTCGGTCCGCCAGATCGACGTCGATCGTGGGACCGTGCGGCTTATCCCCACCGAGTCGTTGTTCAGCCCGCACCCGATCCAACATCGAGGCGAGGCCGGTCCGGCTGGAGACTATGGGCATCGGACTGGCTGACATACCCGCCCCAACCAGCGGGGCCACGGCAGGTGTGAGTACGATTGTGACCACGACAGCCGCTGAACGAAGGCGACCACCCAAATGGTCCGGCTCGCAGCCGGTGCGGGTCTCGCCATCGTTGTATGGGCAGCATGTGCGGCAATGACACCACCAACGACCAAGATATCGACCACTACCACTACGGCCTTACCAGCGACGAGCGCCGCAACAAGGGCTACTACCAGTACAACGACCGGGAGTTTCGAGGCGCCAACCACTCCCACTGTGGCCACCACCCGGCCAACCACCACCACATCGGTCATCGTACCGTCTGATCCTGGTGACGTGGTGGCCTGTGCCGACTTCGACAGTTGGGAAGACGCGCAAGCGTGGTTCAACACCTACGCGCCGCATTATGGTGACGTCGCGTTTCTCGATGTGAACGACAACGGTATCGCCTGCGAGAAGCTCCTACCTGAAGGGGTCACGGCCGCTGACGTGGCTGCGACCGTGACGACAAGTGCAACAACCACAACCCGACCGGCCACTACCACGACTCGACGAATTACGACTACTACCCAACCTAGCCAGAAACCATACGGCGACTTATCCCACTCACAACCGCAGAACGCATCAGAAGACGCCTTTTTGATGTCCGTAGCTGGCTACGCAACCGGAGACTTCCTTCTTGATCTACCGCTCGACGTGCCACTCCACTACGGACGGGTGACCTGTCTTAACCTTGATGACGGACGATCCATTTCTTCCCAGCATCGGATACTGTCCGACTTCTTCGGTAGCGAAGACGGCGCTGTAGTGCTATTGGCTGCTGTCCATGTTCTGTGCCCACATCACGAACCCGCGTTGGACCGATGGATCGAAACGAACTATTAACACCGGAAGGAGTGGCATCACATTGCATCAGGTAGCTTGCGGGACTGCTGGCCGTGGCAGTTCGGATGCTGCTAGCTGTCGCTTGCAGACGAGGGAGTCTCGCCCTGCTGTGAGCGGAATCAGCAGCGGCAGGATGCGGGAAGGCGACGGCAGCCGAGTTGAACCCACAACCCAGTGATGGTTCCCCCGGTGGGTGAGTCAGTTCATTTGGACCAGCGGTGCGGCGGCTAGGTTGTTGTCGTAGTGGATTCTTCGTATTCGATCGGGGAGCGCATTCGGAGGGCGGTGTGGCGTCGTTGCCGGTTGTGGAAGGTCTCGAGGTATTCGAATATGGCATTGGCCAACTCGATTCGTGTACGCCACCGGCGCCGGTCCAACAACTCGACCTGCATGCGAGCCCAGAACGATTCGATCACGGCATTATCGAAGCAATACCCTACACCGGACGTGTTTAGATAGGACATCAAGAGCCTCCCTGGATCACACCGCGAGGAGGTGGCCGGGGCGTCGGCGACGGAGCGGGTTATCGGAACCTATCCTGTTGGCCAGTGTTTGTTGGTGTAGGTCAGTAGGTCGTTTCCAGCTAGTTGTTCGGTTGCGTTGGCCATACGGATGTAGAAGAACTTGTTCTCACCGGGGAGGATGTTTCCTTTTGGGGCTGCTGCCTTTGTGGGTGTGGCGAACACAGGTTCGGATGATCGGGCGAGTTTGATGTACGCGACGGTCTTGCCGTCGAGTTCACAGTACCGGGGTGTTACGTCGGCGGCTTCGACCTTGCCGAGGGTCGTGCGGATCAGGGTTCCGAGCCATAGTTCCCATCCGTCCCGGTTTCGGGAGTGAACGAAGGGATAGTCTTCCTCGATCCCCACCGGTTGGCCCGTGTCATCTACTCCTATGAGGAGCTCTCCTCCCTGGGAATTCATGAACGCAGCGACCGACTTGACGATTGCCCACTCGATGACTGGATCCTTCGTGCCCGTGTAGAGGTTGTTGCGGCCGGTTGACTTGAACTCGACTGTGTCGCTCTCTCCACCGGCGATGACATCTCGGACTTTTTCGTCTATGACTGCTGTCGAGGCGAAGGGGCTTTCGTCACGGTCGGGGTTGCGGTTGACCGGCTTGCCCATCGCCCTTTGTATCAGTCTGAGCATCTTCTCGAAACGATGGTTGAAGAAGTCTGGGAAATCGTCTCGGCGGAGAGCCGCAGGGTCGATGTCGTGAGAGAGCAGGATCGAATCCAGCTCATCGCGGTCGATTCCGTACTTATCCTCCAACCTGCTCAGGTATCTGCTGGGGGCCGCACCACCAATGAGGCGGTTGGTGTACGAATCGATCGGAGTCTTGTTGACCACGCTGTCCGCTATCGCCCGCTGTACATCGCCGTCTGATGCGCACCACCTTTTGGGGAAGATGTGATGAATGTCAACGCTATGGTCGAAGTAGGTGTGAGCCCCTAGGGTGACTCCCGTTCTGAAGTCTTGGCAGCCCGCCTTCATCTGCATTGCATACAGGCCTTTGTAGGCGGCGCTGTTCCTTGTCCGGAGGCTCAACAGACGCTCGGCCTGGAACTGTGCTTCTCTCACCGTTCTGGGCTCGGGACCCTCACCTCGGACCCAGGCGACACACTCGGGCAGATCGAAGGCGAATCTGGTCTCGGTGGAACCTCCGTACATTTCCCCGAAAACCCCGCACCAGAACCAGCGGCGGATCTTCTGGACGGCCGCGTGGTTATCACCCTCGCTGCTCAGAACAGCAAAGATTGTCCCTAACGGCACCAGTTGGGTGGCGTAGGGGACATCGCGGGCATCGAAAATGTGCTCGCTGTGGAGGAACTCCACAGCTCGGATCAAACCACGTGAGGCGCTGTTGGCCCACTTCTCGTAATCCTCGACCTCCAATCGGAGGACATCGCGCCGTTTGCAGCCCACCGCGGGGGGGACAGCATCCCCGACATAGCGCATCCGCCGGTCGTGGGTCGCCAGCAGCGTAACTGCCTGCAGGAACTGGGGAGCGTCGAAACGCTCTAGCACCGGGTGGTTACCGAACTCGGCCTTACGCTTATCCCAATCTTCGCGAAGGTTGAACTCGTCAGCAGCGTAGGTAGCCGTCAGCAGCTCGAAAACCGTGAGGGAAACACCACCAGTGTTGACCTTCTCGAACACCTGGCAGACCGCTTCCTTCGATGTTCCCTTCGACAGTTTGATAGTCGGTACCTGATACTGGAGGAACTGCGAGATGAATCTCTTGGCGAACCCCTTCCACTTCTCCAACCGATCAGCGATTTCCCCCGGTCCCGACTGCAGATACTCCATCTGCCAGTCCGTAGTCCTATCCGGGTCAAACACGATGTCGAGTGGAAACATCTCGCTCGCGATCTCCCCACTCCGGGATCGCAGATCGAGCTTGATGGTCCGGCCGAAGTTCTCGGTGACCAGCCGATTCTCGGGGACGCCGACGATCCCGTACTCCTCACGGCTGTCGTATGGATCATGATCGAGACACCTTGCGATGTCCGCGTAGTAGTGCCGCTTCACCCTCTTCCCCCTACTGTCGCGAGTAACGACAGCGTCGGGTGATCGAAGAGCGAAAAACAGAGATGTGAGCCTCTGCTGCCCATCAAGCAGCAGCAGACTCGGTTCCCTGGAAGAGCCGAGTGTCACACCTTCAAGCAACCGAGGAGCGAACCTAACATCTGGATTGCCCGTAGCGAGGATCATCACCGCACCAATCGGGAACGACAGCGAAATCGACGCTAACAAACTCACAATAGCCTTATCATCCCACACCCAGCCGCGCTGGAAATCAGGAAGCTGTAAGTCACCCCGCGCAGCCTGCTGCAACAAATGGTCAAGCTGGACAGGATTGACCGAGAAGTTCTCAGCCACTAGCAGTAACCCCTTTCCCCAACCAAGCGACCACGAAACCGTAGCAGCAGGTCCCAGAACAACGCGCAGTGACCCATCCGCCCGCACCGCGGGCTACCCCAGATGCCATCTGGGCTGCGCCGCGGCCGAATCGCGGGGCGACTCCCGGTTGAACGTGGTACTAACAAGGGGGTGGTACTAACAAGGGGGACGTGTCATAGGTGTCCGGAAGCACCATCTACCCCGTGGTTTGGCGCTGATGGCAGCAAACCATCCCTCTGCTGTGCCAAGGGAACCTGGTTCCATGGCTATCCGCCCGGTGCCCCGGCATCCGAGATCCCCTCCGCTCCGGAGCTTCCCACGGATCGGCCTCGGCCTCCGCTCCCCCACAGGTTCATCTACTTGGTCGTGGCTGCCGCCTTCGTCATCCACTTCGCCATCGGATGGACGACCTTCGAGCCAGAGGACCTAGAATTCGGGTTCCTCCTGCTGTCGGCGCTGCTGATCATGGTCTGGCCGACATCCATCCCATTGAGCCTGGCACTGATACTGCTCCACCGGCGTTCCCGCCTCACAGCCTATCTCTGCGCGGCGCTGCTGATCCCGCTCTCGATTGCCGGCTTCATAGTCGCCGGCCTGTTGCACTCCGAGGTTGCCGCCATTCTCGTGGCAGCGCGTTCCCAGCCTGCGTGGATCACCCTGCTGGCGACCAACTGGCGGCAGAATCGAACCCGGTCTTCCGTGCCTTCCTGACACCAACTGTCCACGCGCTGGCTCCCGGACCGGCCCGCCTGCGCATTCGGCGGGACGATGCGGCACAGTTGGAGTGGACAACCCCGCATCGGTTCCCACCTTCACTATCGACAGAGTGGCGCCCAGCTCTTCTCCCACAAGCCTCCATCCCCCCTACGGCACAGACCATTCCGGAAAGCCTCCCCACTGACCACGTAAACGGCTTCGGAGAAGCCGCCCCCGGTACAACCACAAGAACGGACTCCACTCTGGCTCGACCCGATCGCCCACCAAAGGCATAGCAAGAACACCGAAGTACAGCAAAAGTGATAACCAGATTGAGTATCTAACCTGTTACCAGGCATAATATATAATCATGGGCGGAGGGAGTGGGATTCGAACCCACGAGACCCGTCACCGGGCCCACCGGTTTTCAAGACCGGCGCCTTCGTCCGCTCGGCCATCCCTCCCTGCCGTATCGTAGATTCCTCAACCGCCTTCGGACGCACGGCTCGTTTCCACCCGGTAGGGAAAGTTGACCGTGATTGTCGCCATGCCTCCGGGCTCCATCATGGACATGTCGCGGTTCGCACCACCATGCCAGAGAGCGCGACCTCGACACGCAGGCAGCGATGACAAACTCTCACCGAAGGTAGTGTCAGGGGCGTATGAACATTGACCAGGCCCTTGATTTCGTCACGACGAACCACCGCGGCATCCTCCTCACCCACCGATCGGATGGCGGGCCGCAGATGTCACCGATCGTGGCCGGAGTCGACTCCGACGGCTGCATCGTCGTGTCGAGCAGGGAAACCGCCTACAAGGTGAAGAACCTGCTGCGGGATCCGAGGGCGTCCCTGTGCATGTTCACCGATGGCTTCTACGGTGGATGGGTACAGTTCGACGGGGTTGCCGAGATCATCAGCCTGCCCGAGGCGATGGACGGCTTGATCGATTACTACCGGCAGCTCTCCGGCGAGCACCCCGATTGGGACGAGTACCGCGCCGCCATGCGCGAGGAGCGCCGCGTCCTTATCCGGATATCCCCTGAACGAGCCGGCCCAACCAGGTTCGGATAGTCGCCCAGCCCGAGATACGGCGACAACCGCTACACATGGCTGCCGACTCGGCATCACGAGCGGCAACGCGACGTTGCCGATAGGCCGAAGGTTTGTCTACGTCCCTGAACTCAGCTTGCCCGGGCCGGTGCGTGCCGGATCGAGTCGATCAACCGCCACACACCGGTGCTGGGGTTGGATCTAGGCGGCGAACCATCCCCCTCGTGTTTCTGGTCCAGCATCCTTGCTCGCCGCTTCGCGTCCTCGTAGTTGTTCTTGAGTCGATCGAACATCTCGGATCTGACCTCCTTGCCATCCATGATCCCGTGCTGTTTGGCCAGCCGCTGCGCGCGATGCCGATCGACATGCGCAGTCTGATCTTGAAGGTGGAGAATCAGCCACAGTTCGAAGCAGGGGTTCGAGACTGCGAGCTTGACGTTCTTCTGCAAGGCTCGGTCGATTGCGCTCTTGAGGTTCGGGTGATCATCCACATCAAGTACACACCATATCTCGTCGTACTGAGGTCCCTCACGTGCCCGAGTGCGGGTATCTGTGTCCCGGCACGCTCGATCGACGAGAGTCTCCGGAACCGCGCCCGTCGCACCCATCTCGATTCGGATCCTGTCCCGATAGCGCCGGCCTAACTCTTCAAGGTACTTCGGCTCTGTCACTCCACCCTCGGTGTGGACACGGATAACGCGGCGAAGCGGTCGACGGTTTCGTGGCCTTCGCATCGGACCGCCTCGGCCCCGGCTCATTCGCCGCTCGGTACCAGAGCGTTCCTCAAGGATGCGTCCACGACCACGGGGATAGCTCCGTAACGTCCTCTGTAATACCGGCCACGGATATCCTCATCCCGTCTTGGGCTGAAGTCATCCAGCGGATAGAGCTTCGTGCCCCCGTCGGCGTATTTCTCGGCGAACCAGATCTGATCACGACCCAACGACCACGCACCGGCGCCTTCCAGCAATGCACCGTCGTGGGAGTTGAAGATCAACTGGGCACCATTGTGATTCGTTCGAGGATCCTGGAACACCGCAACGATGCGTTCCACGAGGTCCGAGTGAAAGCTGGCATCGAGTTCATCCACCAAGATGGCCTTCCCGTCGTCCAACGCTTGCAGCATGGGTCCGATCAGGCCTACCCAGACAAGGGTGCCCAGCGATTCGTCCTCTGGACCGAGACTCACATCACCGTCGGCGCCGCTGTGTGTCAAACCGAGTTGACGGAACGAGCCGACGTCCATCTCGGAAGGATCCGGCAGATCGAGATCGCCCTCGGCCTGCCGGATAAGACCTATCACGCGACGCAGTTGCTCCGCGTCCTCGTCGTCTAGAGGGTTGACTGTGAGGCTGGTAATCCCAAGATCGGCCGCCCGAAGCATCTGGATGATCCGTTTCCGCTGATTCTGCTGATTTGCCATCTCTGCGGTCACGAAAGCGCGTGGTACCCGGTTGTCCGACTCCATAAGCAATAGATTAGAGGTAAACCAGTCGAATAGGGTAGCTAGTGGTCGATTCTCGGTAGCACCGGCCACCGATAGCAGCAAGGCGTTGTCCCGAAGCAGGCTTTCAATAGTGCGGTCCTTGGCACCGAACGGGGCTCCGAAGACAAGTTCGCCCTCCCTCCGGCGGAAGACCAGCGCCCTCCGCCCGCGAGGCCAGTGGTGCGCAGACTCCTCCAATACGCTCCTGTCGTCCACCGCGAATCGGTACACCCAACGCACACCCTCCAACAACAGGTCGACCTCGAAGCGCGTCGGGCGCTCGGCACAGACTGGATCAAGCAGGAATGGGTGATGAACCAACGGCGTGTCACGCGATCCATGCCGGAAGGAGGTGGCCACCAACCTCCGCATATCACCCATCGCCCGCAGGATGGTGGTCTTCCCCGAGGCGTTGGCGCCGAATATCCCGACCGCGGGAAGCACCCGAACCGGCCTGGCCATCCCAGCGGGAACCATCGACCGCGGCACGCCCTCCGCGGATAGCCTCGTAGCCAGCAGCGAGAGGTGGACCTCGTCCCGGTAAGACCGTACGTTCTCAGCCGTGAATGACAACAGCATGCTCGGTGCTGGCTGTCCAGGGGAAGACACCATAGCTGTATTATTGTGGAAAAGTCACGCAGATGGCAACTTGTTTAGCTACAGGGCGCCTTGACCGAAAGCTCACGGACCGCATCGCAGGTGAGAATCGGGTGCGATGCGCCCGCGCCCCGTATAGCCTTCCCTTTAGAGCGACGATGGAGGCTACGTTGGCCGGTCTCAGCGTGGACCAGTTGGCGGTGTTCCGCGAAGACGGGTATCTGGTTGTCGAGGACGTCCTCTCCGCTGATGATCTGGCCGGGATCGAGGACGAGTACCGGAAGATCCTCGACCGGGCGACCGCCGACCTCGTGGCGGAGGGACGGATCCCGCCGCCTGAAGGTACGAGCTTCTCTGAGAGCTACATCGAGGCGATGCAGCACATCGACGACATGTACGCTCTCTACCAGCACCTCGACATCTGCCTTCCGATGGTCGAAAGGCTTGACCACAGCCACACGATGAACGCCGGATCGGCGGTGTTCCAACTCCTCACCAACCCGCGCCTGCTCGACATCGCCGAATCGGTTGTCGGACCTGAGATCTACTCCAACCCGGTCCAGCACACCCGGATCAAGCCACCCGCCGGCTGCCTGCCCGACACCGTGACCGACTCCAACGTCGCCGCCACGACATGGCACCAGGACAACGGTGTCATCAACCCCGAGGCCGATGAAACCGACATGCTCACCGTCTGGATCGCCGTCACCGACGCCACCGTCGAGAACGGGTGCCTGATAGCGGAGCGTGGTAGCCACCGGGAGGACCTGACCATGCATTGCCCCGGAACCGCCGCCTCCGCCACCACTTACATCCCCGAGGCGATCATCGACCGGGACCGGGTGGTTCCCCTGGAGGTCGGAGCGGGAGGGGCGGTGTTGCTCCACAAGCTGACCGAGCACGCCTCGCTGGACAACCACAGCGAGGCCATCCGCTGGAGCTTCGACCTCCGCTACCAGCCGATCGGCCAACCCACCGGCCGCTCGGTCTTCCCCGGCTTCATAGCCCGCAGCAAGGCCCACCCCGAACAGGTCCTCACTGACCCCGCCGAGTGGGCGAACCTGTGGTGGCAGGCCCGGGACCGCATCGTCAGCGGGGAGGTCCCATGGCAGTTCAACACCAGATGGGACGCCAACGCCCGCCTGCCGATCTGCGCCTGACTCGCTCCATCCGGTCCTACGCCACAGGTGCCGGGCGGTCAGCAGCCGGGTCTTTCTCAGAGTAGACCGGGAAGTATGGCGGTGTAACGCGTTGCCGCCGACCGTCGCGGTCCGCATTCGTAGCCTATCGGCCCAACAGCGGGTTGACCCCTCGAACGTTGATTCCGTGGTCGAAGACCAGGTCCCCTCCTGTGAGGCCGGACATCGCCAAGAGACCCGTCCCAACGGCAACGACCACCAGAAACGAAACGGATCCTCCGCAATCGGACCCTCTCCGACGGGAGATGGAACGCCAGATGGTCGCCGCGACGAAGAGGGCAGTAGCCGCAACGCTCCACCACTGGTGATTCTCGATAACCCCATGAAGGTCCGTCTCCTCGTAGGGAAAGTGAGAGACCACGCCGGAGACTGTGGCGGCGACGGCGCCGATCGTCCCGACCACGAGAAGTAGCCAGGTGGTCTGGAGCATCCCTGATCCGGGCCTCAGCACCACGTAGGCGGTCACAGCTGCCAGTAGCACCAGAAGAGCGATCGGAAAGTGGACCATGATGGAATGGAGATCTTCAATCGTGTCGGCAATGAGCTTCCCCAAAGCGTTCTCCCAAGTCATCAGGGCGTATATGCAACCCGGTAGGCGGAGGGGGTGGGATTCGAACCCACGAGGAGGAGTAACCCCCTACGGCATTTCGAGTGCCGCGCACTAGGCCAGACTATGCGACCCCTCCGGGACGGCCTCGGATTGTACCCGCCTACCGACGTTCGTCGCCTCAGCCTGCGCCATCCGGGGACTGCGACCGTAGCCGTCCGAAGAAGCCGGCCAGCATGGCGGCGCACTCTTCCTCCAAGACCCCCGCCACCAGATCCATCCGATGGTTCAAGCGCCGATCTTGGGGGATGTTGTAGAGACTCCAGGCCGCCCCCGCCTTGAGGTCGGGCGCTCCGTATACGATCCGCTCCAACCGGGCCGCCACCGCAGCCCCCGCGCACATGGCGCAGGGCTCGAGCGTGACCACCAGCGTGTGCCCGTCCAACCGCCACTTACCGGCACGTCGGGAGGCAGCCGACAGCACCAGCACTTCGGCGTGGGCGGTGGGATCTTGAAGTTCCTCGCGGCGGTTGTGGTCCGCCGCCGCAGGCTGCCCATCCGGGTCGACCAGCACCGCACCCACAGGCACGTCATTGTGGGCGGGGGCCCGACCGGCGTCGGCCAGAGCCGCCTCCATCCAAGGGATCCAGGAAGACATACACCAACCCCGGCGAAGCCGTGCGACGGACATAACAGAGCCGTGCAGCCCGCCGTCGAATGCGGATCCCGAGGCTCCGACCGGTCGCCGGCTCCAGCCCGGCACCCCCACGGCACCCGGAACCGCCCGCTTAGGGCTGCTTCCTCCCGGACCTGACCCGGTTCACGAAGGTTCCGCTGCGTAGGACCCGGCTTTCCGCACCACGTGCCGACCGAGAGCCTCGCCATCTCAACACCCTTCGGCGGGCATTCCGCCCCGCCTGTAGAGGGTTTCGGGCTACAGGACACCCCTAGCGTCCCGCGTAGCACGGCGTCCGGCGAGTCTAGCCCTAGCCCCCACGTTCTCGACGCGCCGGACCTCCTAGAAGGGTGCTGAAAAGACGAGGACGGGTTGGCCCGTGATGCTCTGACCTGGGGTTGCGTTGTCAGGAACCGGGCCAACGGGATACTTTTCAGTACCCTCCTAGAATCAATCGGCCCTGGAGGGATCGCATAGTCTGGCCTAGTGCGCACGCCTGGAAAGCGTGTTGGCGCGTACCGCGCCTCGTGGGTTCGAATCCCACTCCCTCCGCCTAGCATCGGACATTCAACCTGGTACCTACCAGTTTGACCCATTGGTTATCATTTGCACTGTACTTTGGTGTTTTAGCACCCAGAGGTGGCCGCTCGGCAAACCGGGGCGGAGTTCGTTGACCCCGCCGACCCTTACCGCTTTCCTCTGCTGCAAGTTCATCTGGGATTGGAACGTGGCTTCCGACAAGGCTGCCCTTGTCCGCGAGGCTTCGGGCTACGACGGAGACGGCCCGAACCTGCTGTCGGCGATCGCCGTGGTTGTCCACGCCCTTGCTGACCGTGCCGCCGTGCCGGTACCTGATTGGGTCGCCGGTCACCGCGCGCCGCACGACGTGATGCTTTTCGGGTGGCCGTTTGATGGGCGCTACACACGCTGGATTCGTCGGCGTTTCCTCCCTGCCTGTGCCTATCACCGTGTCTGGTTCCACCCCCGAACGCTCGACTAGGGCACCTGAACCGCCCCGCGCGGCGAGGGTTGGGTGGTTTGGGGCCCTTATAGGCTCAGCCCGCTGTCCCGCGTTGTCTTTTGAGGTGGTTCCTCTTCCTCGGCCCCGGAGCGGGTCGCTGTGGGGGGAGGCCTCTCCGGCTCGTTGGGGGTTGGCTGGGTGGTGTGCCGCCAGGGCAGGTCTTTTGGTGGGGGCACAGGGTGGGCGGGGTCTAGGGCAAACATGCGCCGGTAGCCCGCTTCATAGGCTGCGTGGCCGGTGAGGTCGGTCTCTTCCCTCTTGGCGGATGTGGGTGGCGAGGTCGGTGTCCATCTGGTATCCGACGGGGTCCGTTTCAGCGTCCGGGACGTAGAGGGCTTTGTTGGTGGGTGTGGGCCGGTCTGGTACTGGTCGGACGGGTCGTTCTCGCACGGTGTTGCCTTGGGGGGTGGCCAGGGTCCGTTCGAGGGAGGTGAGCATGTGGATAACGGAGGGGGCTTCGAGGAGACGGTTGCGGGGACTGCTGGAGGGCCGGAGCCGCAGGATACCGGCGTCGAGGAGTTGTGTGATAGCCCCTCGGACCGCGACCGGGGAACGCCCTACCAATTGTGCTGCCCGGTCAGGAGTCAGCAGGGGAGCGCCCGGAAGGACGTCTACGAGCAGATCCAACGCCGATCCCTTTCGGTAACGTCCCAGTTGTTGGTTCCACTCGCCGGTTAGTTGGTTGATCCGATCGCCGTATTCCACAGCAGTGTCACATGCCCTTCGGGTGGCGGCGGCGAATGTGTCCAACCACAGATGGAGGGCTGTGTCTCGTTGAGGACTGTCGGCCGGGCCTTCGTGTCGGAAGTTTGTAAGCCCTTCAACGTAGGAATCAGACCAGGTAGAAAGGACCAGACTGACCGGCGGAACGAACCGGGGCGCCAACCCCCGCCTTTGTAGCACGATGTGGACAAGCGCCCGACCGGCGCGGCCGTTGCCGTCTCCGAAAGGGTGGATCGTCTCGAACTGGGCGTGAGCCACAGCTGCTTGGGTTAGAGGACTGTGGTACTCGGTGTTCACATAGGCGACAAGATCGCGCATCAACTCGGGCACCCGGTCTGGGGGAGGAGGCACATAGGCGGCGTTGCATGGGTTGAAACTTCCTCCACCTATCCAGCCCTGCTCTCTTCGCAGCACCCCTCCCAGTTCCGGGGTGGGGGAGCGGTCCATCAGTAGCTTGTGGACTTCCAACAAGTCACCAACGACGACCGGCCGTTGCCGACCGGCCAAACCTATTGCCAGGCGCATGGCGTCAATGTTGCCGACCACTTCCGCAGCTGCCCGGTCCGCGACGTCCGCGCCCTTCGCTAACTGTTCCTCCGCCGCTAACAACCGTCGGGGACCGATCCTCAAACCCTCAATCGCCGAGGAACCCACCGACTCCGCCCTGAGCAGGAACCGGCCCATACCGGCCAAACCAAAGTGATGCCCGACGTCGGGACTGTTCAGAGCCCGCACCTGCGCTTCCGCCTGAGCGACAGACGCTGCCAACGAGCCCGGAAGCAGCGGATCCCACCCGGCCAACAGATCAGGTACGTAAGGGTGATACCAGCCGCCCATCCGCTCTGCCCGGGTTGGGCCACCAAACCGAGGCGCCCACCACATGCGCAGATACTCGCCCACTCAGCCACCCCCGGTTTCGACAAGGCTAAACCACAACCCAACCACCAACACCCAACTAGCGACAGGATACCACACAACCTGTCGCTGACAGCTCGGTTGGCTCTGTGTACGACCGGACAGGCAGGATCATCACTCCCGCACCCGGCGGCCCCGTACATGTGCCGGACCGGGCCCCGCCGATCCGCTGCCGTGTCTACCGGACTCGCCCTCAGCGGCGGGGGTCCGCCAGCAGCGCCACTCGACTACGGGCCGAAGCAGGAATCTGAGCCGACGGGGTACACCCGCCCGAACCCGCGGCACAACTCGCCGCCGCTACCGACCAACCCCCAACCTCGACCCGATCCACCAACAACCGACGCCCGAACGGTGTCAACCGAGAACTAGCATGCCCCACGAGTCAATAACCTCCCCGGACAGTACAGCTAGTCTTTCTTGATGACCTTCGGCGAGCCGATGTTTCCTTCAGGGCGGAGAGGTGACGGCACCGCGGACGATATCTTTTATTCGCCTGGGTTCGATGATCCCTTCGGCTCGGGCTCGGATGACTCGCCGTTCCTGGACGAAATGCCGCCCGCGCCGACGAGGCGTGGATCGGGCAGTAGGTTTCCCCAGGTCCTCGCACTGCTTGCGGTCGCAGCTCTGGTGCTTTCGGTTGCGCTGATCTTTCGCGCGGGACGGGAGGTGCCGACGGATGCAACCGGCGGATTCCCGCTCGCCCTCGCCGCCTATGTATTGGCCGCCTTCGCGGACACCTCGGAGCAGCGGGCCCGGAACCGCCGGGGGCGGAGGGGCCGCCTCGTGTGGGTGGCCTTATTGCGGCCCGTATCGGTGTTGGTGGCGGTCGGCGCCGCGGTGTTGGTGGCCGATCACGCTGCGTTGTAAGACCCGTTTGGCAGCGGATAATTCTTTCCGGCTCTAGATTCTAGATTTCATGCCCACGAGGCGGTGGAATACACTTTCTATTCGTGTAATGAGGAGGGCTCGTAGCGCTTCGTGGCCGGATCCCGGACAGCCGATCCACATATTCTCTTGGGGGCCGAGAGCGGTCCCGGACCTGCCGAAGGAAGCACTTCGTCACGATCGGATCAGTCCTTCTCGTCCTAGCTCTGGCAAGCAGCGGAACCTTCCCGGTCTTGGCGCAGACAGACCCTGGCGGCGACGGCGCCCGCCCAAGGCCGAGTTGCTCGCCTTCGGATGCGATTCGCGTTCTGTTCCTTCTTGATGTTTCAGGGAGCCTCAGGACGAACGATCCTGAGGACAATCGGATCGTTGGAAGCCTCCGCGCGATTGACGACCTTGTGACTAGAGCCCGCACCGACGCACCGGAGCAACTGAGAAGATACGGCGGTTGGTCGTTCAGGGTGGCGGTCGACACGTTCAACAACGAGTATCACCGCAGCGGGGAGTGGCTTGATCTCGTAAAGCCGGGCGACAGCCTCGTGACCGGAGAGGCTCACATTGAGGAGGTGGGTCGGCGGCTCGGTGAGGAGGTGAGGGGGGCAACTCTTGGCGGGGGCACCGACTACCGGTCGGCTCTGGCGGGCGCGCGGGAGAGATTCGACGGACCGGTGGCGGGTGACTCCTGTGATCTGCTTTTCTGGTTCACCGACGGCCGCCACGAAACGGACGGTGATCCCAGTTCCTTCAGCAACCGGGAGCGCGGTGAGATCGACGACCTCTGTAGCGCCGATGGAACGGTCGCCGACCTGCGGCGGTTGGGGGTCTGGATCAACGTTATCGAGTTGACCGAAAACCGTGCCCCTACCTCAATCCTGCCTCGCCTGGTCGGTACGGGAGAGGAGTGCGAGGGCCTGGATGGTCAGGTCCTCGGCCAGGTCAGCCCGGTGTCGACCGCCTCCCAACTCGTGGACGAGATCGAGCGGGTCCTGTACGAAGTCTGGCCCCGGACACCCATCGAGTTTCTGCCTTGCTCACCGCCCGAGAGAAAGTTCACACTCCCCGACGACGTGGAAGAGACCCGGGTGTTCATCGATCTCACGGCGGTCGATGATCCTGACTCGATAGTGCTCAGCCTTCGCCCACCCGGAGGAACCCCGTTCCCGATCGAGTTCGAGGAACGATGGGCGCGGATCGGCGACACGGGTTTCCTCGGATGGCAACCCACCCGGCTCCATCGGGAACTGCGCGCTCATCAGCTGAGCAGCGATCTGTACGGGACGACCTGGGGGGACGACCAGGAATGGGCTCTGATCTGTTCGGGACCCGGCTACGAGCGAGCCCGGATCGCGATCGACGAGGTCAAAACGGAGAAGCCGAGAGTGGTGGGTCTCGACAGACGAGCGGACAGTCTCGTCGGAGAAGTGCAGCCGGCGCCGGGCGAAGAGGAGCTTGTCCTTATATCGGTCCGGATCGGGGGTGACGGGCCGGGTAGCGGACGTACCCTCGACCTCGATGAAGCGGACCGGCGGGTCGAGAACAACGGACGTTTCACCATTGCGGGAATCAAGGGACGCATCGAGAACGCCTTGGAGGAAACCGGGGGATGTAGAGCCGAGATCGAGGTGTCCGTTACCAAGTGGGTGGTCTACGGCGCCGAACACCGCCTCTGGGACATACCGGGGTCGGCGGCGACCCTTGATGTGGACGTGTGCGTGGGGCCTCTTCCCCGGATCGAGGTAGCGGAGGGAGTGCCGGCAGAGACCATATCGGTCACCGCTGACGGAGGCTATCTCGATGCCGTTCTCTCGATGCGCTCGATCATGTCCGATATCCCCGTGGATGTCGATTCTGCAGGATGGCGATGCCAGGTGCCGCGAGGCGTGACGCAGCACCGCTGTGACGACATCCGTATCAACGTATCGGATCCTCCAGACCTCGACACCGTGGTTGACCTGACGGTGGCCATCGAAGCCAGGGCGACGGAAGCGGACAGGTCTGAGATCCTGAGCGACTTGGTACCCGGATTCTCGGTCCGCGGGTTACTGCCGGACCCGGATCGGGTCGAGGTCGCACGGGCGGATGTCGGCACTATCAGAGTCAGCGCCGACGGTGGGTTGCGCGACGCGAATCTGGAGCTTATGGGAATCGATCCACCCGGCATACGGATCATGGACCCCGAGTGGCGGTGCACGGTACCGGGCGGCGCTCGCGAACATACCTGCCAACCGGTCATATCCTTGACCGTCTCCGGCCCGGAACAGCGCACCACAGCCCTAGACGTCACCATCCGCGCCCGACCGACCACCGACGATCAGCCGGAGTGGACGAGAACCATCGGCGTGGGCGCTCTCGACATCCCCGGCGACCTCCCGCCGGACGTGCGGGTCGTGCCCTTGCCTCGCGACACGGGAATCGACCCCATTCCCCTTCGGGTCGTGGCCGCGTCCGGCGCGGTCAGGGCCATCCTGTCTGTCGAGTCGGTCGAAGCGACGGCGGCAGACGCGGACACCGGGACTCCAGGCATCATCGGGTCCTCCTGGGACAGTTGGCGGTGTGAGGTTCCGGGACGATTCGAGGGCTCTACCGCCGACACCGAGTGCGATCCCCTTCACATCGAGTGGGAAGCCTCGCAGGACTCCATGGTCGATCTTGAGATCGTGTTCCAGCTCCGCACGGCGACCAAACCTGATGTGGTATTCATGGCCGCGTCAGCCGGTCCCTTCGATCTGAGGGTCTGGGAGTTCTCCGTCTTCCGATCTTCGCTGGTCAGGTTGCTCGTCCTGGTCCTCGCAATCGTCATCGCCGCCCGGGTGGCGTCGGCCTGGGCGCGGCGGCGGTGGGCGCCGATCGCTTCTCCCAATTACTTCACCGAAGAAGTGACTCTCGACGACTCGGGCCGGTTGGTCATCGAAGGCGGCGGGTTACCGCTGATCGATCCGGCCCGCTACGAGGTAACGGCTGGACTCTCCTCCCCAAGACCGTCGGCGGATGTGGGCGGAATCAGGTTGCGGGTCCTCTGGTGGCCCCTCCTACTCGGTAGCAGGGTCCGGGTCGCAGCATTTTCGGGGTCGGGTGACTGCGTATCGCTCGAGGGAAGCCGCTCCCCCCGGCTCCGGCGGGGCAGACGGTTCGGGATTGTCGGGTCCTCACTCAGCGAGGGCTGGGCAGCCGAAGCCTCGGGCGGCGCCCGCATCCGGCTGGTGCTCTGGGATGTTCCGGATGACAGATCCGAGGCGCAGGCCCGGTACGAGGACGTTCTGGACTTGGCGGCTCGGCGATTGAGTGAGATAAGGGGCACCCCGTCCCTCTCGCCGGGGGATTCTCCGCCGCCGGAGCCCGGCGACGAACCGGACACGGCGCCCGCGGATGATCCCTTCGGCGGGGATGATCCCTTCTCCGACGATCCGTTCAACGATCCTCTTCCCGATAACAGGAGATGAAACGATGCTGAGACCCGTAATCATGATCGGATGCGGTGGGTCTGGTTCCAAAGCCGTCCGGTACGTCCGGGATGCCGTGGCTCGGAAGTTGCGCCACGCCGGATTCTCGGACCCGGTCCCGGACGCATGGTCCTTCATCGGTCTGGACACCCTCGTCGACCAGGAGGCTCCCGGGGAGATTCCTACCCTGCCGAAGGCGGACTTTCTTACTGTTTCTCTCGGCCTCGGCAGGTACAGCGCTGTCCATGATGGCCTCATGGTCCGGTACCCGCCCGATTCCAGCACCTACCCCTACCTGGTGGGTTGGCGGCCCAGCCCGGACGAGGTGGCGGTGCCGCTGTTGGCAGGCGCGGGCCAATTCCGGGCGGTGGGCCGGATCGTGGGTTTGCTGGCATCCCGCGACGAGCTGCTGGACAGGATCAATAAGGCCTTCATGGACGCCCGGGCCGGAGGACCGGAGCTGGGCCGGGTGTCGGAGGCGCTCGGCCTTCCGTCGACGTTGGGTGGCGCCACCCCGCCCATAGTGGTGATCTGCGCCTCTGTGGCCGGGGGAACGGGCGCCGGTATAGCCCTTGATGTCGTCGAGATGGTGCGTAGAGCCGACGGACTCGGCGGCTTTCCGGTCCTCGTTCTCTTCACAGCGGACATCTTCGACTTCGGAATGAACAGGTCGATGGCCGCCAACTCGCTGGGTCTGCTCTCCGAGGTGATGGCCTCCTATTGGGGTAAGCAGGCTGACCCCATCGTCCCGTCCGTGGTTCCGCAGCCGGGCTCGGGTCCCCACGCCCTCTTCGTGGTGGGCCGCAACAGCATCGAAGGGGGAGACCTCGGGGATACCGTGTCGGTCTACCGGGCGGTCGGCGAGGCAATGTCAACCTGGGTCACCGAGCCCAAGGTGCAGGAGAAGATCCAGAACTTCATCACTGTCAACTGGCAGGCGGCGGCCACGGACAACAGTGGAGGATATCCATTCGGTGAGGAGTACCAGCGCGGGGCCGTCTCGTCATTCGGAGCGGCCACGGTGACGCTGGGGCGCGATCGCTTCGAACGGTGGGCGACCGACCTGTTCGCTCGTGAAACCCTCCAAGCTCTGGCCCGCGGTCACCTGCGGCAGGAGTTCTTGATCGGAGAAGGCGAGGACCTGCCCGAACCGGATCTCATCAAGGTGCTGGCTGAGAAGCGGGCTCGCACCGTATACGAGGGCCGGGGTGCCGGACTGGCGGGCGCAACCAATCACTTTGCTTCGGACGATGCGGTGAGGCAGGAAAGGAGGACCATCCTCGCCGAGTTGAGAAAAGGCTTCCCCGAACAGCTCTCGGGCAGCGGTGAGGAGTGGCGTGCTTGGCTCGGTTCCCAGGTGAGTGCGAAGCGCCCGGAATGGAGCGATCGAGCCGAGGATCTGGACGTGGGGGAATGGGGAGCGGGCATGGTCCGGGCCACTTGCGAGGCCGCTTCGGCCGTAGCGGCCGAGACCTCCTTCCCGGTGGCCGAAAGAGCCACCCGGCTTGCCATCCGCACCTGCGAGCGTGAGGTCCAACAGCTTCGAAAGCGATCGCTTGAAGACCGCGAGAGGGCCGGGAACGACTACGAACGGGCTAGATCACAATTGAGCGAGCAGCCGGGGAAGCTGAGCCTCGAGGACGCGCCCATTGTCGAGGCTTTCGAATACACGGCTCGCGCCCTGGCTTTCGAATGGCGCCGAATCCGTCGGAGCAGTGTGGCTGACATTCTCGAACACGCGGCCCACCAGGTACTGGCGCCGGCGGCCAAGGCCCTCCAGGCCGCCGGGTCCCAGGCGGCCGAGGCCCTGGAAGCGAAAACCGTGGGATCCTGGCCGACCGACGGCGGTGGGATACCGAAGGCCTACCTGCGCTCCACCGTCGAGTTCTCCCTCGAGGCCAGCTCGACTTGGGTTCCGCGGCTGGACAGCCTCTGCAAGGAGGCCCTCCATGGGGATCAATTCCAAGCGAAGCCAGTGGATGCCGTCCGGTCTCTCATCGTGGCCGGCAGCGAGGATCTCCTCGCCCCCTTACTCGCGCCCGTCGGCTCGGCGAAACGGTGGAAGCCCGGAACCGTGGCACCCCTATCGTGCGAAGCCGGCGCTGACGACATCAAGCAGCGGGTCCAGAAATGGATTACCGCTCCGGGTTCACGTCTCGATCGTTTCCTCCGGGAGGGCCTCGGGGATTACCTGAAGGAGGAGGATCCGGTAACGGGCGCGCTGAACGTGGATCATGTCGACAGGATGAAGGCCTTCCGCCTCAGTCTCGAGAGGGCCGTGGTCCACTCGAAACCACTCCTCCAGATCAACAAGGGCCTCTACGCCATGGTCCACACCGGCAAGCCGGAAATCGACATGTTGTGCTCTCCCTTCCCGTTCCGGAAGGGTCATCCCGCGGAGGAGGTTGCCCGAGAAGTGGTGGGTGAGGACAATTACCGATCCCGGGACTCGGATGCGTCCTCAGTACTGGTTTCGTCCTATATCAAATCGCCTGTCCATCCCGCGGTAGTCCGATCCCTCACCGGCCCCATTGCACGGGAGGTGGCCGCGTGTAAAAGCAACGTCGGGTTGTTTCGGGCGGCATTCTGGCTCTGGCGGCGCGCCCGGGCCCTCGAAGGTTTCGTGCCACTCCATTCCGAGATGCTGGACTCGATGATAAGGGGATTCGCGGTGGGCAGGTTGTGTGGCTACGTGACCGCAGACCCCGACGACCCGCGCATCAGCTCCCCCTCCGGGCCGTGTCCATTCCCGCAGCCCCTGCTAACGAAGGTGTCACCCAACGACATCCTGGCTGCCCTGCTCGAGAACTTCTCCCTCTGTTTCGCCGAGGTCGAGGCCAGGAAGCTGGAGGCCTTCGAGCCGTACCGGCTGCTGCACGAGTTGGGAGCGTCGGGCTCAACCGCGCACGATGAGCTCCGGAACTTTCTTGAGACCGGACGCCTGATCCGGGAACAGGTGGACAGTCCGAAAGCAGCGGGTCCCGACCGGGCATCGCGGACCGGGGCGGCGATCGCCTACCTGGACAGGAACATCGAACGTTTCGACCGGCTCGCCTCCGGTCCATTTGACGGGAGTGAGTTCCGGGGCGACAAGGGGAAGGCCAAGAAGGACGTCCCCACTATGGAGATCGCCGAGCGGTCCGCAGAGTGCTACCGGCAGATTCGCCAGGCGGTCGATACCGCCGGGTTGGACGAAGTCGTATGAAAACGGCCGGCGCGACACCGGCGCCGTCCAGCGGATCCTTGACCGTCTGCCTCGCACCCTTCCACGAAATGGAAGTGGACGCCGTGCTCTCTTCCTGGACGCAAGCCGGGATGTTGGGCAACGTGGTGCTGTGCTCGGAAACCGGCCCGGAGGCCCCCTGCAGCTACTCGGCCGGCGCCGAATGGCGATCCGGCCGGCTCTGGGAGGTTCTCCGCCGAGCGGCCTACCGCACCGTGACAATAGCCGCACTACGGCTCGACGGCCCCTCCTCGGATCCCTACTTCGTAGACGTCGAGCACAGGCTGGCCGGGGACCTCAAGCAGGCGTTTGCGAACACCAAGGTGGAGGTACGAGCCATCACAGTGGGGATTGCCGATCCGGGAATTACCACCGGTGACCAGGCCTTCTCGCCTCGGTGGGACCTGCATCTGCTGCACGACCGGCGCATGATTGCCGACATAACGGTTGCTGCGGCGCCGGTGAGCCCCGAGGACCGTGCCAGGTTGTGCGCGATGACCTCTCTGCTGGCCGGAGGGGGGTGGGCGTTCAGTGCCGAGCCATGGGATCTGGTCGACCCTCCCGACGGCAACGTCAAGCCGTTCCGCATCGTCCGGCCCCAGATCAGGGTCCTCCTCGGTGGAGACCTGGGAGCCAGAATCTCCGCCGGTATAACCCCGACCGAGCCCCCCTGGCCTGAACCCGAGGACGCCGGCACCATCCGGGTGGGCCCCGGTATCGAGGTTCCTCCGTATCTGGGCGAAGCGCTCGCGGCCCGATGCGGGTTCAGATGCCGTTCCGCTGCCGCTCCCGCTGAGGAGGATCCCGGCCTCCTCGACAAGCTGCGACACGCGGTCCGCATACTTGGCCGGCCGCTCAACCCGCCATGTGGACGCAACCCCGTTGAGGTGGCGCTCCACCGCCTTCCTGGCATGGACAGTTCGAATGGCCGGGCCGGGGAGGACTCGAACCGATTCGCCGATCTTCTGAGGCGTCTCAGGCTGGCCGGGATGCCCGGGCTCGCCACGGGCCGCATCGGGACACCCGAGGTCTGGCAGCAGGTTCGGGAAGTGCTGTACGGACTTGTCGATGCTTCCCCGTTGCCGCCCGGCATCGATCTGCCCCGGCCACCGGCCGGCGCCGAATCACATCTCCGCCCGGTCTGGCTGGATCCGAGCAAGGTGGTGCCGGCGCCGGATGCCGAACCCTTCGTGCTACCTGCCGACCTGGCCGGGCAACTGGGCGCGAGCCGGATCGAGGCCATCGATGTTGCGAACTGCCGACCTGCCGACCGCCTCCTGAGCGCGGGCGGTGGAGGAGAAGACCGGCAAGCCGAACCCGAAGACGACTCGGGCGCTGGCAGAGAGGACGTCCGGTCGAGGTGGAGAGCCTGGCTGGACCGTTGGCGATGGACACCGCTCTGGACCTTGGCCGACCGGCTCAGCGCCGCCCGCGAAGCCGCGTATCTGGGATTGGTAGGTCACCTGACCCCGGCGGGCTCGGACCGCGAGCACCAGGAGGCGGAGCGGGCACTCGGAAGGTTTCGCCGGTCGGGGATGTCCCTCCTTGTAGTGGCGGTCATATCGGCAATGGCGGTGTACGAGCGTCATGCGGGCATTATCGGTTCGGTCTTCGGGGTTTCGATGGGTCCGCTTACCAGTACCAACCTGGACATCTTCCTGCTCGCCTTGTTATGTGCGTTCGCTGCCGGGTTGCTCGGATCCCTCGGACGTAGGTCGGTCCTGACGACCCTTGCATTTGAAAAGGCGGAACGGCTGAGGGACTACCGCAGCAAGGCCGCGGAGCACTATGCGGGTGAGCTGATGCGGCTCCACACCGCCGCCGGAGAGTTCGATGACCAGCAGGTCATCCGGACCATGCTCCACCAACCCTTCGGGCCCCGTAACGGCAGCTTCAGCGAGCACGGAGCGGGCCGGGTTCCAGCATCCGGGGTTCCAGCATCCATGGTGGTCGGGACCGCAGCTGCAGACGAGGAGGGGCTGGCCGAGCTATGCCAGATGGCGCCCCCTGTCACGGCTCGCGGATGGTTGGTCGATGCCCACGCCCAGGCTGTCGAACTCTGGCGCCCTCTTTATGACCGACGGGTAACCACGGATTTCGAGCTCCCGGACGCGGACAACAGCCCGCCCGGTGCCGAGTTCCGCCGTGACCGGGTGACCGGCGAGCCAATGCCATTCTCCCGAGCGCATTTCCGGGAATTGGTCACCACCGAGACCGGGCTCCGCACCCACCTACGGAGCGCCTTCGCGTTCTCGGTAGCCGGCCGCGGCCTTGACACCTTCCGGGCAATCGGCAAGATCGACGTCAAGCATGGTCCCGCGTTGCCCGGAGTCACGGCCGAGACCTTCCTAGAACTGCCCGAACTCTCCTCGAAGGTGGATTGGTTCGACGCTGCCATCCTCAGCAATGCCGCCCCCGCCAGCGCACGACGGCCGTCCGGCGAGATCTCATCCGGCCAACCGGTCGTCCTCCCCGACGATGGGGACCGCCGGTCGATGATCATGGCGTCATGGCGCGTGCCGCTGTCCGATCCCATCGAGCCTCGCCACCTCGCCGGTTGGGGACTCGACCTGGACCCCACGGACGCGCAAGCAGACAGCGACGAAGATGTGGTGTAGGGCAGAAGGTGCGAACCTTGCCGTGATCCGCGGGCTCCTGATGATTGCCCTGCTGGCGGCGGCCCACCTGCTGGTGGCTGTCCCGGCGAGCGCTCAGCTGGTGGATGGCCAGCCTGATCCTCCCTACTGGCTGATTGTCGACGTGATGGTCGAGGAAGACGGCACCTCGGAGGGAACTGCCACCTTTGGGGCCACGCCCGGCGCCATGGATGCCATCGCCGACTACTTCTCCATAACTCGTGACGAGGCCTGCCGCCGGATCGCATATTCCGGTCCGGACGGGTCGAAGCCGGCCCATCTCAACGCCGCAATCTGGGAGGAGCAGTCCGGTACCGCCGCCCCCGGAGAGTGCCTCTATGTGTTCACGTACCCGCCCGGGACCCTGCTCTCTGTCTTCACCGTTAGCTCAATCCAACGGGTCCGCTTCTTAGAGGAGTTCACCGAGCCCGGCCCGAGGACGCTCTTCGACATAGATCCCCAAGGGACCTCGTGGGACGAGGAGGTGGTGAAGGAGCTCATCGCCGGCTACGGGCTGCCCGCCGAAGGGCCAGGCATCGCAGTGCGGATCACCTATCCCCACGTACCCGACGGGCCCGAAACTCGCAACGCCGATCTCGTCGAAGGAAACACCCTCGTATGGCTTTACAGCCCGCTCGGGACCGAGTTCGCGCCCGACATGCGCGGCTCCGCCAGCCCGAATCACACCAACTTAACGTCGACCAGCACCACGACTACTGTCTCCGAACCCTTCCCTTGGGTTCTCCTGCTCATCGTGGCGGCTGGCGCCTTCGTGGCCGGTTGGATCATCGGCGAATTCGGATCCGGCCGGCGGGACGAGGCCAACTAGGGCGTGTTCGCGCTTTGAGTGTGTCGTGGATGAGGGAGAGGGTGATGAATGCTAGGAAGATCACGTCGAGTTTGTCGTAAGGGTTCAGGTCCAGGGTCTCGGTCATGCGGATGCTGGCTTGGCTGCTGAGCGGCTCGTCAACACTCATAATCCCAGGTCAGCGAACGGCAGGCCAAGCCATCCGACTTTTTCGGTACCCTCCTAGAAGCTTGTTCCTAAGTAGATTCCAGCTTAATAGATCTGGGATACGGCTATCGATTCTCCGACGGGCCAAGCGATGGCTCCTACTAGGAGTAGTATCAGTGCCCAGGTGACCGCCCTACGGCGGTAGGCCCATCTTCCACGTATTATTAGGTTCAGACTGGCAACTATCAACGGTACCGACACACCTCTGGCGACGGCCGCCATTGCTATGTTCCGCGGAGCAACCATGGCCAACTCCTCGTATGCAATGTTGTCACCCAGCGGAGTGACCATGAGGATGATCCCGATCACACCCGGTACTACGCATGTCAGAATGATCAACGCCGTGGTGCGCAGAGTCCGGCGGTCCGTTCGTTGGAGTGATTCGATTTCTTGATCGGTAGGGGATCCTTCGGTGCGCCGATCTGCAAACGAGAGGATTGACCATACCAATGCGGATCCCGCGGCGAGTCCGTATGTGAGTCGTGAAAGGGACACAAGCTCCCAGAAGTCGGTTTCTAATTGTAGACCGGATAGGGAGGGCGGGTTTGTAAGGTACCAATATACAATTGAGGCCGCGGCGACTAGTCCGTACGCTTCGGCTCTGCGGCGCTCGCCCTTAGAGTTGTTCCATCGGCCGAGAAGCGCCCCGGCCAATACCAGGAGCGGAAGCTCCCACCCGAACAGAGGCGATCCGAATGGGAACCACACTGCTCCGATCGTACGTCCGGCATACCACTCAAACACCACGGCGCCGACAAAAGCAAGAGCGATGAACCGTCCCGACAAACGAAGTAGCCGCCGACGGGTCTTGGTACGGCGTTCTCGTCTGGCTATGGCTCGGTCTCTGCGCTCGGTCTCGCGTGCGGTGTGTTGGAAGCGGTTGGCTTCGTCGGCCAAGAGTGCGGCGGCGATGGTATCGGCGACGGAGGAGCCGGTGGCTATATTCTGATACCACTCCGGAACGTGGCGGCCTGTGGGACGCGATTTGGGGCGTTGCCACTTGAAGTTGTCGAGTATCCGAGGTTGGGCACATGCCGATAGCAGAGGTGCTGCCCAATCTTCGATGGGTGGAACGTTGGCGCCTGCGGATCGTGCTTGGTGGATGATCTCCTCCGCTCGGCTCAGCGCCGCCCTCCATTGCCGACCGATCTCTCCTGTTTCGGTGTTGTGGGAGCTCCGGGCCCACGCTTCAAGTATTTGCTGGTCGCGTAGCGCTTTGACGAATCGGCGGTCTGCGTCCGAGTCGCCGAGTGCGGCGGCTGCGATCGAGTCCCTGGTCAGGGGCCGTTCCCCGTACCAGGCCGGTTGTGTGGGGTCCAGAGCGACGACCAACTCGACGACTGCGGTGTCGATGCTATGGCCTGAGGGCGGTTCGTCCGCCCAGCGTTGGGCGAGCTCGGCGAGGGTGTCGGTGCCAAACTCCAGGATCACTTTGTCCATGAACGGGTTCCGCCGGCTGACGACGCCGATCATCCCGACCGTCAGGGCCCAGTGCCGCACGATTGCGGCGGCGAGGTCTGAGGGTTGTGAGAAGAGCCGCTGATTGAACGGGACACCGCGCGTTGCGGGAGTCGGGGCCAAGGGGTTCTCGGCTATAACTTCTGGCGTGTCACCTTCAAGCCAGCGCCGGACCTCTTGTATCGTCCAGCGGACCTTGGGGTCGTAGCGGGTCAGACCTCGGCATAGTTGTTTGAGCGGGCCTTGTGCCATCGATTCGACCACGGAGGGAGGAACCCTCTTGTGATGCTGATCCAGTATCCCTTGAAGGTTGAGGTCGGCATATGGTTGTTTGCCGGTGGCGAGCATCGCTATCGTCAGTCCGAGCGCCCAGTAGTCGCGTGGTTCGCCGCCGATCATTCGCATCATTTCGGGTGCCTGGTAAGTGATTGTGGCGTTGCGGCTGGTCGCGTGATACGTCCTGTTGTCTGCTACAACCGCCAGTCCGAAGTCGCCGAGAACCAGATCGAGAGGAGTGTCGCTCCGGACGAGTACGTTCTCGGGCTTTATGTCGTGGTGCGCGAGCCCGGCGTCGTGGAAAGCGGCGATCGCGGCCGACAGTTCGGCCACCACGTCTTTGAGCTTGCCCGTGGTAAGGCCCGTTCCCATTCGTCGGCGATAGTCGACCAGGTTGCCGCAGGCGACGCGTTCCTGGACTTCGTACCAGCGTCCGTCCGATAGGCGATCGTAATCGATCAGCCGAACCGTGTGGGCGGAATCAAGTGCTCGTATGCGTCCAAGGGCTTCGACCTTCAACTTGACATGCGGGTGGTACAACTTGAGAATGCGCGGTTCGCCGGTGGCTACTTCGGTGACCTCGTAAAGGTGTGCTTCGCCGCCGGTCGGCGGCATCTGGGTGAGGAAGTGATACGTACCCGATAGCTCGTCGGGCAGCGGACTCGAACCGGGATGCATTCGCGAACCGGCGCCCTCCTGCTCGAGATGTGTCCAGACCGAGTCCGGGCGCCCGTCTTCTCGGTGTGTCGGACCGACTTCCGGGATCCGGTCCTCGCGATGGGTCGCAGGGTCGGAATGTCCAGGCGAAGGTGTGGGCTGCTCGCGTAACGTTCGATCGTTCATGTAGTCTCTCCGGCGAGTTCGATCAACCCCAGCGAGATGTTGTCGCGACCACCCGCGGCGAGCGCTTCATCCACTAGGGCGCGGGCGGCGTCCGCCGGTGGCCTGCTCATCACCAGTGCCAGCGTTTCGTGCGGAACTCCGGCGAATAGGCCGTCGCTTGCTACGAGTATCCTGCCGGTGTCCGCGGGCTCTCTACTGATGTGGACGTCTACCGGGGTGTGGGTATCGAGGCCGCCGAGTGATTGTGTAATGGGGCCGTGGGGCGCTCCGGTGTGTCGGTCATCGATAGAGGCTTGTATCAGATAACCGCCGCCTGCGAGGTAGACCCGAGCATCCCCCACATTGAAAACGAGCAGCGTGTCGGAGGAGACGACAACACCGGCGATGGTTGCGCCCATGCCGCCGACGCCCGGTATCCTTCGCATCGTGGCGTAGATCTCGTCGTTGGCCGCCGAGACCAGAGATTCTACATCGGACGGGGTCCGGAGTCGGGTGTGGCCGGAAGCTATCACGTCGGCAGCGACCGCAGCCGCGACGCCGCCGGCCGGGTGGCCTCCCATACCGTCGATAACCGCCAGCAGGCCACGACGCCCGAGAACGAACTCGGCAAGCTGGGTGTTGCCGCTCGCAAGCACGACGCCGTCTACGACGACGCGATCTTGGTTCTCGGTTCGGTGGAGCCCGCGATGCGTGATCGCTGCGAGCCTCACTGTCGGTCAGGCTCGGCGCGGACGGTGAAGTAGACCTTCGATGAGAACGACACCGTATCGCCGCTTCGGATCTCGACAGGAACGTGCGGGGCGATACGGTTCCCGTTCCGGAACGTACCGTTGGACGAGCCGTGGTCGACCACAAACAGACGGCCCGAACCCATGATGCGGAACGAACCATGTCGTCTGGAAACGGTCATATGGCTCTTGAGTTCATCCGCCACAGGCCCCACCTCGCGCCCGATCTCGGTCTCGGACCCGACGAGGGGGAAAACTCCCCAGGGCGCGACGATACGGAACCGGTGTGTTTCCGGGTCGGGTGATCGGGTACCTGCGGAAATCGGATCGCCGCAGGTCGGGCAGATTATCGCCCCGGGTCCGGCGTCGCGGTGATCGCACACGTCGGTCATTGGGTACCCGCGCCTGATGTCGGCACCATGCCCGTGTGGGCTTTCGGCGTCGTCGACCGGCGCCGGATCCCCGCTCGATGACGGCTTGCGTCCGCCTGCCAGCACCGATGCCGACGGACGGGGGCTACCGCAGGCCGGGCACACGAGATGGCTCGGCATCAGATCGGTACCGCAATCGAGGCTGAGGCACGTCACGGTCGCCATGAGACATCCTCGAGTCGTATCCCGGACCGGGCCAGCCGGGATTCCACCGCGGCCAGCGTCCGACGGCGCGGGATTCCGATGACAAATATCTGCCCACCTTCCACCGATACCTGCACCTCGGCGCCCGCATCAGCCAGAGCGGCTTGGTATCGAGCCGCCGATCGCTCGTCGCCGGCTATCAGACGCTGATTCCCTGAACCCCACCACCCGGTTCCCGGTTCCCCGACTCGAAACGGTCCGACGATCACCGCGTCGGTCAACGAGAAGACCTCGGGGCCTCTCCGCCGAGCTTCCCGTTCGTCGTAGCCTGTGTAGACGAGCAGATCGGAGTAGGCGCCGCCCCGGTCATCGAGCCACCGTCTCAGCAGCTTCAGCAAGTCCTCGAGTGCCTCGATCTGGTCGAAGGGTTCCCCGCCGCTGATAGTCACACCTTCGACCGGCCCGGGCGGTCCATCGGCGACGAGCGCGTCGATGCGGGACAATAACTCCGAGGTGGTGATGTGATCGGTGTCGTCGAGCGACGGCCATGTATCCCGCGATACACAGCCGGGACACCGGATCGAGCATCCCTGCATCCAGATCCCCACTCTTCGTCCCGGTCCGAGTACCTTCACCGGCCAGTGGAGGCGGTTGACGGCGATGGCGGTCAACGCAGTACGACCTGCGGTACTCCGGTGGAGGCCACCTCCACCACTTCCATACCGACGCCGGGGGGCGGATCGTGCGCGAACAAGGCCCGGGCCAGCGGATTTACATAGCGCGCTTCGAGCACGTTGCCGATGCCCCGTCCGCCGAAGGAAAGATCGGCGGTCGTGAGTCTGTGAAGCTGTTCCCGCGCGGAAGAGGAGATGTCGACTTCGATCCCTGCCGAGTCCCTGACCCGGGCCTTGATCCGTTCGAGCATGAGGTCGGTGATCTGGATCGCGGCCGGTTTTCTGATGAAATCGAACACGACCAGATTGTCGCCGACCCGGTTGAGCAACTCAGGCCGGTTTAGCTCCTCGGTGAAGTGGCGGCGGATCTCGTCGACAACACGATCTTCGATCACGTCATGGTCATCGGCGGGGGTCACGGTGGGAACACGACGGCCGGTCCCGTCATGAGCAGGACGGGTCATGCCCAGATTGGACGTGAAGATGATGAGCGTATCGGAGAAGTGAACGGTCGTTCCTCTGCCGTCGGTCAGGCGTCCGTCGTCGAGCAACTGCAAGAACTTGTCGAGGATCCGGGGATGCGCCTTTTCGATCTCGTCGAAGAGCAACAGCGTATAAGGCCTGCGACGCACCGCGTTCGTCAATTCGCCACCGCCTTCGAAACCGACATAGCCCGGCGGCGCGCCGACCAGACGGTCGCCGGCGTGCTCAGAGGTGAACTCGCTCATGTCGAACCGCACATGGGCGTCCTTGCTGCCGAATACCAACTCGGTTATTGCTTTGGCCAGCTCGGTCTTGCCGACGCCGGTGGGCCCCCCGAAGAAAAGAACTCCCCGTGGCCGGCTTGAGCTCGTACCGGCTTGGGCGCCGGACAAACCCAGGACCGCCCTGCGCAGTATGTCACTGGCCTTGGTCACAGCGTGGGGCTGACCCAAGACGTTGGCCGACAACACCGCCTCCATGTCCCGCGTCCGGAGTCGTTCCGCAACCGCCCCCCGCCGCCAAGGGCTTTCCGCCGCGCCGAAGGTGTAAATCCGGACGGCGTCCTCAGCGTCGGCATACGGGACCCCTAGGTCCGGAAAGAGCGTCGCTATGTCGAACAGGCTCGCGGTCGTCATACCGTCGGTCCCGATAGCGAGTTGCTCGGCGGCATGGGCGCGGTCATCGCCACTGTCCGCCACGGTGAGCAGCGCCGCGGTGTCTTCTCGATCCGCGAGGCCCGGCAACGGCACCTGAACGGCTCTGATCCCCCGATTCCCGGCGGTCAACCATGCCGGAAGGTCATGCTCCCGTTCCACGATCCAGAACACCGGGTTGTAGACCGCGCCGCGCCGCGCGGCCGGGTCGTGGTGTCGCACCGCCTCGTGGGAGAACTTCAGACAGGCGGTGAAAAAGGCATGTTCGGCGGGGAGCAGATCGTTGACACTCGTCGCGAGACGGCTCGCGTAGTCGAGCACGAGCCCCATCCGCTGGTGTCCGCCCAGAGCGAACGACCGGACTACCCGGGCCAACATTCCCAGGTCATCGGCTCGACCCGACCGCAGATCCTCTCCTGTGAAGGAGTGCGCCTCGGCCCATGCCATCTCCCTGTCCTCGGCCACAAGTCGGTATCCGTCGACGATGTCATGGACAATCAGCGCGGCAAACCCTGCTCGGCCTAATGCCGCCTCCAAAGCGCCGACGATCGTGTCGGCCAACGGCAACTCGTCAAGGGGAAGGCGGAACCGATCGCGTACATTGCCGGAAAGGACGAATTGGGAATGCACAGCCAACAGGCTATCGATCTCGCGCAACCACTCCGGCCATGCATCCCCGAGCGATCTGCTCATAGCTACGCTTTTCGATGTTTGGATCGTGACCGGGCGCGTTTACGAGAGCGCACGACCGCCTCCGCTTCCCGCACCACTTCCACCGGCACAGACCCCGGGCGTTGGTGAGTCACCAGTTGGAGATGCACTCCAAGTCCATGCAACCCGGCGCTGACACGCCCGATATCCTTGCAGAATTCAACTTCCGCACCGGTATCCGACCAGGCGTCCGAATTGCCTACAGCCCTCACCAACCGCAGATCCACCAGCCCATCACCCACTCGGACACTCACAGCATGCTCCCCGGAGGAACGCGCCGCTATATAGGCCTCCCCACCCTTGACGACATCGGTGGCGAATCCGGCGACGACCCGAAACCCAGACTCGCGGAATGCCTCCTCGATCTTGGACGCTACAAAACGCCGCTCGGACTCGGCTGCCGCGGCGGAACGGGCCCGCGCCACCACCGCCACATCGGTGTCCAACAAGGTCGTCTCGCCGGTAACAACACGGCGGAGCAGAGCCCGCGAAGCGTCGATCTCGATACCCGATAGCCCTTCAAGACTCGCCAGCAGCTCCTCACCATGTCCTTTCATCTCCAGGCGATCGGCGATCGCCCGCCTTATCGACTGCATCTCCGCCTTTATCGCGATCAGATAAGAACCGAACTCCGCCAACGACGCTTCGGCAAGGCGCGACAGCCCGTCGTCGATCGTCCTCCCTTCCTCGGCTGACATCCCAACGGGCAACATATCGATCAACGCGGTGATTTCGGCACTCCGATCGATGCTCTCAACACTTGAATCGAACAGATCGGGTTCTCCAACGGAATGCCTTGACGCCTGAGCGTGTTGTCGGTCGGCAACCGCTCGCCGACGTACCTCCTCGGCAACGTTACCCGACGCCGCCATAGCGAACCTACGGCGGAACTCGTCCTGGCTCTCCCCCCGTTCGGCTTCCGCAAGATCCGCCTCGGCCCCAGCCACCAGAGTTGCAACCTGCGTATTCCAAGCCTCTAATTCCTCGATCGAGGCGTTGTCACGGAGACGGCTGATCTGCGATTTGAACACCTCGCGCAACCCACGGGCTCGTCTGGCGGCATCGGCTATCTCCAGCGCGTTAAGCCGATCCGACAGATCGTCACGACGCGCAACGGCCATGTCACGCCGAAGCGCTCTCGCAATTGCCGCCCCATCAACCGAATAGGCTGCACACTTCGGTCCGCTCATAAGCCACCCGATCTACCTGAAGCCACCCGATAAGCCACCCGATCTACCTGACACGTCCGAATGATAGTTGTGGAGTCTCCCCGCGCTTCGCGTTTAGTGGCTCATCGGATTTCAGTGGGGAGTGACCGCGGGGAGTAGGTGCCAGTTGGGTTTGCCCGCATATAGGAGTGCCCGTATTCGGTAGTTGGAGAAGTTGCGGAACCCGAATGCTGCCCGTTTG
>MKWU01000774.1_pt1 | contig 59970 bp, 51 predicted proteins | sample 809101 | NCBI WGS metagenome assembly MKWU01 (sample SAMN05860141, study PRJNA318959) | sponge metagenome | host: Aplysina aerophoba | place: Slovenia: Piran, Adriatic Sea, Gulf of Piran | collected 2013-05-07
CGTGTCTACACCCGCTACGACAAATTGGACGTCATCTTCATAGCATTCATCACCCTCGCCCTCGTACACGACTGGCTCAGAAGTGTCAACACGCCCTAGAGGCGATGGCAGAAGGCGAGATGGCGGCAGATGCCGCCGAGATGGCAGCTGAGGAGGCTGCTAGCGCCGCAGCCGCCGACCCCGGGACTGCCACCACTGCGGCCCCCGCCCCCACGATCGAAGCATCGGATGAGGTGATCGACGAGGTGGTCCACGAATCGGAACAACTCCAGACGAGGCTCACCGGCGGATCGATCGACGACAACGAACGCTTCGAGGACTACCTGGCCTACCGCTCCGTCTTTTTCGGCCTCGATGTCCCGTTCGGCCTCGATATTCCGGTGCGCGACCTCGACCCCACCGGACGCATCGTTGTGACGGTGACCGGCGAGGGCGGCCTTCCGGCGGCCGGCACCGAGGTATTGGTGGCCGGAGACGGGGTAGAGGTGAGCCTGCGAACCACAGCGGACGGCACGGTGCGCTTCCACCCCGAGGCATACGCGGCCGGGCCCGGTCCGTTCACTGTGTCCGCCGGCGGTGTGAGCACCGAGGCCGCACGAGGCGAGAGGGTCTTCCTCGAGACTCCCCTGCCCACCGCGGCCGGTGAGACCGTTGCCCTCGACGTCCTGTTCCTCCTCGACTCCACCGGCTCGATGGACGATGAGATATACCAGCTCAAGATCACCATCGACGAGGTGGCCCACCGCATCCACCAGCTGCCCGGTGATGTGGACGTGCGCCTGGGCATGACCCTGTACCGCGACGAGTTCGACGAATTTCTGACCGCGACGTTCGACCTGACCCCGGACATCCAGGCCTTCGCCGGAGCACTCGCCGAGGTCGTGGCCTATGGCGGCGACGACTATCCGGAAGCCCTCGACGAAGCGCTCGCCGACGCTCTGTCCCAACCGTCGTGGCGCCCCGCCTCCGAGGCGGTCCAGTTGGTCTTCCTGGTGGCCGACGCTCCCCCTCAGGTGCTGCGGCAGGTGCCGGTGCCCTACACCGACTCGATGCGCGAAGCGGCCCGGCGGGGCATCAAGATCTTCCCGGTGTCGTCGTCCGGCACCGACGATCAGGCCGAGTTCGTGTTCCGCCAACTCGCACAGTTCACCGGCGCCCGCTACGTGTTCCTGACCTACGGGGCCGGAGGCCGAGCCACCGGCGGAGCCAGCGACATCGACCGGCGCGACTACGAGGAACTGTCCCTGGACGACCTGATAGTGCGCCTGGTCGCCGAGGAACTGGCCGCCCTGCACGGCACCTCGGACACCGAGCCTCCCGAAACATCCGAGGACGACCAGCAAGGCAGCTGAACCCACCGCCGGACAAAGCCAGGTGGCTCCCGTCGGGTGACCATCCCAAAGCCCAGCACGCGAAATCGCTCACCGGACGGCGGCGGGCGCCATCGGCATCCATCAGTACGGTCCACTCCGTGGCGGGTTCGGGTGGTGGTGTCCGGGGGCGCGGGGGTAGGGTCCGGGGGCTCGAAGCGAATGGCCAAGGGGGAGGGTTTGATGGTTGGTCGGTGGCGGGTTCCGGTGGCGCTGGTGGTGTCCGGTGTCTTGGCGGCAGCTTGTGCGGGTGGGGATGATTCGGAGCCGTGATGCTCAGTTTCGGGGATCCGTTCCCGGCCGTTCACCCGTTGCGTGTCCAGGTCCTCGACCCGTGGGCGGAGGACATATGGCAAGCAACGGGCAACACCGTTGGGGTCGAGTTCCATCCCGAACAGGCTCTCAGCACAGCGGCGGAGACCTACTCGAACGTGGCCGAGGGCGGCCAGGACATCGGGTGGGCTCTGCAGGGATACTCACCGGGGCGATTCCCGGCGACCGACGTGGTGGAGATGCCCTTCGTGTTCGGCAGCGCTTCGGAAGCAACCACGACACTGTGGGCTTTGTACGAAGAGTTCGAAGCCTTGCGCGGCGAGTACTCCGACGTGAAAGTGCTGGGGTTGTGGACAACCGGCCCGGGTGACCTGTGGCTGGCAGACGGTACGGCGTCATCGGTGGCCGACCTCGAAGGGTTGACGCTGCGGTCGCCAGGCCCGGTACAGGCTGCGGTGATCAGCGCCTTGGGTGCCATCCCTGTGAACTGGCCGCCCCTGACCTGCGAGCCGCGATAGACGCCGGCGAGATCGACGGATTGTTTACAGTCGACACAGCTCTGGCCACCCACAACCTGACCGATGTGATCGTGAGCGGCACCGAGTGCAGATGCTACGTCCTGGCATCGTTCGTGGTGATGAACCTCGACACATGGAACAGCCTGTCGCCGGACCAGCAAACAGCCATAGACGACCTGTCCGCCAGGACCCTCTCCGACGCCGCAGCCAACTTCTATGACCGGGCCGGCATCCCCGCAGCACAGCAGAACACGGAAGCCGGGATCGTCAAGATCGTGCTCGACGATGACCAACTCGACGAGTGGCAACAAGCCACCCGCGGCGTCGTCGACGACTGGGTCAACAACAACAGCTTCGACGCCCGGGCCATGTACGAACGCATGCTGGAACTGGCCGCCGGCTGACAGGACACCCCTGCATTGGCTCGGGGGCCCCGCCGGCCGGGTACCCGACTCGGTGGGAACCAGGGGTCAATGAGAGTGCGGTCCTCTACAAGCGGGCGTACGGCATCAAGGTCGGTCAGAAGAGAGCGGCCTGTCCTGCCCGCGGTCTCTCCTCGTCCTCGGATCGAGGGCTATCAAGGATGTTGCGGAGTCGGGATGGGTCGCTCATGGGGATCGCGCCCAGGTCAGTGAGGGCCTCGTTTCCCGGACCTTCGCCGGGGCCTCGCCAGACAGCCAACCGGCAGCACCGGCCCTTCATGGCCTCCGTCGCCATCGGGGTGGCGGGCGATTCTCAAGGTCGGATGTCCTTGATCAGGAGCATGAGCGTCAAGTCGTCTATGGGCGAAGGCTCGAATCCCCAGCGCCTGTAGAAACCGACTGCTCTTGCGTAGGATGCTCCATGCGGTTCCGGACCCGATGAGGCCTCACCCCGAGTCTAGGATCGAGGGCTCAGACAACAACGCGGCGATCCTGGGTTTGGCGGCCGGTGACCGATCGAGCACCTCTTGTAGTTCCTCCCATACGTGTGGGGACACGGCGAAGACACGCCAGTCGGCGAGGTCATCGGCGGCGGCCGCCACGGCGCGGCCGACCACGTATTCGTTCAGTGACATCCCGGTAGCCTTCAGCACTCGGCGCACGATCGTGTCCTGGGCCGGTGTCACCCGGAGCGACCACCGCCTGGTCTTCGCATCCATACTCGTAGCGTACGCCGGACCTGCGTACACGACAATGCCCTCGTTCTTGCACTCAGATCGGAGGCATTTCCGGACGCTGCTCCGCTGAGTTCGATCGTCGTGGCAAAGGGCCCTCGCCGCCTTAGGCTTATAGCTGGTTCAGAGTCCGATCAAGTCGGCGACGAGCTCTCGAATCTGTTGCAGCGCGACGGGTCCGACGTTTGTGCCCGTCGCGTCGACAACGCGGTCAACGCTGATGGTCGTCGGCAGGTGCGCCTGGGCGACGCCAAAGCCGGCGATGTCAACCTCGCTCAGCCATCCTCGTCTCGTAGTCGTGCAAGGCACGACCACGATCGCGTGCTGCCGGAACTCGAGTACGTCATCGGAGGTGACGACAACGGCCGGTCGGACGAAGCCCGGCTCGCCCCGCGACGGTGTGCCGAAATCGCAGCGGACGACATCACCCGCTCGCATCAGCGACATCGCTCGCAGACGCATCGAGCACGGCCTTGTCGTCGGCATCGAGTGGGGCGCTTGCGAGTTGAGCACCGATGATACGACGACGCTCCCGTCGCACCAGCTTCGCGATCTGTGCGTCGAAGGTGAGCCCCTCACTACGCGCGAGCTCACGGAGAGCATCCCGCGTATGGACCGAGACCTTGATGGTAGTCGATTCAGGCATACCATAGAGTATACCATCCGTTAGCCCGTGCAAGACCCACCCGATTGTCGGGTCAAAGTACTACGACACCGAGGACACGACCCGCCTCTACCCGGCCGGGCCGGCCCGTTCGGCGTGGGGATCGTCGCGGATAGCGGCAATCAGAAGAGGGCAGCCTGCCTTGGAGGCGAGTCCTGCTCTTGCCCGGATCGGGCGCCACTCAGCATGCCGTCGAGATCCGATGTATCGGTCAGGGATAGGGCACCTCTCCGCTCCAGCGGTTCGTTGCCGGGGCCCTCTCCGCCTCCCCTCCACACGGCCACCCGGCAGTAACCCCCTTTGAGGGCCTCCGTAGCGCCCGACCAGGTTCCGCCCGAGCCGTTGTCGGCGGCGACCGCCACCGTTACATCCGAGAGGGCGTAGATGAGCTTATTGCGGCCCATCGCCTTGCCCACCGAGAAAGGCGAGTCCGGAGCGTAGGGAGAGCACATCACCGTCCGCCCGTCGTGGACAGCCCGCCTCACGCCGGGAGACCTCAGCGTCCGTGTGAGCGATTGGGCCGGGAGCCCGACCACGGTTCCTCCGGCCTGGAACGCAGCGTTCATCGCCACCTGGTCGACTCCCCGCGCCGCACCCGAGATGAGGGGGAGCCCGAGTGACGCGGCCTGCCGCCCTAGCGCCCCGGCAACCTCCGCGCCTTCCTTGTTCACGTTGCGGCTCCCTACGACACCGACCCCCGGCTGGTCGAGGAGTTCGAGGGCGCCGGCAGCATAGAGGATCGCCGGCCTCTTCGATCCGAGCCTTCCATGCAACCGCTGCGGGTAGCCCTCGTCGAACGGTGTCAACGTCGTGATTCCGGACTGGTCGAGCCGGTCCAACTCGAAAGCCAATGCGGTAGCCCGCGAGAGCAGCCCGACCACCCGGGTCGCCATGTCCTGGGCCAACCCGGAACCGACCAGATCGCCCTCGGACCGTCCGAGCAGATCGCCGGGATCGCCGGCTTGATCGACCAGGCGCCAGAACTGTGCAGCTGTGAGCGGCACCACACCGTCCGGCGCGATCCTGCTCACCAGGAGGATGGTCGCCAGCGAGTCGTCGTTCCGCATCACACCGACCTCCCCGCCGTGTCGGCGAGAGCGAACGGGTAGACCGGTCCCGATCCCGCCTCGCGGAGCAACCAGCCGATGGCCGTCATCGTCCAGCGTGAATCCACGATGTCATCCACCGGCAACGCTGATCTCCGACGGACGGTGGGCTTCCGCACGAGCAACAGGGCAGTCCCGTTCTTCTCCGTCTACCTACCTCGCGCATCTCAGGAAAAGGTAACGAGGTCTTGTGACAGAGCCACGGCACTTCGCTCCAGCGGCTCGGTGCCAGGGGCCCAGGCTCCATGTGAACCGGCAGTGGGTGACGCTTGTTTACGACAGGGGTTGGGTGACCGGTCGGCCGTACCGGTAGCATGCGTGCGGTGATGAGTTCCTCTGGTTCAGCCCGTCCAACTGCCTGGTACCGCCCGGTAGCCGTTCCCGACGACGTTGACGCCCCTTGGGGTGGTCAAAGCGAGCGGGCGGCTGGAGTTGCCGTCCCATGTTCGCTGGAGCGACGATCGGGTGTACGACCTCGACGACCTGGCGGACCGCATCTCCGTGTACAAGCAGGTGCTATCACATGGCGTCGCCGAGGATGTCCGCCTGTTCATCCGGGTTGAGGAGCTCGCTCGTTTGTGGGACCAGATGATCCTGCCCTCGTATGTGAGAGACGTGTGGGGGCCATGGTTACGCCGGCGCGGTCTCCTATAGGCGGGGGCTCGGGTGAATTGGTGAGCACACGCGTCTTGTTCCTCGACGATTCAGGCAAACCGGATATGAATCACCCATCAAGCGGGCTGGTGATTGGCGGCGTCGCGATACCGTCCTCTCGAGTTCCGACCCTTAGTCGTAGACTCGCGGGGGCAAAGGCAAAGTTCTACCCGAAACGCGGGGATCCGGCGTTGTGGGAGTTGAAGTCCTCCTATCTCATCAAGCCCAATCCGTGGAAGCGCCGAACGAACCGTGATTTTGTGGACGAAACCCTTCGGATCGTAGCTCAGACGGGGTGCACGATTTACACGGTCAGCATCGACAAGAGTCGCATGCATCACCCGATGACTCTCAAGACAACGATGCCTCTCCAGCTCCAAGCTCTCGTTGAGCACTTCGCGGTCGAGTGTGACCAACATCGGGAAACAGGCATGATTGTCTCAGACTGGTCCAGCCGTCACCTCGACGCGCACGCCAGTAAGTGTGTCGGCAGTTTCATAACTACGAGACGGTTCCCCTTGCATCCCAGTGTGTACTACGGGAACTCACTGACGACGCAGGCGATTCAGATTGCGGACCTGATAGCAGGCGTAAGGCGAAGGGTGGTTGAGGGGGATCGCCGCCTAGCCGGACTCAACCGTAGGATGGCGGCCACGCGAACACTGTCAAGTGACCAATGGAAGAGAACGGTCCGAGGGCGAACCTATACGAACCAGATCGTGTTGATCTGAGTCGCGAATTGGTAGTTTCGCCCTCCAGGATCGTGCGAGGGACAGGTATCAAGGTCAGGTCACGGTCGTTGGTGCCCCTTGCTGATCGCTCAGATGACGATTAAAGTGGCGAAGGCCTGTCCGCTCGGTTAGTAGGCGTAGCCGAATGTAACCGAAGTGCGGCGGCAACGGGGCCCCGGAACGCACGGGGCCCCTTTTTGTGTCCCAGCGGTTCGGAGCTTCGTTCCCGCGGCCCACTCACCTCTGGATGAGGAGGGGGAAGGCGTAGCTATCCGAAGCTTCGGCCGTAACCGAGAGACGACAGACCGTGTTCAGCCGTCGTCGAAGCCCTCCCCCGAATGGGATCGGCACGCTTGACTCGTCTCGCCCCGCCGGCGGGGAAGATCCGAGGGTCGCGGGGAGGTCAGAAGAGAGCGGCCTGCTCGGGTTGCGAAACCTCTCCTGGCCGGATCAGACGCCACCCTGGCCTGCCGAGATCCGATGTATCGGTCAGGGGCAGGGCGCCTCTCCGCTCGAGCGGCTCGTTGCCGGGGCCCGGACCCGAACAGTTGCTTTAGGTATAGTTCTAGTTATAATAGAACTATGCTCTGGAAGATCGACGCACAGTCCACGCAGCCCCTCCACGAACAGTTGGCCGGTCAGATACGTCGTGGCATCGCCGCCCAGGAGCTGGCGGAGGGCGAGAAGCTGCCTCCGGCGCGGGATCTGGCGCAGGGCCTGGGGGTGAACATGCATACGGTTCTCCGGGCCTTCCAGACGTTGCGCGACGAGGGTTTGCTGGAGGTCCGCAGAGGCCGGGGTACATCGGTGGCAAGGGACGCCAAGTCGGCGACCCGGCAGGTCGAACTCGCCCGCAGGCTGGTCAAAGAAGCGCGCCGCGCCGGTCTGGGCAACCGTGAGATCCTCCAACTGGTAGAGGTGCAACTATGAACGAACGGACCCGAAGGGCGGTCCTCGGCGCCGGCATCCCTGCCGCGGTAGCGGCCCTGGGCCTCGGCCCGTACCTGGCCTACCGGTCCGACCTCCCGGATCGGGTGGCGAGTCACTACTCGATCGTCGGCGGGGCGGACGGCTCGATGGCAACCGGGCAGTTCCTCATCTTCGTCGGGACGCTCATGGTGCTCGGATGGGTGATGTGCGCGGCCATCGCCCTAACCCGGCGGCGGCTCCAGCCGATGGTCGCGCCGACCGTCTCGTTCGTCGGTGCGTTCTTCGTGGCGCTCGCCTCGGGAATCCTCGCCACTACCGCTATCGGCCAGCGAGGACTGGACCGATGGCAGGACGCGTCGCTACCCCTCTGGGTCTTGATCTTCTGGATCGCGGCCAGCCTGATCGTGGGCAGCGTGGCGGCGCGGATCGCCTCGTCCCTCCCGGCCGCCAGCGATGCCGGCATCGGCGCCACACCGCCGGCCATGGACCTCGCTCCCGGCGAACGAGCGTTCTGGACCGCCACCCTGTCCGCCAGGTGGCCGCTGCTGCTGGGCCCGGTCGTCCTGCTCGTAGCCCTGGGCCTCACGCAGGTCGTGGAACCATGGTTCGCGCTGGTCCTGCTGGTACCCGGGATCGCCACCACCACCTTCAGCCGCATCCGCGTCACCGCCGACCGATCAGGACTGCAGGTCCGTTACGGGTTCCTCGGATGGCCAGGCACGTCGGTGCCCCTACACCGTATCGCGACCGCCCAGGCCATAGACGTCCACCCCACCGAATGGGGAGGATGGGGATACCGGGGCAACCTGACCCTCATGAACCGTGCCGCCGTGGTCCTGCGCGCCGGTCCCGGCATCCGCCTCGACCTCCACGACGGCAAGGTGTTCGTCGTGACTATCGACGACCCCGACACCCCGGCCCGACTACTGAACGCCGAAGCCGCACGCCTGGAGCTGCCGAGCGCATGAAGGATCCGGCTGCTTGCCGGAAGGCCCGACGGTCAAGGCAGTCAACCAGAGCGTCCGCGAGGCTTGGTCAATCACCGGCCCATGTAGCCGGACCAGACCCACGGGAACGTCGGGCACGGTATCGACGTCGCCATAACATCATCAGCAGACCGAGCAACAGGATGAGGCAACCCCACAGGAAGATCGGGCTCCGTATCGACGCATTCACCAACCCGCCCCGGGAGGATCCGGTTTCGGCCCCCCTCGAGGGCGACCAGTCCGGACGGGAGGCACCTTCGGCCAGCAGCCACGATTCGGAACTCGCCACGTCCACCACCCAGACCTCCGACTTGCCGTCGCACGTGGTGGAGTAGGCCAGATGGCTCCCGCCAGGTGACCATGCCGGCGCCCAACCGAAGTCTTCGCTCACCTGACGGCGGTTGGCGCCGTCGGCATCCATCACCGTGACACTGCTCTCCACGTAGGCGATGCGGTCCCCATCGGGAGCCCACGCCGGGCTCCAACCGTGGGCCAGCCGCTTCGGGTTGTCGCCGGAGGGATCCGTCACCCATACCTCGTTGGTGAAGTCGAAAGCCTTTTCGTAGGCGATCCGCCGCCCGTCCGGGGACCACGCAGGATCCGAACCGTCGATCAGCCGCCGGAGATCGCCACCGTCGGCGGCCACGATCCAGACCTCGCAACCAGAGTCGGCAACCCACCTGTGGTAGATGATGTGGCCGCCGTCCGGTGACCAGTTCAACTCCAAACCGCCGTAGCTGTAATCCGGCCGCCACTCGTCGGTAAGCCGCCGCCGGCTACCGCCATCCGTTTCCACCACCCAGACCGCCCCACCATGCCCGGCGTAGGCGATGCTACGCCCGTCCCGGGACCACGCAGGTTCCGAACCCCTGCGAGCCAATTGCCGGATACCGGCGCCGTCGGACCCCATCACCCAGACTCCGATGCCCTCCCCGTCCGATCTGGTGTAGGCGATGCTACGACCGTCCGGTGACCACACCGGCCCCGAGCCGTCACCGATAATCCGGTGACCGGCCGCATCCGCCACCCATATCTCCGGCACCTTCTCGATCCCTCTGGAGTAGGCGATCCGCTGCCCGTCGGGCGACCAAGCCGGAAAGCGTCCTTTCAAGGCCAGCCGCCGCCGGTCCCCCCGGTCGGTGTCCACCACCCAGACGTCGAATACGTACTCGTCACGCCTCATGTCCAGGTAGGTCATGTGGCTCCCATCCGGCGACCACCGGGGACTCGAGCCACCGCGGGTCAACCACCGCCGGTTGGCGCCGTCCTCGTCCATCACCCAGATCCCGTGGAGCTCACCCCCGTCGGAGTAGGCGATACGCTTCCCGTCCGGCGACCAAGTCGGGTCGGAGCCGCCGACCAGCCACCGTCCATCACCGCCGTCCTCGTCCATGACCCACACCCCGGTATCCGGACCCGACTCGTAATAGACGATGCGGCGCCCGTCTGGCGACCATTCGGCATCCGCTCCTCCGTCGGCGACCAACCGGTGGTTGGCGCCATCGGAGTCCATCGTCCAGATCCCCCCGTTGTTGTAGGCGATGCGGTTGCCGTCCGGCGACCACACCGGGCCCCAACCGTCGGCCAGCCGCTGCGGGTCGGCGCCATCGGCGTTCATCACCCAGACCGCGCCACCGCCCGACTCCTCGTAGGCAATTCGGCTCCCATCCAGCGACCACACCGGATTCGAGCCCTGGTCCGCCAGCCGCCGCCTGTTGGTACCGTCCGCGTCCATCACCCAGATCCCGCCACTGTCCCACTCTTCGTAGGCGAAACGGTTCCCATCCGGTGACCAAACGGGACGGGAACCGCTGTCGGCTAGCCGCTGCGCGTTGGTGCCGTCCGCGTCCGCCACCCAGATCCCGGCCCGGCTGCCATCCGGTCTCTGCCTGTTGTAGGCGATGGTCCCGGAACCGAAGACTGTCGTGTTCCGCACGGTTGAGGGTGTGACGGAGGAAGCAAGCTCAGCCCTCTCCGGCGAGCACGCATCCTTACCCGCCGCGCTATCGGACGCCACCACCGACCACCCCACCATCACCGCGGCGGCCAGGAACCCTACGAGCCGTTTGCGGCCGGCTTGCAGACCGCGTCCCGTCATTCGAGTTCCAATCCTTGTCACCGAGGAACACCCCAATGCATGACCCGATACCCAACCTAGCGCTGCACCGGGCTCTACCCAGGAGTCACGTATCCGGCTAGGTGCCGTCCGGTCAGGGTCGACCGGGCCAGCCGTCCCCTCTTGGGAGGTCCCTAAGCAAGGTGTCGCCAACGCCAAGCAGCCGATCACGCCCGACACTGCTATGTTACGCTGTATGGAATATCATGAAAAAGTGATCCCATCGGTGCTGGACGGGGTGCTTCGATGACATCTCTCTCGAGGAATCAGCCATGAAGACAATGACGGTGGATGACGGCTTGTACACCGCCTTGGAGGCGGCCGCTGATCGCAATGGCAGACCCGTGCAGGAGTTGGTGGACGAAGCAATAGGGTCATGGCTGGCGGATACGGCAGCGGACGAGGCTGACCATACGGCAATCGAAAGAGCCCGCGCCGAGGCTGCCGAGCAGGGCGGGGTCGAGTTCGAGACCTTCTTCGACGGCTTGTCAGGGAACCCTGACTGATTTCCGCCTCGTATCGTGTCGAACTGGCGCCGGCGGCCCAGCGTCAGGCGCGAAGACTCGCACCCGAGGATGCCCGGCAGATCCGGGCAGCGCTCCGCAAACTGGTCCGCGATGCCCGTCCCGCAGGTAGCGTGAAGCTGGCGGGGTTCGCTGCGGTGTGGCGGGTGAGGACCGGTCGATTCCGAGTCATCTACGAAGTACACGATGACGAGCGGCGGCTGATGGTCCTGCGGATCGCGAGGCGGGACGAGCGCACGTATCGCGGCTTGTGATCAGCCGGATCGCCACGCCACGAAACCCGCCAAATCCCGTTCCGATGATGCATCGAAATCTTGTGACAGGAACCCGGCCGCCACATTTCGAGAACGGCTAACCCGAGTACAGGGGACCTGTCCCCTAGTTCGCGCCTGACGGCGGTCAAGCGCTGGTCGGGCAACGCAGGGTGAATCGACCCGTAGCTGTCGGGGACCTCGGGACAGCTACGTGTTGCCGGACGGCGAGAACCTATGGGGAGGGCTCTACCCGGGAGTCACGTATCCGGCTAGGTGGAGCCCGGTCAGGGTCGACCTCGCGGTGACCAGGTCGTCCGGTGTGCCCTCGAAGACCACCCGGCCCCCGTCCTGGCCGGCGCCCGGACCGAGGTCGATGACCCAGTCGGCGTCGGCTATCACCGCCTGGTGGTGCTGAGATTCCAGCCTCGTAGAATGGAATGGCCTTCCGGTGATGTTCTGGGTGGAAGTCGCAAGCCCCGGAGTGCCAGTCCGAGGATCCGGCAGGGTCGGCTAGGACGGGAGCCGGGGTCTACGCATTTCTGGGTGTTGGTCAGCCACGTAAAGAACGTCAGTGATGATTCTTGCTTTCTGGAGGTTGGTGCCACATCCCACAGCGCAGAACCGCACATTGTGACCTTGGGGATAACACTCGTGTTACCGGACCGGCTACGATGGCGGTGACGTGTCCCCCTTTCGGAACATCGTCAAGGATTGGCGGCCTGCCGGTTAGTCTGGCCTATCGACTGGGGTCACCGGCAAGGCCGCCAGTTCCGCGCCTTACCCCTAAACGCAGGCTGATAATGCTGCGTATGCGATTCTGGTCAGGTCGCCGAACCTCGCTTCCCGGCTGCCAGATCCCGGCCCTGGGCCAGCTCTACCCGGGAGTCACGTATCCGGCTAGGTGGCGTCCGGTCAGGGTCGATCGGGCACTGATCAGGTCGGCCGGGGTGCCCTCGAAGACCACCCGGCCCCCGTCCTGGCCGGCACCGGGACCGAGGTCGATGATCCAGTCGGCGTGGGCTATCACCGCCTGGTGGTGCTCGATCACGATGACCGACTTGCCCGAGTCCACCAGCTGGTCCAAGAGTGCCAGCAGATGGTCGATGTCGGCTAGGTGGAGCCCGCTGGTCGGCTCGTCGAGCACGTAGATCCCGCCCTTCTCGGCCATGTGGATCACCAGCTTGAGGCGCTGGCGCTCGCCACCGGAGAGGGTGGTCAGCTGCTGGCCGATGCTGAGGTAGCCGAGACCGACCCGGGCGAGCCGGTCGAGGATGCGATGTGCGGCCGGTACCCTGGAGTCGCCCCCGGCGAAGAAGTCCCTGGCTTCGGTGACCGGCATGGCCAGGACCTCGCTGATGTCCTTCCCGCCCAGCCGGTAGTCGAGGACGGCGCTCTGGAATCGCTTGCCCCCGCACTCCTCGCACATGACGGGGACGCTGGCCATGATCGCCATCTCGAAGTCGATGACGCCCGCACCCTTGCAGTTGGGGCAGGCGCCTTCGGAGTTGGAGCTGAACAAGGCGGGTTTCACGCTGTTGGCCTTGGCGAACGCCTTGCGGATCGGGCCCAGCAGGCCGGTGTAGGTGGCCGGGTTGCTCCGCCGCGACCCCCGGATCCGGCTCTGGTCGACGGTCACGACCCCGTTCCGGCCGGAGACCGAACCGCCGATCAGCGAGCTCTTGCCCGCCCCGGCCACGCCGGTCACCACCACCAGCACCCCGAGCGGGATGTCCACGTCGACGTCCCTGAGGTTGTGCGTATCGGCCCCGCGCACCTCCAACGCTCCCGACGGCGACCGCACCGATGGTTTCAGCGGGGCCCGATGGCCGAAGTACCGCCCGGTGGTCGTGTCGCTGGCCCGCAACCCCTCGACAGTGCCCTCGAAGGTGACCTCCCCGCCGGCCACGCCCGCGCCCGGGCCGAGATCGACAACGTGGTCGGCGATCTCGATCACCTCCGGCTTGTGCTCGATCACCAGCACGGTGTTGGACTTGTCGCGCAGCCGCAGCAGCAGATCGTTCAACCGCTGCACGTCGTGGGCGTGGAGCCCGGCGGTCGGCTCGTCGAACACGTAGGTCACGTCGGTGAGGGACGACCCGAGGTGGCGGATCATCTTGGTGCGCTGCGCCTCGCCGCCCGAGAGCGTGCCGGACGGGCGGTCGAGCGACAGATAGCCCAGCCCGATCTCCACGAAGGACTCCAATGTGTCGCCCAAAGCCTCCAGCAACGGCGCCACACCGGGCTCGTCGAGGCCGCGCACCCACCTGGCCAGGTCACTGATCTGCATCGCACAGGCATCGGCGATGCTGATCCCCCCGATCTTGGACGAGCGAGCCGCCTCGGATAGCCGGGTGCCGCCGCAGTCGGGACAGGCGATGTAGGTGGCGGCCCGGTCCACGAACGCCCGGATATGGGGCCGCATCGACCCCCGATCCTTGGAGAAGAACGACTTCTTGACCTTCAGGATCAGCCCCTCGTAGGTGACGTTCATGTCCATCATCCGGACCTTGACCGGTTCCCTGTACAGGAAGTCCGCCAACTCCTGCTCCGTATAGTCACGTATCGGTTTGTCCGGATCCACGAACCCCGACTCCATGAACGCCCGGACCGCCCAGCCCCCCTTCTTGTACCCAGGGATCGTGATCGCCCCCTCGGCCAGCGACTTGGATTCGTCATAGAGCTGGGTCAGGTCGATGTCCGACACCGTCCCCCGCCCCTCGCAGTGCGGGCACATCCCGCCCGCACGGCTGTAGGTCTTGCGCACCGTCTTGCCCTTACCCGAACCACGCTCGACCGTGATCGAACCGGATGCCCGCACCGAAGGCACATTGAACGAGAACGCATTGGGAGGCCCGATATGCGGCTCCCCCAACCTGGCGAACAGGATCCGCAGCATGGCGTTGGCGTCGGTGGCAGTACCCACCGTGGAACGAGTGTCGGAGCTCATCCGCTCCTGGTCCACAATGATCGCCGTGGTCAACCCCTCGAGCACATCCACATCAGGCCTCGCCAACGTCGTCGGCATGAACCCCTGCAAGAAGGCGCTATAGGTCTCGTTGATCAACCTCTGCGACTCCGCAGCGATCGTATTGACCACCAGAGAACTCTTCCCCGACCCCGACACCCCCGTAAACACCGTCAACCGCCGCTTGGGGATCTCAACACTCACATCCCTGAGATTGTTCTCCCGAGCCCCCGACACCCGGATCAGATCATGGCTGGCTGCGACATCCATCCCCACCACGCTACCCACCCGTCATGCCTCCACCACTGCCAGTCTCGACAGTTCATCGACGCCATGAGACCAATGACTGACCAGACAGCTTGCTATATAGCATTGATAGCATAAGTCTAGAGGGTTGTACATGTCACAGAGATCTGATACAAATGCAGTCACGAAACCGAGCAGGTGCTCGTGCCGACACGGTGCGTAGCGCGGAACAGCCCCTCGCAAACAGGCAAGCTGGGGTTGCGGGACGCGATGTCGGGCGCGTTGCTAACGTGACCACGAGCGCCGCTGCAGCAAGATGTCGAGCGTGAGCAGACCATGCGTGATCAGGACCTTGTCACGTTCTGGCTGACTCCCGAAGCGCTAATCCGTATGTTGGGGTGGCTCATGGCTGCTCAAGCCAACCAGTAACGAGGTCTGAAGCATGACTGTGCGAGTCGACGTTAAGCCTTCGCTCTACAAGTGGGCGTCGGAGCGCTCAAAGCTTGACCCGGATGTACTCGCCCGCAAGTTCCCGATGCTGCGCGAGTGGATGGCTGGCGACCGGGTCCCCACGCTCAAGCAGGTAGAAAAATTCGCACAAGCTACGGGCACCGCGGTCGGGTACTTCTTCCTGCCGGAACCTCCAGACGAGAGAATCCCCATCCCGGACCTGCGCACGATAGGGAACCAAGCGGTTGTCCGTCCGAGCGGCAACCTGCTCGACACTATCTACCAGTGCCAACAACGCCAAGACTGGTATCGGGAATACGCACGCAGCGCGGGGCTGCAGGAGCTTGAGTGGATTGGTTCGCTGGGAACGAGCACGCCTCCCACGGAAGCGGCTCGAAAAATCACAATCGGCTTGTCGTTCTCAGTCGAGCACAGAGGCACTAACTGGACCGAAGCGTTCACCAACCTGCGTAACCGCGCCGAGGAGGCAGGTGTGTTGGTCATGGTCAGCGGCGTGGTGGGAAGCAACAACTACCGCAAGCTCGATCCGAAAGAGTTCAGAGGATTCGCCCTCGCAGATACATTGGCACCCCTCGTCTTTGTGAACGGTGCGGACACGCGGGCGGCCCAGATCTTCACGCTCGCCCACGAACTGGCCCACATCTGGCTCGGAGAGAGCGCACTGTCTGATGCCGATCTGAGCATCCGGGCCGCGGACCGCGAGGAAGCCTGGTGCAACCAGGTAGCAGCGGAGATGCTCGTCCCGATGGAACGGATCCGTTCGGATTTCGATCCCGGAGCGGAGCGGGCGTCAGAGCTGCAGCGTTTAGCGCGCAAGTTCAAGTCGAGCACCCTCGTCGTCCTCAGACGGATCCACGAAGCCGGCTACCTCTCCTGGGAGGAGTACCAGCGGTCATACATGGCCGAATACGAGCGAGCCATGGAGAGCCGAGGAAGCGGTGGAGGCAACTTCTACAACACCCAACCCGTAAGGGTCGGCAGGACATTCGCCCAGGCTGTTATCACGAGCACGCTCGAGGGGCACACGTCCTACACGGATGCGTTCCAGATGCTCGGCTTCAAGAAGGCTTCCACGTTCGACGAACTGGCTGATCGGCTCGGAGTGACGTGACAAGCTACCTGCTCGACACAGACGTCTTCATCCGAGCCAAGAACCAGCACTACGGATTCGATCTCTGTCCTGGCTTCTGGAGTTGGATCGATCGCGAGCACGCCGCCGGCAGAGTGTTCAGCATCCAAAGGGTCTACTACGAGCTACTTGCAGGAAAGGACGAACTCAGCAGCTGGGCGAAGCAGCGGAAGGGGATGTTCCTCAAACCCGACCAGGCGACCGCATCCAGCCTCCAACAGCTCAGCAGTTGGGCCATCAATGCCGGATATCGCCAGGGCGCTGTCGCCGCCTTCATGAAGAAGGCCGACTTCTACCTGGTAGCCCAAGCGCACGCGATGGGTCACACGGTCGTCACTTACGAGAAGCCGGCTCCGCAGTCCGTAAGGTCGATCAAGATCCCGGACGCCTGCGAGACGCTGGACGTGGACTGGATGGCCCCACACGAGATGCTGCGCTCGGAAGGCGCTGTCTTCGATCTTTCTTGAACTCCCTTCGCCCCGAACCTAGGACGGTCAGAACCAGCCGCTTGGCCATCCCGCCCACAACTCACCGGGTCCGCGTATCCGCTAGTCGGCCGAAAGCTGATGGTCATGGCGAGGGCGGCCCGGTCCACGAACGCCCGGATGTGGGGCCGCATCGACCCCCGGTCCTTGGAGAAGAACGACTTCTTGACCTTCAGGATCAGGCCCTCGTAGGTGACGTTCATGTCCATCATCCGGACCTTGACCGGTTCCTTGTACAGGAAGTCCGCCAGCTCCTGCTCCGAGAAGTCGCGGATCGGCTTGTCCGCATCCACGAACCCCGACTCCGTGTACGCCCGGACCGCCCAGCCCCCCTTCTTGTACCCCGGGATCGTGATCGCCCCCTCGGCCAGCGACATGGAGTCGTCATAGAGCTGCGTCAGGTCGATGTCCGACACCGTCCCCCGCCCCTCGCAATGCGGGCACATCCCACCGGCACGGCTGTAGGTCTTGCGCACCGTCTTGCCCTTGCCCGAGCCACGCTCGACCGTGATCGAACCGGCGGCCCGGACCGAAGGCACGTTGAAGGAGAACGCATTGGGAGGACCGATATGCGGCTCCCCCAACCTGGCAAAGAGGATCCGCAGCATGGCGTTGACGTCGGTGGCGGTACCCACCGTGGAGCGGGTGTCGGAGCTCATCCGCTCCTGGTCCACGATGATGGCCGTGGTCAGCCCCTCGAGCACATCGACATCGGGCCTCGCCAATGTCGGCATGAACCCCTGCAAGAAGGCGCTGTAGGTCTCGTTGATCAACCTCTGCGACTCCGCAGCGATCGTGTTGACAACCAGAGAACTCTTCCCCGACCCCGACACCCCCGTGAACACCGTCAACCGCCGCTTGGGGATCTCAACACTCACATCCTTGAGGTTGTTCTCCCGCGCTCCCGACACCCGGATCAGGTCATGGCCACCCGCTACATCCATCCCAACCACGCTACCCACTCACTGTGCTTCCACCACAACCGCATCGATGGAGCCGATACACCGCCTAGATCTCTTCCCGGCCTCTTTAACGAACCACCCCGGTCGTGAGCGGACAGTGCATGTCCCAACGTTGACGGAACCAGGTCGGTAGGACGCGGCTCCAGGCGGGGCCACATGGTGCTATGCCCGGAGTAACTATGTTCACCGACGCTCCCCCCATGTCTTTCCGGTTGAGGGATGGCCGTAGCGACTCACGGCACACGTCTTCAGCCTGTTCGCCCGACCTGCGTGGGCCTACGGTTGAGATAGCTAGAGAGTCACCCGATGAGTGACGGCTTCTGCTCGCCCACGATCCGCTGCACGACGTCTTCGGGCAGGTGCGCCCGCTTCGATAGGTGGGGTGCGGAGATTTTCGCTCGGGACATAACGTGGGGGATCATGCGGGGTACTGGGAGGGGACGATCGCGTGAGCCGGGCTCGACTTTCCGCCAGCCGTACGCGCTCTGCTGCTTCATTGCTCGCGTGTACATCGCTTCGTTGATGACACCGAGGTCCTTGGCTCGCCGGATAAGCGCTGCCATCGACATACCCCACTCGCGCTTCAGCTCGAGGTAGCGGTTCCAGTCAAGACGGCGAGGCAACACTTTGCGTAAGGCCTCGGCTGGTCCGAGAAACGCCCCGGCAAATCTATGTGCCTGTGCTTCGACGGTACGCGTGCCCGGAGTATGGGCAATGCCCCGGTGCATCACGAGGTGTCCGAGCTCGTGAGCCAAGTTGAAGTTGTCACGGTCCCAGACCGATCCTTTGCCTCCGTCAAGGACAATCACGGGCAGTCGGCCGACGACTGCAGAATAGGCGTCGATGTCCCGGTCGGTCTCGGGATCCCGTACAACGGTGACTCCTCCCGCCTCGAGTTGGCCGATGAGCTCGGAACCGATCGGCTCATTCCTTGGGAGACCGAGCTCCGACCTCGTTTGCTCAGCGGCCCGCTCAACCTCCTCCGCAACCTCCTGGATGCTCTGCTCCGGATTGACCGGATATGTGAACATGAACGGCTCCGAAAACTCGACCCGGTCGCGGAGGATGGCCGCGACGCGTGCCGTCGCGAGGACAAACCGTTCTGCCTTGCGCTGCTCCCGTACGGAGGTACGCCGCAGGTGACGGAACTGCGGTTTCATCTCGAGGTCAGGCTCGCGGCGTTCGGCCAGAGCGTCGGGAGTCACCTCGAAGAACTGGGCGACCTTGACGATGCTGGGAACTGAGAGCGCCGTTCGGCCGCGCTCCGCTTGGCTCAAAGCCGAGGCGGTAATGCCTGCCGCGGCAGCGACGGCTGCTTGGGTCATGCCGCGGAGTTCGCGCAGGGCCACCAGACGAGGTCCTGAGAACACCGGCGCTACGCGACGGGCTGCGGTTTCCACCCCTTCGATCTCCGTCTCCGACGGCACGATCAGCTTGTCCTCGCAGCCGACGCCAGCTTCGGGCCCATCATCGGACACCGGTGACCAGTTGCCGCTCGCCGATGCCAGGGGCAAGGCCGAACCGGCACCCGCATGGGGGGTGACTGCCGGACACAGCGAAGTTTGCCCTTCATCGGCACTTCATGTGGTAGAATTAAGCACTGTCAGAACCACGTCTAGAAAAATTAAGGAGAACCCGCTGCCACAGCATCCGACAAACCCGGGGCGGTCTAGCCCATAGGTTGAAGTCCGTGTGTCCCCGGTGCCGAACCTTCATTGACAAGAAGTGTAACGCCACCGATGGCAGTGCGAGCGGATCTCCTGGCTGCGTGCCTGGGCGGAGATGGACTCGTGTCCGCTTTATTGGGGGGAGGGCAGATTTATTGGGGGGAGGGCAGAAGCGAGCATAAGTAACCGGTTGACAGGTAACGACCATGAACGGGAGGTTCACCCATGAGCAAGCCAAGTAACCGTCACGTAGTGCCCAACTCCGATGGAGGGTGGGATGTCAAGGCACCCAATGCACAACGGTCGTCGGCGCACACGCGTACCCAGGCTGAGGCCGAACAGCGAGCCAAGGAGATTGTAGGCAACCTGGGTGGCGGGGAGGTGATCATCCATCGGCCTGACGGCACCATCCGCGACAGCGACACCGTTCCGCCCGGCAATGACCCTCATCCGCCTATAGACAGGCGGCACTGAAGATGGCCCTCTCAGCGCGGGCCACATGCGGTGGGGACCGCTGCGGCGGTGTCGTACACCCTCGTCCGCAGGGTGATGGGGCTCCGTGTCACACCCCCTTGGCAAGGTAGAGCGAGCATGATGTCAGAGGCAACAACCCGTCAACTGCTTGTTCATAGTGGTGGCCGCTGCGCGCTGTGCTACAGCGAGTTGCTCACCTCGGCATTTACCCAGCAGCCGGTCTATCTAGGCGAACGCGCCCACATCGTCGGCCGCTCCACGAGCACCGGATCACCGAGGGGAGAGCACGAGCTACCAATCGATCTGCGGGACGACCCCGAGAACCTGCTGCTGCTCTGCCGCTCTTGCCATCGCGAGATCGATACTCCGCCCAACATCGGCACATTCACAGTCGAGCGACTGCGGGAAGCGAAGCAGCGGCATGAGAATCGCATTGCTCAGATCCTCTCTGTGCCCCCGGGCCAGGACACAACGGTACTCCGGATGCAGGGAACGATCGGTAACAGCAACGTCGCATTGGATAGGTCGGTCGCTGCCTCCGCGGTCCTCGCCCAGGGCCGCTGTGCACGTTTCCCGTTGAGCCACGACGGGGCGGGCATCGAGATCGACCTGAGGCGCGTGCCGTCACCAGACATTGGCAGCCGCGACTACTACGACGCCTGCCGTGAGTCGATTGATCGGGTCTTCGACCGCCAAGTTGCACCGGCTGTCGAGGACGGAACTCTCCGGCACGTGAGCGTATTCGCGCTCGCTCGCTGGCCTTCGCTTGTCCATCTCGGCGCGCGCCTAGGAGACAAGCTCGATGTGGACATTTACCAGAGGCACCGTGCGTCGGAGTCGTGGGCCTGGCCGGACGATCCGTCGGAGCAGCAGTTCTCGGTCAAGATCGTCATCGAAGGGGCACCCGATGGTGATGTGGTGCTCGTTCTGTCGATGTCAGCGGCCGTCCACACGCACGAAGTTCCCAAAGCTCTCAAGAACTGCCGGCTCTATCGCATCACACCCGCCGACGGTTGCGCTCCTCATCTTGATGTCGTCGATTCGCAAGCAGCCCTCAAGTCCGCCGAGCGGGCCCTGCGTGACGTCCTTGCTGACATTGAGCAGCACTGTAAGCCAGCTCGCCGCCTACACGTTCTCGGGGCCGCTCCTCTTTCGGTGTTCGTCACATTGGGACGGGTGGCAAACCGTGAGATCCATCCCCAACTGATCCTCTACGACCGCGTGAATGATCAGTATCTACCAGTCATGGAGGTCAATTGACATGCAGCACGCCGAGTATTTCAAGACGTTCTTGAAGGACACCGTCAACATCGACAACACGCGACTCAAGAAGCTTGAAACCCGCGTCGAGGCCGTCTACAAGGCGCTCAAGGCCGACCTCGAGGTTACGGGCAAGTCTCGGCAAGGGTCCTGGGCCCAGCGCACGATTGTCCGGCCGAAGTCCGGCGGCGAGTTCGACGCAGACTTCCTATTGTTCATGAAGGAGCAGGCCGGATGGGAGCCCAAGGACTATCTCAACGCGGTCTATAACACTCTGCACCGTCACTCGACCTACTCCAAGCAGAAGCACGGCCGCAAGTGCCGCTGCGTCTGGCTCGAGTACGCCCCGGAGAACGAAGTCGGCTGCCACCTCGACATCGTTCCCCTCATCACTCTGGCCGACGGTCGCCGGGTCATTGTCAACCGTGACGACAATACATGGGAACCCGAGTACGGATCGACCAATCCGCAGGGCCTGACTGACTGGGTGAAGCGCCGCGACCAGCTGACTTCGGGGCAGTTCCGGCGCGTAGTTCGACTCATGAAGTACCTACGCAACGAACGGGGGAGCTTCGACGGTGTCAAGTCCGTTATCTTGACCACGGTGTTGGGATTGCAGGTCACGGAAGCCAGCGCGCTAACCCCCAGCGCGTACACCAACATCCCAACTGCATTGGTCAATATCGTCGAGGATCTCGACAGGTGGCTCCAAGCCCGGCCGGGCCGGCCCTCGCTGTCCAACCCTGCCGGCGACGGCACCAACTTCGATCATCGGTGGACTGACGCTACGTATCGCAACTTTCGAGACCGGATCCACAGCATCGCAGCAGCGATGCGGGCTGCCCTCAACGAGCCTGACGCCGCAAAGTCGGCCAAGGCGTGGCGTGACTTGTTCGGGGACAAGTTCAACCCTCCCGCGGGCCGCTCGGGCTCCTCGAGGCCTTCGTCCGCCGCCCGGCTCTCCGGACTGACTGCTGGCGCGACCACTCCTTCAATTGCCTCGCGGTCGGGCCGTGCAGGCTGAAGCCCATCGTGCCTGATCTAGCCGAGGCTCAACGGTTCGCGGTCGAGGAGATGAGGCGATTCACCGACTCCTCAGACCAGATAGACCTGGTCGCTGTGGGTGAATGGCGAGGGTACGCGGCGCTAACCATCGAGATCGATACCACCGGCTTCGCTCGGCGGACCGGAGGACTGCAGGCACAGCGACGCGAGCGCGTGACCGTGCTGATCGCTTCGAAGTATCCGACGATGCCACCCCAGGTGGCAGTAGATCACCTACGGTGGGCCGGGTTCCCGCACGTGTTGCAAGGGACATGGCTGTGCATCTACCTCGACCCAGGTACCGAGTGGGACCCCACCCGAGGCATGCAGGGCTTCCTCTTGAGACTGTGGGAGTGGTTCGAGGATGCTATCGGTGGCCAATTCGACGCTGCTACAGCCCTCTACCACCCAGTCGGTGGAGTACTTCATCGCACCGAGGGCGCTCCTACAGTGGTGGCAGCGCTCTCGATGCCAGGCGGCCTCTCCGATGAGGGCTTCGTGCGCCGCATCGGCCTGCAGCCGAGAACCGATCATCGAGTCGATATCGCATCGTGGGCATCTCCGTCCAAGCCCGGCTTGGTGCCCGGCCTGCTTGTCGTCCTCCCTGAGTACCTGCCACTGGGTGGCGGCCATCGTCTGTCAGATCTCTTGGCGATCGTCCGTCAACAACTCGACAGGGATCAGCGACGAGCACTTCAGACGTCCTTTCGCCGTCTGATCCGACGTCTCGGCGATGATGAGCACCTCCACGTGATCATCGCAGTGCCCAGCCCTGCCGGCGGCCCTAAGGGAGAGCGGCACCTCATCGGATGGCGCCTACGCGCTCAGGACGCCACCAAGGCCCTCGCCGCAGCGCGGAGCGCTACCTCTCAGGCTTCGAATAACGATGAACCATCAGTGGAGTGGACATACGTAGACGATCAGCGCCCGGAAATCGCTGTGCGCCGTGATATCGACCGACCGGTGGCGGTATACACCGGCTCCAAGATTGCTGTATGGGGGTGCGGAGCCCTGGGCTCTTGGATAGCCGAACTACTCGTAAGGGCCGGAGCCCGGTACGTGATGCTGCGAGACCCCGGGTTCGTCGCCCGTGGCCTTCTGGTCCGGCAGAACTTCGCCGAGAACGACGTCGGACGCCCGAAGGCCGAGGCTCTCGCTGACAGGCTCAGACACCTCTTCGACAACTGCGAGATCGCAGGCGTCGCCGGCTACGCCCAGACAGGACTGTTGGAGGACGCCGACAGCTGCGACTTCATTATCGACACGAGTGTGAACACTGCGCTCAACGCAACCGTTGACGATGCCCAGAGGCAAGGGACCCTCCGTGTGCCGGTCGTCCAGGCATCCACCGACAACCAGACCGCAACCCTTGGAATTGTCACAGTTACCGACGGCACGCCAGCGACGACGACCTCCGATCTTGACCAGGCCCTGCGCAGACGTGCTGAAAGCGACCCGAGCCTGACCGCACTTCGCACGTTCTGGGATCACGACGCCCACCCACCACTCACACCAGCCCGAGGCTGCTCGGTCCCGACTTTCCATGGCTCCGGCGCCGACGCGATGGGCATCGCGGCATCCGCCATCAGCGTTGCCGCGATCGCGCTATCTCGTCAGATCGCGGGTGGGTATCTGCTGTCTCTGCCGCATTCACCGTTTCACGTGCCCGCTCTCACGTGCATAGAACAATGATCAAGGACCACCAATGAAGTCACCTTCCTAGCCATAGACGTACGCCCTGGCCGACGCTCTAGACGCAGAGCCTGCCCCGAGCCTCCTGAAACCACGCCAAGACGGCCAGCGCCAAGCGAACTGGATCTCTCCCGGACATGGCCGCGTTGTCGTGCCACAGCTAATCGACGGATCATCCGGACGGAAGCAGCGGACCGTGGCGTCTTTCGGAATTGGTGCAGGTGAGCGTTCCGTGATGGTCTGTACGATTCGAGATGAAGATGGGATGCAGATAGGAGTGTATGGATCAACTATGGCCTGTGACTACCAAGCGATACGCCAGGAGAATAAACATGAATATGGCGCGGGTATCGATAGATACGGGCCGATTCTCCTTGCCAACCGGTATGGCGACCGTACCCACTTCATCTATGAGTTGCTTCAGAATGCTGAGGACGCGCTCGCTCGTAGACCGAACTGGCAGGGATCCCGAGCGGTCTCTTTCGAGCTTGGCGCGGACACCCTTCGTGTGTCGCACTTCGGTATCCCGTTCGACGAGGGCGACATCCGTGGGGTATGCGGGATCGGGGAGAGCACCAAGGACTTAACCGCGATCGGACGGTTCGGGATCGGATTCAAGTCGGTCTACGCGTTCAGTGATCGACCAGAGGTCCACTCGGGCTCCGAGGCTTTCGCTATCGAGAGTTTCGTGTGGCCGGTAGCGGTGGATCCGGTGGAGCGGGAGCAGGATGAGACGGTCATCCTCATTCCGTTGCGGGAGAGCGACGATGCTGGGAAGGGGGAGATCGCGGGCGGGCTCTCGCGGCTGGGCGCCAAGTCGCTGCTGTTCTTGCGGGAGATCGAGGAGATCAACTGGAGCGTGGATGGTGTCCCTGTCGGGGTCTACCTGCGAGAGGCGGTGCAGGAAGGACCGGGTGTCCGTCGGGTGAATGTCGTCGGCAAGGAGCAGGGAGAGCCGGAAGTTGATGAAGAGTGGCTGGTGTTCTCGCGGCCGGTTCACACTGAGGACGGGGAGTTAGGCGGCGAGGTGGAACTCGCATGGTTGACCGCGGAGGACGAGAACGGTTGCAGGACGCTCAGCACGATAAACCGCTCCCCGCTTGTCGCGTTCTTTCCGACGGTGGTAGAGACGCACCTTGGTTTCCTGATACAGGGGCCGTACCGGACGACGCCGAGCCGAGACAACGTGCCCTCACTGGACAAGTGGAACCGGACATGCGTCAGGGAGACAGCGGCGCTTCTGATCGAGAGCCTGCGGTGGCTACGCGACCAAGGACTACTGGACGCGACCGCCCTCACCTGCCTTCCGACAGATCCAGCTCAGTTCAAGGACACAATGTTCCGTAAGTTGCTGGATAAGACCAAGATAGCCTTGCAGCGAGAGGATCTGTTGCCGGCTTTCGGAGGCACCTACGCGAGCGCCGGAGACAGTTGCTTGGCCCGTACCGAAGAACTACGGAGACTGCTGTCCCCTACCCAACTAGCGGCCTTGCATGGACGCACAAGACCGTTGCAGTGGCTCGACAGCACGGTCTCAGGAAGCAGCACACCCGAATTGCGCCGGTACCTGCTCTGGCAACTGAGGATCCGCGAGTTCACACCAGAGACGCTTCTGTCGCACCTGACCGCCGCTTTTCTTGAAGCGCAGACCGACGAATGGATCCAAGACCTATACAAGTTTCTCGGATCCCAGCAGGCTCTTCGCCGGCGGATGGCAACTCTGCCAATCATTCGACTCAAGGACGGTTCACACGTGGTGCCCACGACCAATGGCGAGCCGCAGGCGTTCCTGCCCGGCCCAGCAGAAACCAGTTTTCCTACGGTTCGCGCTGCCGTCTGTCGGACTGACGAAGCGCGGGAATTCCTCGAATCCCTGAAACTCACCGAACCAGATCCCGTCGACGACGTGATCCGTAACGTCCTCCCGGAGTATCAGGATGAGCGAGCCGAGTATTCGGAAAGGAAGTACTCGTCAGATGTCAATCTGATGCTCGGCGCAGCCAAGACGGACTCTCGTGAGAAGCGGGAGAGGCTGATGAGGAAGTTGAACGAAACGCCGTGGGTAAGGGCGGTGGCAGGCTCGGGCAGGCGCAGGTTGTGGGCAAAACCCGGCGACGTGTACTTGGCGACGGGCAGGCTTCGGCGGTTGTTCGAAGGCGTTGGCGACGTACTTCTTGTGGATTATCACATCGACTGCCTGAAGGGAGAGGAAGTTCGGGAATTGCTGGAGAGGTCGGGCGCCTCGCGGCACCTACAAACTAATCCCGTTCGCTGCGACCTGACCCCGGACGCCAAAAACACTCTCCGGCGACGTGCCGGACTGGAGCGCTCGACATGGTCGAATGAAATCAAGGACCAAACAATCCGAGGGCTGGACGCTCTGCTCGACAAGTTCGAAACGCTGGACCCGGCAGCGCGTGCCAGCCGCGCACATGACCTCTGGGATGCCTTGGTTGATCTCAACAAGCGTCGCGGCACGCGGCCCTTCGAGGTCGTGTATGAGTGGGGATACTTTCACGAGAGTAAGACCGCGCTGATTGACGCGGCTTTCCTACGTACGCTCAACAAGCGTGAGTGGGTGCCGGATTCATCGGGCGATCTGCGCCCACCGGGGGCGGTCGCTTTTGATGAACTCGGATGGGAACCCAACGGCCTCTTGCTGTCCAAGATTCGCTTCGAGCCGCCTTTGCTGGCGCAGTTGGCTGAGGAGGCGGGGATCGAGCGCGGTGTCCTAGACCTGCTCCAGCAGTTAGGCGTGACGAGTGAAGCCGAGTTGCGCAAGCGGCTCGGGGTGAAGAACCAAGACCAAGACAAGTCGGGGGGAACTGCGGATAACGACGGGCCGCCGCGTCCTCAGGGCGAGCGTTCGGATCCAGATGCCGAGGACAAGCATGCAGCTAAGGGCGATGGGCCAGCATCCAAGAAGACCGAGACGGAGGAGGTATCGACCGAAGGTGCAACCCCGCGTCGGTTTATCTCCTACGTCGGCGTCGTGTCGGACGACGAGGACTCGGACGACGAGGACACGGACCCCGATGGGCTGCAGCACTCGGACCGGCAAGAACTCGAGGGATTGGCGATTCAGATCATCTTGGAGTCTGAGCCTGATTGGCGGCAGACACCCCTCAACAACCCGGGGTTCGACCTGTATCGAGGGGCCACGATGGGGACGGCAACCCATTGGTGCGAGGTCAAGGCGATGACCGGTACGCTGGATGATCGTCCAGTCGGGATTTCGCGTACCCAGTTCGATTGGGCCACAAAACATCGCGCCAAATACTGGCTATACGTCGTAGAACATGCGCGAACGAGTGACGCCAGGGTGGTTCGCATACAGGATCCGGTAGGCAAGGCGAAGACCTTTACCTTTGACCACGGCTGGCGATCTGTAGCCGAGTGACGATTCTTGACGAGGCCTTCACCGGATGCGGATCCTGTGAGCAGGCGAGACTGTTGCTGGGTACGGGGGCTTAGCTGTCTGGCGTGAGGGCTGGGGGCAACCCGCTGACGATGCGGTGGGTCTCTACCGATACTCGCACGAGCCGTCGCAGGTGGAGGATCAGGTTATACGGCTGGTCTGACCACTGGTGCCAGTGGTTGGGGTCGTTGGTGATGCCGGAGGGTTTATCGGTGCTTACCCTGAGGCGGTCGATGGCCCACTCCAGCGGGGTTTTCCCGTTTACCTGGTACAGGTGAGCTTCGTCGGGGATACCCTCAATGCTGCATCGGTTGTTGACGTGTAGGATGCTGCGGTCGTCGACCAGTATCTCGTCGTCGCCCCGCACTCTGCCCCACCGCATCCTGCCGTCGAGACGGTAGAAGCTGTCGTCTCCGGGGTCGTCTGGCTCATTGACGGTGAGCGACCACGGTTCGCAGGTCTCGTACCCGAGGTGCAGATCCATCAGAGCCTGACCTGCCTCCCGGAACACCTCAAAGTCGGCGGCGAGGGGGATGCGTGGTAAAGCTTTGCGGAGGTCGTGGGCGTATCTGGTGCGCCAGTCTGGAGCGTGGAGCACCCCGTAGATGTGCGCCCAGATGCCGTCTTTGGTGATCGACGGGTCGTTGTAGTGCTGTTGGAAATGGTCGAGGCACCAATCGGTGATGTTGTCGACCCTCCCGTCGGATCCCGGCTTGTCCTGGTTGCCAATAGCCGGGTCGCCAAAGTCGAGGAGTCCGGGATCGGTCCCGGTGCCCGTCTCGTACCTGTACCGGGGGAAGGATTGCCCCCCATGGAGCAGATGGAGGTCGGGAGTGGTGTCTGTGATGAGAGCAGAGAATACGCGATCAGTTCCGGGTCCCGTGACGTGGATAGCTTGGTTCGGAAGGGTGGAGCACACCACATCGGTCTGGGGGAGGTTCCTTAGGTCGGCAACTGACTCGCCGGTTACCTTCTTCGCAGGGAAGATGGCGGGTATGCGGTAGACGCGGTCAATGCACGCTGGTTCGTAGTAGAGCCATTGCTTGGTGAACGGGCGGTGGTGAACGACGCGAAGGTTTTGGTAGTCGAACACGATGCGGGTTCCGCGCCTGAGGCGTCGGCCCAGGTCGCTCGTCCATTTGATTCGGTGCAGTGCATCGTTTGTGGTAGCCCGCTGTAGGCTAAGGTGCCCCGCCTTGAAGGCACGGCGGCATTGTTCGTAGTAGTCGATCATCTCTTCTGCCCGGTATGCGAGCGATTGGTTGTCGAAGGCGTACAGGTAGGGATCGCGACTAGTTGCAACACCTCGTGAGTAGAGTCGGATCACAGTACCGGGGGCGTCGGGATTGTTCGCTCTTGCGTCTTTCTGGCCCAGCCGGACAAGGGTTTTCCAGGTGGGGTCTCTCTGGTTGATCCAGTCGTGATGCTCGTCGGGTTCGATGGTGTGCCAGTCGCTGGTTCCGTCTATCGAGCCCAGATCGACGAGTGTCTGCAGTTTTTCTTCTCTGGTGAGGTAGTCGCCGATGTCCCGGTAGTGGATTCTGCAGCCGGGGTGCTGGGTGTCGGGGTTTCGGACCATGACGGTGACCGCCACTCCCACACGACTCTTGGCTCCGAAGACTTTGCCTCCTTCGCGTCTCCAGGCTTCTCCTTGGAGGCGTGTGTTGCCTCGTAGGTTGAAAATGTGGATGGTGGTGTACTCGTCGGCGAGGCAGGCGCGCATGCCTGATTCGGCGTTGCCGTCGAGGAAGCCGTTGGGTGTAACGAATGCAACGATTCCGCGGCCGCCGATCCGGTCCGTGGCCCATCTTATGGCCATCTTGTAGAGATCCATTAGGGCGTTGCGGTTTTGGGCTTTGCTTCGCGCGGCGTAAGTGTGGCGTATCCGGTCCTCGAGGTCGGGGTGGGGGATGTTGGGGTTATCGCCCCCGGCGTGCTGTTGTCCTGCCGACCAGGGTGGGTTGCCGACTATCACCTGTATAGGTAGCTTCGCCTGTTTCCTGGCGCGTTCGCTGTTGGCGGCCATGGTGGGCATGGGCGGTTGTTGGGGGTTCAGTTCGAATGTATCGGTGAGCACGATCCCCCTGAATGGCTGGTAGTCGTAGTCGGGTCGGCGTGTCATGTAGCCCTGTTCGATCTTGAGGGCGCCGATGTAGTAGGAGAGGGGGATCCATTCGTTGGCGTGCAACTCCGATTCGTATTTGCGGGCCAGGTCTTGGTCGGTGATGAGGTCGGGGAGGGTTAGGAGCCGGTAGGGGAAGGTGCCCGTGCCAAAGAACGGGTCCAGGATGTGTACGCCTTCGTCGGTGAGCCCCCGACCGAACTCCCGGCGAGACACCGCGTCGGCGGAGCGGAGGATGAAGTCTACGATCTCGACGGGTGTGAAGGCGATCCCTGCTTGGCTGGCCAGTTTCGGTTCCACGCGATGGAAAAATGACTCGTACAGGTCGAGGAGGATGCGTAGCCGGCCGTCGGGGTCGGTCACTTCATGCACGCGGGTTTTGACACTGCGGTAGAAGTGATCGAGGTCGCGAGCCTCGTTGACAAGTCCTTCCCGGTCGAGCACCTCGACCATCCCGTCGAGGGCTCTGACAACGGGGTTGCGGCGGGCAAACTGATCGGAGCCGAACAGCGCTTCGAACACCGGGAGGGTGACAAGATGCGACGCGAGCATCCCGACCACCATCGGGCGACTCAGGTGCTCGTTGATGGTGTTACGTAGCTCCTCGTGGAACCTATCGAATGCCTCTAGGGTGTCTTGGCGGTCGGAATCGTTGAGCAGACTCTCTATGCGCTGGCGGATGCGGTTCGTGACCGCCCCCACATCGTCGCCCCAGCTTGCCCAGTAGCGTTTGTCGCCGCACCGCTCCACCAAGGCCGACGCTATCTCGTCGTTGAGGGGAAGGCTCATTTGCCCGATGCGCTGGATAGTGCCGATCGAGTCGCCGTTGTCTTCGCCGCCGCCGCCAGTGATGGTGAGGAGACTGACAGGTGGTCTGCCGCCTATATCGGCGGTGTTGACCCATACATCCATCCGTTCGTCATGAGCACGCAACGCTGAGATAACATCCCACACCGGCTGGAACTCCGAGCCTCGCAGGAAGTCGCTGTCGGTGACCCGCTTTCCCTCAGGGACGATCACGGGCAACACGATGTAGCCCCGTCTCTTGCCCGGGGCGCTTCGCATGACCCGCCCTACCGCTTGGACGATCTCAACTTTGGATCGGCGCGGCTGCATGAACAGCACCGCATCGAGGGCGGGAACATCGACGCCTTCGGTGAGGCATTTGGCGTTGGTGATGATGCGGCATCGGCCCCGGGGGATGTCAGCTCGGAGTTGGTTGAGGGCCTGCGCCCGGGCGCTGGCCCGTGTGCCGCCGTCGATATGTTCCACTTCGAGACCCAACAGCGTCTTGCCCAGATCCTGTTCACGTCCGACATCCGCTGCTTGGTGTCTCACCACATTAGGCCACCACTTCTCCAGGTTCGTGGAAGTTTTGATCGTGTTCGAGAAAGCGATAGCGCGGCGTGCCATGTGGTCGGGGTTCAGCAGCCCGGTCACTCGCCCGCCAGGGCCTCGACTAGTCGGATCAGCCAGAGCGTCCCAACAGCCCAACAGTTTCACCACATCTCTAACATTCACACCGGTTTCTTTATGTTCAACAACAAAACTCTGTGCCAGATTCGCGTACAATCCGTCTGACACCGCCACTATCGTCACCTCATAGTCCGACAGGTACCCATCCTCGACGGCTTTCTTGAAGCTCATCTGGTACAACAGCGGACCGTAGGTGGTCTCATCGTCCATCGAGTAGATCGCCACCTGACGTTTCTGGGCCTTCTCCCTGACATTCGCGCTGTACAGCCGAGGGGTGGCAGTCATGTACAGCCTCAGGGCGGCCAACACCTCCTCGTCGTCGTGTGCCATCAACCAGGCCGAGACAGCCTTCTTCCCCTTCTTCTCCACGCCCGTGGTGCGATGCGCCTCGTCGCAGATCATCAGACCGAACGGAGTTGTTTCGGTGTCCTGAGCTTCGGCGATTACCCCCAGAGACTGATAAGTACAGAACACCACCGTCATCTCCTGCGAACCGTCCTGGCCCAAGGCGTCGGCAACTGCTTCGGAGTCGGTAGTGACCGGAATAGACAGCTCAGAGAGGTTGGCGTCCTCGGGGCCAGCCTTTCCTGCGGTACTGTCCGAACACACCCCGATGTACCGGTGGCGGATACGGCGCTGAGTAGCCCACTCCCGCATCGTCTGGCCCAGAAGCGAAATGGAAGGCACCACATACAGCACCCGACCCCCCACGCCCACCAGCCGCTCAGCGGCCCACAGAGCCACCACCGACTTACCCGTGCCGCACGGCAAGATCAGCTTCCCCCGCCGATGCTCCTCGAGCCCCTCGGCAATCGCGTCAACCGCGTCCTGCTGATACGGACGAGCCTCATAAATCGCCTCCGTGAACTCCAGGGCATCGGGTTCGTCCACGAACTCCGCCCAGTCCACCGGCCAGGCGTCGAGATCCCCATGTGTTAGAACACGACAGTTCGGCGCCTTCTGAAGCTTTTGCCATCCTGCCTTCGGAAGCGGGCCCTTCGATGTGGACACAAATAGCCGGCCATCAAACCCCATGGAAGCCGCGAGGAACGAGTTGATCCCTGCGGTCGTGACCTTCGAGTTTGGGTAGTCCTTGCACTGGACCGCCCACCTCTTGCCGTCATGCTCCTCGGCAACCAGATCGACCCCAATGTCCGGCCCATCCCGGTCCGGGTACTCCGCCCAAAGCCACACCTTCGAGAACCGATCTCGGAACTCCCCGGGATGGTTCAACAATGCCGCCTTCACCAGCCGCTCGAAGCTGCGCCCCTGGAACACAGTGGTCGAAGCGCGGTCACGGATCGTCTTCAACGCCATGTCTAAGTTCGGCACAACCAGCCTCCGTCTGTTACCACCCAGGATCCCTCGAATCCCTCCCCGCGCGCCCACGGGGTCCGAGAAGTTTATCCGCCGAGATGTGCCGCAGGGCGCTGGCGGCAGATCTGGTCCAACGACCCATGAAAGGCTCAATAAACAGACGGCGCAGCGACGTTGTCGGAGCTTCCCATCCGAACCTCGATCACCGCCCCGACAAGTGCCATGTTGTCCGAACCACCCACCACAGGCATCGGCGTCCGAATTAGTTGCAAGACCAAGCCACAGAGGCGACGCTGGAACCCCCTCTTACACCCACAACTCTGGACTTGACCTTCAAACGTCATTACTGCGGGAAGACTTCGCAAACAATGTCTCGGCTGTCAGGATGCCACGTATCACCATTCTGACAGTCGTGACACTATCGCCGTAGGAGACCTGGTAACGAAACCTTCGACGCTGCACGACCTGCCAACCCGAGTCCGCGACCTGCGGACTCGGGACTACTAGCAGTCGCTGGAGGGACCTGCTCCCAACCAAAGGCAACAGCGTGTGCACTTCGTGTTCTAGTGCTCGCGGTGTGCTCATTCCCGGCAGCTGGCGTTGTTGCGGCGTAAGTTCAGCAGGCCCGTTCCATGACGTCTGAGCCGTCATGTCCAGAGGTGGCTCCCCGAGTTCGTAGAAATAGAGACCCCGTGCGACCTTGTCGAGCACTCGTGATAGCCGCCACGTCTCGATCTCGATCACGAAAGTACCGTCGCGCTCCCTGGCAGCTGATTTCAAGCGCGACGCCAAGGCGGGCCGTCTACTCAGAGCGCGAGCAATCGCCGGACGCTGCATACCTGACGGATCAACCGTTTTGCATGCCGCTGCCTCAATAACACATGCTACATACTGCTCATCCATCGAGGTTGACGTGTTGCATTTCCGGCAACTGTGCGCCGTTGGTAGACAGTCCGGACGAGGAGGATCCAAGAACGTCCGAGGTGGCACATGCTCTCGAGTTGTAGCTAGCTTACATCCGCAAACATGACACCCAGAGAGATGCCGTCGGTCAGTGAAGGATTCGAGGTATTTCACGCTTCCAAGCATAGATATAGGTCGAGGCGGTGTTGAACTATCGCCAACAGTCACGCACCAGTGCCATATCTCCTCCTGAAGAAGATCTACCCCCGTATCCTCATCCGTGCTCACCACCCGGCGGAGGATCGGCTTGCTCCCTGGCTGAATACTTATGGCAGATAGTCGTCGACTGGGCAGCATGCATAACAGCCTGCTACCGGATTAGTTACTGATCAACCATGTCCATTGTTTAGAGGGGTTCGGGGGGTGTTAAGGCCTGTACCATTTGACTCTTGGGTCCCGGTAGGTTTAATGGAGGTGGCCGTTCTTCGGTGTTGAAGTTTTCAGGTATCTGGGGACAGAGAAGTTGCCAGTCGCACGTGCTGCATTTTTTGGGGTGCGGTCGCATGGGGAATTCGGCGTCGATTATCCGCCGGGCGGCCCATTCTACGTTCTGAACGGCATGTTCTATCGAGGTTTGGTCCACCGGGACAGTGATTCGTTGGCCGTCTTTGAGCAAATGGACGGCTCCGGTGTGCGCGTTGGCGTCGAGTACATCTTCGGCTGCCTTGGCGTAGAGTTGGACCTGGAGGGTGAGTTCGGCCCAGTCGATTTTGGTGTTGCGTTCGGGGTCAGGTCCGCCTTCCATTGCTTTGAAGTCGATGACGTTGGCCCCGATGATCCTGCCCCCTTCGTCGATGTGCAGAAGCAGATCGATGGCCCCGCCGAGCACGGAGTCGCGCAGGGGTATCTCGAATCTGACCTCGAGTTGGCGACGGTGTTCAAAGTCTTCGCTGTATCCCCGGGCGTATTCGCGGACGATCTCGGCTGACGCGTCCGCCGCCCGCTCATATGGGCCGGGCCGGCCGTCGGGGTTGTTGCTGGGTGGCACATGTTTCACATGGAAGATGTCGCGCGCTACCGCTTCGGCTTCGTCTGCCGTCGGAGCCCGGTCGGCAAATCGCTCGTGGAGTTTGCCCACAGCGGCGTGGACGGTCAGCCCGAAGCCGAACAGTTCGGGTATCGGGGGGCTGAAACCCCAGACATGCCGGTACTTGTAGTCTCGGGGGCAGCGGAGGTAGTAGCGGATTTCCGAAAACGTGGTTGGTAGAACGGTTTCGTCTACCCGGCGCCGAGGTGGTGCCTGTGGCAAGTCATTGGGGGGTAGTTGGTCCGCTCGTGGTGGCTGGCGAAGGACCGCCGAGTCTGTGAGCCGGGCTGTGAACGGCGACTCTCTCGTCTCTCTCCTACCTCCCGGCAACCAGGACGCTCGTGTTATGTATAGGTAGCGCTCAGCTCTGGTTACGGCCGTGTAAAAGAGGCGTGCCTCCTGTTCGCGGTTGTTGCCATAGGCCCGTCGCGGTGGACCGGTAGCCGCCTGAATCACGGCGCTAGGAAGCCAGCCCCTGTACCTGCTCCTCCGAACGGGAAACCGCTGGCCTTCAACATCGACGATGAACACGACGGGGTACTCCAGCCCTTTGGCTTTGTGGACGGTGGAGATGGTGACCGCGTCGGGTTGTCGGACTGCCATGTCTGTGACCGACTGATAGCCGGACTCGGCGATGTTGCCCATGAAGTTCAGGACGTCCCCGTAACGCCGGGCCGTGTCGATGCTGACGTAGACGGTCTCGACATCTTGGAGGAGCCGGCTGAGCATGCCGATGTCTGCCATAGCCCCATCGTCGAGTTCGGCGTCGCGGATCTCGAAGGCGTCAAGCAGGTCGTGTAGGAGCATCTGGGGATAGACACGTCGACGTTGGACAGTGGGGGGCGTGTGTATACGCCGGCCCCATTGAGCGTACAGGTTGGTGACGGCATGCTCGCGAACACATGGGAATAGAGGGCGTACCTGCTGGCTCACGAAGTTGAGCACGGATGTGCGGTCGGGCGACCTTTCGCGTAGAAGTTCCATCGCGTCTCGGAGTAGAGCGACTTGAGGTCGGGAGAACACGCTGCCACCGGCTTCTAGGACGAACGGAATGGCGCGCTGTCCGAGCGCGTTGGTGAATGCCGCTGATCTTGCGGTACCGTCCTGCTCGTTGCTGCCGGTGGAGCGCATGAGGATGGCAAAGTCCCCGGGTGTGAGACCTCGTGTTCCGCCGTCGGCTTCGTGGTAGGGACTTCCCATCAGAGCAGCGATCCGATCCGCTACCCATTCAGCTTCGGCTTGGCGGTCGGGGAAGCCGAAGACGCCTACTTGGTCTGGTCCGTCGCCCTGGTCGGCTTCGGGTTGTTTGGGCAGGCGGTTTGCGCCGAGTTCGTCGCGCACCAACCGGTCGGCGCTTCGGACTATCAGAGGCGTGCTACGAAAATTGTGCGCCAAGGTGTGCTGGCTGGCGGCCGGTATGCGGTCGCAGAAGTTGAGAATGTTCTGCACGTCGGCGCCGCGCCAGCCGTAGATGCTCTGGTCGTCGTCTCCAACCACGGTGAGAGTGTCACACCTGCGGCGTAGCAGGCGGATCAGACGCTCCTGGAGAGGGTTTATGTCCTGGTATTCGTCGACTAGCAGGTGACGTATCTTCTCGGTGGCCTGTAACGCCTGAGGGTCAGCGGCGGCGAGCCGGTCCACTATAAGCCGGATCATGAGCGAGTAGTCGATGTAGTTGGACTCGTCGAGCAATTCGCCTAGCCGTTGCAGTACCGCGCCGAGTTGTTGGTCGTGTCCAACAATGTCGTCGATGTCCAGCACCTCGTCGTGAAGCATCGTCCAGGCGTCGGCCAGTTCGTTGATCCGCCCGAAGTATCTCTGGTTCCGGTTCCTAAACCGCTGTATTACCAACTGGGGGTAGCGTGACATCAGGAAGAGTTTCAGGCCGTTCTGGTCGATCGTGTCGAACTGGCGGTAACGAGCGTCGACCTCGACCAGAAGCTGTCGGCAGAAGCTATGGATGGTTCCGATGCGGATCTTTCCTACTTCGGTGCCCGGTCTTCCGACACTGCTCAGCGCTGTAGCCACTCGGCGCCGGATCGACTCGGCGGCGTTGTTAGTGAAGGTGAACGCGACGATCGAGGCCGGGTCGGCACCCTGCGATATCAGCCAGGCGATTCTGTACGCGAGTGTTCGGGACTTTCCGGATCCGGCGCATGCGATCACCAACACATCCGCGGCGGTGTCGGTCGCGGCGGCTCTCTGCTCAGGCGTGAGATTCGCCCCGAGTACGGCTTCGATTTGTGCGGCTGAACTGCTCACACGACCGGACCTCCTTCAAACGACACAGCGACAGGCGAAACGCTCCCGACGGTCCTGAACCAAGGCTGAATCACACTCCACACAGCTTCGGCCGTGACGAGACTAGGCGAAGAAGCCGAGAGTAGCTGGGAAATACGCGGCACGCGACCTCTTCATAGGCGCGGTACTGTTGGCCCGGTGCCGCAACTCCTTCCACCATCAGCTGCGAAATCGGCAGAGATGAGCCGGGTCCAGAATCGTCACACGGAACCTGAGCTAGCCCTCCGTCGGGAACTCCACCGCCGAGGTCTTCGATACCGAGTAGATCTGCCGCTCCCCGGGATCGGTCGGACACGCCCTGACATCGTGTTCACCCGCATCAGGGTGGCCGTTTTCGTTGACGGCTGTTTCTGGCATTGCTGTCCCGACCACCAGAGCCACCCCAAGACTAACGCCGAGTGGTGGCGCGAGAAGCTGGGGACCAACGTCAAACGTGATCGCAGGATCGATGAGGCACTGACCGCCGCCGGGTGGGAGGTCATCCGTGTCTGGGAGCACGAGGATGTAACTGCGGCGGCGGACCACGTCGAGACTGCGGTCCGCTCCCGGTACAGCGAATTGATGCCCCATGATGCCGTACTCCGCTCCGGTCACACGTCCGTGTCCGGGAGTAAGGGCAGTGCGTCTCTGAGCTAATTGAACATGCCTTGGTCGAGGAGGCTTCTGCCAATTGCTTCTGCGAGTCGCGGCGGTACGGCATTTCCGATCTGGCGAGCGATCTCGACCCGCGTTCCGCACCACACGAACTCGTCTGGGAAGGTCTGGATACGGGCGGCTTCCCAGTGGGTGATGGAGCGGTTGACAGACTTGTCCGGGTCTGTTGCCGACCATTCCGGATGCAGTGCCCGACCCTTTTCTGGCTTCCAGAACTCGGTGCGAATTGTGAGCGCCGGCTTGTCCCACTCGAGCCTGCCCATCACGTCGGACGTTCCGGTTGCTTTGTTGAGCCAACACGGCGGCTTTAGGCGGTCGGGGAGGTCGAATCGGTTTCCCCCCGGCGGGATGTAACTATATCGCTCGATCGAGAAGGGACGGGGGTGACGCCGGAGATGCAACTCACCCGCCGTGAACGGTCCCGGGATACCGTTGGTGAGCTCGCGGCGTGGGAGGGCCGAGGCCGTCGGCTCAAAGGGGATATCGGATAGCGCTTCGCGAAGACCGACCCATGCGGCAGCGCCCGCGTGCGTCGAAACTGGGAGATCGGCCCGTCCGGTTCTGGAACCGATGACAATGGCCCGGCTCCGGCGCTGCGGTACTCCGTAGTCGGCGGCGTTGACAACTCCGCTGGTCAGTTCGTAGTCGCGGAGAGCACCATCAGCGACCTCCCGCTGTAGGAGTGTGAACTGGTCTGACTTAAGGAACCGAGGGACGTTCTCCAATACAAACACCTTCGGCCGGACAATCTCGACTATTCGGCTGTATTCCGACCAGAGGCGGTTTCGCGGATCGTCGGGGTCGCGGCGGCCAAGGTTGGAGAACCCCTGGCACGGTGGCCCACCTACGACCAGATCGGCATCCGGGAAGTCGTCTCGAGCCGTTTTTTCGATCTTGCCGCAAAGGACGTGGGCTCCGAAGTTGGCTGCATAGGTAGCAGCCGCGTGGGGATCGGACTCGACAGCGAACACCGGTTGATAGCCAGCCATACGAAACCCCTCGGTCATCCCGCCGCAGCCAGCGAAAAGATCCACCATGCCGACCTTGCTCCGAGCCGCGGTGCCACCCGTCACGTCTCCAGCGCCGTGTCTAGCCACGGGGCGACACATAGCAGGTAGTCCCGTGTCGAGTGGTCTAGTCACGGGACCCGGGCATAGGGCCCGCCCCATAGCCTTCTGCATACTGGGGACCCAGGCCCTGCTTACGTAACGCTGGCCCCCGGTATGCGCCGTCGGCCAAGACTTCTCGCGTCCTTGCTAATTCCTTCTCCATCGCGTGGAAGTCCCGGTTGTCCACATCGGCCTCGAGCACTGCCCGATAGTGGTCGTAGAACCTTCTTGTCCTCTTATGTACCGTCGCCCACTCCAACAACTGGAGACCCTGGTGATTCTTCCAGTGATCCTTGCTCGTCTCCCATCCGGGACCACTCACCAATGCCATGGTGATCTCGGGGCTTCCTAGACGGAGCCTGTCGCAGTACCGCTGGAGCCGGTGGACATCCTCAAGAGTCACAGCATGCCCCGAGCGCTTTATCTCGACCACGACCAGTTGGTCAGGGCCAGCCAAGGCCAAGAAGTCGTAGCGTTGCCGGTCTTCGGGGTCGATGTCTTCGTGTCCCCACTCACGTAGCTGCCTCGTGATCGTCTTCTCCTCGGCCAGGACCTGCCACTGCGGATCGAGGAGCCACGGATAGTCAGCAATCAAGTCATGGAGGTTCTCCACCCCCTTCCTGGGTGCGGTTTCGGGTGCGTCTTTGACAATCATGGAGTGAAACTTGTCGATGATCTGGAGGCGTCCCCGGACAACTTCGAGGATGGCCCGGCTCTCGAGGACTTTCCACTCTCCGAGGTGCTCAAGGAGCGTGGCCAGTGCCTCCGGATCGTTGAGTTCCTCGATCTTGGTGGCTACATCGTGGAAGTGACGGTATTCGAACGCCGCCACCAACGATCCGACAAGTGCCAGCAGTTTGTCGGGATCGGCCTCCGCCCGGGCTAGTACGCGAACCGCCTTCATGAGGTTCGTCCGGGATGGCTTGTCGAGTCGCTCGATCCGCCTGCTCAGGTCCTCGTCCTCGAGAACTGCGTTCTCTACGGTTTTTTGTCGGCCATCGACCCACTCCCTGAATGCCTTCCGGGTCAGTTCGTCGCCCCACGCCAATAGCGGAGCCGTCTCCGGCGCCTCCCAGTCCACCTGTTGACGGTCCGTCGAGATCAGGTCGCTCTCGTCGTCAATACCCTCATCGAGGTAGTCAACTTCGACGGCCCCGTACAAATACCTTGTGGCGTGCTGGCCGGATGCCGTTGCCTCAACCCCGAAGAAGAACGGAGGTGCCTGGGCGGTCTTGCCGTTCGCGTACAATGTGAAACCCCGCAGGAGGGTTTGCCTGATCGGCTTCTTCGAGAATCCGTAGAAATAACGCACCGAGCACCCATCTATCTGTGACTCGGCCCACTCGTCCGGCGGTACCCGTCTCTCGAAGTCGATCTCCGGCTCCCCCACTCTTTCACCATTGACCCGGATGGCCATCTCCCCATGGACCACCCGACTAAACCGCCGACCCAGCGACAACATCAATGCATCCCGATCAGGAGCCGTTACCTGTTTCAAACCCTTGAGGCGGACCATCGTCCCTGTTGGCACATCGCCGACGTTTTCGACGGTGCCTCCGATCTCGGCCTCGGCTACCTCGTTCTCGCCGCGTTTCAAGTCGCGCATCTCCATCGCGAACCTGGTGGTTCTTCCCCCGCTCGTGGTCTCTACCTCGACGGTGTCGGCGATACCGAACCCAGCCAACTTGCCGATGCCCTTGCGGCCCATCACCGTGCGCCCCGGAGGCGGAACATCGCCAGCCGACCGCCGGTTCCTACCAACAATCATGTATCCGTTGGCCACCTGGTCCTCGGTCATACCGGTGCCGTCATCGGCTACCGTGATCTCACTCGTGGCCGGGTCGTAGCCGTCGACCGGAACCGCCACGTCCACCCGGCGGGCTCCCGCATCCCATGCGTTAGCAACCAACTCCGCAAGCGCGGTATCGCGCCGCTTGTACATCTGGGTACCAAGAAGTTCAAGCATCCGTCCCAGCACCTTCATCCGGAAAATCACATCACGCGTACTCATAACCACCCCCGCTACCTCCGGACCGAGCAGCCACGAGGACTCTTCGGCCCGAAGAGCGCGAATACCCAAATGAAGATGTCATGCCAGAGCCACTCGGCAACGACAAAACACCAGGAATCGCCCTCCTCTCACAGAACACACAGCCACAAGAACCACCGCGTAACCTCCAAGAAGCGGATCTCAAGTGCCACACAACAGACTCTCGACAACGTCCCGCCCACGTAGTAACCCGTGCTCGCGTCTGGTTCGGCGGCATCCAATGCCCTATAGAGTACCGATGCTGTCGGCGCAATATCCTGATCTCGAAACGAAACTCGGGAGTGGTCGGGGTTTGATCCAGCTCAGCACGGGTCGGCTTCGTGGTCGGGTGGTGCCTAAGTAGTCGGATACTGGGGGTTGATCGGGTTAGCTAACGACACTATGCGCTTGTCTGTAAACTGAGAGTATGAGACAGCTGTGACATCCCGGTACACACCCGCTGCCGATACCCGAGCAGACTCATCGGATACCTCGGGGCAGACCCGCGCACCCGCCGGATCATCCGTCCGAGTCCAATCTCAAGGTCTACAAAGGGAGTGTTCGCTGATCCTGGTGACCACTGTGAACCCGGCCCTCGCTACACGGGAGATGTTCGGCTGAGAACGGGTTGATCACCGGTGAGACACTCGGGGCTCAGTCGATGGCGGTGTTGGGCTAGGTGGGGGTGATGTGGCTGTCGGTTAGGACGGCTTGGGGGTAGCAGTCTAGGGGTTGCCGGAGTGTTCGAACCAGAGACTCAGCTCAGTGTCGGTGGTGTCGTGGAAGTTGCCGGACAGTGTCCAGATCATCCCGGCCTCGCCGGCTTGGCCGTGGGAAGCGCCCCACCCACCCCCGTGCGGTTCGTTGTCGAGGAACAACTCGTCGGTGTGACGATGCACGAGCGTGCCCACCTTGTGCTCTTTTAGCCATGAGCTTCGTCATCCACCTCCCAGAACGTTGCTCTCCTAGCTACAACATGTGGCGGGCGTCGGAACGTCCAACTCTGCGATCACGTCCATTTCTCGTCGGCCGTCGCGCAGGCGTGAGAATCGCCAGCGGGTGCCCAACACGGCCGGTTGGGCCTGGACCTCGGCCGTCACCAACGGTGGGCGGGCGGAGCAGCCTGGTCCCGGCCTAGGATTCGGCCAGGGAGAGGATGGCCAGGGAGAGGGGATCGATCATGTCGGACAGCAGCATTAGCGAGTCCTACCGGCGGGATGGCTACTACTTCCCGATTCCCGTCCTTTCGGGCGATGAAGTCCGGGAGTGCCGGCGGCGCTTGGAGGCCTTCGAGGCCGAGCACCAGGGGTTGCCCGAGAAATACCGCTTCAAGACCTATCTGGTGTGGACCTGGCTCGATGGGCTGATCCGGCATCCGCGGATCCTGGATGCTGTCGAAGAGGTCATCGGACCCAACATCTTGTGCTGGTCGACCGACTTCTTCATCAAGGAACCGCACGATCCGGGGTTCGTGTCATGGCACCAGGACTCGACCTACTGGGGGCTGGAACCTCCGGAGGTGATCACGGCTTGGCTGGGACTCACCGACAGCACTGCCGAGAACGGGTGTGTCCGCGTGGTGCCGGGCAGCCACCTGAAGGGCCAGGTCACGCATCACGACACCTTCGGGGATGACAACATGCTTTCTCGAGGACAGGAAGTGGCGGTGGAGGTCGCCGACGGCGAGGGCGTCGATCTCAGCCTGTCTGCCGGGGAAATCTCGCTCCACCATGTCCTGGCAGTCCACGGATCCCGGCCGAACGGATCATCGGACCGCCGCATCGGAATCGCATTCCGCTACCTGCCCACCCATGTGCGCCAGACTGCGGGGATCCGAGAGTCGGCCATGCTCGTGAGAGGAATCGACGAGCACGGGAACTTCGACCTCGAGCCTAGACCGCGGGCCGACTTCGACGAGGCGGCGCTTGCGGCCCATGCCGACGCCACCGAGCGGTTCGAGAGATTCGGAGAGATGTAGCTCCAGGAGGGTGGCACGAAACCCCTTCATGGGCGCCGGCAGGCTCGGACTCAGTACCGCCCTGATCAGTGCCGGGTCAAGACTCTCGTGGCGCCGGTTCTCTCACCGTTTCGGGCGCCACCAGAGGGTGCAGTACCGGCCCATCCGGTCGCCTACGTGCAGCCGGCCGTCCTCCTCGGTGACCTGTGGCTCCAGCATCGGTCGCAGTTCGGGGCGCCGGGCGATCGGCAGGGTCACCCTGCTCCCGTAGAAGGCGAGAATCTCGTCCCAATCCTCGAACCACAACGCGGTAGGTCGTTCCCAGCGCTCCATGTTGGGGCGGACACCGAGTTCCTCGACGATCACCTCTGCCAGGTCGTCGACCGATGGACCGTTCGGGCGGTCGACACCGTGGACGGCACGGAACAGCGGGGCAATAACGACCCGGGGATGGAGCTCTGTCAGCTCGATCACCACGCCTCGGCGGGCGGCAGCGTCCAGAGCCGCCACGAACGGGCCGATGTCCGCCACGTCGTAGGCCACATTGGCCGACACCACGACATCCGCCTGCGGGACCTGTGCCGCCACATCCGGCCATCGGCCCCGCACCAGCCGGGCCGAGACACCGAGCCGGGTCGCATCCTCCTCGAAGCCGTCGGCCATCCCGGTATCAGGCTCCACCGCGGTGAGATCATGACCCAACACCGCCAGAGGCAGCGACGCCCGCCCTCTCCCGGCTCCGACATCGAGCACCGAACCGTCTTCGCCGGCCAGACGCCTGGCGATCTCCAAGGTGGCCGGAGGCGGGGCAGAACGAGCCGCCGCGGACAGACGTTCCCACACCCACGGCGCCCAGCCGTAGGGTGACTCCTCCGCCGCATCGAGCAGCCGCTGGGGGATAACCCAAGCCTCCAACTCGGCCCGCCACCGATCCGCCGCCCTCACCCGAACACCACCTGGCCGGACCCGAGCCGCCGCATCGAACCCCGAGCGGAGACACCGGAGAAGGTCGGAAGAGGGAACGGAACGCTCCGACCCGCATGGAACATCGAACGGAGAGGCAACACAGCCCAGACCGTAGCCGTCGCCGGGCTGGGTCCGCTCGACCCGCTACCGGCCTACCCTGGCGGCGTGGGCGAAGCAGGCGGGAACGATTCTGACCGCGTTAGTTTTTGGACTCCTCCGGAGTGGCTCATTCCCTGGATATCGCGGGCGCATGTCGCTGTCTACAGGCTGAGCAGAGGCAGGATTGGTGGCCGGGTCGACGGGATGCCTTGCATTCTCTTGCGGACCATCGGTCGTCGTTCCGGCAAGCCGCACACGGTCTGCCTCAGCTACCTGCCTGACGGCGACTCGATGGTGGTCGTGGGGTCCTTCGGCGGCGCCGACCATCATCCGGCCTGGTACCACAACGTGGTCGCCAACCCCGAGGTGACCGTCCAGAACATGGAACGGGTCTTCACAGCCACCGCGGAGACGCTGACCGGCGCCGAGCGGGAGGAGGTGTGGGAGGCGAGGATCGCCGACGCTCCGCGCTATGCCCAGTACCAGGAGCGCACCGATCGCGAGATACCTCTGGTCCGGCTCAGCTAGACGCTTGGCTCCAAGGGGTGGGGCCAGGAACCCGCCGGTTCGGGGTTCGAGGGTCCATGACCGGGGTGTCGGTTAGCCCTAGGTGTGAGGTTATGGGCGTCCAGCCGGTGGTGACGGTTGGCTTAGTCGGGGGAGATGTGGCGGTCGGCTAGGTCATCGAGGACGGCCTGGGGGTCTCTTTCTTGGGGGTTGCCGTAGCCGCCTCCTCCTCCGGTGTAGCAGCGGACGGTGTCTCCTTTGCGGAGGGGCATGCGGTTGGTCTTGAGATGGATCGTCGGGCCTCAAGCCTGCTGGCGGCTGACGCCGCTTGATCAACCCCGGCAGTAGCGTGCATCAGGCTGTGCGGAAGCAAGCAGGAGTCGCCAACGACTTCGCCGGCATCTGTGAGACTTGACAACACTAGTATTCACCTATAGGGTGAAGGGATGAATATATGCGAATCCAGTTTGGAGACGACGGCCTGCGGCGGCTCTACGAGCAGCCCGATGCCGTGGTGCCTGGACTGGGACCGGAGGTTACGAGGGCATTCCGCAAGAAGGTGGGGTTCCTCGCCGCAGCGCAGTCCGAACTCGACCTACGTAACTATCGGGCACTGCGCTTCAAGAAGCTCAAGGGAAATCGTGCCGGGCAACACTCCATCAGGCTCAATCGCCAATGGAGGCTCATCCTCCGGAAGGAGGAGGATGCGTCCGGGCCGCTACTCATCATTGTCGAGATTGACGACTACCACTAGGGAGTTCACCATGACCCTGCCACAAACACCCGCAGAGGCCTTCCCTCCCGGCGAGTACCTGCGCGACGAACTCGAAGAGCGCGGATGGACCGTTACCGAGTTCGCCGACATCATCGGTCGGCCTGTGCAGGCCGTATCGGAGATATTGAACGCCAAGAAGTCGATAACCCCGGACACTGCCCTGTCCCTGTCCGAAGCGCTTGGCACCAGCCCGGAGCTATGGCTCAACCTGCAGACTGCATACCAGCTGCACCAGCGCCGCTCCACTACCAACCGCCGTGTATTGTCCCCTGTCGCTCGCCGGGCCCGGCTCCGCGACGCAATACCGCTCGCCGAGGTGCGGAGTCGAGGATGGATCCCCGACACCGACGACCTCGACCTCACTGAGGCCGCCGTATGCGAGTTACTTGAGATCAGGTCGCTCGACCAAAAGCCGGCATTCGCCCTTGCCGCACGGCGCTCGAACACGGATGAACCAGTCACGATCAAGCAGTCGGCCTGGCTCGGCTACATACGCCAGAGAGCCAAGGACCAAGAAGTCGCTGCGTTCGATGTTGGAGGGCTCGCTGCCCTCGCGGCCCGTCTACCGCGGTTGATGCGGGAGGGCCCCAGCCAGCTCCCACGGCTTCCATCCCTGTTCGCGAAATGCGGAGTTCGTCTGGTCTTCGCTGAGGGACTACGAGGCGGCAAACTCGACGGCGCTGTCACGTTTCTGGATGATGGCCGTCCTGTGATCGGCCTGACCACTCGGGGGAACCGCTTCGACAGCCTGGTCCACACGCTTCTGCACGAGTGTGCCCACCTGACATTGGGCCATATCAACTCGTCCTCGCACACCATCATCGATAACAACCTCAAAGCCAAGAGCGATGACCCGCGGGAGGCTGCTGCGAACGAGAAGGCAACAGCATGGCGCTTTCCTGCCGGCTTCAGAATCGAGGCTGTCTCAGTGCCCGCGGTCATCGAAGCCTCTGATCACTACGGGGTTCACCCGAGCATGGTGATCGGTCAACTCCAATGGGAAACCGAGAGGTGGAGCCTCTATCGCGCTCACATCCCGAAAGTCCGGCCTGAACTTGAAGACGCGGGACTCCTGTCATGACCCGAATCACAGACTCGAGGCTGGATGCCGGCTGGCCGACATTTCGTTCTACGTAACGACTTATCGTTGTAAACAGGATCCTCAGATAGTAGGTTCCATCGCCAACCTTGCTCACGCGGTCACGATCGCTGGCCACGACGGACCAGAGCTCCTGAGGAGACTACGCGCCTCAGGCCTTGAACTACCAGCGCTTATCGACGGGCGCGGATACGATCCTGACAAGAAGAGGCTGTATCCGGAAGACTGGGTGCGCCGCCAGCGTTTGGTCAGGGGACTCATCCACCCTCTGCTCCCCGGCATCTACCTGGCCTGGGACACGGATCGTGAAGCCAACTCTGCGTTCGCCACTTCAGTCCGGCAACAAGGCCGCATCGCCTCGGACTTAGGAGCAGCCGTGCTCATCGCTCTTGATGCTCGATGGCTGGCGAAGAAGAGAGAACTCGTGGTCGAGGTGCTCAGGTCAGCGGACGTACCTGTGGCTCTCGTGCTCGCCCATCAGAGGGATCCTCTGGCGACCCGTGGCGCCGTCCGGGGACTACGACATGTGACACACCGAGTTCCCCACTTGTCACTGCTCCGGAGCGACCACGGAGCTGTCGGTGCCCTGGCGTTCGGTGCCGAACATGCCTCCATCGGATTGACAACCTCGACCCGGCACTACGCCACCCGGAAGATGGGCGCATGGAAGCACCCCGGAGGAACAGCGCGACTCTTCATCCGTCCACTGCTCGACTGGTTTCTCGTCACGGCAGTCGCAGGATGGACGGCAGCTGGGAAGGATGTCATCTGCTCGCTTGCCTGCTGTGGCGAGCAACGTCTCGAACGGTTCCTTGACCCGGATCTCGACGAGACCTGGCATAACATGAATGCGCTCGCCGACTTCGCGAACTACATCTGCAATGCTCCACCAGCCGATCGAGAAGTCGAATTCGTTGACCAGTGCCGCGCGGCTACCTCACGCTACGGACTCGCCGGATGGGACGGTCCCAAGAATCCGAAGGCGCAGCTAACCGGATGGGCACTCTTGTAGATACCTCTCGTACGCTAGCTCCGCGACCCACCATCGATAAACACTCGGAACCCCTATCTCGGCGAGGCTGGCAGGCACCAAGACCCGAGGACTGGATCCCTGTCGGAGCCCGATAATCCCCACCCCCCACTCACGCGCCACCCACTCCACCGAAGGATGGACCACCTGGTGTTCTTCTACAAACACGAACCTCTGCACAATTGGTGTGAACCGAGCCGCTCGATCGACGGACCGCTTGACGTTCCTCCCATAGAACGCAACCGACCGCAGAACACCAGGAGGCTCATATGTACGGACGAATCCACCATTGTTTTCGATCGCGACCTGCGGTGCGGCCCGTAGTCTTTGCACTTTCACGTCGGGCAGCATGGCGTGTGGCGTCGATCCACCAGGTGGTAGTAGCCACAAACCGTGCAGGAGGGCCCTGCATGTGATCGCCCCTACACCCGCCGTCTGGCGTCGCTCGTGCTCATCCGGATACAGCTCGAATGCGCCCGTCAGCGGCAACCCGTCGATCGAGAATTGAACGGTCGGGCCCCCGACTAGCTCCTCGACCGACCGGCAAGCGAGGCTCGAAGAAGCGGTCACTACGGCCTTACCTTTGAAGCCATTCCAAGAGTCGGTGGCATCATCCCTGCTTGACCTGAGGTCTGACCACCACCAAGCCGGACGGCTCGACTGACCATAGTCCATTGAAGGAACGGTCCCGATCCTGAGACATGATCTGCCAGCGTGGGTGACTGGTCATTTCCTGTCCTGGCCTGCATCCATGTCCCAGATACGATACCCACAGAGTGCTAAGCGCTGGTTACCCGACTGGATAGAGGGTGATCCCATCCGCTAAGGAGGTTTCAAGAGGCTCAGCCGGTGGTGGCGGTTGGCGTAGTTGGTGTGATGTGGCCTTCGGCTAGGTCATTTCAGGACGGCTTGGGGGCTCTTTCTAGGGGCTTGCCGTAGCCGCCTCCTCCGCCGGTGTAGCAGCGGACGACAGCTCCTTTGCGGATGGGCATGCGGTTGGTCTTCAGGCGGCGGGTCTCTCTGCGGTTCCCTGGTTGGTAGCCACTTCGGGGGGTGCTCCGTCTTTCCGCCGAAGAGGCCTCAGCCGGGGTTGCCGGAGCGTTCGAACCAGAGGCTCAGCTCGGTGTCGGTGGTCACAGCCGGTACCCGCGGATGATGCCGTGGCCTCCTCGCCATTTGCCGGGGGCCAGCGGAGTCCTGGCGGCAGCCGTACTCGGTTATCAGGGCGGGGAACTTCGACTCGAACACCTCCATGTACTTGCGGGCCCGTGCCGGCCTGAACTCGGCTATCGACAGAAGGTCAACCGATGAGACCGTGTTGGGTCAGCCGCGGAGACGGAGCCAGCCACCCGGTTCTTCGATAACACCACCTGTATACATCAATTGGTTGATCGCGCGGTCGAAGGAGCGTCTTATATTGCTGCCTACGCGGCGCCATCCGAACAGCCCTGCGAGTTTCTTGACCAACATGTTCTGCTGCGCGGTGCCCCCCGCGTCCTTGAGCAGGTTGATCATCGCCAGGTAGATCTCAGCGGGTGGTATGTGCGCGACTGGCCGTCTAATGGCGGGGGGTCCGTCGGCTGCATCATCTTCGGTGGCCAGCATTGGACCCCTGACTATGGGCTCGTAGCCGGGTGTGGAGAGAAAACGGCCGCTGACGGTCACACTTCGCCGGTTGACTAGTAGCCGGACGGCTTGGGAGAAGGTCCCTCGGACCTGCTTCCCCGCTCTACCTATGCCCCATGAGTGCCTAATGATCTCGAGTACTCGCTCCTCGTGTATGGGTCCCGATGCGTCGACGACCTGCTTGATCTGGGTCGAGATCAAGTATGTGCTGGTCACAAACTCTGAACCGGAGGCGACACGTTCGAGTCTTGGCTCTGTGTAATTGTGTACCCAGTCGGGTATCGCCTCGAAATCTCTGCTATCGACCTCGAGCGCAACGTCGGATGGGGCTTCGGTCGTTTGCGGAGGCTCTGTCCGCCCGTCGGCGTGGAGTGCATCGTCGATCGCGTCTCTGAGACGTCGTTCCTCGCCTGGACGATAGGCATACCAGGCGGTGCTCCAGATCCGATGGATCCTCCATCCGAGACCTTCGAGTACTTGTTGGCGTAGCCGGTCGCGAGAGCGCGCATCTTTCGATGAGTGGTAGGTGGCTCCGTCGCATTCGACGCCGAGCAGGAACCGCCCTGGTTCACTTGGATGCCTCACGCCGATGTCTATCCGGTAATTGGCGACACCAACTTGAGGAGTAACGTCATGACCCATCTCCCGTAGAGAGCGGAGAACTTCTTCTTCGAATGGGCTTTCCGCGTCGCCCTGTGATTCTCGAAGGTCGAGCGCCAGTGCGGAGACTCCTCGCTCTGCAAAATCAAGGTACCGGGCTAGGTGTTTGATTGTGGGGTTGTTGGTGCGAATCTCGCCTGGCGCGAAGGAACAGATAACCTCGACGCGTTGTCGGGCTCTGGTCACGGCCACATTGAGTCTTCGCTCACCGCCTTCGTTGTTCATGGGCCCGAAGTTCATTGTGAGCTTGCCGTTCTCGTCCGGACCGTAACCGATCGACAGGATTATCAGATCACGTTCATCCCCTTGGACGTTTTCGAGGTTCTTCACGAAGAACCCATCGAGTCGGTCGCTCGTCGCGAGGTCGCGGAGGCCAGGCTCGCGTAGGGCTCGTCTCTCTACTGCATCATCGATCGCTGACCTTTGAGCGCTTGAGAGGGTTACCACTCCTATCGTTAGGTGCGGATGGCACCGCCGATGGTGTAGGACCCGCTCGACCACGGCCTCGGCCTCGATCCTATTCTGCCTCGATCCGCCGCGTTCATAGACCCCATCGACTCGGATCAGTTCCACTCCAAGGTCCGGACTATCGGCGACAGCTCCCGGAAATGTGTGAAGCCGACCGTCGTAGAACGAGCGGTTGGAGTAGGTGATTAGAGACTCGTGGCGGCTCCTGTAGTGCCAGAGAAGTGGGAGGGATCTGAGTCCTTGCCCTTTGCATCTGTCGAGCACGGACTCAAAGTCAAGAATGCCCAGGCTGTCATCGTCTTCGTCGATGTCGGTGACTTGTTGGAAGAAGTTCGTGGGAGGAAGCTGCTTCTGGTCGCCGGCAACGATCAGTTGCTTACCCCTGGCGATGGCGCAGATAGCATCGGCCTCTCGTACTTGTGATGCTTCGTCGAAGATGACAACGTCGAAACGCAGACCGGATGGGAGGAACTGTGAGATGGAAAGGGGGCTCATCATGAAACACGGCTTGATCCGTTGTGCAGCCTCACCTGCTCGGCGCAGTAACCAACGAACCGGCTTGTGACGCTTCTTCAGTTGAGCCTGTTGCAATATGATCCCTTCTTGGCCGAGTGCCGACCCGGGAATTCGTTCGCTACATCGATTGATCACCTCAGCAGCGGCGTGCGCGACGAGGTCCTTGTCAAGCTTTTGGAATTCTTCCCGTAGGGCATCACGGTCCCCGGCTCGGCGTGGCTGCAGCGACGGGCTGGACGAGGCTTCGTCGTCGTCTAACTGTTGGTCGACCCATCGTTGTAGGATTGACCGCTCGATCAACGGGGCGACTTCATGGTTAGGAACGCGCCGGTTGATGCACTCCTCCACTACGGCCCTCCATCCTGCTCTTTCGATGATTCCGCGGTTCAGAGTGAATGACTCCCATTCTATTATATCGTTTACCGTATTGTAGAGATGGTCGAGTAGCTCCTGCCCGCTCTCGAACGAGAGCGATGCGAGTTCTCCTTGAAGGACATCACCGGCGGCCTGGTTGAATACGGCGGTCAGTTCCCTCACGCCTTTGTCAAAGTTCTCGGAGTGGTCGCGGAGGTCGCCCGAGGTGATTTCCGCCGTTAGGAGGGACCTGGCCGCACGGTGCGGGATGGGGCTCCCGAGGTGGGTGCGCACTTCCTCTGCCCACGCTGTCGCCGCCTCGATCCGCTCGAAGTCAAGGCCGTCTATGACTCGACCGAGCGGAGCATTCACCTGCTGCACCGCCTCACTGACTTCCCGGTCGACGCTGTGATGCTCGAGCCAGCAGCGAAGAAAACCCCTAGCCGACGTCAAAGTGGTCGGCTGGCCGGTGATCGCATCAACCTCTCGCAGCAGGACGACGGCCGTTTCGATCACGTGACGAATATGGGCCAGTCTTCGGGCGATGTCGGAGGAGGGAAGGCTGGTAAGAGTATTGATCTTCATCCCTAGATCATCGGCGAGCCCGTCGAGCGTCTGAAGCCTTTCAAGAGCGTCTAGACCGAGTACTGGTAGAAGGGAATCGTCTTCTGCATCCCAGGATATCCACTTGGCGAGATGAGAGGGCGTGACGTCCACTTGAGCGAGCTTCCTCGCCTTCGCAGCAACCTCAGCTGCCTGTTCGATCCTGTCCATATCTGCACTGTCACGATCAGGCCAATAGCGGGGACCAACCAACTCGGCGTATCGCTCCTCTGCCTTGTTCAGGTTGGTGGCATGCTCCTGCCAGATAACAGCGTCGCCAAGGCGAGCCATCAGATCCTTAGTGAATCGGCCGGCCACCGCGACACTGGCCAGGATCTTCTTGTCATTTCGGTACGCGCCCCGTAACTTGCGGAAACCCGTATGAACCTCGTAGAACCGCACTCGCAGAGCACGCAGGTCTAGGTCCAGAACATCGTCAGTGAAAACGTCGGCAAGCCGCTCCCGGCTGGTTCTGTAGGCCGACAGGCTCTCCCCAAGAAGTCGGATAGCCTCGGTAAGCCGCCCTGCCGTACCCGGATTCAGCCAGGTGGGCTCAGGTGGTGCTGTCGATCCGACGAGCCGAGTGATCTCACCTAGACGAGAGACGAGACCCAGGGCCGGACTATCCGTGACCCCGAACGCACGAGCCAGGTAGTCACCTGCGTCGGTTAACCCCGCAACTATTTGTTCAGCCTGTCGCGCCTTGTCGAGCATCTCCGTCATAATGTCGGCGGAATGAGTCCGATCAGCGGTCTTCGGCGGGAGGGTGGTCACGGCACTATGGACCTCATCTAGACGTTCGCTCAACGAGCGGGTCAGCGACTCTGGGTGTGACCGCCAGTTCTCTGCTGTCCCAGTTAGCCGCTGCTCGAGGTCGCACCTCCGCTTTAGAAGGCTCGAGAGCCTTCCAGACCCCATGACAATCCGCTGAAACTCGGATTCGTCAGCAACAAGCCATGTTGGGTCGATGGGATGGCGCCGCTCGAGCAGTTCGAGTAGGGCAACCAGCCGAGCGGCCGCCTCCGGAGTGTCGACTACGGGTAGGGTAAGCCTGTCACACACATCTGCTGCCAGAGCCTCCAATCCGCTATGCCTGTCCCGGCATTCTGTCACGAGAATGCGAAAGTCAGCTTGACGAGCAGCGCCGCTGGCTGAGTCCCTTAAGTCCCGCCATAAGAAGTCGTCACGGCTTACCGGACCCCACGACCGACCCAGCCGTTCGGCACTCGTAAGAAGCTGGGAGAAGGTCTGGGCGTCCAGACCGCGTGTGTCCACCGAAGGCACCGGCATGTCACCTGAGCCCGTGAGTTGCGACACGCGCCCAATAGCGTGTTGCAGCGACCAGCCCAACGGCGCCCGCACCACGTTTATCGCCGTGGCATACGCCGATAGTTGCTTCCGACTCCGCACGAGCCGATCACGGTCCGTCGGGTCAAGCCGACTATCCACCTGGACACGTTCCGACAGCGCTCTGCCTAACTCTTGGGCTACCTCTTTCCTGCTGGCCGTCCGTGAATGCAGCGCCAGCGCAAAGCGGTGAAGCTCGCGTTCGCGCAGCCTGTTGTGAACTACCTCCAGGGCAGCAGCCTTTTCCGACACGAACAGGACACTCTTCCCGTCTGCTAGGAACTGGGCGATCATGTTGGCGATGGTCTGGGACTTGCCGGTACCCGGCGGGCCATCCATCACGAAGCTATGCCCTTGGCGAGCGGCGACTAGACACCTCCGCTGAGTTCCGTCAGCGTCGAGGATGCAAGCCATGTCCTCCGGTGGATGTGCTCTATCGAGTTGGTCACCGGGTACCGCCGTGAAGTGAAGGTCACGAGCTTCATCGCTATCGGGACCCTTTGCCAACATTCGCACTAACGGGTGACGGGAGATCGTGCCTTTGTTCCGTAGAAGATCGCGGTAGATCACTTCCTTATGGAAGAAGAACGTGGTCAGGATGGTCTCCTTCTCGACCGTCGCTCTCAGGCCTGCCACTTTCGCGCGGACCGCCTCGGCGACGTGAGCGAAGTCGGGAACGTCGAGGTCGTCAAGCGTGGGTAGTTCGATGCCGAAGTCCCGTTCAAACTTGACTGCCAGGGCAGGGTTCAGTACCGGCTCACCATCCTCAGACACCTTGAGTTGCCACCGACGCTTGCGGCCGTGTTCCAGAATTCGTACAGGAACCAGTAGCAGCGGGCTGGACACGAAGGCACCGTCATCGTCTTTCCACCGCAGCATCCCCAGACCCATATAAACAATCCACAAACCGGCATCAAGGAACATCGCGTCGCCCTTTTTCTTGATGTTCTTAAGACTCCGCCGGATCATGGGCCCATACCGGGGAGGATGCATGTCGACAACCAACTCGTTGTCTTGGGGCTCGGCCTGATCGTACGGTTGGTCAGGATCATCCGGTGGGTTCAGTGGCAGGAAGAAGTACCACCCCCGCCCCAGCCTGGCTTCCACCTGACTGGGATCTTGCCGGAAACGAAGCGACCCCGACTTGTAGTGCCTGAAGTACAGCAACCGATTCCGCCGAGAGAGATCTACCAAGTCCTCGGCCCATCGCAGCAGATGATCGTTTACGACATCGAAGCTCATGGAATGGCACCCATGAGGAGACATCCTCGCAAGAGTGTGAACCTCCCGCTCCCAACTGACGGCCCGGTCTCGACAGTTTCGTCAGGCACGCGCATCGGCTCCAAATCAAGGCGCGAGTCATCCCTCACTGATAGCTTCAGAGTTTCAATCTGTGGTGCTGGCAGGCGCAGTCGGGCGTGAAATGGCCGTCGGCTAGGTCATCCAGGACGGCCTTGGGGGTCTCGTTCTAGCGGGTTGCTGTAGCCTCCTCCTCCTAGACGCGAGCGTCGAGGTGCCCTTCGGTGTCAGCCGGCCACGAAGCGAAGGTTGGGGTGCCGTGCCATCTGTTCGGCGTTGGGACGCGAACGATGCAACCTGCATGGCCCTGGCTTTAGACTCGGTGCTTGTCGGAACAGGAGACCACGGCATGGTCTCACCGCTGGGATCAGTCCCGGAGTCATCGGGAGAAGGCACGCCCGAGGAGGGCACTCCTTCTCCGCTCGAGGCGGCTCATCCGGAGATCGAGGCGAAGTTCCTGATTGAAGACGTCGCGCAGGTTGACAATCTGGTTGATTCTCTCGACTCGTATGACGTGCGGTCTGCCTCGGTCGTGGATGACTACTGGGACACTCCTGAATGGCATCTCTTCAGGGCGGGGTGGGCGTATCGATGGCGCGACCGCTCGGGCGACAAGAGCATGGTGCTGAAGTCCTACAAGTTACGGGACGGGATCGTGCAGAAGCGCCAGGAGGTCGAGCGCCGGGTCCTGGCGTTTCCGCAAGACGGCAGTCACCCTCTGGTTGCCGGACATGTCGCCGACCGATCCGACGGTCTCCGGTCGGGGGACCTGCGGAAGCTCTTCCGCGTACAGACGCACTGTCGCCTCTTCGACATCCGGTTGTCCGATGATGCGCTGGTGCAGCTGGGGATCGATCAGACGGCCATCACCGCCGTTGGCCCGGTCAAGAAACCGGCGTCGGGCCGCATGAAGTTCGTGGAGCTGGAGATGGAGCTGAAGGAGGGTGAGGAGGAGTCGCTACGGCAACTGGCCGCGGAAACGCAGCAACGATTCGGCCTAGTGGCCGCCCGACTCAGCAAGTTCGAGCGAGGATTGCAGACCGCAGGCCTGTCGCCCCCGCGGGCTTCTCAGGTGGTATTGCCGGCGAGTACCCCGTTCGTGCGGGCGTTGCGAGAACGGGATCCCGCGCCAACCGATCCGGCCATCCATTTGGCTTATGGCCGCCTACTCGAGCAGTTCGAGGAGATGATCACCCAGGAGCCCAGGGCCTGGGAGGGTCTGGACCCCGAAGGGGTGCACAAGATGCGTGTGGCCACGCGCCGGCTCCGTTCCGCGCTTCGGGCTTTCAAGAAGGTGCTGCCCGCCTCGATCCGTTCGTTCAACCGCGAGTTCAAGTGGCTCGCGGCCGCTCTCGGTGGTGTGCGGGACCTCGACGTCGCCAGGGGGAACCTCCCACACTTCCTGTCCGAGATCCCCCCGGCGGATGCTGCGCACCTGGACGACTACCAGCAGTATTTGACCGACCAGTGGCGGGAGGAGCGAAGACGCCTGCTGGCCTGCCTGGCTAGCCGACGGTACGGACGTTTGAAGGCGGGCTTTGCGCAGCGGCTTGAACGGGGTCCGTCTGCGCGCACCATGGAGACCTTGGGTTCGATCACGGTCGGCGACGCCGCCCAGCTGCTTATCGGCAAGCGCTACCGGGGGGTGCTGCGCCGGGGTCGTGCGATCACATCCGCTTCCAGCGACGAGTCGCTACATGCGCTGAGGATCCGATGCAAGCGGCTGCGTTACCTCCTCGAGTTTTTCCGGCCAACCTATGGCGAGTTGCTCGAAGCGGAGACCAGGGGGCTGAAGAAACTCCAGGATGTGCTGGGCGAGTTCCAGGACGCGTGCGTGGCCGGCCAACTGCTCCGCCGCTACGCCGAAGGCTTGCCCATGTGCAGCAACACCGGGGGCCGGCTCAACGCACTGGACCAGTTGATCGCCGGCCAGGACCGTCGGGCTGCGACGCGCCGGGCCGACTTCGCTCAGGCATGGGAGCGGTTCGATTCCATCGGTGGTCGAACGGAGCTCCTCACCCGCTTGGCGGAGGGTCGGGCCCCGGTCACCCTGGAACCCACCTAAGGCCCGAAGGAGCATCAGGACGGCGGATCGAGCCGGCCGCGCCAGCTACTTCGCCGTGAATATGCGCCTGATCGGCCAAGGCGAAACCACCCAGGACGCCGAGTGTGTGGGTCGTCGTCTGCAATATGGGCCACGCTTGGCACCTGGGGGTGTTCCTGGCTGGAGGATTGGGCTGGTCGGCTACGTCCACAGTGTGGAGATCGGCGCTGCGAGTATGCGGTCACCCAGTTCGAAGGTGTCACGGCCCGTGTGTAGCACGACACCGCCCGCGAATCGCTCCTGCATCGTCTCGCCCAGCCACGACAGGTGGCGGGCGTCGGAGCGTCCGACGCTGGCCGCTGCCTTGATCTCCACACCGACGATCCGCCCGCCCGCCAACTCTGCTATCACGTCCACCTCCCGGCGACCGTCGTACTCGCGTAGGTGCGAAAGCCGGTAGCGGGTGCCCGACACAGCCGCTTGGGCCTGCAACTGGGCTATAACGAACGTCTCGATCATCGCGCCGAGGAGGTCGCCGGAGGCCAAGACATCGTCGATCCCGACGCGCAGGATTCCCCCGAGCAGGCCGGAATCGACCATGTAGCGCTTGGGCGCCCGGGTGAGGCGCTTGAGCCGGTTGGTCGCCCAGGCCGGCAGTTCGTTCACGACCATCAGGTCCCGCAGTAGCGCATCGTACGCCAGGGCTGTCCTGCGGCTGATGCCGGCCGCGTCGTAGACCGTCTTGTGCTGGACGACCCGTCCGGAGTTGATGGCATAGGCCTCCAGGTAGCGCTGCAGCCGGTAGGCGTCGGGTTCGGCGCCGTGGGTGCGAGCATCGCGCAGGGCGATCTGGTCGGCATAGCTCTCGAGCCATGCTCGGGCGCCGCGGTCACTCAGCTCGATCGCCGGCTCCGGAAACCCGCCTCGCAGAGCGAGCTGCAGATAGGAGCGAAGGTCGACCGGCGCTCCCCCCACACCTTCCAGTCCATCGCTCTCCGCGATGCGGTCTACGAGCGGACCCACGGACCGATGCTGCTGCTCGGCCACGGTCATAGGGTGCATGCGCAGCATGACGACCCGGCCCGTGAGCGGCCAGAACCGGTCACCAGCGTCGGTGCGCGCAGATCCGGTAATGAGGAATCGTCCGGGCCGCCGGTCTGCGTCGATGGCTCGCTTGACGGCGCCGAGCACGTCCGTCACCATCTGCCATTCGTCGAGCAGCACCGGCTCCGCGCGGTCGCGCAGCGCTGCATCGGGGCTGGCGCGGAATGCGGCCGCCTCGTCGGAGTCCAGGCGGACCACACTGCTGACGAGCCGGATAGCGGTCGTGGTCTTGCCACAGGCGCGCGGCCCCACGACCATGACGGCCGGAATCTCTTCGATGTACTCCTCTAGGAGCGTGTCGACGAGGCGGGAGACGTAGCCCTCCATGAAGGTTAGCCTAGCGAATCGAGGCTAGTTCCCGGTTACACACGTTATCGATTCCCGTTTTCACACATGGAGGTTCCCTGTTCACCTGCGACGCCAGAACCTCCTTCATGGGGAAGAGCTCCTGGGGACCGGATTCGGGCAGAAGACTCAAGACGGCGTACTACGCGGTGCCATGGTCATGTGCGACATCGTGTACGCCTAACTCGTTCCGGCGCTCGACGGCCCGGTCAGTCGGCCGTGGACAGACCCGGAGCTGACTCGGTAATGGCGCAGCGCGTAGTCGGGAGAGATGTGGCGGTCGGCTAGGTCGGCTTGGACGGCTTGGGGGTCTCTTTCTAGGGGGTTGCCGTAGCCGCCTCCCCCGCCGGTGTAGCAGCGGACCGTGTCTCCTTCGCGGAGGGGCATGCGGTTGGTCTTGAGGCGGCGGGTCTCTCGGGGGGTTCCCTGGTTGATGACCACTTCGGGGGGTGCTCCGTCCTTGCCGCCGAAGAGGCCCCAGGCGGGGTTGCCGGAGCGTTCGAACCAGAGGCTCAGCTCGGTGTCGGTGGTCATCTGGTACTCGCGGATGATGCCGTTGCCACCACGCCACTTGCCGGGGCCGGCGGAGTCCTGGCGGCCCTCGACGCTGACTGCCGCGGCACGCCTTGCCTGGCGGCCGAGTGGCGTCTGCTACGCACGCCGGGGTAACTCCGCGATGTCGCGGGACCAGCACGATCAAATGTGTCATCCTCTGTGTCGGATGTCCTTGTTATTCTGGCGTGACTTCTGTACAGTTCACTCGTGAGTCGGCAGGCGCTCGCAAGCGGTCTTGACGTTCTGGCGTGATTCCTGTACAGTTAGGCTTATGAGTGAACACACTGACATCCGGAGGCTCTCGATGACCCCCTTGACCGAAGCCCGCAACCGTCTGAGCGAAATCGTGGACGACGTCGTAGACACCGGTTCCGACTTTGTGATTACTAGACACGGCCGCCCTTCCGCTGTCGTTGTTGGCTACGACGAATACGAGTCGCTACTCGAGACGCTCAACATCCTGTCCGACCCTGAGACCATGGCCAACCTCGACGAAGCCGAGGCCGATGTGGCTGCCGGTAACCTCGTGGACCTTGACTGAGCATCGCAGATGCCAAAACTCACCCCTCGCGCGAAAAAGCAACTTGACAAGCTACCTGCGCCACTCTCAGCTAAGGGACGCGAGCTCATCAGGCGTCTCGACGACGAACCGCGCCTCGGTAAGAAACTTCTGGGACCCTTGAAAGGGAAGCGCAGTGCCCGCCTGGGACGTTCCCATCGAATTATCTACGAGGCAACGGGGAGCTACGTTGTCGTGCTTACGGTTGGTCCAAGAAGGGATGTATACCGCTAATGGCCCCTGACCTACCGAAAGACCCCCGCGAGCGAGAGATCTTCCTGCGAGCCCTCCGCGAATACAGCGAGAGCTGCGAGCCTCCGGGCCTCACACCCGACTGTCCTTACTCAATCCCAACCAAGGATCCAGGTGTCATGGGCTGTGGTGAAGAGTGTATGGACATGCTCGGCAAGTACAACGCGCCGAGACCCCGCGAAGAGATACAGCCCGAGGCCGGAATCTGGATCCGGCGCTCGCGGCGGCCGCGGGCGCGCCGCACCCAGCAGCCGCTTGCCAAGTCCTATGACGCCCGGCAGGTGTACCTTGAGGACCAAGCATCCGGGCCAGCCCCCCGCTGGCGTCTTGCTGCGATCCTCTACGGGCTACTCGAGGTAGTGACAACACCGCCATCGACAGACCATGACCGAGCCAGCGAACGACGAGCGCAGATCGACGAACTGATCCGCCTTACCGAGGGAAGAGGCCTCAACTTCGACACACAGGTCCTACCCGCCCTGCGGTCCTCAGTCGGATCAGCAGTTTTTGCCAACCTGCCGAGGCCCCAAGGGAACGATGCGTCACGGCGTCGCCTCGATCAATTGAACCGTTGGTCTTCATGGGTCAATCGTGTCCTCGATACAGCAGATGCCAGCCAGACCGCGCCAGCACACGGCTGGCCACGCAATCCGCTGCTCCCAGCAGCCATGCGCTGGGCACACACCGCCGACGCTCAAGCCCTATTGGACTGGGCCCCACCGACACTCCCCCCGACGGACGAAACAAGCGCTGCCGCAGCCGAGAAGCCAGATGCTGACGGACGGTGGATTGTCACACGGTTCACTGAGACCTACTTGGAACGCTGGGACGCTCTCTCGCTACGCAAGGAGTGGCTCTACCTGCATGGGCAGCATCCCCCACCCTGCTCCCCAATCGAGATGAGCGTCCGCGAAGTGCCCGAACCCGAACTAGCAAGGGAAATGGCGGACCGCCTCGCCAGGCAGACTGACCACCCCAGGCACGTTCCCAACCTTGCTGATGAGTTGGTCAAACCAGCGGTGAAGTTCCTCGGCCAGGGTCGGCGGATAGAAGCTACCGCCCTATTCGAAGCAGCAGCAAGCAACGATCCAGACAGTCCAGGAGCACTGAACAACCTCGGCTTTTGCCTAATCCCCGACAATCCAGAGCGGGCCCTCCGCTGCTTTGAGAAGGCTATCTCTACAAACAGGGCCGACCGAATGCTTACCGACGCAAACCGTATCCTCGTACTCGCCGCGCTTGGCCGACGCACATCGGCAATCGATCTCGCAACAACCTTCCTGCAAGAGCACGAAGACAGCCCCCCGCGGCCTAGCATCTCGTGGCTTTGGGACATCGACGCAGTCCTTCAGGGCGCCGACCCAGACCTGATCGAGCGTCGCGACCTGTTGGAATACGTCGCAACGATCGTGGCGAAACTGGACGGCAATACCAACCTACGCAACGCCTAGCGCCGGTGATACAACTTCAGGCACTTGATCCCCTGAGTTGTAACCGGCGGAGCAACCGGGGGCCTTGGTCAGTTCTTAGGATCCTTGGAGCTCAATCGGTGGTGGCGGCGGGCGTAGTCGGGAGAGATGTGGCCGTCGGCTAGGTCGGCTTGGACGGCTTGGGGGTCTCTTTCTAGGGGGTTGCCGTAGCCGCCTCCCCCGCCGGTGTAGCAGCGGACCGTGTCTCCTTCGCGGAGGGGCATGCGGTTGGTCTTGAGGCGG
>MKWU01000775.1_pt1 | contig 59927 bp, 63 predicted proteins | sample 809101 | NCBI WGS metagenome assembly MKWU01 (sample SAMN05860141, study PRJNA318959) | sponge metagenome | host: Aplysina aerophoba | place: Slovenia: Piran, Adriatic Sea, Gulf of Piran | collected 2013-05-07
CTCATCAAGCGAGTGTCGTTCGGGATCACCAACTTCGACCACTACCGAATCCGAGTCCTGCTCTATGCAGGCAAACCCGACTGGACCCTCCTCGACACCCTCACTCCACGCTAAAACGCGAAGAGCCGCGAATCCTCTTCAACACCGGTCAGAACAGCGACGGACACAGTCACGTCTTCGTGGTCGGTGCCGAGTGGCGCGGGGCACGCTGACGCAGCGACCGGCGTTCGTGGCCACGGCGACGGACGCCTGAGATCAACCGGCGCTCTGGCCCTCAGTCGACGAGCGGCGGGGCCTCTTCGAGGGGGTGCTCGGCCAGGTCCTGGGCGTCGTCGTCCATGAGGTGGCCCATGCGCATCTTCTTCGTGCGCAGGTAGGCCTGATTGTGCGGATTGGCCGGTGCCGTGGTCGGCACCCGCTCCACGATCTCGAGGCCGTAGCCCGACAGGCCGCCGATCTTGTTGGGGTTGTTCGTCATGAGGCGCATGCGATGCACGCCGAGCTCGGCCAGGATCTGCGCCCCGATGCCGTACTCGCGGCTGTCCACCGGCAGGCCGAGCTCCAGATTGGCGTCGACCGTGTCGCGGCCCGCGTCCTGCAGCGAGTAGGCGGCGATCTTGTGCCCGATGCCGATGCCGCGACCCTCGTGGCCCCGCAGGTACACCAGCACGCCGGCCCCGGCCTCGGCGATGGCCTCCAGCGCGCCGTGCAGCTGCGCGCCGCAATCGCAGCGCATCGAGGCCAGGATGTCGCCGGTCAGGCACTCGCTGTGCACGCGCACCAGCACCGGCTCGGCGCCCATGACAGCCCCGTAGGTGAGAGCCAGGTGCTCGGTGTCGTCGAAGTCACGGAACACGTGCCCGGTGAATTCGCCGTAGATGGTGGGGATGCGGGCCTGGGCGATCGGATCGACGAGACGCTCGTTGGCACGCCGGTAGCGGATGAGATCGGCGATGGAGATCAGCATCAGATCGTGTCGCTCGCAGAATTCGACAAGATCCGGCAGTCGGGCCATGGTGCCGTCGTCGTTGACGACCTCGCACAGCACGCCGGCGGGATGGCAGCCGGCGAGGCGGGCGAGGTCGACGGCTGCTTCGGTGTGGCCGGCCCGCTTGAGCACACCACCGGGGCGGTAGCGCAACGGCAGCACGTGGCCGGGGCGGTTGAAGTCGTTTGGTACCGACTTGGGATCGGCGAGGCGATTGAGCGTCAGCGCCCGATCGGCCGCGGAGATGCCCGTCGTGGTGCCTTCGGAGGCGTCCACGGTGACCGTGTACGCCGTGCGCATCGACTCGGTGTTGACGGTGACCATGAGCGGCAGGGCCAGTTCGTCGAGCCGCTCCCCCATCAAGGGAGCGCAGATGACGCCCGAGGTGTACCGCACGAAGAACGCCATGGCCTCCGGCGTGGCGTGCTCGGCGGCCATGATGAGGTCGCCTTCGTTCTCGCGGTCTTCGTCGTCGACCACCACCACGATCTCGCCCCGGCCGATGGCGGCGATCGCATCGGGAATCGCAGCAAAGGGCGTCTCAGCAGATGCGTCGTCGGCTGCTGGGCGATCGGACACGGCGGGCTCACTCATCGTCGGTTTCGGCACCATTCTGCCCGAGCAGGCGCTCGACGTATCGGGCGAGCACGTCGACCTCGAGGTTGACGAGGTCGCCGCGCTGTGCGGTGCCCATGGTGGTCATGGCCATCGTGTGCGGGATGAGCGCCACTGAGAACTCGCATCCGCCCTCGTCGTCGTCGGTGATGTCGAAGCAGGTCAAGCTGATGCCGTTGAGGGTGACCGAGCCCTTCTCCACCAGGTACCGGCGCAGGCCGCCCTCGGGCGACACGGCGACGCGCAAGTCGGGGGCGGGTTGAACGATGGTCGCAACGCCGTCGACGTGGCCTTGCACAAGATGACCGCCGAGCCGGTCGGCGTAGCGCATGCAGCGCTCGAGATTCACGGGATCGCCCTGTGCCAGCGAGCCCAGTGCAGTGCGCTTGACGGTTTCTGCGCTGACGTCGGCCTCCCACCAGCCGTCGCCCATCTCGACGACGGTCAGGCAGCAGCCATTCACCGAGATCGAGTCGTCGACGGCGGCATCGGAGAGCACGAGGTCGGCATGGAATCGGTACCGCTCGCCGTCGCGGCCAGCGAAGCTGCCGAGCTCTTCGACGAGTCCTGTGTACATCGCCCGTCCTTCCAACCGATCGGTTCTCAGCTCGCCGGGTGCTCGGCGACCCCGTCTGCAGCGACGGTACCGGGGGACGGCCCTTCGCGGTACGTGAACGGTCGAAGCGTGACGCGCAGGTCCGGTCCCATCTGGCTCACGCCGGTGACCTGGCCGCGCCAGAGTTGATCGATGCTCGCTGCGCCTGCGCCCGCCAGCAACGGCAGACCGTCATCGCCGCCCATGAGCGCCGGCGCGAGATAGACGACGTACTCGTCGACCAGACCCAACCGGTGAAACTCGCCCGCGACGTGAGCGCCACCCTCCACCAGCAGTTCGACGACGCCTTGGGCGGCCAGCGCCTCCAGCACCTCCGGCAGCGGTCCGTCCACCTCGGTGCACGGATGGATGTTCGCTCCTGACGGCACAGTGCCCAGCACGAATCGACGTGGATCGGTACCTGGCGCGTCCCGGACAGTGAGCGATGGATTGTCGGCACGCACGGTGCCAGCACCCACCAGCACCGCGTCGCAGCGGGCACGCAGCGCGTGGGCATCGGCGCGGGCTTGTAGTGACGTGATCCATTGCGAGGTGCCGTCGGGTGCGCCGATGCGCCCGTCGAGGGTCGCTGCCAGCTTGAGCACCACCCAAGGCCTGCCCGTGCGGCGCTGGTGCAGGTAGGGGCCCAGCGACGCGGTGATGTCGTGCGCACACAGCCCTTCATGGACACCGATGCCGCCGTCGATCAGGACCGCTTGGCCGCGGCCCGACACCCGCGGATCGGGATCGGTGATCCCGACGACGACACGAGCTATGCGGGCTTCGATGACCGCTTGCACGCATGGGGGCGTCCGGCCCGTGTGCGAGCACGGCTCCAGCGTCGTGAACAGCGTCGCACCCGCAGGGTCCGCGCCCGCGGAACGCGCCGCATCAAGCGCCACGATCTCGGCATGTCTTCCAGGTGGCGGCTCGGTCGCGCCCTCAAAGGCCGTGCCGTCGGCCGTGACGAGGACGGCACCCACCCACGGATTCGGTGCGGTCGTGCCCCGAACGCCCTCTCCCAATTCGACAGCCCGCGCCATGTGCGCGACGTCGGAGTCCGCTACCGGGCTCACCGGCTCGCTGCGTGGAGCCGGGCCGTGCGGGCACATCAGTGGAGCCGTTCGCCTGCCAGCAGGGCCAGCGCGTGGGGCGCCACGTCGGCTACGGCCTCGAAGCACTCCACGCAGCCCTTGGTGGAACCGGGCGTGTTGAGCACGATCGCGTGGCCGATGATCCCGGCGACGCCCCGCGACAGGCGGCCCAAGGGGTTGACGAGCCGCATTGCCTCGGCGAGACCCGGGGCTTCGCGCTCGATGACGGCTCGGGTGCCTTCGGGGGTGAGATCGCGTTCGGTGAAGCCGGTGCCGCCAGTGGTGACGATCAGGCCCGCGAAACCGCCGGCCATGTCGTTCAGCGCCTCGGCCACTGTGTCGATGCCGTCGGCCACGACACGGCGTTCGACCACCTCGTATGCCGCCGCAGTCAACGCTGCTTCAAGTGCCTCGCCGCTGCGATCTTCACGGGTGCCCGCGATCACGCCGTCGGAGACGGTCAGCACCTTCGCTTCGAACGTGCGCTGAGGTCCGGAGTGTTCGTGGGACCCATGAGAAGCGGCCATCGCGCCACGCTACCGACGGTCATTTGAGCGTGACGCTGGTCATGTCGCTACAAGCGCCGGCGGGCCCGGCGACTGGCTGCGCCGGCTCACTAGTCTGCGACCATGTCCTACGCGCGCAACCGGACCTATCTCGATGCCGACAGCCACCTGATGGAGCTGCCGGATTTCCTGCGGACACATGCCGATCCCGGCATCAGAGACCGCATGCCCGACATCGACTTCGCCAACGGCGGTCGCCTCACCGACGACATGGAGCTGGCGGCGCGGCAGCGTGCTCACCCGCCTGAGACGGTCGAAGAACTCACCGCTTTGGGAGACGATCTGATCGCGGGGCCCAAGGGGTACCAGGCGCTGGGTGCGTTCAACGCTGCCGAGCGCTCCACGGCGCTGGACTTGCTCGGATTCGCCCAGCAGTTCGTGTTCGCGACGTTCAGCGTCGGCGTTGCGTTCGATCCCGCCGCTGATCTCGACATTCGCTATGGCGCCGCCCGTGCGCACAACCGGGGCATGGCCGAGTTCTGCGCCGGCGACGACCGGCTGATCGGCGTGGCGCTGCTGCCGCTGGACGATCCTCAGATGGCCGCTGCGGAGATGAGCCACGCGCTCGATCTCGGGCTCGGCGCGATGTGGATCCCCCACCGCCCCGCCGGAGGCGCGTCGCCAGGACATTCCGATCTCGATCCGGTCTGGGCGCAGATGGCCGAGGCGGGCGTGCCGTTCGTCCTCCATGTCGGCGGCAATCCACTGCAGATCAAGCCCGAATGGATGGACACCGGCCGCCCGGTGCCGACCGATTGGCTCGGCGGCGGCGAGAACGTGCGCGGCAAAGACATGGTTGCGCTGCATCAAGCGGCGGAGACCTTTGTCGGCGTGATGGTGCTCGACGGGGTGCTGGCCCGCCACCCGAACCTGCGCGGCGGCGTCATCGAGCTCGGCGCCGGCTGGGTGCCCCAGATGCTGCGCCGGCTCGATCAGGTCGTCGAGATCTGGAAGCGGTCAGAGCCGGATCTGGCTGCGCTGGGTGATACGCCGTCGCAACAGATCACCCGGCAGATGGCCTTCACGCCGTATCCGTTCGAGGATGTCGGCGCCATGATCCGCGACTCCAACGAGAACCTGTACCTGTTCTCGAGCGACTACCCCCACATCGAGGGCGGCCGCAATCCGTTGGGGCGCTTCAACGCGTCGCTCGAGGGATTCGACGGCCACGTGCTCGATCGCTTCTACGCCGACAACATGGCCGACCTGCTCGAAGCCCGGTCCTGACGCCGCGACACGCTCCATCCGTGGTATTCCCGCGACCCGAACTCCCCCAGCCCTGACCCAGAATCGAGACCACACATGACAGCAATCAGCGAAGTGAGCCGTGTCGTCACGTTTGACCTCGACACCGTCCGTGTCGTGCTGCACGTGCTGGCGGTGACGGTGTGGATCGGCGGCCAGATCGTGGTGGGCGCCGTCGTGCCCATCGTCAGCCGTGCCTACCCGGGCTCCGGCAAGGTTGCCGCAAAGGCGTTCTCGCGGGTGGCGTGGCCGGCATTCGGCATCGCGGTCGTGACCGGCCTGTGGTCGATGCTTGCCATTCCCAGCGAGGAGACGAGTTCGGGCTGGTCGATGCTGCTCGGCATCAAGATGCTGCTGGTGCTCATCTCCGGCGTCGGCGCGCTGGTGCATCAGAACGCCGGCGACAACGTGGCGAAGCGGGGTGCGGGAGCAGGCGTGTCATTGCTGTGCGGCCTGACCGCGCTGCTCTTCGGAGTGATGCTCTAGCGCCGACGCCTGGAGCAAGCCTCAGCTACCAGACTGCGTTTGCGATCTTGAGTTCGAGAACTTCGTCGTCGCTGTAGCCCAGTTCGGCGAGGATTTCGTCGGTGTGCTCGCCGTAGCCGGCGGTGCTGCCGCGTGTGCCGCGGTGCTCATCGACGTCGAACATGGCCGGCGGGCCGATGAACCCGTCGTCGAACCTCACGAGGTACTCGTTCGCCAGGATGTCGGGGTTGCCAGCGAGGTCCTCCACGCGGTTCACCGGAGACACCCATGCCCCGCATCCGCGGATCGCCCGCCACCACGTCTCGGTGGTGCCGGTCTTCATGTGCTCGGCGAACAGCGGGGTGAATTCGGCACGGTTGGCGATCACATCGGTAAAGGTCGTGAAACGGGGATCGTCCAGCCACGACTCGATGCCGACGGCCGGGGCCAGTCCTTGCCACTGCGCTTCCTGCAGGACGGCAATCGCAATCCAGCCGTCTGCTGTCTCGTACACCGTGAACAGCGGGTTCCAGGCTCCGGTGACGTCGAAACGATCCATGCGCTGGCCGACGTTTGCGGCGACGCCCACGGCCTGGCTGGTCAGCCACAGCAGCGCTTGGGTCTGCGACGTGCCCACTACGCAGCCCTTCCCGGTGCGGGCGCGCTTGATCAGCCCCGCCATCACCGCCGAGGCCATGTTGGAGCCCGTCAGGATGTCGCTCAACGCTCCCGGTGGGTAGGTCGGTTCGTCGGTCGGCGCGATCGCGTCCATGAACCCGGCGTGCGCCATGCCGACCGTGTCCTGGCAAAGATCTTCGGCCAACTCGCCTCGCAGCCCGAATCCGCCGCCCCGGCAGTACACCAGCTTCGGGTTGAGCTGGGCCAGCGTGTCGGGATCCGCGCCGTAGCGGGCGAGGCCCTCAGCTCGCAGGTTCGTGATGAAAGCATCGGCCTCGCCGATCAGGCGCTCGAAGACCGGGCGCCCCTGCTCGGAGGCGATGTCGAGCACCAAGGACCGCTTGTTCCGGTTGAGCGATCCGTACAGCCAATCCTGACCGCGCTCGTCGAAGGTCACCCCGAACAGGCTGGTGAAGCTGCGCATGTAATCGGCCTGGCCGACTTGCTCGATCTTGATGACGTCGGCCCCAAGCGAGGCCAGCGTGAGACCGCTCGTGGGGCCCTGCACGTACATCGTCATCTCGACGACACGGATGCCCGCGAGCGGAGCCTCCGCGGCAGTCTCGTCGTACATCGTCCCTCCCGCCCCGGTCGCCGTCGCCGCGGACCCTAGCGCTCGGCCGACGCCTCGATCCTGACGCGCAGAAGTGTCCCAGGACATCGGGGTCCAGGCCGGGGCGTGTGCCGCCGGAGCAGCGTCGTCGTTCGCGCGCTTGACTTGTGCGGGCTTGCGAGACCGAAGGGACCAGCCGATGACCGGATCCGACTACACCTGCTTCGACGTGGAGGTGCGCGACCAGGTCGCCAGCTTGGTGATGAAGCGCCCCGAGAAGGCCAACTCGATGATCTTGGAGTTCTGGCGGGAGCTGCCCCAGATCACCGACCAGATCTCGTCCGGAACCGACGCCCGAGTCGTCGTGCTGTCAGCGATCGGCCGCCATTTCTGCTCGGGCATGGACCTCGCGGTGTTCGGCGGCTTCGAGGATCCGTCCGGCGGCCTCGGCGGCGGGCACAGCAGCCGCACACGCGCGCTGATCCGCAACACCGCATTGCGCGCACAGCAGACCTTCAACGCATTCGAGCAGAGCCGGCTGCCGGTCATCGCCGCCGTCCAGGGTGCGTGCGTCGGCGGCGGTGTCGACATGGTCTCCGCCTGCGACCTGCGCTACGCCACCCAGGATGCGTTCTTCTCGATCCAGGAGATCAACATCGGCATGACCGCCGATGTGGGAACGCTCCAGCGCATGCCCAAGCTGGTGCCCGAAGGCGTCGTGCGGGAGCTGGCATTCACCGGCCGCCGCATGGGCGCTGAAGAGGCCCTCGACCGCGGCTTTGTGAACGCGGTGTACGACGACCACGCATCGATGATGGAAGCAGTTGACGACGTTGCGGCCCAGATTGCCGCGAAGAGCCCGATGGCGATCTGGGGCACGAAACAGTCGATGAACTTCAGCCGCGACCATTCCGTGGCCGACGGCCTGGAGTACATCGCCACCTGGAACGCCGCGATGCTCGACTCCGACGACATGGGCGAGGCCTTCCGGGCCCAAAGGGACCGTCGCGAACCCGAGTTCCCCGACCACCGCCCCCTGGACACGGGCCTCGGCGCCTGAAAAGGCGCGCAGAAAACACAGCGCCTGACAAGGCGCGCCAAAAACGCAGCGCCTGACACAAGGCGCGCAGGAGAAACAGCGCATGACTCAACTGTCCCTCGTCCCGCTCGAATGCGGCTGGCTGTCCACCCCCACTGCGTCGGTGATCAAGGACGCACCTGGCAACGTGCGGCTGCCCATACCGAGCTGGCTGGTGCGTCACCCCAGCGGGCAGACGCTGGTGTTCGACACCGGCATGCATCCCCAAGTGCAGCAAGGCGTGGGAGCGCGCTACCCGCTGCTGGCCAAATCCTTCACGGCGGACTACTCGGCGAGTGACGAAGTCTCGGCCCGGCTGCGCAGCGTCGATGTCGATCCCGACGAGCTGACGTTTGCGATCTTCAGCCACCTGCATTTCGACCACTGCGGCGGCACCGAGCTGCTGCCCAATGCCCGGCTGATCTGCCAGCGGGCCGAGTGGGAATCCGGCCATCACCCCAAGCTCATCGAGTACGAGGTGTACAAGCCTGAAGATTTCGACCTCGGCCACGACCTGCTGCTCATCGACGGGACCCACGACGTGTTCGGCGACGGCTCGGTGACGTGCATCCCCACGCCGGGACACACCGCGGGCCACCAGTCGCTGCGGGTGGAACTCGACAGCGGTCCGGTGGTGCTGACAGGCGACTGCGTCTACTGGGAGGACGTGCTCGATCGGATGCTGCTGCCGCCGTTCGGCTACGACCACGACATGCAGCTCGAATCGATGCGCCGCCTGAAGTCACTGCGCGACGACGAGGGCTGCCGCCTGCTCTACGGGCATGACGACAGCCAATGGGCGACGCTGCCCCACGAAGGGCTCGGGCTGACCTAGGCCGCCCAGCGGGGGGGCTACGCCGGCGGCTCGACGCGGTAGAAGCGCCGCGCCGTGCCGGCGAACAGGTCGGCGCGCTCGGCGGCGGTGTAGCCCGCCTCGTCGCAGATGCGCTGGAAGGCGTTGAACAGCACCGTGTACGAGCAGCCCTGCTTGTCGACCGGGAAGTTGCTCTCGAACATGCAGCGGTCGGGGCCGAAGGTTTCGATGCAGTGGCGGATGTCGTCGCTCCAGGTCGCTGCGACGTGCTCCGAGGACGGGGCTTGGGGCAGGCGCTTGAATCCCGCGCCGTAGATGCTCATGCCGATCCCACCCACCTTGACGGTGACCTGGGGGTGGCGGGCCAGCGCCTCGAGCGCGGGCCGTACCACGGCGCGCACTTCGTCTCGACGGTCGGCGTAGGGGCCGATGCCGAGCGGCCCGCCGAGGTGGTCGAGCACCACCGGCGTGTCGGGCACGGCATGGGCAAGGTCAACCAGTTCAGCGACCTGGGTATGGAACATCCAGCCGTCGAAGCTGAAGCCCATCCGGCCCAGCGTTGCATAACCCGCCCGGAAATCCGGATCAGCGAGCAGTTCGGGCGGCGGCTTGGTGTGGCTCTCACGGATCTGGTCGCTGCGGTCCCATGCATTGGCGTGACGGATGCCCCGAAACAGGCCCTCTCCGGCCTCGTCGTGCGCTGCGAGAACTTCCTCGACTGCATTTCCCAGCGTCAAGTCGGCAAAGCTCACGATCGCCGAGATCGTCGCACCATCGGCCTCAGCAGAAATCTGCGCCTGCTCACGCACGAACTCCGTCTCGCCCACAGGCCGCATGTGCTGCGGCCCGCTCGTGTAGTAGCCGGCGGCGCACTCCACGAAGACGGTCTGGGTGACGTTGTGCCCTGCACCGGTGTCGGCGTGCAGCTCAGGCACGAGGTATGTGCCCGCCGCAAAGTCCCACAGGTGGTGGTGCGGGTCGACGATTTCCTCGTCGGCGTCGACCGGCTGCTCGACGGTGGCTGCGAGCCATGCGTCTTTGTCGGTTGCTGAGTCGTCGGCCACTGCTGCTCCCCCTGTGTCGTGGCGAACCATTTGCCCGCGGCACCCTAGGCCGCACGGCGAGTCCGGGCATCGGTCGAGAGACTGCGACCCGTGGCGTCCGCGGCAGGGTCTACGTTGCCCTCGATGACCCAACCCAACATTCTCATCGTGATGGCAGACCAGCTCGCGCCGCATTTCACCGGTGCCTACGGGCACCCGCTGGTGCAGACCCCCGCAATGGATGCACTCGCGGAGCGAGGCGCGCGATTCGACGCCGCGTACTGCAATTTCCCCCTGTGCGCCCCCTCCCGGTTTTCGATGCTCTCGGGCCAACTGCCGTCCGCAATCGGCGCATGGGACAACGCCTCGGAATTCGCGGCATCGGTGCCGACGCTGACGCACTACCTGCGTCTGGCGGGCTATCGCACGACGCTGTCGGGCAAGATGCACTTCATCGGACCCGATCAGCTCCACGGCTTCGAGCAGCGCCTCACCACCGACATCTACCCATCGGGATTCGACCTGACGCCCGACTGGGATGTCGACCCCGAGACGCTCGGCAACTGGTACAGCATGGCCAGCTTGTCCGAGGCAGGGCAGGTGATCACCAACTACCAGTACGACTACGACGAAGAGACCGGCTTCGCCGCTGTGCGGCACCTGTACGACCTGGCCCGATCACGCGACGACGAGCGCCCGTTCTTCGTGGTGGCATCGTTCACCCATCCCCATGATCCCTACGAGGCACGGCCGCAGTGGTGGGACCTCTACGACCACGACGACATCGATCTGCCCGATCCGATCGCCGAGGACGAGATCGACGCACACACCCGGCGGCTGCGGCGCGGCATAGGGGCCGACACCGACGGTTTCACCGAACAGCAGTGCCGCAACGCCCGCCACGGCTACTACGCCAACACAAGCTATTTCGATGCGTGGCTCGGGAAGCTGATGCAGGTGCTGGAGGAGACCGGACGCATCGATGACACGGTGGTGATCGCTGTCGCCGACCACGGCGACATGCTGGGCGACCGGGGGACGTTCTTCAAGATGTGCTTCTTCGAGCGTTCGGCCCGGGTGCCGCTCATCATGGCGGGGCCCGGCGTGGCCGACCGCACGGTGCCCGACGTGTGCTCGCTGGTGGATCTGTTGCCGACCTTGCTGGACATCGCCACTGACGGCTGCGGCGCCTTATGGCCCGCGCTGAGTTCCCAGCCTGCGGGGCGCAGCCTGTGGGCGCTGGCATCGGGTGGCAGCGGCGAAAACGGCGAAGCGAGCGGCGAGGCGCTGAGCGAGTACACCGGGGCGATGACGACGCAGCCGATGTTCATGGTCCGCCGCGGCAGGCTCAAGTACATCGCCTGCGAGGGCGACCCGTCGCTGCTCTACGACGTCGTCGCCGACCCGCTGGAGCGAACCGACCTGTCGGCCGATCCGGCCCACGCTGAGGTCGCTGCGGCATTCGCAGCCGAGGCAGCGCAGCGGTGGGACAGCGCCGCGTTGCGCGAGCGGGTGCTGGCGTCGCAGCGTGCCCGCCAGGTCGTGAATGCCGCAGCCCGCGCTGGCGAGATGTCGTGGTGGGACTACAGCCCCCAACGCGACGCTGCAGGCGAATTCGTCCGCGACGGCATGGACTGGACGCAGACCAGCCGAAGCAGTCGCATCATCGCTCCCGGCTAAGCAGCGCCCCGCACCAGCCGCAACGGTCGCTTCGCGCTAGCCAGGGCGCTCGCATACAGACTCGAACTGCGGCGAGTTCGGGGACCGCTACAGCATGAGTTCAGATCACGCGGTCCCACGACTCTGTGGGCTCGAGGCCGTCGGCCGTGAGCTGCCACAGCGACGGCGTGGCGACCCCGTCGACGATGTCGAGATAGCCGATGGTGCCGAACTGCGCACTGAGGTTGCGGGGGAAGGTCGGCGAGCCGGGGTTGACGCACAGCACGCCTGACAGCGTGTCGATTCGGTGGACGTGGGTATCGCCGTAGACGCACACGTCGAGGTGCTCGTCGGCACCGAAGTGGCGCTCGATGGCGTCGGCCACGCTGTAGAACGACAGCTCGGGCACCGGCAGGTGGTGGGTGAGCCCGACCCGCACGTCGCCGAACGTGTGCGCCCAGGCGTTCGCCAACAGCGGATGATCTGGCTGGACGTCCCGGCCTGAGGAACCATCGTCGCCATTTCCGCGCGCTGCCCACGTCGGTGCGATGTCGTTGAGACGGTCGACCACCGAGATGTCGTAGATGTCGCCGGCGTGCAGGATGGCGTCGCAGCCCTCCATCGCCGCGTAGGCCTCAGGCCACAGCTCGGGCGCAGCTTCGGGAATGTGGGTGTCCGAGATCAGGCCGATGCGCATCCGGCCACGCTAGGAGACCGATCGTTTGGGCGGCGAATCGGCTCCGCGTGATCAGCCGAAGCGCGTGCCGGGCGCCAAACGGGCGCCGTGCAGCCAGTCCCCGGCATCGATCGCCGTGCGGCCCGCTGGCTGGACAATGCCAAGGCGGATGAGCCCGTCGCCGGTGACGACTGCGTCGCCGACCAGCGTTCCCGGCAGCGCGTCGTGCGTCGTCGTCGACGGGGTGGCTTCGCGGACAATGAACCGTCCGCCGTTGAGCGTGGTCCATGCACCGCCGACCCGGATCTGGCGGTCGATGTGGATTGCCGGTTGGGACCAGTCGATCTCTCGATCCGCCGGGCTGAGCTTGCGCGCGTAGGTCGGTTCTCCCTGCTGGGGCGCCGGGATGTCGAGCCCTCCGGCCAGGGAGGCCGCCAGCCGCTGTGCCCCTTCGGTGGCGAGACGGTCGCGCAACTGAACCGCCGTGTCGGCAGGGCCGATCGTCACCTCGTGACGCCAGTAGAGGGGGCCCGTGTCCAGGGTTGCCTCCAACGCCATGAGGCACACACCTGTCGTCTCGTCGCCCGCGAGCAGCGCACGCTCGACCGGGGCAGCGCCGCGCCAGCGCGGCAGCAGCGAGAAGTGCAGATTGAGCATCGGGACCCGCGACAGCAGCTCAGCGCTGATCAGGCTGCCGTAGGCCACCACCACCGCGCAGTCGGCGTTGGCGGCGGCGATGTCTGCCGGATCGTGGCTGATCGGGAGGCCGAGGTCCGATGCAGCCGCCGCCACGGGGCTCGGTGCGTCGCTGCCACGACGGCTGCGGCGTCGCGGCGCCCCGGTCACGACGACGGGAACCTCCAGGCCGGCCTCGACCAGTGCCCGCAACGCCGGTACCGCGTCGTGCGGGGTGCCGGCGAAGGCCACGCGTCGGGGACGCAGCGGGACCGATGGCAAGTGGCAGGTCTGCGGAATCTCGCTCGCCACCGGATCGATCTGCTTCAGCCGTCCGCAGCGCTGCGGCCCACCAGCGGGACGGGGCCCTTCGCAGACGGCCCCGGACCGCCCGGCCGCCGCTGCGCACGCCACGGCCGACTGCAGCTGCGTACGCCACGTTCGCAAGGCCTCTTTGCGCTCGGCCTTGTCGAGATGGTCGATGAGCAGGACTCCGTCGAGATGGTCGAGCTCATGCTGGAACAGCCGCGCCTGCAGCTCGTCGGCCTCGATGCTGACCTCGTTGCCGTCGAGATCCAGGCCCACGACGTGCACTTCCTTGGGCCGGACGATGTCAAAGGTCAGACCCGGTACCGACAGGCACCCCTCGGTATAGGTCCACTCACCGTCGCTCTCGACGATTTGAGGGTTGATCAGGGTTTGGGGACCGTCGCCTTCGTACAGGTCGAAGACGAATAGACGGCGCTGGATGCCGACTTGGGGAGCGGCCAGGCCGATGCCTTCCGCCTCGTACATCGCGGGCAGCATGTCGTCGACGATGCGCGCCACGCGGCCGTCAATGTCGGTGATGTCGGCGGCGCGCTGGCGCAGCACCGGATCACCCATCAGCCGGATCTCGAAGGCGCCTCCCATGGATTTCGGAGGTTACCGGCGCGGTCGCGAGCAGGACAGCAGGCACCTCGGTGGGGCTTCGCCCAGTCTTCAGGGCGGCGCCGCCATCAGCTGGTCCCGACCGGCACGAACCGCGTATGCGGCGGGCGGCATCATGCCCGCATCGGGTCGACAGCCACTCGCAGCCGTCCGCTGGGGCGCTCCGTCCGGCCGAGGGCCCCCAGCAGAGCCTGATGAGTCTCGCTGCGGATGCGCCAGGTGCCGTCGGCGGGGCCGGCGATGTCGAGTGCGCTGGCATCGGGATCGGCGGAGAGGAGTTCGACGAAACCCGCGGCTGCTGCGCCGGACACCAACGCCCACGCCGCCGCTGGCGGCTGGTGCATCAGCGAACGACGCTGAACCTCGGCATCCAGCCACGCACCCGGATCGGCTGTGGCCGCCGCCGCCACGACCGGATGGGCGGGCAGGCGGGTCTGCACCAGAATGCTGCCGCCGCCAGCACGCGGCCCCACTAGCCGCGCGGCACGCACGAGCAGCGCGAAGGCCTCCTCGCCCGCCCGGTAGCGAGGCGCGGTCAATTCTTGGTCGAAGTCCACGAAAGCCACGGCGTCGGCGGACGGCACCCGGTGCAGCACCGCTTCGGTGCCGATGTAGAGCGCCGGCCCCTCGGCTCGGCGCCTCCCCGCGTGCTCGCGCCGAGACGATGAGTGGGCCGTGCCGTCAGCGGCGCCGGCTGCGGGTTCGCCGACGACCTGGATGACCGGCCGCCGAGCCAAGCGTTCCATTTCCTCTGCGACGCCCTTGACGCCGACGCGCACACGGCGGAAACGAGTGGCGCCGCAGGCCTCGCACACCGCGGGGCGTACCTCGCCGCTGTGGGGATCGACGAGTTGGTGGCCCTCCAGCCGCAGGGCACGTCCGGATTCGGTCGAGCAGGCCAGATCGCCGCACGACGCACAGTAGGCGAGCCGTGCTCGGCCCTTCCTGTTCAGCACGCACACGACCGTGCGGTCGCTGCGCAGCAGCTCGGTGAGGGCTTCGCCGCACCACTCCCCCGTCGCGGGATCATCCCGCCGGCGATCAGCGATGCCGACCCGCGGCCACGCCTGACGCTCGAGCGAGCGAGGTGCAGTGGCAAACGCCGGCATGGTGGGCGCGCCTGTCGTTGCGGCCGGATCGCTGGAGGATGTCGGTGACATGCTGCTGAGCGCAGAGCTAGTTGCCCGAGCGCCAGACCCGCCCGCGGCAAGGGCGATGTGCACGGCGTCGGGCGAGGGCATCGGCCCTGCCAGCAGGCAGCGGGCACCGTCGCGGCGCGCCCGCTCGACCGCCACGTCGCGGGCGTTCCAGGTGGGCGCGGCTTCCGACTGGTAGGCCTCGTCGTGCTCGTCAAGCACGACGACTGCGTCCAGCCGGCCGCATGGCGCCCATGCCCCGGCGCGGGTCCCCACGACGGCATGCGCCGAGGCTGCCCCCGCCCAGTCTCGTGGGGCCAGCGCAGTCGACACGCCGGCGTGGCGCAAGCGGCCCGCGAGCCGCGCTGCCCAGGCCACGGTGGGTACGAGCACGAGCGAGCGGCCTTGCCGCAATGCCTCGGTAACCAGCGGCCACTCGTCGGCGCATGGACCCAGTCGCATCACAGCGGGCGACCGCTGATCGCTCGCCCATGCCGCGCTCACCCAATCGGGCGTGGCGGCCTGCGCAGTCCCGCCAGGCGGTCCCGACGGCGCGATGACCGGCCACTGTGCGGGTTCGCTCGGCAACCCGGCGACGACCCGGTCGGCGCTGGCGGTACGCAGGAAATGAGCCCATGTGCCTGCCCAGCGCCAAGCTGCCCATCTCGCCAACTCGACCACGTGAGGCGGCGGCCCCACGCTCGACACTCGCTTCACGGCGAGCAGATCCACGCCCGCAGGCCTGGGCGGGTCGACATCAGTCACCCAGCCGCGGATCGATCGACCACCCAGGGGGACCCGCACGACAGTGCCGACCTCGACCGGCACGCGACCAGAGGCCAATTCGTCCGGCACGACGTAAGTGAACTCGCGGTCGATCGCAGGTTCGTCGACCAGCACCTGGACCGCCTGCTGCACCGCTGCAGTCTGCCCGGCTTCGCTCAGACCCCGAGTGCAGTTTCGGCGATGCCCCAGCGCAGGCTCGCAGCAGCCGGGCGCCCCTCAGGCGGCGTCGCGCCCGGCGGCTGAGAACTCGAGCCAGTAGGCACAGATGCCAAAGCTGGGGAGGCGGCAGGAGACTCTGCGACGTTGCGACCGGTTCCCTATCGGATGCACGGCGAAGCGGCGATGGCGCCGTCCAAGAAATGCGGTGCGGTGCAAATCTCTCGCCTGCCGGATCGCGGGAGCAGAGGCTCATGCCGCCTCCCCAGCGGGCGCACGTACCAGCGCGCCTCCCCTACAAACCCAGCGCCGATTTCAATTCATCGACGCGGTCAAGACGCTCCCAAGGGAACGTTGCGCCGTCGGATTCCCGGCCGAAGTGGCCGTATGCGGCTGTGGTCTTGAAGATCGGCTGGCGCAGATTCAAGTCTCTCAGCAGTGCTGCGGGGCGCAGGTCGAACACGTCGGTCACCGCCGAGGCAATGGCATCAGGATCGACGGTCGAAGTCCCGAACGTCTCGGTGAGCAGCGAGACCGGTTCGGCACGGCCGATGGCGTACGCCACCTGGATCTCGCAGCGATCCGCTGCGCCGGCGGCCACGATGTTCTTCGCTACCCAACGGGCGCCATATGCGGCCGACCGGTCCACCTTGGAAGGGTCCTTGCCGCTGAAGGCACCCCCGCCGTGACGTGCGTAGCCGCCGTAGGTGTCGACGATGATCTTGCGCCCGGTCAGTCCGGCGTCGGCGACGGGCCCGCCGCTGACGAAGCTGCCCGACGGGTTCACCAGCAGCTCGAATTCGTCGTCGGCGAATCGCGCGGGCAGTGTCGGCCTGATGACGTGCTCGAGCAGATCGGGGCGCATCATGGCGTCGATCTCGATCCCGTCCCGGTGCTGCGCCGACACGACAACCGTGCGGAGCGCAACCGGCTCACCGTCTTGGTATTCGAAGCTCACCTGCGTCTTGCCGTCGGGGCGCAGGTACGGGATGCGGCCTGAGCGGCGGGCCTCGGTGAGCTGCTCGGCCATGCGGTGCGCGACGTGAATCGGCAGCGGCATGAGCGCATCGGTTTCCCGGCAGGCGTAGCCGAACATCATTCCCTGATCGCCCGCACCCTGATCGTCGCCGCCGAACACACCTTGGGTGATCTCGGGGGACTGCTCGTCGAGTGCGATCATCACACCGCAGGTGTTGCCGTCGAAGCCGAGTTCGCCGTGGTCGTAGCCGATGCCGACGATGGTGTCGCGCACCACGCGGGGGATGTCGACGTATGCCTTGGTGGACACCTCGCCTGCGACGACAACCAGACCGGTCGTGACCAGCGTCTCCACTGCCACTCTGGCCTCTTCGTCCTCGGCGATCAGCGAGTCCAGGATGGCGTCGGAGATCTGGTCGGCCATCTTGTCGGGATGGCCTTCAGTCACCGATTCTGAGGTGAAAGTCCACTGGCTCACCGTGGCTCCAGATTCGATCGTGTTCGGCCTGTCGGAGCTGCTGACTGCAGCAGCGCGGCAAGGCTAGACGGACGGAGCCGAATCCCAGCAGACCGTCAGCGGTGCGCGCCTCCGCGAAGTTCGGCAACCGTGTCCAGCACGGCGTCGGCGACCTCGCGCTTGGAGCAGATGGGCAGCGGGCGCGTGCTGCCGTCGGCCAGCAGGATCGTCACGATGTTGGTGTCGTAAGCGAATCCGGCCCCGTCGGCCGAGACGTCGTTGGCAACCATGACGTCGAGGTTCTTGCGGGACAGCTTCTGCGCAGCGTTGTCGAGCACGTCAGCGGTCTCCGCGGCGAAACCCACCAGCACCTGTCCTGGCGGCTTTCGGGCCCCGAGACCGGCGAGGATGTCGTTGGTGTGCTCGAGCTCGATGACGGGGGCTTGCGCACGCTCGCCTGAGTTGCCCTTCTTGATCTTCTGCGGCGCAACGTCAACCGGCCGGAAGTCGGCAACCGCGGCGGCCATGACGATGACGTCGGCATCTGCATGCGCGCCGGTGGCAGCCTCCATCTCGGCGGCGGACTCGACGCGGACCTCCCGCACGCCTTCGGGCGGCGAGAGCGGGGCGCTCGTGATCAGTGTGACGTCCGCGCCTCGGTCCCTGGCGGCGGTGGCGATGGCGTAGCCCTGCTTGCCCGATGACCGGTTGCCGATGAAGCGCACCGGATCGATGGCCTCGCGGGTGCCGCCCGCGGTGACCGTGACGCTGACGCCCGCAAAGTCGCGTTGCGGCGGCGGCGGCCCGTCGGCTGGGTCCCGTTCGGGAAGACCGGCGAGCACCTCACCGACCGCAGCGAAGATCGTGGCCGGCTCGGCAAGGCGGCCCGTGCCGATGTCGCCGCCGGCCAGACGGCCCGCCTCGGGAACCACCATGTGCACTCCCCGGCCTCTCAGTACCTCGATGTTGTGCTGCACGGCATCGTGCTCCCACATCTCGGTGTGCATGGCTGGGCAGACCACGACCGGCGCTCGCGTCGCAAGCAGCGCAGCGGTGAGCAAGCCGTCGGAGATGCCAGCGGCGTAGCTGCCGATGACGCGCGCCGTGGCGGGCGCCACGACGATCACATCGGCCGTCTGGCCCAGCGTGGTGTGCGGGATCGGATCGTTCTCGCCGAAGATCGACGTCAGCACTCGCTCGCTGGCCAGGGCATCGAACGTGGCCCTGCCGACGAATCGCTGGGCCGCGGCGGTCATCACCGGGATCACGTGCGCGCCGGCGTCGATCATCAGCCGGCACAGGATCACGGCCTTGTACGCGGCGATGCCGCCGCTGACGCCGAGCACGACGCGGCGCCCTGCGAACACGGAACTGGCTACTCGTCGGGGTCGGGGACGACTTCGAGCATCGCCGCGTCGGCCTCCGCAGCAGCGAGCGCTTCGGCTTCGAGCCGTGCCCGCTCTTCAGGATCGAATCGCTCGAAGGTGATCTTGTCGGCGTCGATCTCCTCGAACGCGATCGAGAGCGGCTTGCGGGCGACTGAAGCCACCTGCGGCGGGACAACCGAGACGAGGGCGCCCTCGGGCTGGGTGTGAGAAGAGGTGGTCTGCCGCGGACGCCTGGGGGGGGACACCCGAGCGGATGCCGCCGTCGAGCTGGTTGTAATACGAGTTGATCTGCCGCGAACGCATGGCGGCGAGGCTCACCAGCGTGAACTTCGAGTCGACCTTCGACAGAAGGTCTTCGAGCCCCGGGGTGATCATGGTGTCGGTTGACTCAGTCATCGCACGTTGCAGGCTACCGACGACTCGGCCGGGAGCGGGTGCGGTCGACGAACGCGGCGATCTCGCCCACCGTGCTGGAGATGTCGCGGTTGACCACGATGAGGTCGGCCATCCGGTAGCCGACCGGCAGCTCCTCGTCTGCCTTGGCGAGCCGGCGTGCGACTTCTTCGTCGGGGTCGCCCCGCCGGCGCATACGCCGTTCCTGCTCGGCCCGGCTCGGCGGCAGCACCATGATCACCAGCGCGCTGGGGTCGCGGTCGCGCACCGAGACAGCGCCCTGCACGTCGATCTCGAGCACAAGATCCTTCTCGAGGTCGGGCGGCGGCATCGGTGTTCCGTAGCGGTACTCGAAGAAGTCGGCCCACTCCAAGAACCCCCCGGAGGCGATTCGGACGTCGAACTCCTCGGCGGTCACAAACGTGTACGCCTCGGCTAGCTCCCCGACACGCCGGGGTCGGGTCGTCCAGGACCGGCTCAACAGCAACGTGGGATCCTGCGCCACCAACGCAGCCACGATCGTGCCCTTTCCGGCCCCGCCCGGTCCGCACACCACGTAGAGGGTCACCCCCCAAGACGCGACGGGACTCGCAGCGCCGCTGGGCGCCGGGTCGGTCATGCGACTGTATTCACGCGCCTGAGGCGGAATCCTGTGCGAAATGCTCGCTCAAACGGCGCCGCTGCGTCTCGCCGAGACCTCGCAGTCGCCGATTGTCGGCGATGCCAATCTCGGCCATCAGGCGGCGGGCCTTGACTTTGCCGAGACCCGGCATCGACTCCAAGGCAGCCAGTGCCTTGAGCTTGCCGACATTCTCGACACTGTCTGCTTCGGCCAGCAACTCGTCGAAGGTGAGCAGGCCCATCTTCAACCGGTGCTTGACGTTTGCGCGGACCTCGCGGGCTTCCTTGGCCTTGGCCAGCGCCTCGGCACGCTGCTCGTCACTCAGTTCAGGCAGCGGACTCATTGCCGTGCAGTGTAGCTACGCCGTAGATGGGCCTTAGCGACACGGCTTCGCCATTCGGCTCAGCCTCTACGGCGCCCCCAGCTCGGCGGAAACTTCGGCGACGATGGCTGCCGTCGCAGCCTCCGGGTCGGGCGCCGCGGTGACCGCCCGGCCGATGACGAGCACGTCGGCTCCTGCGGCCAGCGCCGACGCGGGGGTGGCGACACGGCGCTGATCTGACCGCTCCGCCCCTGCGGGACGGATGCCCGGCACGACGCGGAGCATCTCCGGTGCCGCCGCCGAGACCGTCGGCAGGTCGGGCGCAGCGCACACGACGCCGCCGCAGCCGGCGCGGCGCGGCCCACCAGCACCTCAGGTGGAGCTTCTGCGTCTGAAGTGAGCACGGTGACGCCGAGCGCCAGCGGCTCGACGCCGCCTGCAGTGCCACCCGGTATATCGGCCGAGCGCGCAGCAGCACCGTCAGACAGTCCGCGGACCCCGGCGGCCAGCATGTCGTGGCCCCCCTGGGTGTGCAGCGTGAGCAGCCAGATGCCCAGCTCGCCCGCTCGCCGGGCGGCCCGCTCGACCGTGTTGGGGATGTCGTGCAGCTTGAGGTCCAAGAAGACCCGGCTGCCCGCCGCCATGAGGTCGCGAACAAGAGCGGGGCCCTCGGCGACGAAGAGCTCCAGACCGACCTTCATGACGCCGAAGTCGTCGCCGAAGCGCTCCACGAGATCCATGGCGGAAGCCCGGTCCCCCACGTCGAGCGCGAGGGCCAGGTGGTCCCGCGCCGGCGCTCCTGAGAGCCTCAACGCCTGTGCGGCTGCTGCGGGCGGATTCACGCGGGCTCCTGCGCTGCTGTCTCGGCTTCGGTGGCGGGGCCCCCAGCCGTTCGGGCGTGGTGGGCACGGCCGGTCAATTCGGCAGCGTTGCCCACGCCGTGCCGCTCGCACCAGCGAGCCAGCTCTTTGAGCACGTTGCGGGGCGCTCTGGGGTCCCAGAACGATGCGGTGCCGACCTGGACAGCGCAGGCGCCCGCTGCCATGAGCTCCACCGCGTGCTCCCCGTGCGCCACCCCGCCGACTCCCACGATCGGCACGTCGCCGAGCGCCGCACGCACGTCGTAGATCGCCCGCACGGCCACGGGTCGGATGGCCGGTCCCGACAGCCCGCCGCCGCCATTGCCGAGCGTGGGCTGCGCGGTCTCGGGGTCGATCGACATTCCGAACACGGTGTTGATGAGCGTCAGCGCCTCGGCTCCTGCGCCCAGGGCCGCCTCAGCGATCTCGACGAGATCGGTGACGTTGGGGGTGAGCTTGGCCCACACCGGCACGCCTGCCGCGCTGGATGCGCTGACGGCCTCCGCAGTGGCGACGGGGTCGCAGGCGAACATCTGGCCGCGGCCTTCGAGGTTCGGGCAGCTCACGTTCACCTCCAGTGCAGTGAGGCCGGCACCCGCGAGCGTTCCTGCCGCGGCGGCGTAGTCGTTCACGGTGCGGCCCCAGATGCTGGCCACGACGCGGGCGCCCGTGCGTCGCAGACGCGGCAACTCGTTGTCGAGCCATGCCTGCGCGCCGGGGTTCTGCAGGCCCACCGCGTTGAGCATCCCCGCAGGCGTGCCCACCACCCGAGGTGCCCGATTGCCTGCCCAGTCGAACGGGGACAGCGATTTGGTCACCACAGCGCCTAGCGATGCAAGGTCGACGTAGGCGCCGATCTCGGTGCCGTAGCCGGCAGTGCCAGAGGCAGTCATGACGGGGTTGGGCAGCTCCACGCTGCCGATCCGCACGGTCATGTCGATCGGCCCCGCAGCCCCCCGCTTAGGCATGTTGACGCCGCATCGAGGCGTCCAGCTCTGCGTGGAATTCCTGCAGCGGCCGGACCTGCAGGTCGCTGGCGAGCCACTCCTGCAGGCCCGTCGCAGCAGCTCGAGCGGCGGCCACGGTGGTCAGGCATGGGATGTGATGGGCACGCGCGGCTGCACGGATATGACGGCCGTCGAGCTGGGCGCCACGGCCGCGTGGCGTGTTGACGACGAGATCGATCCGGCCCGCGGAGATCAGCTGGACAGCGTCCTCGCCGGGCGATGTCTCGTGGCCGTCCACCGACAGCTTCGCCACTTCGACAGCGACGCTGACCTCGCTGGAGCGCAGGTACTCCGCAGTGCCCGATGTGGCAGCGATCTCGAAGCCGAGCCCGGTCAGTACCCGCGCCACCTCGAGCCCTTCGGGCTTGTCGCGGTCGGCGAGCGTGAGCAGCACAGTGCCGCTCGAGGGCAGTGCGTCGCCCGCAGCGATCTGGCTCTTGGCGAATGCCAGACCGAAGCTGGCGTCGATGCCCATGACCTCACCGGTCGAGCGCATCTCGGGGCCGAGCACGGTGTCCACCGTGGGGAACCGGCCGAAGGGCAGCACGGCTTCCTTGACCGAGACATGGCGCGGCACTCCCGCCGCGGCGTGAAGCTGACCGTTGCAGGCCCACCCGGGCAGCATTCCCGCCGCCTCGAGTTCGTCCAGCGTCTCGCCCGCCATCACGCGCGACGCCGCCTTCGCGAGCGACACCCCGGTCGCCTTCGCCACGAACGGGACGGTGCGCGACGCCCTGGGGTTGGCCTCGATCACGAAGACCTCACCGGCCTTCACGGCGAACTGCACGTTCAGCAGCCCCACCACGCCCAGCGCCTCGGCAAGCTGGCGGGTGTGGGAGACGATGGTCTGCTGGGTCTCGATGCTGAGGCTCTGCGGCGGGATCGCGCAGGCGCTGTCGCCCGAGTGCACACCGGCCTGCTCGACGTGCTCCATGATCCCGCCGAGCATCCAGGCGCCGGTGCGGTCTCGCAGCGAGTCGACGTCGACCTCGATGGCGTCTTCGAGGAAGTGGTCGACGAGCACCGGCCGCTCAGCCGACAGCCCGCCTTCGCGCCCGAGTGAGGAGAATTCCGCCAGCTCGGCCATGGTGGCGGCGAGCTCGTCGTGGTCGTAGACGACGGTCATGGCCCGACCGCCGAGCACGTAGCTGGGACGCACCAGCGCCGGAAAGCCGATCTGCGCGCAGATCGCCGCCGCCTCGGCCGGACCCGCCGCGGTGCCGCCGGGCGGCTGCGGGATGGCGAGCGCCGCGCACAGCGCATTCCAGCGCTCGCGGTCCTCGGCCAGATCGATCGAGTCGGCGGGTGTGCCGCAGACCAGCGCCGCAGGGAGCTCAGCGGCCAGCTTGAGCGGCGTCTGGCCGCCGAGGCTCACGATGACGCCGACCGGGTCTTCCGCGTCGATGATGTTGAGGACGTCCTCGGTGGTGAGCGGCTCGAAGTACAGGCGATCGGAGGTGTCGTAGTCGGTGGAGACCGTCTCGGGGTTGCAGTTCACCATCACGGTCTCATAGCCGGCCTCGCGCAGGGCGAAGCTGGCATGCACGCAGCAGTAGTCGAACTCGATGCCCTGGCCGATGCGGTTGGGGCCTGAGCCCAGGATGATCATGCGGGGGCGGGTGCCGGGACGGATCTCGTCCTCGTCCTCGTAGGTGGAGTAGTGGTACGGCGTACGGGCGTCGAATTCGGCTGCGCAGGTGTCGACGGTCTTGAACGTGGCGCGCACGCCCGCATCGAGGCGCGCTGCACGGACGTCGGCTTCGCTCACTCCCCACAGCCATGCGAGCTGCGCATCGGCGAAGCCGAGCTGCTTGGCCCGGCGCCAAGCGCGGCGCCCGAGCTTGCCCGGGCTGCTGGCGGCCTCGAGCGCGGCACGTTCGTCGACTATGGCGAGCATCTGGTCGACGAACCACGGGTCGACACCAGTGGCAGCGCAGATCTCATCGGGATCAGCGCCGCGGCGCAGCAGCTCTCCCATCTCGAAGATTCGCTCGGGCGTGGGCGTGCAGATCGCCTCTGCCAGCTCGGCAGTGGAGCGCTTGGCGTACTGCGCCTCGCCTGCGTCGGCATTGAGGCCGAAGCGGCCCTGCTCGAGGCTGCGCAGCGCCTTCTGCAGGCTCTCCGGGAACGTGCGGCCGATGGCCATCACCTCGCCCACCGATTGCATCTGCGGTCCGAGCACACCGGACGCGCCCGGCAGCTTCTCGAATGCCCAGCGGGGGATCTTCGTCACGACGTAGTCGATGGTCGGCTCGAAGCTGGCAGGCGTCTCGCCGGTGATGTCGTTGGTGATCTCATCGAGCGTGTAGCCCACGGCGAGTCGGGCGGCGATCTTGGCGATCGGGAAGCCGGTCGCCTTCGACGCCAGCGCCGAGCTGCGGCTGACGCGGGGGTTCATCTCGATGATGATCTGCTCGCCGTTGTCGGGGTTGACTGCGAACTGCACGTTCGAGCCGCCGGTTTCGACCCCGATGCGACGGATGCAGGCAAAGGCCGCGTCGCGCATTTCCTGGTACTCGACGTCTGACAGGGTCTGTGTGGGAGCCACGGTGATCGAGTCGCCGGTGTGCACGCCCATCGCGTCGAAGTTCTCGATGGAGCAGATCACCACGCAGTTGTCGGCGCGGTCGCGCATCACCTCGAGCTCGAATTCCTTCCAGCCCTTCACCGACTGCTCGATGAGGATCTCGCTGATCGGGCTGGCGTCGAGGCCCGCCGCTGCGGCTGTGGCGAACTCCTCGGGCGTGGTGGCGAAGCCGGTGCCCTCCCCGCCCAGGATGTAGGCGGGGCGGATGATGACCGGCAGGCCGATCTCGTCGATGGCCTCGCTGGCTTCGTCCATGTTGTGGGCGATGGCCGAGCGAGCACATTTCAGTCCGATCTCGGTCATCGCGTGGCGGAAGCGGTCGCGGTCCTCGGCGGTGTTGATGGCCTGCTCGGACGCCCCGATCATCTCGACGCCGTAGCGGTCGAGCACGCCGCTGTTGGCGAGCTCGGTGGCGAGATTCAGCGCCGTCTGGCCGCCGAGCGTGGGCAGCAGCGCATCGGGCTGCTCGCGGGCGATGATCGCCTCGAGCACCGCTGCGTCGAGCGGCTCGACGTAGGTGGCGTCGGCGAACTCGGGGTCGGTCATGATCGTGGCCGGGTTCGAGTTGGCCAGCACCACCCGGTAGCCCTCTTCGCGCAGGACACGGCAGGCCTGGGTGCCCGAGTAGTCGAACTCGCAGGCCTGGCCGATGACGATCGGCCCCGAGCCGATGATGAGGATCGAGCCGAGGTCGTCGCGGCGCGGCATCAGTTCGATCCCCCAAGAGGCTGCGCCGACAGGCACAGCCGTGGCCCGAGCAGCCCGTGAGCGACAGCGAACAAGAGCGCGAAACAGTAGGTACGGCAACGAGAGGGTTCACCCATCGGCGCGTCCTCCGAGACGACTGGCAGCACCGTTGGGCCGGCGAGTGCCGCCCCAGAACGACGACATGAGGTCGGCGAAGCGGTCGAACAGGTAGCGCGAGTCATGCGGGCCGGGGCTCGCCTCGGGGTGATACTGCACGCAGAAGGCGGGCAGGTCGCGGCAGGCGAATCCTTCGAGTGCGCCGTCGTTGAGGCACACGTGGGTCTCGTCGACCCCGGGCACCGAGCCCGACTCGATGGCGAAGTTGTGGTTCTGGCTGGTGATCTCGATGCGGCCGGTGGACTCGTCACGCACCGGCACGTTGCCGCCGTGGTGGCCGAAGGGCAGCTTGTAGGAGCGGCCTCCGAGCGCAAGCCCGAGCACCTGCTGGCCGAGGCAGATGCCGAAGATCGGCACCTCGCCGAGCAGGTCGCCCAGCGCAGTGGTGACGCTGCCGGCCATCTGGGGATCGCCGGGGCCGTTCGAGAGGAACACGCCGTGGGGCTCGCGGGCGAGCACCTCGTCGGCGGCGGTGCCGGCCGGCACGACCTTGACGGTTGCGATGCGCCCGAGATTCGCGGTAATGGCGCGCTTGATGCCCAGGTCGTAGGCGACCACGCGCCACGGCCCGTCGCCGACGGTGTAGGGCTCAGCGGTCGTGACCTCGCTGACGAGGTCGACTCCGGCGGTGCCGGGCTCGGCTTGGGCTTCGGCAGCGAGCCGAGCCAGTGCCGCATCGTCGGGCGCGGGGCCGAAGGCTCCGGGCATGGCGCCGCAGTCGCGCACATGTCGTGTGAGCCGGCGTGTGTCCACGCCGGCGATGCCGGCGATGCCGTGGCGGGTGAGGTAGGCGTCGAGGTCGCTGTCGGAACGCCAGTTGGAGCGACGGCGGGCCAGATCGCGGACAACGACGCCCCGGCAGAAGGGGCGGCGAGACTCCGCGTCGGCCGCGGTGGTGCCGTAGTTGCCGATATGGGGGTAGGTGAACGCGATGATCTGGCCCGCGTACGACGGGTCGGTGATGACTTCCTGGTAGCCGGTCATCACCGTGTTGAACACGACCTCGCCCGAGGCCGTCCCCGCCGGCTCAGGAGCGGGCGCGCCGATCGTCTCGCCCTCGAAGACCGTTCCGTCGGCGAGGACCAGTGCACCGGGCGCGGGTGCGGCGAGGTTGTCTGCGGTTGGGGTTATCGGCGACGGGGAGCTCATGCGCCTGGCTCCTGCACAAGCCGAGACCATCTGCGGTGGGCGTGAATCGATGCTCGTTCGCGAGCGAGATCGTCGGGCATCTCCGGGTAGCCCGAGCGCACAGTCCGTGCTCCGTCGATGATCGTCTCGGTCACCTGCGCATTCAAGCGCCGGTCGTGGTGTGGCGACACCCGCGCGAAGCTCTTTTCGCGGGTGAACTGCGTCCATGGCCGGTCGAGATCGATCACCACGAGGTTGGCCGGCTGTCCCGGCTGGATGGGGCCTCCGCCGAGATGCGTGACGCCGGCCAGCTCGGCGGGTCGCCATGACAGGGCGTCCAGCGCCGCATCGAGCTCGATGTCGGGATGGCCCAGCACGATCGCGGCACAGGTTTCCAGCGACGCGAATCCAGGAGGCGCTTCGGAGAACGGCACGTCCTTGTCGTGCGGCGGCAGCGGCGTGTGTGCGCTGACCACGGCATCGATGGTGCGGTCGTTGACGCCAGCGACCAATGCTGCCCGGTCGGAGGCGGCGCGGTACGGCGGCTCGGCGCGCATCAAAGGGTCGAAGCTCGCAGCGTCAGCGTCGACGAACAGCAGGTGCTCAGCGGTGATCGAAGCCGAGACATCGAGGCCTTCCGCCTTGGCGGCCCGCACCAGCTCGACCGTTCCCGCTGCGCTGATGCGGTCGAGGTGAAGGCGGCCACGGGTGCGGCGCGCTGCGCTGATGGCCGCTGCGGCGGCGACATGCTCGGCTTCGGCCGGCTCGCCTGCAATGCCCATCCGGGCTGAGACAGCGCCTTCGTGCATCGGCGCAGCGATGCCGAACGCCGTTCCGGACGGGCGCACCGCCACCGTCACACCCAGCGGGGCCGCATATTGCAGCGCCCGGCACAGCAGGCTCCAGTCCGGCTGCGGCCCCACATCAGTGAACCAGCGCACGCCAGCATCGGCCAGCTCAGCCAGCGGTGCGAGCTGTGCGCCGGCCCGCTCGAAGGTGAGCGTGGCCGCAGGAACGATGTGACAGTTCGGCGCGGACCCCCCAAGGCGGCGAAGCTCGGCGAGCTGGCCGAGCCGGTCCAGCGGCGGATCGGTATCGGGCTGGGCGACCAGTGCCGTGAACCCGCCCAGCGCCGCTGCCATGGCGGTGATCTGCATGATGTCGGGCTCGACGCTGAGCGGCTCGGCGACGCGTGCACACAGGTCCACGAACCCGGATGTGACGACACATCCCGTGGCATCGATCTCGTCGAAATGCGTGAACACGGCTTCGCCGGAGCGTGCAGCTGCAGCCAGTTCGTCTCGCTGCCGCTCGTCGAGATCCTCCAGATTGCCGCGGGGGAACCGGCCTGGTTCGTCGACGCCCACGATGTGGCCGTCGATCACCGTGATGTCGGCACGCCGACGGTGGCCGCGTTCGACGATCTCGCCGCCGGTGATCGCCAGCATGGGCGTCTGCGCCGGCTCACGCTGGAAGGTCGCTGCGTCAGTCATCGTCGTCTGCTCCCAGCGCCGTGCCCGATCCGATGAGGCGGAACAGCACCGCCATGCGCACGGCGACGCCGTGGGTGACCTGCCGGGTGACGAGCAATCGTCCGTCGGCCGCGAGGTCCTCGGCGGCGTCGCCGGTGATCTCGATGCCGCGGTTGATGGGGCCGGGGTGCGTGACGACCGCATCGGGTCCGAGGTTCCACGCCCGCTCGGAGGTGAGGCCGTAGCGAGCGACGTACTCGGGGACGGAGCCGATCAGCCCATCGGCCATGCGCTCGCGCTGGCAGCGCAGCAATCCCACCACGTCGAGGCCGCCGAGCACGTCGTCGAGGCCGTGGGTGATCTCGACGCGCCGGGCGGCCTCGGGCGCCAGCCACTCATCGATCCAATCCCGGGGCTGGGCGGGCAGCAGCGTCGGCGGAGCGACCAGCACGACGCTGGCCCCCAGCGCTGTGTAGGCCTCGATGTCACTGCGGGCGACTCGGCTGTGGACGATGTCGCCGACGATGCCGATGCGGAGTCCCGACAGCGTCGGCTCGTCGGGAAGGGCCGTGCCAGGCGGCTCGTCGGGCATCGGGCAGAAGTGCCTCCATAGCGTGTAGGCGTCCTGCAGCCCTTGGGTGGGATGTGCGTGCCAGCCGTCGCCGCCGTTGAGCACGCTGACGCCGTCGCCCACCCAGCGCGCGACCTGTGCGGGAACGCCGGAGCTGCGGTGGCGCACCACCATGGCGTCGACGCCCATCGCCTCGATGGTTTCGACGGTGTCGCGCAGCGACTCGCCCTTGGACAGCGACGAACTGGACGCCGAGAACGTCATCACATCAGCCGAGAGCCGCTTTGCCGCTGTCTCGAAGGCCAAGCGAGTGCGGGTGGACTCCTCGAAGAACAGCGTGGCCACGGTGCGGCCGCGCAGCGCGGGCACGCGGGGTATGGGTCGCTGGCCCACTTCGACGAATCGATCGGTAAGGGACAGCATCTCGGCGATGCCTTCGGTGCCGAGCTGGCCCAACGTCAGCAGGTGTCCGCTCACTTGCGCATCTCCCCCAGCAGCACCTGCGCTGGCAAGGGGCGTGCTGCTTCGGTTGCGGCGTGCCCGCTCACTTGCGCATCTCCCCCAGCAAGACGCCCTCGAGCGTGACGTCCACCATCTCGTCGCGGCTGGTGGGCAGGTTCTTGCCGACGAAGTCGGGGCGGATGGGCAGTTCGCGGTGGCCGCGGTCGATGACCACGGCGAGCTGCACAGCGCGCGGCCGCCCGAAGTCATTCAGCGCGTCGAGCGCTGCGCGGATGGTGCGGCCGGTGAACAGCACGTCGTCGACCAGCACGACCGTCATGCCGTCGAGGTCGAAGGGGATGTCGGTGACGGCTTCGGCCATGACGGGGCGCAGGCCGATGTCGTCGCGGTGCATGACCACGTCGAGCGTCCCGAAGGGCACGTCGGTGCCGTCGATCTCGAATAGGAGGCGCACGATCCGCAGCGCAACCTGCACGCCGCCGGTCTGCAGGCCGACCACCACCAGGTTGTCGAGGCCCTCGTTGCGCTCGATGATCTCGTGGCTGATGCGGGTGAGCGCCCGGTGGATCCCGCTGGAATCGAGAACGGTGGTCCGGGCAACGAAAACGCCCCCATAGGGGGGCGTCATACGTCGCTCGCGGTCTGCCACGCGCAGGTCCTTCCTGTCCGTACGGGCCTCACCGGACCCGCTTCACGGTCAGAACCGCACCCTAGCGCGGCCCTCCCGCGACACAGCGCGCAATTACGCGCTCCGAAGGTGGGCCGACCGGCGAGCGAGGCAGTTCGCCAGCAAGGGGTCTCGCGTAGCTGCGCCGTATCGCCTGAAGGACCGCGCCGATCAGCGCGGCGGGTTCCAAAGCGTGTCGAGGGAAGCCGACAGCAGCCGGTCGCCCTGAGGCAGCGTGTTGGCGCCGGTGTGCAGCAGCACTCCGGCACGCAGCGAACCGGGCTCGACGGCATCGAGCTGGTCGCGAAAGCGGGTGAGGTTGCGCAGGTCGTCGGCTCGGGGCGATGACGTCGCCTTGATCTCGACCGCTACGACAGCGCCGTCGGACCGCTCGATCACTAGGTCGACCTCGTGCTGGCTGCTGTCGCGGTAGTGGTGCAGCGATACCGGCATCTCGGACGCAGCGCAGAGCCGGATGATCTCATTGACAGCGAATGTCTCCAACAGCGGACCAGTCATGGGGTGGTTCAGCGACGCCACGGCATCTTCGGTCAACCCGAGCAGCCCGGCGGCGAGCCCGCTGTCGGCGATGTGGAGCTTCGGACGCCGCACCACCCTGGCTGTGCGATTGCGCCGCCATGAAGGCAGCTCGTGGACCAAGAAAACCGTTCTCAGCCAGCCGAGATAGGACTGCACTGTCCCGCGGTCGGCTCCGAGCTGGTCGGCCCAGCGAGAGACGTTCAACTCACCTGAGGTCTGCGCGGCAGCGAGCCGCAGCACCAGCGGCAGCAGCGCGGCACGACGGATGTCACCGAGTTGAGCGATGTCTCGGCTGACCACCGTTTCGGCATACGCCGAGAACCACCGCTGACGCCCGGCGGCGCTGAGCCGCTGCACTTCGGGGAATCCGCCGACGCACGTCATCGCCAGATAGTCGGTGCGGCTGGTCCCCGAACTCGCCGCCCGTCGCGGCGCAACGTCATCTTCAAACCACTGCTCAACCACGTTGTGCGGGCACTGCTCGGCGGATTCCCGTAGTTCGGCTTGGCTGAACGGCCACAGCGTCAAGATCACAGCCCGTCCGGCCAGCGACTCGCTGATGGTCGGAACCGTCAGGAAGTTCGACGAACCCGTCAGCAGGAACCGCCCTGTTGCGTTCGTGCCGTCATCCACGGCGATCTTTAGGGCTCGCACCAGCCGGTCGCCGGCACGCTGCACCTCGTCGATGACCATGGGCGGACGGAACGCACGGAGGAAGGCGTGCGGATCGTCGAGCGCCACAGCCAGAACGTCGTCATCGTCGAGCGTGACGTAGGCGCCGCCGCGTTCGGCTGCGACCCGGCGCGCCAATGTGGACTTGCCGCTCTGGCGCGGCCCATGCAGCACCACCACCCGCGACGCGTCGAGCGCCTCGCCGAGACTGCTGCTCAGATGTCGACGACGTTCATCCACGCGTGCGACCCTACCCGCTCACCGACAACTTGCATGCCCACTAACCCGCAATCTACATGGTGTCTAACCAACAATCTGTAGATCACCTAACCCACAATCTGCATAGTCGCTAGCCTACAATTTGTAGCGCGGCTCATCGACAATTCACGCACGCACCGACCCATGGATTGCGCCGGCGTTCTCGGTCCATCAGTAGCTGGTGCTGGTACCATATATGGCATGCACAAGACCACTGTCTACCTGCCTGAGAAGATCAAGGCCGGTGTGGAGCGAGAGGCCCGGCTGCGGTCGTGCTCCGAAGCCGAGGTGATCCGCCAAGCCGTCGCCGACGCCGTGTCGCGGCCCGCCCCCCGGTCAGGCATCATCGGGGGCGACAGCGCATGGGCGCTCGAGGTCGACGAGCTGCTCGCAGGCTTCGGCGAGTGACCGTCGTCGCCGACACCAGCGCCTTGATCGCGTTCTACAGCAAATCAGGCGCCCAGCATGACGACGTGAGCGCATGGCTCGAAGCCCACGGCGAGCTGATGGTCGTCTCGCCGTACGTTGTGGCCGAACTCGACTATCTCGTGGCCACGCGCAAGGGCGTCGACGCCGAGTTGGCTGTGCTGGCCGAACTGGCCGGAGGCGCATACGAACTCGCCGCGATGAGCGCCGCCGACATCGCGCAGGCCCTGGACCTCATCGCTCGCTACCGGGACCTCGGCATCGGAATCACGGATGCCTCGCTGGTGGTGCTCGCAGCGCGCTACGGAACCGACACCATCCTCACGCTGGACCGCAGGCACTTCGGCGCACTGCGATCCCTCACCGGCGAACCGCTCCACATTGTCCCGAACTAGCAACACTCACCCGCCGATACGGCCGAGGCGAGGCGCCGCCGTGTGCTCGAAAGCACTGAGTTAGTCAGAGCGGCTCCCAGAGGTTGAGCGGATCAGATCCGTCTCGGATCCAAGCACAGATGCGATTCTCAAAGGCGAGCGCCTCATGACTCGTGAACTCGCGGCCGAGCACTGGAGTCTCATTCAGCAACGCTTGGACCAGACGTTCGCGCTGTGTGACATCGAGTAGCTGAACGGCGTTGACGAAAGCAACTTCGAGTATTCCTATTCGAACGAGCAACTGATCGCGCACGCTCGCCGACATCGGTCGATCTTGGGCTGGTTCATTCATGCCGGCATTCCGGCACAAGCGATTTCGACAGTTTCGCCAGCTTCGTCGAAGAGACCGGTGAGGAAGTCGATCAAGTCCTGCGTCGCTTGCAGATCGTCATCCAACTGAGCATGCGAAGCCGCGAACACATCGTCGCTCATTGCCCGTGTCGCGATACCTACAGCATCCAGTACTGCCACCCGCTGAGACGTTCCCACCGAAGTGCGCACGTCGAGCGTCGACTGGCCATCGTACGACGCCATGCCAGCATCTTGTGCGTCTGTGAGCGTATCGACACTCGTGAACGGCGGTTTTCTGACTTCTCGTAGCAGCTCGTCGAGTTTCAGCACGCCCTCGAGCGCCCCTGCGCTGTATGCCAATTCGCGCTCAGCCCGGATACAGCTGGCTACCGCTTCTTCAGAAAGCCCGTCGATGACGCCCACGGGAATTGGCGTTGTCGTGGTGGCTGGAGCCTCACTGCTGACCCGATCCCCCCACAGGCCCATCCCCGGCAATTCGGGCCACACAAAAAAAGCTGCTATCAGCACGAGGGCAAGCGCCATCAACGTGCCGAGAACTCGTCTCCAGCCTCGCGGTTCGGGTTCGGGCATGGCGGTCAAGGCCCGTTGGTGCCGGCCTCGGCCCGTTGATCTTCGCTGGGACCGTACGTCTCGCGTGCAGTCCGCTCGTCCAAACCGAGAATTTCACCGATCCGACACCATGTGGCGCCGCCGACGCGCGCCTCACCGACTGCTTGGGCGACCTCACGTTCGCAAAGTGTTCGGGTCCGCGCAGCTCGCTCTAGCAGGTATTCGGCGACCGGGACCTCATGCGCCTCGGAGGGATCGAAGTCCTCAAACCAGCCTGCCAACTCATCAGCCTGCGAGCGAATTTCCTCGACCGAACGGCGGGCTTTGCTCATTGGAGAAACTTATCCCGCGCCGGCATCGCATGAATGATGATGTCTCGCTCCTCGCCCTCTTCGACGCCGATCTCCAAGATGTTCCCGCCCCAGCCGCCGCCGACGAGCAGCACTCGATGGTCTTGGTAGTACAACCGGATCGGATTGCGATAGGCGTGCAAGATGTCCTCTTCGGAAATGCCGTGCTTATACGCGCTCGCTGCGACGGACGGGATCACTGCGTCAGGGTGTGGAACTCGGTGAGGTGCAGGCGGGGAAGCTCGTGCCGACGACGTTGAGCGCTTCGAGGCTCAGCGCGTGGCGGCCACGCGCAGGCGTCAGGCCCGACAGCAAGACCGGTGACCACTCGAGCGAGACGTCGGCTCGCACAACGTGGTCATGTCGGCACACCGAGCACTGCATTCTTGCGCGCCCGATCTGTGTGCGCTCCGGCGGCACTGGGCAGGCGTCGTTGCCCTCGTCCTTGCCGAGCGCACGGTCGTCGAGGGTGCTGACAGCTATTCGGCGGGCCTCGTTCGCGGCGTGATTGCGCAGCCCGATGGCCTGGGCGGTGTCTGCTGCAGCGGCACTGAACAGCGCACACATCGCCGCCAGCGCCAGCGCAACCAGGGGCATGCTCATGGCTGCACCGCCAGGCGTTCAGGCACGGGCACGGCAACCCGGCCGCTGACGGTGTCGGTGAAGATCGACGACACTGCGAGCGGGCAGGTCACCGCAACGCTGACTGCTGCGGGCTCGGCGTCCGGCGGCAGCCGGTGCACGGCTGCCGTAACGCCGAAGCGGGGATCGGCGGTGTCGCAGTCGGAGACGGCCGCCGCACCGACGACGCGGTTGGCGATGCCGGTGGCATGGCCGTCGAGTTCAGCGGCCGTGACGCCGCTTGGCGGCGACGCGAGCGCGCTGGCGGCGTAGTGCGCTGCCTCGGCGCTCGCCGCATGGATGCTGCCCGCGGCCCGGGTCGCGTCGCCCGAGTAGTCCACCAGCCAGACGCCGAACACCAGCACGGCCACCACACTGAGCATCCCGACGCTCTCATCCATGAGCCGGCCTCCCCCAGTCGGACGCGGCGCTGCTCAGCACGGCGGTGCCACCGGCGCCCACAGCGCGGCACCCTCGACCGACGGCGGGCGGCGACAGGCCACGCCGAGTGCGTCGCGCGACCCGAGCCAACCTTCCGATGAGACCCGCACCGACACAATGACCGAACATGTGCCGTCGGTGCTCACCTCGACCGAAGTGGGCTGCACAGCAGCGAGCTGCGCCGTGCGGTCCACTGCTGCCTGGGCCGCGGTCGCCGTGGCACTGGCAGGCAGGGTCACTTCGGTGCAGTCCCATTCCGGCGGTACGAGGTCGATCACGGCGAAAGCCGCGGCGTCAGCGGCACCCTGCGCAGCCACGGCGCCGACCTGGCGGGTGAACATCGAAACCACGAGCGCCAGGAACACAACCAGCACGCTGAACAACCGCAGGATCGAGATTGAGCTATCCATGCCAGCTCGCTCAGTCTCGGGACATGAGGACGGTCAGATCACCCGGCGCAAGCGCCGGAATCATCGGGCCCTGTCCAATTGCCGCCCACGGCGGTGCAGAGCCCCGGCGACTGAATCTTCGAGTAATTGACTGCGTCGCCAGTCGACTGCGGAGCGTTGGCGCTAAGGGTGGTCCACATGACTGCTACGACCAGCACTGAGGCGGCGACTGCGGCGGCGATGAAGATCAGCTTGGTGACTGGTGAATCCATGAGTTGGCTCCTTGCCCGTTCCTTCGGGCGGTTGGGTTCCTTGCGGCGGAGTAGTTGCATGCGGCGCTCATCGGCGGCCTTACACGCTCGGCAGGGTCATGACGATGGTCACCATGACGACGGCGGAGGCCACCACTGCGAGCAGCGAGGCGGATGCGCCGACGGTTCGGCCGAGGCGGTCGATGGCTTCGCGGTGGCGGTCGTCGATGGCTCGCACCACGCGGTCCAGCACACGGTCGAGCAGTTGTGAGGCGGCGGCGCCGGACCGCTCCGCGGCGTCCACCGTGCGCAGCAGCGAGGCGGTCGGCGAATCGGCGAGCTGGGCAGCCACGGCGCCGAGCGGGTCGCGGCCGCCGATCACCGCCGCATTGACAGCACCCGCAGCGGGCGCGAAGGCCGGGTCGGTGACACGCTCCGCCGCATCGAGCACGGCCACGCTGATCGGCCGTCCGGCGGCCACGAACAAGCGGATACGGCGCAGCCACAGCAGCACGGCACCGTCCAGCCGGCGGCGATGACCCGACAGCACCGCGCTGGCAACGACCGCCGGCACGCCCCACGACGCCACCACCGCCACGAGCAGCGACCATGCCAACGCTGAGGTCGGCGACGCGGCACCCTGCGCGGGCAGCCGGGCACCAGCGACGAACCCCACACCGACGGCCGCTACCGCAACAGCAGCGGTGAGCATGGTGAGGCGAGGGGTGCTCCAGCCCAGCGCAGCCAGCCGCCTGCGGTTGCGACGTTTGCGCTCGCTCGTCGAGAGCGAGCCGAGCGCGGCGACCACGCCAGTTCCCGCCATGGCCCACAGGGCGACGGCGCCGAGCGGCGGAAGGGCGCCGCTCATCGCAGCATCTCCCATGCCGTGGCGAGCGGGCGTGCGCACAGCGCGACGCCGATCACGGTGGCTGCGAGACCGACGCGTTGACCTTGGGGCCCGCTCAGCCACGCCCAGGAATCGGGGCTCACGAGTGCGCTGCCGAGCGCCACGGCGGCGCCGAGCGCTGCGGCGAGGCCGAGCTGGGGCAGGTTTGCAGCGACGTGGCGGTGAAAGTGCCGGGCCGTCGCAGCCGCCTCAGCCGCCTCAGACTCCACCACCTCCAGGATCGGCACCCACTCGCCTCCGCTGGATGCGGCCACGGCCACGGCATCTGCCAGCCACGCGGCGACGGCGCCCTCGCCGCCGGCTGCGAACTGCTGCGCTGCCGCCTCGACGCCGATGCTGCGGCACTCGGCGACGAACCTGGCCGCGGTCTGCGCCATCGGCCCCGAAGCCAGCGGCGCCGACGTTTCGAGCGCGTCCACCACCGTTCGGGAAACCTGCGCCTGATTGGCCAGGACGGCTGCGAACTGCGCGACCGATTCCGCCTCTGCCACGCGCGAGCGACTGCGCGTGACCGTCGCAGCACACCACGCACAGATGCCCGCCACCGCGGCTGCCAGCCCAGCCGCAGCAGGGCCGAACAGCAAGCCGGCGCAGAAGGCCGCCATCCCGCTTACCAGCCAGGGCCAGCGCAGCGAGGCTCCCTCGGCAGGTCGAGCCCGGACGACATCAGAAAACAGAGCCCACAGCGCAGCGCTGGAACCGGCGACGCCGAGTGCCACGAAGTTCAGCACGCAGCCTCCTCGTCGACGAGCGGTTCGTAGGGCGGCGGGTCGTCGATCGGCACGAGCGGGCCCGGATCCCACAACACGTCACCCCGCTTGGCACCGTCGCAGGAGACCGCGTCGAACATCGGCGAGTCGTGCTGCGGCGCGGCCGACGTCGGCCCTTGGCCTGCACGTACCGCGGGTTCCGAACCGCCCGAAGGCTGCCGCGACGGAACCGGATTGCTGGCGCGAACCGCGCTAGCAGGAGAAGCGGGGCCACGGGGAGCGGGGTTGTCTGCCAGTGCAGACGTGCGCTCGGGAACGGCTGCGTCGGAGGGGGTGAGTGCGGACGGGTCGAGGGACGAAGGTCCGGGCATGTCGGGGGGCGTGGGTTCGGACGGGTCGGACAGTGCGGGTCCGGGGGTGTCGACGATCTGGGAGAACAGCGTCGGTCCGTCGGGCTGAGGGTCGCTGTCGAACGCGACCCCGGCGACGCCGCAGATCTGTGCCACCCGACCCATGGGACGCCCGCGGGGCGTCGCCCAGCGATCGCCCGGCTGCAGCGCCCACAGGCACGTCGTGGAGATGACACCCGACAGCTCATCGATGCCGGTGAGCTGGGTGACATCTGCCACGACGCGCTCGCCTGCGTCGTTGCGGCCCAGCCACACGCACAGGTCCACCGCCGAGGCGATCTGCCGGCGGGCATAGTCGGGCTCGGCGCCCTCCGAGCAGGCGTAGGCCACCAGCTTCTCGAGCACGCCCTTGCCGGGCTGGGAATGCAGCGTGACCAGGCAGCCGTCGAGCCCCGACGACATGGCGTCGAGCAGCGCCGCGCAGCCCTCGCCGCGGATCTCGCCCACCACGAGCTTGGCGGCATTGGCCCGCTTGGCATCCCGGATGTGATCGGCCATGGAATGGCGCCCGTGACCGTCCTGGTTGGGATCGCGGGTCAGCCGCTCGTAGGTGTTGGGGTGAATGCCGTACTCGTGCAGGCGAAGCTCGGGAGTGTCCTCGATGGTGTCGATGCGCTCGTGATCGGGCACCGCCGCCAGCAGCGCCTGGCACAGCGTGGTCTTGCCGCCGCCCATCGCCGCTGCCACCACCACGTTCGCTCGCACCCGACCGGTGATGGCCTCGATCAGCACGCTGCCCAGCTCTGGCGACGCGACGCCGAGATCGTCAAGACGGATCCGCCCGGCCATGTTGGAACGCAGCACGACGTTCGGCGGGCTGGTGACGAACGCCTCGGCGTGGAGCCGCCAACGGTCCCCCACGCGCACGTCGAGGCGCGGGTCGAGCTCGTCGAAGCGCTGCGGGCGATCGCCGGAATAGCCGGCCAGGAATCGCACCGCCTCGATGAGATCGGCGTCTGCTGCGAACGGCGACGGCCGGCGCTCGACTCGGCCCCCGGCGTACTGGACCAGCATCGACTCCCCGCCGCGGATCTGGAACTCCTCGACATCGGGCTCGGCCAGCAGGTCTTCGAGGGCATCGGTGGCAGCGCGGGCGGCGTTGCGTCGCCGCACAGCGCCGTCGGAGCGGTCGAGCCGCTGGGGCGCACATGCCGACGCAGTGAGCGCACGGCCGAGCCGGTGCATCTGACGAAGTGCGCTGCGCGTGCCCATCCGCTTGATGCGCACGACCCGGTCGGCCCCGAGGGCCGCAGAAAGCTCACCGGTGGGATCCCCCCGGCCGCCGCCGGCCGCCGGCAGCCAGACCGCGACCCGCGGCACCGTGACCGAAGCCGCTGCATGCCAAGCCCGCGCCACCTCGGTGCCGTCGCCGGATCGAGCCGCAGACAACCCGGCCGAGGCGCCGAGCAGCAGCACGATCTCGCTGGCCGCCGCTGCCGCCGCGGCGATCACATCGCGCTCAGCAGAGCTGGTCAGCCAGACCACGCACGGCTCGCCCGACCCCACGGGCGGCGACATCGACGACACGTCGGACCAGATGAAGACCTGGCCCGCGGCAGCCGACAGCCCTGCACGCAGCGCGTCCCGGCACCAGTCGCGCGCCGCAGGTTTCACGGCGTCGTCGCACAGCACCAGGAGCATTTCTCAGCCCTCCGCCGGGTTCCCCGACGGTGTCGCCGACGGCGCCTCGCTGCCGAATCCGGGCGGTGTCTGGCGGTCGAATCCGGGCGACGCCCCGCTGCCGTAACCCGACCACGGGAGCGTGTTGCCGGCCCCCGGCGAGCGGCACTCGGGCCAGCCGTCGGGCGGCGCCGGCCACGCCACGAGCCCGTCGAGCTCGGACGCGTTCGCGTAGCGCGCAGCTCCAGGCGCATCGACTCGAACCACGATGCTGCCCTCGGCGCCACCTGCCAAGGTCGTCACGTCGAGAGCGCAGCCGCCGAGCACGCCTGCCACCACGGCTCGGCTGCCCGCACCCGGACCGGGCGCCGGCCAGGCCGAGGTGTCTGCCGGAAAGCGCATCGCAGTGAGCGCGCCGCTGGCGTCGCTGGCGACGCCGAGCAAGGCTGGCGTCACGAGCGTTCCCGACGGGAGGTCATGGGTCGCGACGCTGCCCGGGATCGAACTCGGATCGGCGAGCTGTTCTGCGAGCTGCGCTGCCACTTCGACGAGTTCGAACGCGCCCGGCGGCTGACCCGCCATCCACGCCTCCGATGTGATCGCCGCCAGCGCGGCCGGCGGCTCGGCATGGGGACGACCCCACAGCCAGATCGCAGCCACGACGGTGGCAACGATCAGCGCTGCAGCCCCCAGGCGCCACGGCTCCGGGCCATGCCGCGGCCCGCCGGCGAGACCCGGCGGCTGACCGTCGGCCGAGTATCCCGTTGGCCCTGCGGAGGTCACGAACCGTTCCCGCTCTGGGTGAGGGTCACGCGGCCGTCGGCGTAGTCGCCGACCGAGCGAATCCAGTCCACGCCCGAGCCGAGCCGCACCCAGCATGGATCGTCCGCAGCGGGCTCGCTGCGATTCGGCGATCCGGGCCTTGATCGGCCCGGTGAGGTCTGCGGCTCGAAGCACATGGCAGCTCGCCAGGCGTATGCCGCCGGACGAGCGAGCACCCACCCGCACGCCGCCGATGCGCCCGGCCCGGAGGCGTCGCCGACCGTGCAGACGATGTCGGACGGAACGGCACCCGGTCGATGCCATTGACTCGTGAGACGCCGATGCTCTGCGCTCAGCGCATCCCAACGCTGCACCAGGCGCCTGGTGTCATCGTCTGCCATCATCGCCCGGCGCTCGGGAGGCTCCCACGGTCGTAATTCCGACCAAGCAGTGCGCACGTGGGTCGCGACCCACGTGCAGTTCGCGTCGGTGATCTCACTGGCGCGGGCTGCGCTCATCCAGCCGCGTCCGGGTGCTACCTGCAGGAACCGACCTCCGCCGGGCATATCGCGTTGGGCGGCGTCGGCCGCGGCCGTCGAGCGCACACGCGATTCCCACGCCAGTGCGTCGGCGACGGCCGTGGCCGGCGGCACCGGTGCGCACCTGTCGCCGGGGGGCCCGGTGGTGTCAGGCTCGGTGGTATCAGGCTCCGTCGTGTCGGGCCCGGTCGTATCCGGCTCCGTCGTGTCGGGCCCGGTCGTGTCGGGCCTGGTCGTGTCGGGCCTGGTCGTATCCGGCCCAGTGACGTCGGGTGGGTCGCCTGGGTCGTCGTCATCGTCGCCATCGTCGTCACCGTCGTCTTCGCCAGGCTCGGTGGTGGTGGTCGTGGTCGGGATCGTGCTGGTGGTCGTCGGCGATGGCTCCTCTTCGGGCTCGGGGACCGGCAGGCAGGCATAGTCGTACGAGCCGTTGATGCGGGTCTGCACATACGGGGGCAGCGTGCCGAAGCTCGCACAGTCGAACACGCACACCCGGTAGGTCTCCGCGCCGCGGCCAGGGTGAGCGTGCTCCTGTATCTGCGTGTCCGCCAGCTCGCCGATCGCGGGGCAGTAGGTGCGCACGGTGGTCTCCTCGCAGTCGCCGGGCGTCGTGCACTTGTTGAGCAGGTCGCTCTCGGTGACGCAGCTCCCGCCATGGTCGGGCCGGTACGTCGTGCCGTCGATGCCGTCGCAGACGTCGGAGTCGCTCTCCCACGTGCGACCCGGCAGCTCGTCGCAGGGCACATACGACAGCAGCCCGTCAGCGCACCGGTGGATGCCCAGTTCGGCGAGCCGCTCGTCGCTCTCGCCGGCGAGATGGTGCAGCGGACGAGCGCCGCCGTCGGGCGAGGTCTCCGAACCACCGCTGTCCTCCTGCTCGGTGCCGGTGTCGGTGTCTGAGCCGGGCGCATTCGACTGGCACGTCAGCACCGAAGGACCGGTGCCGCCGAGTGCGTCCCCATAACGGGGCGTCGTTCCCGACGGGCAGCTCTGGGCCGGCGCTGCTGACGGCGGGCCCAGCACGGTACGCGAACACTGACTCCCGGCGGAGCGCCATCCGGCGGGGCACGGGCCCTGCGTCGCCGCCGCTGTCACCCACTCGACGACCGTCTCATAGACCGGCACGGTCGTGTAATGGATCGTGGGCACCCGATCCCAGTAGCCGGTCTCGACCACGTCGTAGACGGGTGTCTCGCTCCAGTAGCCGGGAACGGTCACCGTCATCGAGGTTCGGTAGCTATAGACAGGGACTTTGGTAGTGATCGTCCGGGTGATCGGCGGTCCCGCAATGCAGCACTCGAGCCGTGTGCGAGTCTCGGTGCGCTTCCCGCCGACGGTCTCGTTCCAGCACCGCCGACCCGCGATCGGATCGAATGCGCATCGCCGTACCACACGCTCGGTCCGCACCGTCACCTTGTAGCTGACCTTGTAGAGCACCTCGGGTCCTGGGCGGGTGACGGTCTTCGACGAAGTGCGGGTGCCGACCTGCACCCTCACAGGCGGCACCAGCGGCTCGACCATCGTGCTCGGCGGCACCCAGACGCGGTTGGTGCCGGTTTGGACTCGCTTGGTGCCGGTCGGCATCCACACCCTGTCATAGGTCGTGCGGCTGTACACCTGCTTCGTCCGGCCTGTCTCCACCTTGCGGGTCACTTTCGTCTGGCACACGTGACCGCCGTACTGCCCGGCCGCCTTCGTCGAGCCCGCCGGGCAGCCTGAGGGGCGAAGCACGGTCTCAGTGCGCGGCGTCAGGCAGGTTCCACTGCCGCTGTCGAGCACCATGCCGCCGCAGCTCAGCACCGGCGTCACCGATGTCTGCGCCCCGGCAGCCTCGCTGCGTGCAGCCATCACCGCTAGCGGGAGCACCGCTAGCACGACAGCGAGCGTCCACCAAGCTGGGAGCCGCAAGCCGCCTCCACGTCCTTCATGAGGCTCGGCCGGCAAGCCGCGCAGGGCGCTCATGAGGACACCTCAGCGAGCGCCGCTTCGACCAACGGTGCTGCGGCAGGCCACCAGTAGCGGTCGGTCTGCGGCGGCCAGCCGGCCTGCGGGCACGGCGGCATTGGCCGCGGGTACGCCCGCTCAGTCTCAGTGAGCGGGAGCGAGCCCGGCGGCCACGGTTTTTTTGCCCGTCGCTCAATCGGCCGTGCGAGCGCCTCGCCGATGAGGTCGGGATCCGCAGGGCATCCGAGCACCTGCTCGAGCGACTTGAACGGCGAGAGATACATGCGCTCGTGCCAGCTCGCTCCCGAATCCCACGTCGTGGCCGAGAGCTCGGCCGTCACTTCGGGCGCGGCTGCCGCGGCAGCGGCCAGCGCCGACCATTGCTCGGCAGTGCAATGAGACGCCAGCTCGGGCCGGCGCAGCTCGCCGTTGACCAGTGCGCCGACGGGAATGCCGGTCTGGCACCACAACGCCAGGTGCCACCCGTGATCACGGTGCGCCTGCCACGCCTCCGACTGGGGAACTTCCACCCATTCGCGGACGGCGATCCACTGGTTGCGCACGCCCGAGGCCCAAGCACGCGGCTCGCTCCAATCGATCGTGGCAGCGTGGGCGTCTTTGGCCTCGGCCAGCCACTGCAATCCGCGGCCGAGGGCATCGCTGTCACAGGCGCCCTCGAACAGTGCATTTCGCAGCACTCGGTAACTGAGACGCGACCAGGTGAGCCACATGGCCTCCACCTGCGCCAGGTGTTCGGCGCCGGCATCGAGTCGCTCACCCGTCGACGCATCGATCAGAAACGACTGCCCAGGCTCATGGCAGACAACGGCGAGCGCATGACCCGCAGCGCTGATGTCGGCGATCCATGCCCGCTCAACAGGCGGCGTGGCGAATTCCAGCCGCAGCCCGCGGGCCCACAACGACTCCAGTTGCCGGGTGCGGTGGGACTCGGTGTACACGCCGGGGGTGATCGTGGCCAGATCGCTGCACGCCTCCCAGAGCGTCTCGGGACCGGTGCTCACGGCCGCATGGCCGACCAGCGAATCAGTGACCGCGCCCTGTGCTGCCCGCCGGGTCAGCCACTGCTGGGCCTGCAGTGACCAGTCGCCCGGGAAGTACCCAATGTCGGTGAGACTGTGGCCGCCGAGGGCAAGCTCCATCGGCTCGCCAGGGCTGTAGACGAGCAGCTTGGCGATGTCGTTGACCGTGGTGCCCCATGAGTGCATCGGGCGGTCGCCGGGCGAGCGCATTCCCACCATGAAGGCCTCGATGGCAGCGCTCGCCCGATCGCGCTCGCCCGCCGTCTCGCCGACGTCGAGACCCAGCACCTCCGCGGTCGGATGCGGCGGGCACAGCGACACGTGGTCGTAGGCGGCGCTCCGATCCGCAGCCAGTCGCGTCTCGTGGCTCAACCCGGCAGCGTCCACGACGAGTTCCCAGGCCGACTCGGTCCCCGCACGCCGTGCGGCCAGCCGCGTGCCCGCGGCGAGCGCAGCCTGCGCAGCCCCCAAGTAGGGAGGCACCGTCTCCCATCGGGCCCGCTGTTCCACGACGAACCGGTAACCCGCCTGCGTGTCGGCATGCAGCGCCGACTGCGAACCGGACACTTGTTGGGGGGCGGATCCCCCAGGGTCGGGGTAGGGCGGCCACGGCACCCAGATGCGCCCGCCGCCGATGCTGATCGCCGATGGCAGAGACGGCGGCGGCGGCTGGCGGTGCACCGGAAAGCCGCCATCACCGGCGCTGATCGTCCGCGATTCGCCGGTCTGTCGCGGCACGGGCGCTTCGGCACGCACCTCGGTGGTGGCAACGCTCGGTGCCGCCGAGATGGGTATGCCGAGATCGACAGGCTCCGTGTCACCCCCGCTGCATGCGGCCCCGAGCACCGCCATCGCTGCTGCGGCGCACGCTCGGCGCCCGACTCTTGCCCGCTGGCATTGGAAGATGGCCATCACACCGCTCCTGAGAACTCGCCTTCCGCAGCCGCCTCACTTCGTCGGGGCCGTTGCTGGGGAGTCATGGCGAGTTCTAGGCGAGTTGTTTCATATTATTCCAATCATTTTCTATTTATTTGAAACGACACGGGAAACGCGCCGGTCACGTTCGCCTGCGTGCGCGAGCGCCGAATGCCCTGACGCGTCGGCAGCCACGCCCCAAACGGGCTGGCATCCGAGCCGCTGACGGGTTAAGAGGCCGGAGAATGGTCGGGGGAAGCGACCGTTGGCCGGTGCCGGAGTGCCCACAGGGCGAACGCCAGGCTGATCGCCCCATATCCCGCGTATGCCATCACCAGTGGCGTCACCGAGCCTGCGATCCTGCGGTCGATGAGCATGGCCAGCACCGCACCGCCGCCCAACGAGATCGTGCCGATCACCGCAGATGCAGTGCCGGCCAGCTCGCCCATCGGCCCCATGGCCTGGGCCTGGATCAGCGGGTTGACGAACGTGCGCACCGCATTGATCACCACGATGACGGCGAACCAGCCGAAGAACCAGGGCTGGCCGCCGGCCTGCCACGACCACAACGCAAGCGCAACCGACAGGCACACCGTGACCGGCATGAGCGTCACGATCATCCGATCAGCGCCCACTCGGATCACCTGACGGCTCCCGGTGAACACCACCAGCCCCATGAACACGCTCATTGCGGCGAAGTAGAACGCGAACACGTCGCCGCGGCCGTACACGTCGTCGAAGAGGAGCTGGCTGCTGCCCAAGAACGCGAAGAACGAGCCCATGTCGAACATGACTGCAAGCGCCGAGCCGATCGTGAGCTTGTTGGAGAACACGGCGACGATGGCTTCGCGGGTTCGGCCGAGTGTCAGCGGGCGGCGACGCTGCGGCGGGAGCGATTCGGGCAGCCGGATGATCCACAGCGCCAGCACCACTGTCAACACCATCGGCGCGGACATCACCCAGCGCCACGAGCCGAGGGCCAGCACTGCCTGTCCCAGCAATGGCGCAATAGCGGGCACCATCATGAAGACCGCTGCCACTGTCGACAGCACCCGTCCCAGCCGGTCCCCCTCATAGAGGTCGCGGCCGATAGCCAGCGAGAGGGCACGGGGCCCCGCTGCGCCGATGCCCCAGATCAGCCGGCTGGCGATCAGGAACCCGAACGTCGGCGCCAGTGCTGAGCCCAGCGCCCCGAGGGTGTACAGCGCGAGGCCCGCGTACAGCACCGGCTTGCGGCCGAAGCGATCGGTGAAGGGGCCATAGAGCATCTGCGCGCCCGCCAGGCCGAAGAAGTACAGGGTGACTGTCAGCGCGACACGGGGCGAGTCGGCAGCGAGCCCCAGGCCGAGCCGGATCTCACCGAAGGCCGGCAGGGCCATGTCGATGCCGAGCGCCGTGGTGGCGCTGATGGCACCCAGCAGGAAGACCAGCTCCCGTTCGCCGATCCGCCGCGGCGGCAGCGGACCGCCGGCTGGACTCACGACCCGTACATCATGATCTGGCCATCACGATCTGGCCATCACGTTCTGGCCGTCATGATCTGCTGTGGGCCGCAGCGAGCACGCCGTTCACGAGGGCGCCGCTGCGATCGGTGGCGCCGAGGCGGTGCGCCAGCTCGACGGCTTCATTGATGACCACGGCGGCGGGAGCAGACCCTCGCTCAAGCTCGAAGAGTCCCTGCAGCAGGATCAGCCGATCGCAGATGCCAAGGCGCTCGGGCGTCCAACCCTCAGCCAGCAGCCCGGCCAACCGCTCGACCAGGGCGTCACGCTGGGAGGCGACGCTGGAGGCCAGCAAGAGTGCAAACGGATCGAGGTCGCTGACTTGTTCGGCAAGCACGTCTGCCAGCTCGCACGACTTCATCTCGGCCTCGTACAGCAGTTCCACCGAGCGCTGGCGCGCCTCCCGGCGGCGAGTCGGCTCGTCGGGAGCGGCGAACGGGTCGGCGGGACGGTTCATGGCAGCGGGCCTCGGCCCCGATCAACGACCCTGCGGCGTCAGCCGCGGGACCGCTCGATGTAGTCGCCGCTGCGGGTGTCGATTTTCAGCCGCTCGCCGGTCTCGATGAACAGGGGAACCTGCACCACCAGCCCGGTGGACATGGTGGCCGGCTTGCGGGCGCCCGACACCCGGTCGCCCTGCACGCCAGGGTCGGTGTCGGCCACCTCCAGCACCACCGAGGCAGCCAGCTCCACGCCGAGCACCTCGTCGCCGTAGCGCACCACCGTGGCCATCTCGCCTTCGACCAGGAAGTTCGTGGCGCTGCCGGCGGCCGCCCGGCTCACCGGGAGCTGCTCGTAGCTGTCGGTGTCCATGAACACCAAGGAGTCGCCGTCGGCGTACAGGTACTGCATGTCGCGCTGGTCGATGACGGCGCGTTCCATGCGCTCGCCCGCCCGGAACGTGCGCTCCAACGTGGCACCGGTGCGAACGTTCTTGAGCGTGGTCCGCACGAAAGCGCCGCCCTTGCCGGGCTTGACGTGCTGGAACTCGGTGAGCTGGAACAACCCGTCGGCGAGATCGAGCGTCATGCCGTTGCGGAAATCGGCAGTGGAAATGGCCATGTCAACGCCTCGGAGTCAGCCTGGGTGCTTCACAGGTTCGCAGCGGGACGGTACAAGCACAGCTCACCGTCACGACGGCCTGCCACGATCACCGGTCGCCTGAATCGCCAGTGTCGGCTGCGTCGCCGCTGTCGGGCGCGGCGGGGGGGGGCCCGCCCGCCGCCGCCGGATCCGCCAGTGTCGGCGGGGTGGCGGGGGCGGGGCGGGGGGGGGGGGCCCTCGCCAGCCGCCGCCTCAATGGCCAGCGCAACCGCTTGGGGGTAGCCGGCGCCGCCCTGGCCCGCCACTCGGGCGGTCGCCAACGGCTCCACTACCGAGTGGTGCCGCCACGACTCGCGCTCGCGGGGCTCCGACAGGTGCAGCTCCACGATCGGCCCATCGAAGGCGGCGAGCGCATCATGCAGCGACCAGCCGTAGTGGGTGAGCGCGCCGGGGTTCACCACGATCGCCTCGACCCGGCCGATGCCCGCGTGCACGGCATCGACGAGGTCGCCCTCGTGGTTGCTCTGGCGGTGCTCGAGATCCCAGCCGAGCTCGGTGGCTGCCCGGCGAGCGGCCTGTACGTGGTCGAGCAGCGTGTCGGTGCCGTAGATCTCGGGCTGGCGGGTGCCCAGCAGGTTCAGGTTCGGACCCGACAGCAGCAGCACGACGTGGCGAGGCATGGCTTGGCTCAGCCCCGCGCCGCGAGGCGTCGCCGGCCGGAGCATCCGCCGATGGCGACAGTCACATCTGCTCCAGTGCTCGGCGGAGCACGCCGGGGTCGACGCCTGGCACCACTTCGAGGCCCCGGGGACCGTCAAGCACGAAGGTGATGCCGTCGGCGGCCTTCTTGTCGCGGCCGAACAGCTCGATGATCTCGTCGTGGTCGATGCCCGCAGGCAGGGCCCCGTCGAGCCCGTAGGCCTCGAGCACCCGCTCGTGGGCGGCCACCCGGTCGTCGTCGATGCGTCCGAGCAGGCGGGCCACCACTGCCGCATACCGCAGCCCGATGGCCACGGCCTCGCCATGGCGCAGATCGAACCGTCCGGCGATCTCGAGCGCGTGACCCAGGGTGTGCCCGTAGTTCAGCAACGCCCGCCGGCCGCTCTCGGTCTCGTCAGATGCGACCACTTCGGCCTTGATGTCCACGCACGCCGCAACCCGCTCGTCGATGCCGAGCGCGCCCAGATCGCCGCCGTCGGTCATGGCGAGCCAGCGCTCAGCAGCCGGACTGTCGATGAAGTGGTACTTCGCGAGCTCGCCCAGCCCGGCGCGCAGCTCGCGCTCGGGCAGCGTGTCGAGCACACTGGTGTCGCACAGCACCGCGGCGGGCTGCCAGAACGCCCCCACGAGGTTCTTGCCCTCGGCGAGATTCACGCCCGTCTTGCCGCCGACGGCAGCGTCGATCTGACCCAGCAGCGTGGTGGCGACGTGTACGACCGCGATCCCCCGGTGGTACACGGCCGCTGCGAAGCCGGCCACGTCGGTGACCACGCCTCCCCCGACACCCACCACGACATCTCGACGCGTCAGGCCGCAGCGGGCGAAGCCGCTGCACAGCTCCCCCACGGTGGCCAGCTCCTTGACCTGCTCGCCGTCGGGAATGGTGAACGTCTCGAACCCGATGCCTGGGTCGACGTCGACGCCGATGCCCGGCTGTGTGACCACCGCAGCACGGCGCGCTCGGGCCGTCAGCGGCGTCGCAGCGAGGACCGAGGCGAGTTGATGGCGCGCACCGGCACCGACCAGCACCGGGTACGAGCGATCGCCCAGCGGAACGTCGACGCGGATGATGTCCCCCATCACGGGCGAGGGTACCGATGTGCCTCAAACGGCGAACCCGCCCGGCGCAGACCACCACAGGGCGGCGAGCGCACCGGCGACCAGCGACGGACCGAGCGCGAACCGGTATTTGGAGCCGCGACGCAGCACGACCACCCCGACTGCGCCGACGAGCGCGGCGATGGCGAATCCGGCCAGCAGGCCCCACAGCACCAGGGTGAATCCGCCCAGGCCCAGGTGCATGCCCAGGTACCCGCCGAGCCGCACGTCGCCGTAGCCCAGGCCGCCCTTGGCGGCAAGCCACACAAGGTGGAGCATCGCCCATCCGGCACACCCTCCAAGAGCCGCGGCGACGCTCGCTCGTGCCATGGCGGCCAATCCGCCTTCGATCGCTGCCGCGGCGCACACCAGCGGAACAGCGATGGCGGCAGCCGCACGCAGCAGCCGTGTGGGGATCAGGTGGGTGCGCAGGTCGATGCCCGAGATGACGACTCCTGCCCATCCGAACGCGAGCAACGGTGCGAGGTAAGCGCTGTGGTGGAAACGCAGCGCCAGCAAGGCCGCCACGACGACGCACGACGCAATTGCCGCCGCCGCATGCAGGCCGACGCCGAAGACTCGTCGCGCCCAACGTACGACCACGACGCCCGCCGCTGCCCCGCCGAATCCGACCGCCGCACCCGCGATCACGTAGGGCCCGGTCATCGAGCCGCCACCAGGACTGCCCCGCCGTGGCCCTCACATGAGCCAGCCGGGCGGCAGGTCGATGGAGCACAAGCACAACGGGAGGCGGTCATGATCGTCACGCTGGTGGCTCCCCGGTCGCCCGCGGCCGCTCGGGCCGCTTGTGGTCCGGGGTGCTACCCGGCGAGGTCGAGGCCGACAGCCGCCGCCATCGCGTCGATGGGAGCGTCGTGGCCGGTCCACATACTGAACTGCTCAGCGGCTTGAAACAAGAGCATTCCGACGCCGTTCAGCGTGGTCGCACCCGCCTGCGCGGCAGCGTCGAGCAGTGGCGTCGGCTCGCTCCGGTAGATGAGATCCACAACGATCTGGCTGCCGCGCAGCAGCACTGGGTCGACCGGCAGCGGATCGCCGTGGCTCATGCCGAGCGGTGTGGCGTTCACCACGATGTCGGCGTCGCGCACTGCGTCCGGGCCGCCCACCTCCACAGCACCCGACAGCGCGCCCGATGCCGCAACGCCCGACAGCGCGCCCGATGCCGCAGCCGCGACGCTCGCAGCCGCGGTGCCCAGTGCCGCAGCCCGTTCGGCGGCATCGGGCGAGCGATTCACGACCGTCACCGACGCCCCCTCGGCTGCCAGGGCAGCGATCACCGCCCGCGCGGCCCCGCCGGCGCCCAGCACGACGGCGTGCAGCCCTGCGGGGTCTGCCCCTGCCTGGTTGCGCAGCGACCGCAGGAACCCTGCGCCGTCGGTGTTCTCGCCGATAAGCCGGTCGCCGTCGCGGCGCACACAGTTGACCGCCCCCAGCAGCTCGGCCGCTGGCGACAGCTCGTCGCACGCAACCGCTGCATCGCGCTTGTGGGGCATCGTGACCGACAGCCCTTCGATCCCCAGCACCCGCATCGCAGCGAGCGCGTCGGCGGCGCGGCCAGCGGGAATCTCGAACGCGACGTAGGTCCAGTCCAGGCCCAGTCGCGCAAATGCCGCGTTGTGCAGCGCCGGGCTCAGCGTGTGGCGTACGGGATCACCGATCACACCCGCAACGCGTGTATGGCCTGTCGGAACGGACATCGGCATATTCTCCCCATCCGATGGCCCGCCCGACATGAGCACGCTGCGAGCTTACGTGAGCATCTCCCACCGACGGCTGCGGTTGTTCAGCCGCAGAGCCCCAGCTCCTGGCAGACCGCCTTGTCGCGCTGGAATTCCTCGTCAGTCTCCGAGAACGACAGGGTTCCGTCCGGCGACGTCAGCACGAAGAACATCCATGGCCCGTCCTGCGGATTCAGTGCCGCCTCGAGCGACGCCCGACCCGGTGCGGCAATCGGCGTCGGGGGCAGCCCGACGAGCACCCGGGTGTTGTACGGGGAGTTGACTGCCAGCAGCTCGGCGGTCAGCTCCTGGGTCCCGACTGCGTAGACGACGGTGGCGTCGAGGCCGAGCGACCATCCCCGAGCCAGCCGGTTGTAGATCACCCGGGCCACCTTGGCCCGGTCTTCGGGGCGCTGGGCCTCGCGCTCGATCATGCTGGCCACGATCAACGCCTCATACGGCGTCAGGCCCACCCGGCGCGGGGCATCGTCGTAGCCCAGCTCGGTCAGCACGGCATCGAGCCGGTCGACCATCAGCGCCACCAGCTGCTCAGCGCTCGTCTGGGAGTCGAAGAAGTACGTGTCGGCGAAGAGCTGTCCCTCGGCCGGATCGATGACCCCATCGGGCAGCACCGGGGGCACCGGTGCCACCAGCGAGAGGACCGGGCGCTCCCGCACGGCCACGAGGAAGTCCCTGCCGTTGAAGCTCAGATCCGCCACCTCGTCCAACTGCGCGGCCATCTGCGCCACTGTCCGACCTTCGGGAATCGTGAGCGGCTGCTGAGCGGCCTGCGCGACCCGGCTCGGCCCGGCTTCGAGCACGGCCATGGTCTCCCACACCGACGAATTGGACTGGAACGTGTACTCGCCGGCTTGGAACAGCGGGCCGCCCTTGAACCTCACGTACCACTCGTAGGCCCGTGAACTGGGAACGACGCTGTGTTCTGCGAGCAGGTCGGAGATGCTCGCTGTGCTCGATCCGGGCGGCAGCGTCAGCACGATCTCGCCGGTGGGTTCGCCGGGCGGGTCGAGCTGTTCGGCCACCCAGCGGTAGCCGCGGCTGCCGGCCGTCCAGGCGATGACGCCGAGCAGCACGAGAAACAGCAGCGCTGCGGGGGTGCCCAGGCCGCGCCGGGTGCTCATCACCTCGAAGTCGACGCCCCGGCGGCCCCCGACCGGTGGTGAGCTCTCCGCGTCGGCGCCGGGACCGGACGGGGGCGGTGATGCCGACGCCGACCGGAACCGGGACCGGGAAGCTGACGGGGAAGCTGACGCCGACCGGGACCGGGACGCAGACCGGGACCGGGACGCAGACCGGGACCGGGACGCAGACCGGGACCGGGACGCAGACCGGGAAGCTGACGCCGACTGGGCGGCTGTCGGTGACGGGGACGGTGGGGAGTGCGCGCCTCGCGACTCTGAGCCGGATTCGCTGCCGGGAGTGAGGGTGGGCGCGAGGCCCGGCTCGACTCCTGGAGACCCGCCCTGGGGCGCCAGCCCAACGAGGCCGGCGAGCCGTCCGGCCAGCCTTCGCGCCGCCGGCGGCACTGTCACGCCAGACCCCCCGCCGGGTCGACCAGCCCCACGGCCAGCCTCGCCACGCCCACCGCCGGGTCCACCAGCCCCACGGCCAGCCTCGCCAGACCCACCGCCGGGTCCACCGGCCCCACGGCCAGCGTCGCCACGCCCACCGCCGGCCTTGTCTTCGCCACGGGGCGCTTCAGTACGGTCGTCAGCCACGTGAGTCGAGCCACGACTGGAGGATGACGGCGGCAGCCACCTTGTCGATGACCTTGCGGCGGTCAGGGCCGCGCACGCCCTGTTCGGCGAGGATGCGCTCCGCGGTCACCGTGGTGTAGCGCTCGTCGTGGAGGACCACCGGCACGTCGAGCGCCGCGGCGATCTCATCGGCTTCGGCCCGTGCGCCGACGGCGGCTGGTCCTTCGCTGCCGTCGAGCGAGGTCGGCAGGCCGACCACGACCACCTCCGCACCCACCTCAGCGACCATACCTGCGAGCGCCCGGTGGTCCCGGGCACGTTCGCCGCTGCGTTCGAGGACCTCGTAGGGCACTGCCACCGAAGCATCGGCGGGTGCGAGGGCCACGCCGATGCGCACCGACCCCAGATCCACGCCGATCGCCCGCATCACCGAACCCGCGGTATCAGAATCCCAGCCGAGACGCGACGCCGTGGCCCGAGCGTCTCGTGAACCCGCATCGGAGAGAAACTGGGAACAGGAGCAGGAAACACCGGCCAGCGCGACGAGCAGGCGGACCTACGCGCGCAACCTCTCAAGCCCCGAGTGCCGCGGCTCGGGCCTGGGCCAGGGCGGTGCCGATCCCGTCGGGGTTGCGACCGCCGGCCACGACGAGCGGCGGATCGCCCTTGGCGCCGAAGCCGCCGCCGACAGTCCGGGCGGCGTCGCGCAGCAAGTCGCCTGCCGACAGGTTTCCTGCCGGGTCCACTGCTGCGACCAAGGCCACTCCCCCGGCTGCGGGCGCCGAGGCGAGCACCACGGCGCGGATGCCGTTCCGGTCGCGCACCGACACTGCCAGGTCTCTCAGCGAGTCGCGCTCAAGGTCGCCGAGGTCGGCGATCACCACGCCCTCGTCTGCAGCGGCCGCCAATTCGTCGGCCCGTGAGGAGGCCATTGACCGCTGCAGGTCCCGTACCTGGCGGCGGAGCTCCTTGGTTTCGTCCAGCCGCCGCTGCATGGCGGCGGCGAGCTCGTCGGGCTGAGCATTCAGCATCTCCGCCAGCGAGTCCAAGGTGTCCTCGGCATCAGCCAGCCGGTCGACGGTCGCAAGGCCCGTGACCGCTTCGATGCGGCGCATGTTCGAGCCGATGCTCGATTCGGACACGATGCGCAGGTGACCGATGTCGCCGAGAGCGGCCACATGAGTGCCGCCGCAGAGCTCGGTCGAATGGGGGCCCGCTTCGAGCACGCGCACGATGTCGCCGTACTTGTCGCCGAAGAACGCGATGGCGCCGATGGCCTGCGCATGGCTCATCGAGGTCTCGTAGTGACGGCAGCGGCCGTTGGCGATGATCTCGGCGTTCGTGATGCGCTCGATCTCGCGCAGCTGGTCGCGGCTGACGCCCTGGTAGTGGCTGAAGTCGAAGCGCAGGCGGTCGGGCGCCACCAGCGAGCCCGCCTGCTTGACGTGGTCGCCCAAGACCTCGCGCAGCGCCCAGTGCAGGATGTGGGTGCCGGTGTGGTTGCGCCGTATCGCCGACCGCCGCTCGTTGTCGATCGTTGCACTCACCAGCGACCCAGCCTCGACGCCGTCGCCCACGACGCGCCCCACGTGACGGTGCAGGTCGGCGAGTGCGTAGGTGCAGTCGCTCACTTCGATGCTGCCGTCGGGGCCGGTGATCGTGCCGATGTCGCCGATCTGCCCGCCGCTCTCGGCATAGAAGGGCGTGCGGTCCAGGAACACTTCGACGAGACAGTCGCCGTCGTGCGCATCGGTGCCGTGTTCGTCGCCTTGGGGCAGCTCGAACACGGCAAGCACCCGGGCATCGGGCACCGTCGCGTTGTCTCGCACGAAATGGGTGGCGCCGAATTGCGCCAGGATTTCCCGGTAGCGCTCGTCTGCGAACGTCGGGCCACCTGCCCGTCCCGCACGGGCTCGTGCCCGCTGCTCATCCATGGCGGCTTCAAAACCGTCGCGGTCGAGGCGCAAGCCCCTTTCGGCCAGGATCTCTTCGGTCACCTCCACCGGGAAGCCATGCGTGTCATGCAGCAAGAAGGCCGTCTCGCCGTCAAGCACGGCGTTGGCCGCATCGCCCGAGTCCAGACCGGTCGTCGCCTCATCGAGAATCTTCACGCCGGCGGCGAGCGTGGTGCGGAAGCGCTCCTCCTCGCGGGCCACGACGTCGGCGATGAACTGCCGGTTCTTGACCAGGTCGGCGTAGTGGTCGCCCATCACGTCCACCACAATCTCGACCAGGCGAGGCATCACGACATCGGTGACGCCGAGCACCCAGGCGTGACGCACGGCGCGGCGGATGATGCGCCGCAGCACATAGCCGCGGTCTTCGTTGGAGGGGAAGACGCCGTCGGAGATGAGCATCGCCGTCGTGCGAGCGTGGTCGGCGAAGATGCGCATGGAGACATCGGTCTCGGGATCAGCGCCGTAGGTCTTGCCGCAGATGCGCTCGGCCTCGGTGAGCAGCGGCGCGAACAGGTCGATGTCCCACGCTGCGGGCACGCCCTGCAGCACCGCCAAGATCCGCTCGAGGCCAGCGCCCGTGTCGATGCCGGGGGCCTCCAGCGGCGTCAGGTCGCCGGTGCCGTCGGCCGCGAACTGCATGAACACCAGGTTCCAGATCTCGACGAATCGGTCCTCGCCGCCGTGTGCAGGGCCGCCGTCGGCGCCATGTTCGGGCCCGATGTCGTAGAAGATCTCGCTGCAGGGTCCGCACGGTCCGACGTCGCCTGCCGCCCACCAATTGTCTTTGTCGAGCCGCTGGATGCGCTCGGGCGGAACACCGACGGCGCTCTGCCAGATCTCTGCGGCCTCGTCGTCGCTGACGTGCACGGTGACCCAGAGCTTGTCGCGTTCCAGGCCGAGCACGTCGGTGACGAACTCCCACGCCCACGGGATCGCCTCGGCCTTGAAGTAGTCGCCGAAGCTGAAGTTGCCCATCATCTCGAAGAACGTGAAGTGGCGGTTCGTGCGGCCGATGTCGTCGAGATCGTTGTGCTTGCCACCTGCCCGGACGCACTTTTGAATGGTGACCATGCGGCGCGTCGGCGGCACCTCCTCACCGAGGAAGTACGGCATGAACGGCACCATCCCGGCCACCGTGAACAGCAGCGACGGCTCGTGGGGGATCAGGCTCGCGGAGGCGCGGACATCGTGGCCTCGCTCCGACCAGAACGAGCTAAAGGCTTCACGCAGTTCCCCGGCGCGCATTCCCAGAGGATACAGAGGCTCTTTCGCGGCCTCCGTGGCCGCCGGGCGCTCTCGCGGCCTCTGTGGCTCAGGCGGCTTCGCGGCGGTGGCGGCGTTCGGCCCAGCGGCGGTCTCGCTGGTCGCGCAGTCGCTGCTCGGCGTCGTGCATCTGGCGTTTGCCGTCCCGCCACGCCGTTCGCAGGTCACGGCGCATCTGGCGTGCCGTGCCGAGCACATTGGCTGTGCCCCGGACGGGCGCGTAGCGGTCGAGCAGCAGCCGGAACCGGCGTTGCAGCCACAGCGAGGCGCCCGCACCCAGCCCGGCGCCCAAGGTCATCCAGCGCATTCGCTTGAACATCTCAGCGCTCCTCCTCGGTGCCGGCGCTAGGAGATTCATTCCCCTTGCTACTGAGTTTGTCGCGCACGGCCTCGGCTGCTGCACGCACCTTGTCGACCGGCATCCCGGCAATCTTGGCAGCCGCACCCCCGGCAGCCTCGGCGGCTCCGGCCACCTTCTGTGCGATGTTCAGCAGGTCGCGCAGGCGGCTGATCTCGGCCTGGGCCATCTCGGCTGTGTCGGCGAGCTGGCTCAGCGCCGGCCCGACCTTGTCGTCGAAGTCCTCCAGCTTGCGCCGGAATTCCCGCATCAGCACGAACGCCTGGGTCAGCACAGCGATCAAGGCGACGAGCGCGACGAGCACGCAGACCGTCACCACCACCGCGGCCAGGTCGCTGCTGCTCATGACTCGTCGGCGTCCTCATCCGCGACGGCCAGCGTGAGGCCCAGCTCGTCGAGTTGCACGTCGGAGATGGCAGACGGGGCGTTGGTGAGCGGATCGGCGCCGGACTGGCTCTTGGGGAACGCGATGACCTCGCGGATGTTCTCCTCGCCGCACAGCAGCGCCGCCAGACGGTCGATGCCGAAGGCGAAGCCGGCATGCGGCGGCGCGCCGAAGCGGAAGGCGTCGAGCAGGAAACCGAACCGCTCCTGCGCCGTGACAGGGTCGATGCCCAGCAGATCGAAGATCTGCTGCTGGATGGCGCCCCGATGAATCCGGACGCTGCCCGAGCCCAGCTCCCAGCCGTTCAGCACCAGGTCGTATGCCTGCGATCGCATGCCGAGCAACGTGTCGGCATCGAACCCCCCGCCCGATGCCATGCGCTGCGAGGCCGCGGCGACGACGTCGAGATCGTCGGCGTGGGGCATCGTGAAGGGATGGTGTGCGGGGACGGGGAGCCCGTCGGCGTTCACATCTTCGAACAGCGGGAAGTCGACCACCCACAAGAAGTGCAGGCCGCCCTCGTTGACTGGCGGACGGCCCAGCTCCAGCCGCAGCAGGCCGAGCACACCGCTGGCCCTGCGCCAGGTGTCGGCCACCAGGTAGCACATGTCGCCGGCCTCGGCCCCGAGGCGCTCCAGCACGCCGTCGATCTCGGCGTCGGACATGAACTTCGCCACTGGCGAGGTGACCGCCAGCCGGCCGCCGGCCGCGCTACGGGCGCCATCGGCCAGCGGCTCGCCAGAGCTGACGCGCATCCACACGAGCCCCTTGGCACCCCATCGCTGGCACTGCTTGGTGAGATCATCGACCGCATTGCGGCTGATATCGCCGCCGCCAGGCACCCGAATGCCCCGCACCGCAGGCGCCTTGAAGGCGTTGAAGCCGGTCTCGGCGAACAAGTCGCTGAGCTCGACCAACTCGAGCCCGAAGCGCAGGTCCGGCTTGTCGGATCCGTACCGGTCGATCGCCTCGTGCCAGGTGATCTCCGCCATCGCCGCAGGGCGCACGCCGGTGATCTCTTCGGCAGCTTCGGCCACTGCTTCGCTGATGACGGCCCGCACCTCGGCGCCGCTGGCGAAGCTCATCTCCAAGTCGAGCTGGGTGAACTCGAACTGGCGATCGGCCCGCAGGTCCTCGTCTCGCAGGCAGCGCGCAATCTGGTAGTAGCGGTCGATGCCGCCCACCATGCAGAGCTGCTTGAACAACTGGGGGCTCTGCGGCAGGGCATAGAAGCGGCCTTGATGCAGCCGGCTGGGCACCACGAAGTCGCGGGCGCCTTCGGGGGTGGAGGCCACGAGCGTGGGCGTCTCGACCTCGATGAACTCCGCAGCCTCCATCGAGCGGCGGATCGCTGCGTTCACCCGTGCCCGTTTCACCAGGTTCGAGTGCATGCGAGGGTTCCGCAAGTCCAAGTAGCGATGGCGGATGCGCAGCATCTCGTCGACGTCGGTGCGGCCGTCGATCTGGAACGGCGGCGGCTCCGAGCGCGAGAGCACCTCGACGGTTGCATCGCCGATCTCGATCTCGCCGGTGGCCAGGTCGGCATTGGCGGTGTCTTCGGGTCGTTCACGCACCGTGCCCGTCACCGACAGCACGTACTCCGAGCGCAGGTCGTGCGCGTGGTCCACCACGCATTGCACGATGCCGGTGCGGTCACGCAAGTCGACGAAGGCGAGATGCTCGCCATGTTCACGCCGCCGGGAGACCCAGCCGCACACGGTGACTTCCCGGCCGATGTCGGCGCGGCTCAGCCGTCCGCAGTAGTCGGTTCGCATGAGGGTGTTCACTCGGTCAGTCCTTCGGGGTTCAAGCTGGGCTTGAGGTGTCATCAGAGGCCGGCACTGGGGTATTCAGCACTGGGGCATTCAGCGCGTCGAACGTGGCTCGCAGTGTGCTCAGCAGTTCAGACCGCGGCACGGCCTGCTGCGCCATGTCGGCGTCGCCGCCGTCAGGACGCCGCAGCGGCCGGACGGTGACGGTGCCGGCATCGATTTCGTCGGTTCCCACGATGAGCGCGATCTCTGCACCCGAGCGGTTCGCGGCGCGCATCTGCGCCCGTATCGACCGGTCGTCGAAGGCGCGGTCGGCCCGGATGCCGACCGAGCGCAGCTCGTGGGTGAGATCGCGTGCAGCGGTGCCGCCCGCCGTGTCGACCACCCACACTTCCGCCCGTTGCGTCGGCACGTCGAACACGCCCTCGGCATCGCAGGCCAGAAGCAGACGCTCGATGCCCAGCGCGAAGCCGATGCCGGGCGTCGGCGGCCCGCCCAGCGCCTCCACCAGCCCGTTGTAGCGACCACCGCCGCAGATCGTGTCCTGGGCAGCATCCAAGCTCGCTGCACGGAACTCGAAAGTGGTGCGTGTGTAGTAATCGAGCCCGCGCACCAGCTTGGGCTCCACGGCGTGCTCGATCCCGAGCGCGTCCAGGCCCTCACGCACCCGCTCGAAGTGGGCAGCCGTCTCTGCGGAGAGATAGTCGGTGATCTGCGGGGCTTCCGCAGCCACTGCAGCGGTGGCGGCACGCTTGGAATCCAGGATGCGCAGCGGGTGGCGCTCAATCTTGTCCCGATCCTCCGGGTCGACGTCACCGGCCCGCTGCTGCAGGTAGGCGCTGAGCGCGTCGTTGTATGCGGCGCGAGTGTCAGCGTCGCCCATCGAATTCACCAGCAGCGGCACGCGCCGCAGCCCGATTGCCGTGAAGAACTCCGCAGCCAGGGCGATGATCTCGACATCGGCGTCAGGGTCGTCGGTGCCGAGCGTTTCGGCCCCGATCTGATGGAACTGGCGGTAGCGGCCGGCTTGGGGCGCTTCGTAGCGGAAGAACGGCCCCTGGTACCAGACCTTCCACGGCGTGGTGGGGCGGTGCTGCGCGAAGGCACGGCACACCGACGCCGTGCACTCGGGTCGCAGCGCCAGGTGGCGGTCGCTGCGATCGAAGAACTCGTACATCTCCTTGCCGACCACATCGGTGCCCTCCCCGATGCGGGCGAAGACGCCGATGTCCTCGAAGATCGGCGTCTGCAAGTAGCCGAACCCGGCACGGTCCGCCGCAGCGATGAACGTGCCCAGCAATGCCACCCAGCGCCCCGATTCGGGCGGCGCAAGATCGTGCGTGCCGATGGGCGTGCGGAACGACTTCGGGGCCGCTGCATCGCCGCCGTCAGGAGAGCTCGCGGGCGTCGAAGGCGTACCGGACATGACCAGCGAAGGCTACGGCCCTGCTCGTCAAATCGGCCGTGTGTATATTGGGTGTATGCCACGGATGCAGGTGTACCTGTCCGACGATCTCTACGAGGTCGTCAAGTCGCAGGGACTCTCGGCGTCGCGCCTGCTGCAAGATGCGGTGCGGGACCACTGCGTGCGCCAAGAGAAGGTCGCCGAAGCGCACGCGTACGCCCAAGAGATCTTTGCTGAACTGGGGCCGCCCACCGCCGAGGACATCGAGTGGGCCGATACCCACGTGCGTGAGATCGTCGAGTCGCTGCGAAGAAATGACGCACGCCGCTCGCGGGAGCCTCTGCCCGACGCGCCGACGAGCTGAGATCCTCGCTGGCGTCCATGGCTTCGCTGGTCTTGGATTCGGGCGGACTCAGCCGTCTGGCCGAACCTCGACGTCAGAGCGCGCAACTCATCACATCACTCGCTCGCACTGCGCCGTGGCCGCCGCTCGTTCCCGCCGTCGTACTGACCGAATCGCTCAGCGGGCGCCCGCACACCGACGCAGCAGTGAACCGGCTGCTCAAGTCATGCATCGTGGTCGAAGAGGTCCCCCAATCGCTGGCACGCCGGGCCGGCGTACTGCGATCGCTCGCCGGGCGCGGCTCAGCAGTCGACGCACTGGTGGTGGCCACAGCCGAGCCAGGCGGCACTGTCCTCACCAGCGACACCGGCGACCTCAGCGCCCTCGCCGCATACGCCGTCGACGTCAGCATTCGCCACGTCTGAATCGACCGCCGACAAAGAAGAGCGTCGGGTGACAGCCGACTGTGTCGGTGCGTACAACGACCAGCAGCGGAGACGTCAGGCCGGCCAGCGACGCCGCTGCGACAGCTGAAGTGTCAGGACCCGCCGTCGCGCGCCGCCGTCGCACAGGAATTCCTGGCACGGCTCAGTCTTCGTCGCTGTAACCGGCGCCCCACAACGGCTCGCTTGCGAGGTCAGGATGCTTCTCCAAGAGGAGGGCTTCTCGTATGGCCGCATGTTCAGGATGCGGATAGCGGCACTTGTCTTGGTCGTCGATTGTCCAGTGATCAGGGCACAGCAGCAGTCTCGGCCCGTCATCGCCAAGACCGCGCACGAGACTCTGACTCGTAATTGTCTCGGGATAGTTGATGATGAACTCCAAGTCCTCGAACCTGCTGCAGTACTTGCCTTCGATGTCGATGTTGACATAGCGGCTCTTCGCGCTTTAGCGTGGGGTGAGGGTGTCGAGCAGGCTCCAGTCGGGTTTGCCGGCGTACAGCAGCACGCGGGTGCGGTAGTGGTCGAAGTTGGTGATCCCGAACGACACTCGCTTGATCAG
>MKWU01000776.1_pt1 | contig 59910 bp, 62 predicted proteins | sample 809101 | NCBI WGS metagenome assembly MKWU01 (sample SAMN05860141, study PRJNA318959) | sponge metagenome | host: Aplysina aerophoba | place: Slovenia: Piran, Adriatic Sea, Gulf of Piran | collected 2013-05-07
GACCCCGCCGTCGCCGCCGAACGCCTCGCCCAGCAGCCCGATGACGAACCCCGCCCACTCCTCGCCGGCGACCCGCCCGCCCGCCTCGAAGCCCTCCTCGACTCCCGCCGTGACGACTACGCCCGCGCCGACGCCTCCGTCGATGTCGATGGCCTCACCCCCGAGCAGGCCTGCGACGCCGTGCTGCGGCTCTGGGATGGCGACAGCCCCGGCCCTGGCGACGCGATTCCCGGCGTCGCCGCTACCGTCAGCACTCCCGGCGGCAGCTACCCCATCGTCGTGCGCGAGGGCGCCCTTGCCGACCTCGGCGAACTCTGCGTCTCCGTGGAGCTCTCCGGTCGTGCCTTCGTCCTTACCGACGACGGCGCAGGCCCGCTGTACGCGACCGCCGCGCTCGATTCGCTCCGCGCGGCTGGCTTCCAGGCTGCCACCATGACCATCCCTGGCGGCGAGGAGCAGAAAACCCTCGCCACCGTCGCCACCGTCTACGACTGGCTCCTCGGCGAGCGCGTCGAACGCAGCGACTTCGTCGTCTGCCTCGGCGGCGGCGTCGTCACCGACCTCGGCGGGTATGCCGCCGCCACCGTCCTGCGCGGGATCCCCTTCGTCCACGTCCCCACCAGCCTCCTCGGCATGGTCGATGCCGCCATCGGCGGGAAGACCGGCGTCGACCACGCCATTGGCAAGAACCTCGTCGGCGCCTTCGCCCAGCCCCGCCTCGTCCTCAGCGACCCCGCCCTCCTCGCCACCCTCCCTCCCCGCCACCTCCGGAATGGCCTCGCCGAACTCGTCAAGCACGGCTTCATCCTCGACGAGGAGCTCGTCCGGCTCCTCGAAGCCCGCGCGGGCGACCCCGCCGCCCTCGCAACCGAGGAGCTGATCGCCCGCAGCACGGCCATCAAGGCTCGCGTTGTCTCCGAGGACGAGCGCGAGGCGGGCGCGCGCACCCTGCTCAACTACGGTCACACCATCGGCCACGGTATCGAGGCGGCCGCCGCCTACAGCGGCTACCTCCACGGCGAGGCCGTCGCCATCGGCATGCACGCCGCCGGACGCATTGCCTGCGAGATCGGCCTCCTCCCCGCCGCCGCCCTCGAGCGCCAGCAGGCCCTCCTGCGCGCCTGCGGCCTCCCGGAGCAGGCCCAGGGCGTCGACCGCGGTGCCGTCGTCAGCGCCATGCGCAGCGACAAGAAGGTCCGTGCGGGCGCCATCTCCTGGGTGCTCCTTGAGTCCATCGGCCACGCCGCCGTCCACCGCGACGTACCCGACCAGGCCGTCGAGGCCGCCCTCGACGCCGTCCTCGCCTGAGCATGGTGCTCTCTTTCCGGCTCGATGGCGGCGGCCACGGCCCTGCCGCCCCCCGCGCGGGCACCCTCACCACCGATCGGGGCGCTGTCCCCACCCCCACCTTCATGCCCGTTGGCACCCTCGCCAGCGTCAAGGCACTCACCCCCGACGAGGTCGCCGCCACCGGCGCCGGTATCACCCTCGTCAACGCCTACCACCTCTACCTGCGTCCCGGACACCGCCTCATCGAGTCTCTCGGCGGCGTCCACCGGTTCATGGGCTGGAACGGACCCATCCTCTCCGACAGCGGCGGTTACCAGGTCTTCAGCCTAGCGAAGCTGATGCGCGTCGACGACGAAGGCGTGCGCTTCCGCTCGCACCTCGACGGATCCGAGCACCACTACACCCCCGAGCTCGCGATCGAGGTCCAGAGCGCCCTCGGCGTCGACATCGCCATGCCCCTCGACCACGTCCTCCCCGGCGACGCCCCCGCCCCCGACCAGCGCGAGGCCGCCGAGCGCACCCTCCGCTGGTTCGACCGCTCCCAGGCCCTCGACCCGTCCCCCGCCCTCTTCGCTATCGTCCAGGGCGGCGTCGATGAGGAGTTGCGCCGCTGGCACGCCCGCGAGCTTGGCGCCCGCGAGGCCCCCGGCTACGCCATCGGCGGCCTCTCCGTGGGCGAATCGAAGGCCGAGATGCACGCCAACACCGAGGTCGCCTGCGCAGAGTTGCCCGCCGACCGTCCCCGCTACCTCATGGGCGTCGGCAGTCCCGAGGACCTCGTCCACGCTGTCGCCCGGGGCGTCGACATGTTCGACTGCGTCCTCCCCACCCGCCTCGGGCGCACCGGCTCCCTCTTCACGGACGATGGCCGCGTCCACATCAAGGGCGCCCGCTACCGCGAGCGCACCGCCCCCCTCGACCCGGACTGCGACTGCGCCCTCTGTGCCAGCTACTCTCCCGCCTACCTCCACCACCTCTTCCGCAACGAGGAATTGCTCGCCTATCGCCTCGCCAGCATCCACAACCTCCGCTACCTCCAGCGCCTCTGCGAGCGCCTCCGCGAGGCAGTGCTCGCAGGCGCCTTCGACGCCTTCGCCGGGGAGTTCCTCGACCGCTACCAGCCCGCCGATGAAACGGTCCGTACGGAGCAGCGCACGCGCTGGCGATCGCGCTCCCGCACCTGACCCCGGCTCGACAAACTCGCGTCCTCCCTTCTACGCTCGGAAACCGACGGCGCCATTCCCGCGCCGAGGGTGAACCTGGAACGATGCCGAAAAGAACCGCCACCGCCACCGGTACTGGTCGCAAGAAGGCCGCGAAACGCGCCACCACAAAAGGCGGCGCCAGGACCTCGCGCGCCGGTGGCGGCAAGGACCTCGTCATCGTCGAGTCCCCCGCCAAGGCCCGCACCATCGAGGGCATCCTCGGCGACGAGTACCGCGTCATTGCCTCCGTCGGCCACGTCCGCGACCTGCCCAACTACGGCTATGGCGTGGACGTGAAGGGCGGCTCCTTCCAGCCCACCTACGAGGTCCTCAAGGACAAGAGGGACGTCGTCAAGGAGATCAAGTCGGCCGCCGGCAAGGCCGAGCGTGTCTTCCTCTCCACCGACCCCGACCGTGAGGGCGAGGCCATCTCCTGGCACATCCTCGAGGCCGCGGGCATCCCCGCCGACAAGACCCAGCGCGTTGTCTTTCACGAGATCACGAAGCCGGCCATCGAGGCCGCCTTCCAGCACCCCGGCGAGCTCAATCGCGAGCTGATCGAGGCCCAGGAGACCCGCCGCGTCCTCGACCGACTCATCGGGTACCCCCTCAGCTGGTTCGTACAGGGCAAGGTCGCCCGCAGCGCCAGCGCCGGCCGCGTCCAGAGCGTCGCCCTTCGTGTCATCGTCGAGCGCGAGCGCGCGATCGAGGCCTTCACCCCACAGGAGTACTGGACCGTCCATGCGCGGGTCGCGAAGGACGGCGAGGAGTTCGGCGCGAAGCTCACCGGCCTCCCCGGCGTGCGCAAGCTCGATGAGAAGCGCGACCTCCCGGACGAAGCGACCGCAAACGCTCTCCTCGACTCCCTCCGCCGCTCTGACTTCTCCGTGAAGTCGGTCAAGAAGGGCGAGCGCAAGCGCCGTCCTGCTCCGCCATTCACCACCAGCAGCTACCAGCAGGCCGCGAACAACCGCCTCGGCCTCGGCGCCCAGCGCTCCATGGCCCTTGCCCAGCAGCTCTACGAAGGCGTCACCATCCCCGGCGAGGGCGCCGTCGGCCTCATCACCTACATGCGCACCGACTCCCTCAGCATCTCCCCCGTCGCTCGCCGCGAGGCCCGCCGCTTCGCCACCGGCCGCTGGGGCGAGGACCACGTTCCCGAAAAGGAGCGCGTCTACCGCTCCCGCGCACGCGGCGCCCAGGAGGCCCACGAGGCCATCCGCCCCACCTCCGCCTTCCGCACCCCCGATTCCCTCCGCGACGTGCTTAACCGCGATCAGCTCCGCGCCTATACCCTCATCTGGCAGCGCTTCATGGCCAGCCAGCTCGCCGACGCCCGCTATGCCACCGTCGCCGTCGATATCGACGCCCGCGAGGCCGGCGAGTTGCGCGGCTCCTTCCGCTCCAACGCCCAGCGACTCATCTTCGCCGGCCACCTCGCCGCCCTCGGCATCGACGCCACCGAGGAGCAAGCCGCCACCTCCAACGCTGACCGCGACGGGCCCGAAACTGTCGACGCCCTCCCCGAGTTGGCCGAGGGCGACGCTCTCGACCGCCGCTCCGTCGATGGCGAGCAGCACTTCACCGAGCCCCCGCCCCGCTTCACCGAGGCCTCCCTCGTGAAGGCCCTCGAGGAGGAGGGCATCGGCCGCCCCAGCACCTACGCCTCCATCGTCCAGACCGTGCTCAACCGCGCCTACGTCGTTCGCGAAGGACGCGCGCTCGTTCCCCAGGAGCTCGGCTTCGCCGTCAACGACCTCCTCGTCCAGCACATGGACCGCTATGTCGCCGTGCCCTTCACCAGCGAGCTTGAGGGCGAGCTGGACGAGATCGCCTCCGGCGAACGCGACTACGCCGATGTCGTCCGCGGCTTCTGGGAGCCCTTCAACACTGCCCTCGAAACCGCCAAGAAGGACGCCCGCAAGCAGGTCGAGGAGACCGACATCGTCTGCTCCAAGTGCAACGAGCGGAAGATGGTCGTTCGCTGGAGCCGCAACGGGAAGTTCCTCGGCTGCTCCGGCTTCCCCGAGTGCAAGAACGCCATGCCCCTCACCGAGGAAGGCGAGCCCCAGCCGCTGCCGGAGCCCCAGCCAACCGATTGGAAGTGCCCCCGCTGCGGCGCTGGCACCGAGCTGAAGCACGGCCCCTACGGCGAGTACATCGACTGCGTCCGCCGCGAGTCCAAGGACTGCGACTTCCGCTCCAGCAAGCCCGTCGACATCCCCTGCCCCGAGGAGCCCGAGACCGGCCAGCTCGTCGCCAAGCGCGCCCGCCGCCGCACCTTCTACGGCTGCTGGAACTACCCTGACTGCACCTACACCACCGGCAGCATCGAGCCCGGCAAGCTTTCCCCCGTGCGTACCGCCGAGGAGCGCGAGGCCGCCGCCGAGAAGGCGAAGGCCCGGGCGAGCAAGGGAAAGCGCACGACCCGCCGCGGCTCCACGACCCGCCGCCGCCGCGCCAGCTAGCCCCTTCTGGGCGGCATCGCCCTTTACGTCTCCTGTCGTATTCTGTCGATATGGCCTCCCCGCCCGCCCACAAAACAGCCGAGGCCTTCCTCGACGCCTACCTGCGCGAACTGCAGAGCCTCGGGGGCCGCTCGCCCTACACCATCCGCAACTACCGCAGCGATATCGGCCACTTCCTCCGCTTCTGCGACGAGGCCGCTATCGAGCCCCTCGCCATCACTCGCGCGACCTTCCGCACCTACCTCGGCATGTTGCGCGAGGCGGGAATCGCCGCCGCCTCCGTCACCCGCCGCACGACCACCGTCCATGGCTTCTACCGCTACCTCCAGCGCGAAGGCGCCACCGACCGCGACCTCCTCTACGGCGTTGCCCTCCCCAAGAAGCCCAAGCGTCTACCGAAGGTGATCGAGCCGCCCCACCTCCAGGCCCTCATCGAGGCGCCCGACACGGACACTCCCGGCGGCCTGCGCGACCGCGCCATCCTCGAGCTGCTCTACGGTGGTGGCCTGCGCATCTCCGAGCTCGGCGGCCTCGATGTCGTCGGCGGCCAGGCCATCGTCCGCGGCAAGGGCGATAAGGAGCGCGCCGTCCTCTTCGGGGAACCCGCCGTCCGCGCCCTCCAGGCCTACCTCACCGTCGGCCGTCCCGAACTGGCCGCTGGCCCGGAAGAGGCCCTCTTCCTGAACCGCAACGGCAAGCGACTCAGCGCCCGCTCCGTCCAGTACGCCGTGCGCCGCTACGCCCTCGCCGCCGGCATCCCCGAGGATGTCCACCCCCACCTCCTCCGCCACTCCTTCGCCACCCACCTCCTCGACGGCGGCGCCGACATCCGCATCGTCCAGGACCTGCTCGGCCACACCTCCGCCAACACCACTCAGATCTACACCCACGTCAGCCGCGCCCGTCAGGCCGAGGTCACCGAGAAGGCCTGGCAGGAAGTCGGCGTGAAGGCGCTCGAACGCGCCCGTTCGAAGCGAAACGTCTCATGAGCGACCAGCCCGCCCCCCTGCTCCTCCTCGTGAACGGTCCCAACCTCAACCTGCTCGGCGAGCGCCGCCCCGAGATCTACGGCCGCGACACCCTCCCCGAAATCGAGGCCGATGTCGCCGCCGCCGCCAACGCCCGCGGCGCCACCGTCCTCAGCTTCCAGAGCAACCACGAGGGCGCCCTCATCGACTTCCTCCACGAGCACCGCCGTCGCGCCAGTGGCGTCATCCTCAACGCCGGCGCCTACACGCATACCTCCATCGCCCTCCACGACGCCCTCGAATCCATCGCCCTCCCCGCCGTCGAGGTGCACCTCTCCAACATCCACGCCCGCGAGGAGTTCCGTCGTCGCTCCGTCATCGCCGCCGCCTGCATCGGTCAGGTCGCCGGGCTCGGGCGCGCCGGCTATGGCGTCGCCGCCAACCTCCTTCTCGACCACCTCGAGGCCTCCGACTAACCCCGAGAATCGGCGAGCGCTACACTGACCCCGTGACCGCCGCCCTCCCCGCCCAGCGACTCGATCGCGTCCGCGCCGCCCTCGACGAAGCCGGACTCGATGGCCTCTACGTCGCCAGCCCCGTCGACGACGTCAATCACCGCCACTCCGCCAATCGCCGCTACCTGACGGGCTTCTCCGGTTCGACCGGCTACGCCGCAATCTCAGCGACCGAAGCGTTCCTCGCCGTCGACTCGCGCTACGGCGCCCAGGCCCGCCGCGAGGCCGAGCCCCGCGGCTTCTCCATCTTCGATACGAAGGGTCCCCAGGCTGCCTGGCTCCCCGAGTTCGTCGCCGCCGCCGGCCTCGCCGGCAAGCGAGTCGGCCTCTCCCGCTCCGACCTCAGCTACGGCGATTTCCTGACACTGCGCGAGGCCGTTGAGCGGATGCCCGAGGCCGACCGCCCCGACCTCGTCCCCGCCCCTCCCATCGTTGAACGCCTCCGCGCCCGCAAGGACGCCGAGGAGCTCGCCCTCCTTGAGGAGGCCATCGCCATCGCCGAGCGCGCCTTCCTCGACGTGACCGCCACTCTCGAGCCGGGAGTCACCGAGCGCGGTTTCGCCGCCTCCCTCGACGCTGCCGTCAAGAAGCACGGCGCCCGCGGCCTCTCCTTCGAACCCATCGTCGCCGGCGGCGAACGCGGGGCCATGCCCCACGCCGACCTTTCGGACCGCCCCTTCGGCGCCGGTGAGCCCATCATCGTCGACTGGGGCGCCGAGCTTTCCGGCTACTGCAGCGACCTCACCCGCACCTTCTACCTCGGCCCCGAACCCGAGCGCTTCCGTGGCGTCTACGAGGTCGTTCGCGAGGCCCAGCAGGCCGCCATCGAACGCGTCGAAGCGGGCATGACCGGCGCCGACGCTCACACCCTCGCCGCCTCGGTCATCGAGGAGCACGGCTACGGCGATGCCTTCACCCACGGCCTCGGGCACGGCGTCGGCCTCGACGTGCACGACTACCCGCCCTACCTCGGCCCCACCTCCGAAGACGTGCTCGAAGACGGCATGGTCTTCACCATCGAACCCGGCATCTACCTCCCCGGCTGGGGCGGTGTCCGCATCGAGGATATCGTGACCCTTGAAGACGGCCGCGCCCGCCAGCTCAGCCACCTCGACTCAACACTTCCAGCAGGAGCCCAGCCTTGAGCCAGATTTCCACCGCCGAATTTCGCCGCGGCGTCACCATCGAGATGAACGACAAGCTCTACGCCGTCCTCAGCTACGAGCACAACAAGACGGCCCGCGGCTCCGCCCAGGTCCGGATGAAGCTGCGCGACGTGCGCAGCGGCGCCATCATCGAGCACACCGTCCAGGCCGGAACCCGCTTCGACCGCGCCCGTGTCGACCGCCGCGACATGCAGTACCTCTACTCCGACGAGGACTTCTACTACTTCATGAACACCGAGACCTACGACCAGATCCCCGTCGATGCCGCCAAGGTCGGCGATGCGACGAAGTTCCTCAAGGAGAACGACATCTGCGAAGTGGCCATGTACGGCGAGGAGGTCATCTCCGTCGAGCTTCCTGGCTCCGTCGCCCTCGCCGTCGCCACCACCGACCCGGGCGTGCGCGGCGATACGGCCCAGGGCGGCACCAAGCCCGCCACCCTCGAAACCGGCCTCATCGTGCAGGTGCCCCTCTTCATCAGCGAGGGCGAGGTCATCCGCGTCAACACCGAGACGGGCGAGTACATCGAGCGAGCCAACTAGTGGACCCAATCCGCGTCTCCCAGCTCGTCTACCTCCTCAAGGACATGCTTGAGGGCAGCGAGCTGCTCTCCGATCTCTGGGTCGTGGGGGAAGTCGCCGATGCCACTCGCTCCCGCCTCGGCCACCGCTACTTCTCCCTGCGCGACGGCGATGGCGCCCTCCGCGCCGTCCTTTTCCGCGACGACATGCCCGGCGCCGAGGTTCCCGCAGGCGAGCGTGTTCTCGCCCACGGCCGCGTGACCATCTACCCCCAGCGCGGCGAGCTCCAGTTCGTCTGCGACTTCTTCCGCCCCGAGGGGGTCGGCATCGAGGCCGCACGCCTCGCGCGCCTGCGCGAGCAGCTGGAGGAGGAGGGCATCTTCGAGCCCTCCCGCAAGCGTCCCCTCCCCGCCTACCCTCGCCGCATTGGCCTCGTCACCTCCCCCTCCGGCGCCGCCATCCAGGACGTTCGCGATGTCCTCGCTCGCCGCTGGCCCCTCGCCGAGCTCGTCGTCTCCCCCGCCCTCGTGCAGGGCGACCAGGCCCCCGCCAGCATCGGCGCCGCCCTCCGCGCCCTCGCCTCCGACGAAGCCCTCGACCTCGCCCTCGTCGTCCGCGGTGGTGGCGCTGCCGATGACCTCTCCGCCTTCAACGACGAGGGCGTCGTCCGCGCCGTCTTCGGATTCCCTGTGCCGGTCGTGACCGGCATCGGCCACGAGACCGATACCTCCCTCGCCGACCTCGCCGCCGACCTCCGCGCCCCCACCCCCAGCGCCGCCGCCGAGCGCGCCACCCCCGACGCCGCCGAGGTCGCCGCCCGCCTCGCCTCGATGGAACGCGCGATGGCCATGGCCGCCCGCGGACGCATCGAGGCCGGCGCCGCCCGCCTCCACAACCTGACCGCAGGCCTCCGCCACGCCGCCCCCCGCCCCACCCGCGCCGCCGAGCAGGTCGAGTCGCTCGGCGCCCGCATGGGCCAGATCCTCAGCACCCGCCTCGCTGCCGAACGCGCCGACCTCGACCGCGTCGGCGCCCAGATCACCGCCCTCAACCCCGCCACCACCCTTGCCCGGGGCTACGCCATCGTCGAGCGCCTCGGGCGCCGGCGTCGCGTCGTCCGCCGCGTCCGCGACGTCAAGGCCGGCAACCGCGTCGCCGTCTCCGTCGGCGACGGCGCCTTCTGGGCGGAGGTCAACTGATGGCCGAGCGGCAGTCCTTCGAGGAGCTCGTCGCCCAGCTTGAGGAGCGCGCCCGGAAGCTCGAGGCCGGCAACATCCCCCTCGAGGAGTCCATCGCCACCTACGAGGAGGGAGCCGCCCTCGTCGAGCAACTGCGCAAGCTCCTTGGCGACGCTGAGCTCCGCGTCCAGCGCCTCCAGGACAACCTCCAGGAGGGCGCCGCCTTCCGCGAGGAGCCCGAGTCCTACGACGAGGCCGCAGCCTCCAATGACGCCGGCTGAGCCCCTGCGCGTCGCCTGGCTCACGACCGGGCGCGGGCCCGGTTCCTACGGCGCTCTCGAAGCGCTCTGCGACGCCATCGACGCCCGCCTCCCCGTCAAGCTTGCCGTCGCGTTCGTCAACCGCGAGCGGGGTGAGTTCGAGGCCACCGACCGTCTTCTCGACCTCCTCGAAGGTCACCGTGTCCCGGTCGAGACGCTCTCCTCCGTGCGCTTCCGCAAGGAGCAGGGCGGACGCCGTTCCCGCCCCGGCGAGCCCCTCCCCCCCTGGCGCCGCGCCTTCGACGACCAAGTCGCCGAACGCCTCGGCCGCCACTCCTTCGACCTCGCCGTCATGTTTGGCTACATGCTCATCGCCACGGAGTCCCTTTACGACCGCTTCCCCATCATCAACGACCACCCCGCCCTCCCCGACGGCCCCACCGGGACCTACCAGGAGGTCATCCTCCAACTCATCGCCGGCGGCGCCCGCGAGTCCGGCTGCATGTACCACCTCGTCACCGGCGACCTCGACCGCGGCCCCGTCCTCAGCTACTGCCGCTTCCCCATCCCCGCCGACCCCTCCGCCCACGTCCCCTCCGGCGCCACCCGCGCCGACATCGAGGCCCTCCCCCTCTACGACGACATCCGCGCCCGCGGCGTCGCCCGCGAGCGCCCCTTCCTGACCGAGACGCTGCGCGCCCTGCAGGAGGGCCGCCTGACCGTGCCCGCGGCCCGGCCCCTCGACCTCACCACCGAGGTCGAATCCGCCCTCTCCCGCGACGTATAATCCCGGCCATGGTCGATGCGGCGCCCCTCACTCTCGCCTGTCCCGACTGCGCCGAACCCCACGATGCCATCGATAACTACTGCCGCAACTGCGGCATGTTCCTCCGCGACCATCGCTTGCCTGTCGCTCGCCCCGCCGCCGCGCTCGAGGTTCGCCGGCCCGCCCTCCCCACTCCCATCCGCCGCGCCGCCACCGCCATCGTGCTCGGCACCGCTCTGAAGATAACGGCGAACATCGTTGGGAAGCTGCTCGCCCAGCGCGCCGCCAATAAGGCCTCCAACCGCGCCCTCGCCCGCCGCGAGCGCGAGAGCACGGTCGTCAGCGAATCCCACTTCGTGCGCCGCACCTGGATTCAGCGCGACTAGCCGTTCGATCGCCCGTGCAGGTTCGCAACCCCATGGTCATCCACTACGTGCGCGACATGGACCGCGCCTGCGCCTTCTACTGCGACGCGCTGGGCCTGCCGGAAGCGCCCACCCCGGGGTCCGCCTCCCCCAGCTGGAACACATTCGACTGTGACGGCCTCATCCTCGCCCTCCACATTCTCCCCGCCGGGGACTCCGCCGAGGGCCCCATGCCCCATGCTGGACTCAACCTGCAAGTCGACGACCTCGACACAGCGGTCGAGGAGTTACGGGCCGCCGGGGGCGAGTTGCGAGCGCTCCACGAGGCCGGCGGCGGCGTCCCCATACGCGTCGCCGAAGTCGCCGATCCCGACGGCAACGGCTTCGAGCTCCGCCAGCACGTCGGCTGACGCTGACTGCTCACCGGCGTCCTGTACGCTTCACATCCGGAGGAGAGCGAGCCCATGTTCCACACGATCGGCCACACCTTTGAGTTGATGAAGATGAGCTGGCGCGTGCTCATGCTCGACCGCGAACTCGTCTTCTTTCCCATCATGTCGGTAGCGGCCCTCGTGGTGCTGGCGGCGGCCATCTTCGCCGGAGGCCTCCTCGGCGGCGCCTTCGGCCTTGCCGAAGAGGGTGGCGAGGGATCGGCGGGCGATCTGGCCCTGGCGCTCCTCCTCGCCTTCGGCTCCTCCTTTGTCATCATCTTCTTCAACTCGGCGCTGGTCGCGGCCGCCCTTGAGCGTCTCCGCGGCGGCGACCCGAACGTCGCCTCTGGCCTGAAAGCCGCCTCCGCCCACATCCCCCAGATACTGGCGTGGGCGCTCATCACCACCATCGTCACCCTCATCCTGCAGGCCCTCCGCGAGCGCGGTGGCATCGCCGGGCAGGTTGCCTCCTGGCTGGGAGGCATCGCCTGGAGCCTCGCTACCTTCTTCGTCATCCCCCTCCTGGTCGCGGAGGGGATTGGTCCCATCGAGGCGATTCGGCGTTCCTCGTCCCTGCTTCGCGAGACATGGGGCCGTCAGATCGCCGCCAGCTTCGGCTTCGGCCTCGTCACCATTGGCGCCATCATCGTCGCCGCCATTCCCGGCCTGCTGCTGGCGCTCGTCCACCCGCTGCTGGGAATCGCCATCGGTATCCCCCTGGTCGGCCTGGCCTGGGCGACCGTCACCGCCCTTGAGGGCATCTTCAAGGCCGCCCTCTACGACTTCGCCATCGGCAGGGACCCCCACGGCTTCGACCGCGCCGCTCTCCAGAACGCCTACGGACCCCGGACCGGCGGAAACCTCAGGGGCATCGTGTAAGAGGCATGGCCCCTCCCGCGTTTGCCGACCTCGACTGGCGCGGCCAACGCCTCACCCTCCGGCCCGCCCCCCCCGCCGACGCCCCCGCCCTTACCGCCCTCCACCGGGAAGTGGGAGGCGACCCCTCCCCCGTCGAGTGGTTCCGCACGGGTGGCCCCTGGATGCACGAGCACTTCTGCGTGCGCCACATCCAGGCATACCGCGATCTCGGCTGGGACTGCTGGGTGCTCGAACGCAACGGTGAGGCAATCGCCGGCAGCGTCGAGGTTCTCTACGCGACCGAACCCGAACCGTTCGGCCGCTACGCCCACCTCGAAATCCTGGAGCTCGCCGAAGACCTCGACCTCCCCGAAGTCGAGCACTGGGTTCTCGACCAGTGCGAGGACCGCGCCCGCGAGCGCGGCTTCGACCGCTTCTGGTGCCGCCCCGTCGGTTCCGGCGGAAGCTGGGACGTCCTTGCCGCTCGCGGCTACACCGAGCGTTGGCGCAACGCCTGGCTGACCGTCGGGAACTTGGATCGCATGGAACCCCCCACCTTCCACGCGGCGCCTCTCGATGGCGACTACGACCGTGAGGCCTCGCACCTGCTCGCGCTCGACCACCGCGAGTCCGCCGCCTACCGCTGGCGCTACCTCTGGCGCCCCGCCCTGACCCCCGAGCAGTCCGACTTCCCGACCGATGTCGCGTTCTCGGGCCGGAGCATCACGCTCTCCGGGCGACCGTCCGCCAACGTGCTGGTCACCAACTGGAGGTGGCGCGACCCCGAGGTCGCGTGGGCCGACCTCTACGTCGACCCCTACCTGGCCGGCGACGCCGCCTACGTCTCCGACCTCATTGCCGTCGCCGCCCGCGAAGGCTCCGTTCTGGGTGCGCGCACCCTCGAAGTCGTACTCCCGGAGGGCCTTGGCCCCGCCATCCAGGCCCGCTTCGACGCCACGGTCGTGCCGCTCGAACGCGGCGATCCCTGGTTCGTGAAGGAACTCCGGCCCTCCCCCTGACCCGGCCCCCGTGGCGCCGCCGCCCGCCCACCCCTAGGATCGCCTCACCTTCAACTGGAGCCGTGCCCATGGAGCCCCTCACCGAAGAGCAACTCGCCGCCCTGCGCGCCTGGCCCTCCCCCGCCATCTCCAACGCCATCGAGACGTTCGGAGTGCGCGCACGCAACTACGGCGCCATGACTCCCGACATCCGCTGCCACTTCCCAGAGATGGACCCCATCGTCGGCTACGCCGTCACCTGCAAGATTCGCGCCAGCGTGCCCGTCGACCAGGACCCCGAAGCCAACGTCGAGCGGGGCGCCTGGTACGACCACATCGAGTCCATCCCCGCCCCCCGCATCGTCGTCATCGAAGATATGGACGATCCTCCCCTCGGCTCCTTCTGGGGCGAGGTCAACGGCAACATCCACCGCGCCTTCGGCTGCCTTGGCGTCGTCACGAACGGCGGTGTGCGCGACATGGAAGAAGTCCGCGAGCTCGGTTTTCAGTTCCTCGCGAAGGAAGTGCTCGTCTCCCACGCCTACGTCCACCAGATCGAGGTCGGTGGCCCCGTCACGGTCGGCGGCATCACCGTCAATCCCGGCGACCTCCTCCACGCCGACCTGCACGGCTGCATCTCCATCCCCCACGACATTGCCGCCGACGTCCCTGCCGCCGCACAAATGGTGGAGGACCGCGAGCGCGTCATCATCGACTACGCCAAGTCACCGGAGTTCACCCGCGAGGGCCTCCTCGAACGCTTCCGCGGTGGCTTCACCCGGCCCCGCGAGGAGGCCTAGCCCCGCCTAGTCGAACATCAGCACCGAACGCGCGACCTCGCCCGCCTTCATCGCGCGGAAGGCCTCGTTCACGTCCTCCAGCCGCATCCGGCGGGTGATCATCTCGTCCAGCTTCAGCCGGCCCTGCATGTAGAAGTCGATGTAACGCGGCATGTCCACGCGGAAGCGGTTCGACCCCATCGAGCTGCCCTGCAGCTTCTTCTCGCTCAGCAGTGAGCGCCCGTCGATCTCGACCTTCTGTCCCACCGGGATCATCCCGATCACCGTCGCCGTCCCGCCGCGGCGCAGCGCCTCGTACGCCTGCTCCGCCGCCGACTTCAGCCCGATGGCCTCGAACGCGTAGTCGACCCCGCCCCCGGTCAGTTCATGGATTCGTTCCACCGGGTCCCCCGAAGAGGCGTCCACGACGTGCGTCGCACCCAGCTCCCGCGCCTTGGCCAGCTTCGACTCGACCATATCCACGGCGATGATCATGCGCGCCCCCGCCACCAGCGAGCCCTGCACCGCCGCCAGCCCCACGCCGCCCACGCCGAACACCGCCACCGTTGAGCCGGGCGCTACCTTGGCCGTGTTCACCGCCGCCCCGAACCCCGTCGTCACCCCGCAGCCGATGAGCGCCGCCGCGTCCAGCGGCATGTCGGTGCGGATGGCGACCACGGCGTTCTCGTGGACCAGCATCTTCTCGGCATAGCTCGAGAGGTTGGCGAACTGCGCCACCGCCTGACCGTTCCACGTGTACTTCGGCGGCTCGTCCGCGCCTCGCGTCACCGCTTCGCGGTCGCAGGCGTACGGCTGACCGGTCATGCACCGCTCGCACATCCCGCAGAACACCGAGAGGCAGCAGATCACGTGGTCACCCGGCTGCACGTACGTCACCTGCTCGCCCACCGACTCGACGATTCCCGCCGCCTCGTGCCCGAGGATCGCCGGCGCATCGAACGGGTAGAACCCGTCCACGAAGTGCAGGTCGCTGTGGCAGACGCCGCTCGCGGCCGTCTTCACGACGACCTCGCGCGGTCCCGGATCGTCGATCGCGACTTCCTCGATCGTGAGTGGCTGGTGCGGCCCGTGGAATACAGCGGCTTTCATGGCGCCCCTCCTCGCGGAAAGTGCGCCTACTCTACGCCGCGCGTCAGTCCCTCGCGGGCAACGAAGCGCGCGGCTGGACCCGCGGATTCGCCACGAACTGTGGCCAGCGCCCCTCCATCAACCCCACCACCGTCTCCCCCACCCGGCGGCGCATGCTCTCGAACGACTGGTCCGAGTACGAGGCCGAGTGCGGCATCAGCACCACGTTCTCCATGCGGGCCAGCGGCGACTCCGCCTCCAGCGGTTCGCGTTCGAACACGTCCAGTCCCGCCCCCGCGATCTGGCCCCCGTCGAGCGCCGCGATCAGCGCTTCCTGGTCCACCACCGGCCCCCGCGCCGTGTTGATCAGGTAGGCGGTCGGCTTCATCGCCGCCAGCTCCGCTTCGCCGATCAGGTGGCGAGTCTCCGGATTCAGCGGCGTGTGCACGGACACGTAATCGGAGCGCCCCAGCAGTTCGTGCAGCGACTCCACCCGCTCCACGCCGTAGGCGCGGAACACGCCCTCGCCCAGGTAGGGGTCGTACGCGATCACGTTGAGTCCGAACGCCTGCGCCCGCGGCACCACCGCCCGCGCGATGTTTCCCAGCGCCACCAACCCCAGCGTCTCCCCCCCAATGGGCCCCATCGGCCCCAGAGGGCCCGGTCGCCACGTGCCGTCGCGCACGGCTGCGTCCAGCAGCGGCAGCTTCTTCGCACAGGCCAGCAGCAGCAACATCGCCTGGTTGGCCACCTCCGGCTGGCAGAAGTCGGGGAAGTGCGCCACCACGATCCCGTGGTCCGTCGCCGCCGGAATATCGAGCGTGTCCAGCCCCACCCCGTAGCGAATGATGAGCTTGCACTTCGACATCGACTCCACCACCCGCCGCGTGATCTGCGCCGACGACACCAGGATCGCGTCGGCCTCCTTCACGTTCGCGATCAACTCGTCCTCGCTCAAGGAGCTGGTCGCGACGAACCGGCCGCCACCGCCTTCGATGATGCTCTGTTCGATCTCGAACGAGACGTTTGGGCGCTTGTCGACATGGACCACCAGGTACGGTTCAGACATGCGGGAGAGCGTACAGATGCGGTCCGGACCGGGCCAGCGGTGGCCGCAGCCTTTCAATGGTGGGCTCGCGTATTATGCGGCGCTACGCACCCAGCGCCCGAGGAGCCACCATGACGACAGCCGAGCAGACCTGGACCGAATCCACCACCGAGGTTGCGGGCCTCAGCGTTCGCTACCTGCAGGGAGGGAGCGGTCCCGCCGCGGTCGTCCTTCACCACTCCACGGGCAACATCGGCTGGGTCCCCTTCTACGAGGCGCTCGCCCAGAATTTCACCGTCACCGTCCCCGACCTCCCCGGCTACGGCCAGTCCGAACGGCCCGCGTGGGCGCGCGACGCCCGTGACATCGCCATCCTCATGAGCCACTTCCTTACGCGTGTCGCCCCCGATAGCCCCACCCTGGTCGGCCTCGGCTTCGGCGGCTTCATCGCCGCCGAACTCGCCGCCATCAACCAGGACCGCATCGGCTCCCTGGTGCTTGTCGGCGCTGCCGGCCTGCAGCCCGATGAGGGTGAGATCCTCGACCAGATGCTCGTCAGCTACGGCGAGTACATGACCGCCGGCTTCCGCGACGAAGCTCACTTCCAGGAGATCTTTGGCGAAGAGGTCGCCCCGGAGGTCCGCGAGCTCTGGGACTTCAGCCGCGAGATGACCGCCCGCCTCAGCTGGAAGCCCTACATGTTCAACCGCCGCCTGGCCCCCGTGCTCGGCGAGGTGCAGACGCCCACGCTGGTCGTGGCTGGTAGCGAGGAGAAGGTGGTTCCCCTCAGCTGCGCGCGCCAGTACGCCGCCGCCCTCCCGAACGCCACCCTTGAGGTCGTCCAGGGCGCCGGCCACCTGGTCGACTACGAGGAACCCGAGGCGCTCGCCGCCCTCATCACCTCGCACGCCGGGGCCTAGCCGAACCAAACGCCAAAGTTCCTCTACAGGCGCCCTCACCGCCTTGTCGAAGGCGGTATGATGCGCCCACCAAGTGCCCCCGCGCCTTGAGCGTGCGGGTGCGGAGGCAGTGCATGTTCATCGGCTACTTCACCGAGAGGCCCTACCAGGACCAGGAGTCCGGCTACTTCGGCTCCACCGGTCGCGATATCGCCGACCTCGGCATCAGCAACCGCGAGTACAACCCGCGCCTCGGCTCGGACTTGTACAACCGCTACCTCGACGAGAAGGTCTACGCCGAGGAGATGGGGTTCGATGGTGTCATGCTCAACGAGCACCACAGCACCCCGTTCTGTATGGGCGGCGTGGTCAACGTCGAAGCTGCGATCCTCTCGCGCATTACCCAGCGCGTGAAGATCGTCATCCTCGGCAACGTCCTCCCCATCTGGGAAGACCCGCTGTGGCTCGCCGAAGAGCTCGCCGAGATCGACATGATCTCTCGTGGCCGCCTCGTCACCGGCTGGGTTCGCGGCACCGGCCGCGAGAGCGTCGCCCACAACGCCCAGGCGCCCTTCAACTGGGAGCGCTTCCAGGAGGCCCACGACCTCGTCCTCGCCGCCTGGACCAAGCCCGGCCCCTTCCGCTGGGAAGGCGAGCACTACAACTACCGCTACGTGAATCCCTGGGCGAAGACCTACCAGCAGCCCCATCCCCAGATCTGGATTCCCGGTGTCATGAGCCGCAACACCGTCAAGTGGGCCGCCGAGCACCGCTACCCGTACGTCATGCTCGCAACCGAGCTGGAGCCCACCAAGAACTCCTACGACTACTACACCGATGTCGCCAAGGAGAACGGCTACGAAGCCGGCACCCAGCACCGCAGCTACCTCTTCAAGGTCCACGTCGATGAGACCGAGGAGCTCGCTGACCAGGCTGCCCGCAAGTACGTCGAAGGGCCCAGCAACCCCTTCCTCGAGGGCAACCAGGGAATCGTACGGCCCTACCTCCAGAATCTCCCCGGCATGACCTCCCGCACGAACCTGCTCCCCACGGTGACCAGCTTCACGCAATCCGCCGCCCGCGGGCGCCAGGTCGCGCACCAGGAAGCCACCGGCAAGGACGGCAGTCAGGTCCCCGAGGACTACTCAAGCTACGAGTCGCAGAAAGAGCGCATGTCCATCATCACGGGCACGCCCAAGACGGTTATCCCCAAGATCCGTCACGTGCTCGAGTACCTGCGCCCCGGCAGCATCTTCTTCTGGGACGGCGACGGCGCCATGGATCACGACGACGCCATGCGCAGCCTTCGCCTCATGGGCGAGGAGATCATTCCCGCCACCCGCGAGATGGCAAAGGAGTTCGACCTCAAGGGTCCCTTCGAGATGGACACCAAGACGAACGAGCCTATCGAGGAGGGCGAGGCCATCCCCGCCGGTGGACAGTAGCCCGTCCAACCTGGCACAGCCTGAAGGGCGCCGCACATCGTGCGGCGCCCTTCTTTGTCTGTGTTGCACATGATTTAAGGAAAAACTTATATTAGAGCCTCCTTGAAGAGGGGGAGGCCATGGAAATCGACATCGCAGGCTACCTCGGCGCCGTCGAGCGCTCCGTGTCGGAGCTGGAGGTCGAGGGGCAGACCGCTCGCGCGGTCACCATTGCCCGCACCTTCGCGACGACCGTCGACGACCTGTGGGACGCCGTGACGAACGGCGAGCGTATCCCGCGCTGGTTCCTCCCCATCAGCGGGGAGCTCGCCCTCGGCGGACGCTACCAGTTCGAGGGCAACGCAGGCGGGGTGATCACGGAATGTGAGCGCCCGTCGCTCCTCGCCCTCACCTGGGAGTTCGGCGGAGACGTGAGCTGGGTCGAGGTGCGCCTCTCCGAGGACGGACCCGGTCGTGCGCGCCTCACGCTGACGCACACGATGCGCATGTCCGACCAGTGGGAGACCTACGGCCCGGGCGCCACGGGCGTCGGCTGGGAGGGAGGCCTCCTGGGACTCGCGCTCCACATCGAGAGGCCGGACGAGCCCGCGCCGGATGAAGCCGCCTTCACCGCATCCGAAGACGGGAAGGCGTTCTATGCCGGCAGCAGCGAGGCGTGGGGCGAGGCCGCCGTCGCGTCCGGCAGCGACCCCGCTGCCGCCCGTGCCGCAGCCCGGCGGACGACCGCGTTCTACACGGGTGAGCCGGAAGCGCCCGCCTGATGCACGCCTTCGACGTCCTCCGCGACCCCGTCCGGCGACGAATCCTCGAGCTGCTCGCCGGTGAGGAGCACCCCGCCGGCGCCGTCGCCGACGTCATCCGGCGCGAGTTCGGCATCACCCAGGCCGCCGTCTCCCAGCACCTCAAGGTCCTGCGCGACAGCGGCTTCGCGACCGTGCGGGTCGACGGCGCCCGGCGCATCTACGCCGTCGACCCGGAACCGCTGAGGGATGTTGATGCGTGGCTGGTGCGGTTCCGGCCGTTCTGGGAACCGAAGCTCGACGCGCTGGAGACGGAGATCGAGCGCGGAAAGCGAAGGCCGCGGTAGACAGGCATCGGTGGGCTCACAGGCGCGCCCCTGCCGCCCCGGTGTGCGACGATCGGGACATGCCCAGCGACGCCGCATTCGATGCCGATGTTGTGGTCGTGGGTGGCGGACCGGCCGGCTCCGCCGCCGCCACCATGCTCGTCCGCAAGGGCTGGCGCGTGCGCCTCTACGAGCGCGACCGCTTCCCCCGCGAGCACGTCGGCGAGTCGCTCCTCCCCGCCTCCATGCCCGTCCTCGCCGAGCTCGGCGTGCTCCCCGCCGTCGAGGCCGCCGGTTTCCTCCCCAAGTACGGCGCCACCATGGTCTGGGGCCGCGACCCCGACCCCTGGAGCTGGTCCTTCGCCGAGTCCAGCCCCCGCTACCCGCACGCCTACCAGGTCGTCCGCGCCCAGTTCGACGAGATTCTCCTCCGCAACGCTGCGGGCGAAGGCGTCGATGTGCGCGAAGGCCACCGTGTCCTCGATGCGGGTGCCGGCCCCGCCGGCGCCTCCCTCACCGTCGAGGACGCCGAGGGCCGCCCGCACACCGCTCGCGCACGCTTCATCGTCGACGCGAGCGGTCAGGCCGGATTGATCGGTCGCGACCGCTCCCTCCGGGAGTCCGACCCCTTCTTTCGCAACCTCGCCGTCTACGGCTACTACGCCGGCGGTTCCCGCCTCCCCGAGCCCGACACCAACAACATCCTCATCGAGTCCATCGAGGACGGCTGGCTCTGGGCCATTCCCCTCCACACCGGCCTCGTCAGCACGGGCGTTGTCGTCGACAGCGCCACCGGGGGTGAGGGCATCGCCGCAATCGGTCCTGAGGCCTTCTTCCGCGAGCGCATCGCCAGCGGATCCCACATCTCCGCCCTGCTCCAGGGAGCAACCCTCACCGGCGCTCCCACCATCGTCCGCGACTGGTCCTACTCCTCCCGCGAACTCGCCGGCGAGAGCTTCGTCCTCGCCGGCGACGCCGCCTGCTTTGTCGATCCCCTCTTTTCCTCAGGGGTGCACCTGGCCCTCTCCTCAGGCGTGCTTGCCGCCGCCTACGTGACGTCAGCCCTCAACGACCCCGAGCTCGGTCGCGCCGCCGCCGCCGTCTACTCCGAGCAGTACCGGCAGCAGTACGAGCACTTCCGCGAGCTGGCCCGCCTCTTCTACGCCAGTAACCGCACCGTCGACTCCTACTTCTGGGAAGCCCGCCGCATCACCGGCGCCGAAGAGTCCACGCCCGCCCGGCTCGCCTTCGTCCGCGCCGTTGCCGGCCAGCCCCCCGCTGGCTACGAGCGCGCCGTCCTTGCCCACGGCGAAACGCCCCGCAGCTTTGCCGAGGCCGTGAGCGCCGTCGAGAGCCGTCGCGAAGCTCGTGCCACCGCCTTCGACGAGCGCTTCGGCGCCCGCCTCCCCCGCCTCCTCTCCGCCGTCCCCTCCCTCGTTCCCGAGGCCCGCATCGAGCGCAAACCCGTTGTTGGCGAGGGCGAATTCACGTGGGGCCAGGTCATCGTTACGCCCGAGCGTGCCGAAGGCGTCCCGGTCAGCGACCTCGTCGCCCTCGTCCTCGTTCAGATCGACGGCCGCCGTTCCGTCGGCGACCTCTTCGACCGCCTCGGCTCGCGCCTCCCCCCCGAGACCCTCGACCGGCTCCGCCCGGGTATCGCGCAAGCCCTGCGCCTGCTCCACGTGGAGGGCGTCATCGCCGAGTTCACGGAGAGGGTCGAGGCATGAGCGACGCTCCCGGGCGCATCGTCCAGCTCAGCGCTTCCAACGGGGGCGTCCCCAAGCTGCCCCTCGCCGAGGCCACCGTCGATGCCAACGGCATCACCGTCGACCGCCAGGCCGACCGCCGCGCCCACGGCGGCCCCCGGCGCGCCCTCTGCCTCTTCGCCCTCGAGCGCATCGAGACGCTGGCCGCCGAGGGCCACCCCATCGGGCCCGGCGCCACCGGCGAGAACGTCACCACCCAGGGCATCGACTGGGACCGCGTCGTCCCCGGCTCCCGCCTCCGTCTCGGCGAGAGCGTGCTTATCGAGGTCACCGGCTACACCGAACCCTGCTGGAAGAACGCCCAGTGGTTCCTCGATGGCGACTTCAGCGCCATGGGCCAGGAAACGCGCCCCGGATTCAGCCGCCTCTACGCGCGTGTCCTCGAAGGCGGCGACCTTCGCCCCGGCGACGCCGTCGAGCTCCTCGCGAGCAGCACCGCCGAACGCATCGAGCGTACCCAGCCCACGACCATCCGCTGGCGTCCGCCCTCCGCCGACTGAACCAGGGCCGCCCCCATCGTTGACGATCGGGGCCCCCTTGTGGCAAAGTTACCCCTCCTACTTAGTGTCGAAAGTACACTAAGTACCGCCTCCCAACCGAAGGGATGGTCCGATGACCGCTACCGCCCCCTCCTCTGACCGCGCGGCCCTGCTTGAGCTGTACTCGGACCCCGACACCTGCCCCACCGACCGCCTTGAGCCCCTCCCCCTGGTCGAGGAGCCGGCGTTCGTCAGCTGGCAGCAGGACATCCCCCGCAGCTACCTCGGCCTCCCCCCGGAGGAAGTCGACCAGCGTATCCGCGCCGCTCGCGCCGCCCTCGGCGAGCGCCTCGTCATCCTTGGCCATCACTACCAGCGCGACGAGGTCATCCAGTACGCCGACTTCACCGGCGACAGCTTCAAGCTCGCCCAGCACGCCGCCGACCAGCAGGGCGTCGAGTTCGTCCTCTTCTGCGGCGTCCACTTCATGGCCGAGTCCGCCGACATCCTCACGCCCCCCGAGGTCTCCGTGGTCCTCCCCAACATGGCCGCCGGCTGCTCCATGGCCGATATGGCCGACCCCGGCGACGTCTACGCGGCCTGGGACGAGATGACCGCCGCCCTCGACCCCGCCACCCGCATCATCCCCATCACCTACATGAACAGCGCCGCCAGCCTCAAGGGCTTCGTCGGGAAGCGCGAGGGCATCGTCTGCACCTCCAGCAACGCCCCCAAGACCTTCGAGTACGCCTTCGAGCGCGGCGAGAAGGTGCTCTTCTTCCCCGACCAGCACCTCGGTCGCAACACCGGCTACGAGATGGGCATCCCCCTCGAGGAGATGGTTACCTGGGATTGGCGCCAGCCCCTCGGCGGACTCACGCAGGAACAGCTTGAGCGAGCCCGCGTCATCCTCTGGAAGGGCCACTGCAGCACCCACCAGCGCTTCTCCGTCGAGCAGATCGAAGAGGCCCGCGCCGAGCACCCCGACCTCAACGTCATCGTTCACCCCGAGTGCTCCTGGGAAGTCGTCCAGGCCGCCGGCGCCAGCGGCTCCACCGAGCGCATCATCAAGGCCGTGAACGCCGCGCCCGCCGGCTCGACCTGGGGCGTTGGCACCGAGATCAACCTCGTCAAGCGCCTCAACGACGAGAATCCCGACAAGACCGTCTTCTGCCTCGACCCCGTCGTCTGCCCCTGCAGCACCATGTACCGCATCCATCCCGCCTACCTCGCCTGGACCCTCGAGGGGCTCGTCCAGGGCCACGTCGTGAACCGTGTGAAGGTCGACGACGAGACCCGCGAGTGGTCCCTCGTCGCCCTCGAACGGATGCTGGCCCTCCCCTAGCCCCCTACCCCATTCCTGTATCGTCTGCGGCGTAACTCCACCTGCTGGAGGCGTCGCATGGAAGGCCGCATGCCGCTCGCTGCGCGCCTCATCTACGCCTCTGGATCCCTCGGCGGGAACGCCCTCGGGCGCAGCCGCGACCTCTGGCTCATCTTCTTCTACCTAGGCGATGACGATGGCGACGTCGAGCGCCGGGGCGCGGCCTTTGCCATCGGCGCCGTGCTCGTCATCGGCCGCCTCATCGAGGCCTTCGACGACCCCCTCATTGGCTACTGGAGCGACCGCACCCGTTCCCGCTGGGGCCGCCGCATCCCCTTCGTCCTCGCCGCCACCCCGTTCATGGCCATCTTCTTCGTCCTCCTCTGGATTCCCCCAAACCCCGGCGAGACCCTCGGCAACGTCTTCTTCCTCTTCGCCATCTTCTGGTTCTTCAACCTCTTCTCAACGCTCTCCGGCGGCCCCATGGAGTCGCTTCTGCCCGAGATCGCCCGCCGCAACGACGACCGCCTCAGCATCGTTGGCTGGCAGGTCGCCTTCGGCGTCGTGGGCACCGCCATCGCCTTCATCGGAAGCGGCCTCCTTGTCGATGCCTTCGGCTTCGTGGCCATGGCGATCATCGTCGCCGCGGTCGCCTTCGCCTCGCGCTACATCGCGCTCACTGGCGCGTGGCGCCGCTCCATCGAAGCCTCACGGGAAATCTACGCGCAGGACCAGGCGGTCGAACGCCTCTCCGTCTGGAATTCCATCACCACCTGCCTCCGCAACGACCAGTTCCTCGTCTTCCTCCCGTCGTTCGTCCTCTACAGCGTGGGCGCCCAGGTCATCACCGGCGTGCTCCCCTTTTACGTCGAGGCCGTCCTCGGCCGCGACGAACCCGGCACGATGGTTGCTGTCCTCAGCGGCACCGCCCTCGGCGCTCTCACGCTCGTCCTGCCCGTTGTAATCCTGGTGGCCCGCCGCCGCTCGAAGAGGCAGGTGTACGGCGGGGGCATGCTCTTCGCCGGCCTCTACTTCCCGCTGTTCGTCTTCGCGGGGTTCCTGCCGGGGATTCCGGTCGTGGCCCAGGGCATCGCCTACGCCCTCTTCCTGGGGTTCGCACTGGCCCCCGTCCAGACCTTCCCCAACGCCCTCATCGCCGACATCACCGACTACGACACGGTGCGTACGGATCAGCGCCGTGAGGCGGTGTACTACGCCACCCAGCAAACCCTGGAGAAGATCGCCGGCGCTGCCGGGCCCGGCATCCTCATCGCCCTCCTCGCCCTCGGCAGCACTGAGGATGACCCTCTCGGCATCCGCCTCGTCGGGCCCGTCGCCGGCATTCTGGCGCTGACCGGATACGTCGTCTTCCGGCGTTACTGGCTGCCCGACAACGTCACCGAGGAGTCCGTGGAGGCGGCCCGCCCTTCCTGACCGGCCCCGCCCCTACCCTGCGTCCCCCGCCAGCTCCGCGAACACGCGCTCGTTGTCCTCCCCCAGCAGGGGCGCCCGCCGCCGGATACGCCACGGCGATCCGAGAAGCTGGTACGGCGCCCCCGGATACGTGACCGTCCGCTCCAGCTCCGGGTGCTCGACTTCCACCGGGAACCCGCGCTCGATGAAGTGCGGGTCCTCCAGCACCTCCTCGGGCGAGTAGATGATCCCGATCTGGAACCCCCGCTGCTGACCGCCCGTGAAGAACTCGTACGCCGTCAGCCGCTCCGCCAGGAAATTCATGGCCGCCCGGCCCGCCCCGAAAATCGCCATCAGCTCCTCGTCCTGCTGCAGCATGGACATGTCGAAGCGCTCCCTCCGCATCCCCTCCTCCAGCAGCGGGAACTCCAGGAACTCCTCCGCCAGGCCCAGCGTCGTGAGCCACTCGCAGACCGCCCCGAACGACTCCGGCCGCCTCGGCGGGATGCCCGTGTTCACGTGCTTTCCGTCCTTGCACAGCACCTGCGAGGGCATAGAGGGGTTCACCGCCGCGTGGCGTCCCGTCTGGCGCTGCACCGTGTCCTGCGCCACCAGCCACGTGTACGTCCCCGCCTCCGTCGTGACGTTCGCGGCCGCGTGTGCGTTCACGTCGATGTGCTGGCCCCGCCCCGTCTCGTCCCGGTAGAGCAGCGCCACCAGCGCCGACATCACCCCGAAGTGGCTGGCCGTGTGGTAGCCCTGGTTCCCTCCGCCCCGCACCGGCGGCAGCGAGTGGTCGTCGTAGCCGCAGTTCCAGACCGGCCCGCCCCCCGCCAGGATCGTCAGGTCTGTCGCTGCCTCGTCCTCGCGCGGCATCCCCCGCCCGAACGGGCTCAGCGTGACTATGATCAGCCCCGCGTTCGTCTCCCGCAGCGACTCGTAGTCGAGGTCCGCCCCCGCCTCCCCGCTCTGCAGCAGGATGTCGGCCCGGTCGATCAGCTCCCGCAGCCGCTCCCGGTCCGGTGCCGCCTCCAGGTCGAGCGTCACGCTCGCCTTGCTCGTGTTGTAGTGCCAGAAGAAGAGGCTCCGCTCCTGCCCCGGCTCGTCGTCGGCGAAGGGCGGGTACGTGCGAGTCCGATCGCCCTCTGGCGGCTCCACCTTGACCACGTCCGCCCCCATGTCCGCCAGCAGCTTCCCCGCGAACATCCCCAACTCGTCGCACAGCTCGACGACCCGGACCCCCTCCAGCGCCCCCGGCCCCGTCACAGCACCCCCTCCTCCGTCAGCGACGCGATCTCGTCCGCGCCCAGCCCCAGCAATCCCCCGAACACCTCCTCGTTGTGCTCCCCCAGGCAGGGACCGCCCCGCTCCATCCGCCAGTCCGTCTCCGAGAAGTGCACCGGCAGCCCGTCCACGCGCACATCGCCCATGTCCCGGTGCTTCACGGTCGGCCACAGCCCCCACGCCGCCGTGTTCGGGTCCTGGTCGATGCGCTCCTGCGGACGCTGCACCGCTGTCGCCGGGACCCCCGCCCCCTGCAGCAGCGCCGCCGCCTCGAAGTTGCCCCGCGTCCGTGTCCACCCCGCCACCAGCTCGTCCAGCGCGTCCTCCGCCACGAGCCGCCCCCGCAGGTCCGAGAACCGCCCCTCCTCCGTCCACTCCTCCCCCGTAACCTCCCCGAACGCCTCCCAGTCGCGCTCGTCCCGACAGGAGATTGCCACCCACGTGTCCTCCTCCTGCGAGGGGTAGATGCCGTGCGGCGCCATCGCCGGGTGCTGGCTGCGATTGCTGTTCGGGCTCCCGTCCCGCCGCAGGGGTCGACCGTTCACTGTGTAGTCGAGTATTGCCGGACCGGTCAGGCTCGCGCCCGCCTCCGTGCACCCCAGGTCGACCCACTGCCCCTCGCCCGTCCGGTTCCGGTGGCGAAGCGCCATCAGGATCGCGATCGCCATGTAGTAGGCGCCTGTGTGGTCCATGTACGAGTAGCCCCACCCCGCCGGTGGCTGGTCGGGGAGCCCCGAGCTGAAGGTCAGCCCAGACACCGCCTGAACGATCGGTCCCCACGTCTTGAAGGAGCGGTACGGCCCCCGGTGCCCGAACCCGCAGTTCGAGACGTAGATGATGTCCTCGCGCAGAGCCTGCAATTCCTCGTAGCCGAACCCCCACCGCTCCATCACCCCCGCCGAGAAGTTCTCCGCCACCACGTCCGAGACCTTGACCAGCTCGCGCAGCAGCTCCTTCCCCCGCTCCGTCCGCAGGTTCAGCGTGACCCCCAGCTTCTCGACGTTGTGGTTGTTGAATGGTCCGCCGAACTCGACCCCCCGCCGCTCGTCCACGTACGGCGGCATCCCCCGCAGGATGTCCCACCGCCCCTGGTTGACCGGGTCCTCGATGCGGATGACCTGCGCCCCGAAGGCCGCCAGGAAGCGGGTCGCCCCCGCACCTGCCAGCTGACCCGTGAAGTCGCAGATACGCAGATGCGAGAGTGCCTGCGGCATACGCCCTCCAGCCGCGGGAGCATACCCGCGCCCGCCTCCCGCCGCACTCCCGGAGCCTGTTAGCGGTCCGGGGCGCCCCCCCCCGCCCCCCCCCCCCGCCGCCCCCCGGGAGCTTGTTGGGGGTCGGGGGCGCCCTCATCCTGCGAGAGCCGCCGCTCCAGCCGGCTCAGCGACTCCCGAGCCGCTCGCAGCTCGTCGATCAGTTCGTCCCGCGTCCCCACCCGCTCCAGCTGCCGCAGACGCTCCTGCTTCGCTTCGTCCAGGTTGCTGATGACGACGGCGATGAAGAGGTTGATCGTCACGAACGAACCCAGCACGACGTAGCTCACAAAGTAGATCCAGGCGAACGAGTGCAGCTCCATGGCCACGTACATGATGTCCGTCCAGTCCTCCAGTGTGACCACCCGGAAGAGCGACAGCAGCGAGGTCCCGAGGTTGTTCCAGTGCTCCGGGTCGTGCTCGTGGAAGAACTCGTAGCCGAGGATTGCGTAGATGTAGGACAGCACGCTCATGACCGCCACGATGTGCAGCATGCCCGGGATCGATCGCACCAACGTCGTCACGATCAGGCGAAGCTCCGGCACCGCGGAGACGAGCCGCAGCAGACGCATCAACCGCGCCATCCGCGCGATGATGGCGAACGTCCCTACCGCGGGAATGAGCGACAGCACGATTATCGTGAAGTCGAAGACGTTCCAGTTGTCGCGGAAATAGCGTTCCGATCGCGGCGCCAGGGCGAACAGTTTGAGCGCCGCCTCGACGATGAAGATGCCGATCGTGATCCAGTGGCCGGCGTTGAGCCAGGCCGTGTACCCCTCCTTGATGCTGGGGACTGTCTCAATCCCCAGCAGCGCGCCGTTCCCGAGGATCAGCGCGATGATGAAGTACTCGAAGCGGTTGGACCGCGTGATGCGTCCGGCAAGTTCCCGCATTTCTCAGCCGTTCGCCATGTCCCTGACGGCCGCCAGCGGCATACGCCCTCCAGCCGCGGGAGCATACCCGCGCGCGCCCGCCCCCGCACTCGCCTCAGCGAGCGAAGCGGCGGGTGCGCAACTGGCGCTGCTTGATTCGGAACTCCCGCAGCGACACGCTCCGCGCAGGCGTTTGGGGCTGTCGCGTCATCAGTGTCGCGACCGAGGCGGTCGTGATCGAGAGCGCCGCGATGCCGAAGACCATGAGAAAGCCAGCAACACCGCGTCCCATCGGCGTGACCGGCGCGTAGTCGCCGTAGCCCACCGTCGTCATCGTCACCATCGCCCACCAGTACGAGTCGCCGAGCGACGTGATCTGGCTGCCCGCGTGGTTGTGCTCGGCGACAAAGACGAGCGTGCCGCCGCCGACCACCGCGATGAGCAGGCAGGCAATCACGAAGCCCGTTCCGCGCCGCAGGAAGAACGTACGGATGAGGCGGGTGTTCAATCCCAGCGCCACCGCCAGCCGCAGAAACATGAGCAGCCGCATCACTCGCAGGGGCCGCAGGAAGGGCACGACCACCATCGCCGCCTCGAGCGGATGGGAGCGGATGTATGCCAGGCGGCGGGGCGCCACCAGCAGCTTCGCCCCGAACTCGATCGTGAAGGCGGCCCAGATCGCGTAGTCCGCGATCAGGAACCACTGGTCGGCCCCCGCCGACAGTTCGGTGGTAAACGGCAGGATGAGCAGCGGTACCATCAGCAGCGCGAGGGCGAGCATCGGCAGCTCCGTTGCCCGCTCGATTCGCTTCAGGCGCTCCTCGCTCTGCTCCACGCGGAGCATCTCCGGGATGCTCACCGTGTCCTCAGCGCTTCGACCGCCTCGATGATGCCGCGCGGCTCCATCCGGTAGCGATAGTCCGACAGGCAGTGTCGCGAACGGATCACCCCCCCGGTGTCGACCACGAACGTGGCCGGCGTTGGCAGCCGCCACCCCGTCGCAGGATTGCGGTCGGGGAAGCCCAATCGTGTGTACCCCGCCTTCAGACGCTCGGGCAGCTCAAAGCTGATGCCGTAGGCGTCCATCACGGCGCCATCACTGTCGGTCAGGACGGGGATGTCCGTCTCGTTCTTCCCCAGCAGCTTGCCCGCGTCCTCCTCCGTCTCGGGACCGATGAAGAACAGCTCTGCGCCCAGCTCCCGGAGCTCGCCGTACCGTCGCTGCAGACCCTGCAGCTCGATGTTGCAGAACGGTCACCACTCGCCCCGGTAGAACGAGACGACCGCCGGCCCATCCCTGAGTGCCTCGCTCAGACTCACGTCGCGACCGTGCGTCACATCCCGAAGCTGGAAGTCAGGCGCTTGCGCGCCCACGTCGAGCGCTCGCTCGATGGTGGCCGCCTCGATCTCCTCGATCGCCGCCTCCACCGTCTCGATCAGTTGCGGCGCCCGCTCCGCGAAGCCGTCGCGCAGCACCTTCAGTTCGTCGTCAAGAAGCCTGTCGTCCGCCATGGCATCCTCCTGCGGCCATTGTACGAACGCGCCCCCGCCCGTCTCCGCTATCCTGCCCCCGTGCACACCGACCTCCTCCTGATGCCCTTCGGCGCGACCTACGCACAGATGCGCGAGGCTGCCGTCGTTGCCGAAGACGCCGGCTTCGACGGCATCTGGACCTGGGACCATCTCCGCGACGCCGACTACAACAGCGGCCGCGTCCCCGAGGCCCTCGTCACACTCACCGGAATCGCCGAGGCCACCTCCCGCGTCATGCTCGGCACCCTCGTCCTCAACGTGGCGAACCGCCACCCCGGCCTCCTCGCCAACATGGCCGCCACCCTCCAGGAGGTCAGTGGCAACCGCTTCATCCTCGGCCTCCGCCCCGGCCGTGGCCCCCGCCCTCCAGGGCGTCTGTCCCGACCGCTTCCCCCGCGGCCTCGGCGCGGGCGGTCCCCCCCCCCCCCCCTCCGCCCCCGAGCAGACCATGATCGGCCGCCCCGTTCCCCCCGACCGCGTCCGCGCCGCCCAGGTCGCCGAGGCCGCCCAGGTGCTGCGCCACCTCTGGTCGGGCGAGCGCGCCAGCTTCGACGGCGAGCACTTCCAGCTCCGCAACGCCCACGGCTACCCCCGCCCCGAGGTCCCCCCGCCCGTCATCGTCGGCGGGTGGGGGCCGCGCACGGCCCGCAAGCGTGGGGGGGGGGGGCCGGCGCAGGGCGGGGATCGCCGCCCGCCACGCCGACGGCTTCAACACGCAGGCCGGCCACCCCCAGCTCGAGTCGTTCGCCGAAGTCGCCCGCCGCGAGCACGCCGCCTCCGGCCGCAACCCCGACGACTTCCTCTTGACCGTCTTCGCGGGCCTCAGCGAGCCCTACGTCCGCGCCGACGGCTCCGCCCGCGCCGCCCTCGAACACAAGGGCGTCGACCGCCTCATCCTCCTCACCGCCCCGCCTTACTACCTCGATGAAATCCGCGAAGCCGGCCGCATGCTGCGCGCCTAGCGTTGCTCGAACGGAGTGGCGACCTCCAGCCGGTGCTGCTCGAAGGCAGCGTGGAATTCGTCGAGGGTCATGCCAAAGGCTGCCTCAAACGCCGCGCTATGCCCGCCGAAGCGGAAGAAGTCGAGAACTGCTTCCGGCCCCGCCCGCTCCACGAGCCACTCCGTAGCCAGGAATCCCACGTCGTAGGCGAAGAAGGACTCCTGCTCGGCGTCGGCGAGGTCCGCCGGGCCCCCCGGAAATGGTTGCTCCGCCGCCGCCCAGGCCGCCCGCACACTGTCACGCCGCACATCAAGCGGGGGTTTGGCCTTGCATCGCTTACCAGGGCGGTCGCATAGACCGCCGACCCCGCCTCGATCCAGTCTAGCCAGGCCATCTGCCTGACGGTTCCGACCTGGCGCCTCCAGGCGAGCCCGCCTTCCTCCCGTTGGAGGACACGGAAGTACTCGTGTGCCAGGAATGCACCCTGCGACCGGGTTTCCGGGCAGTCCTTGGGGACCACAATCGCGGGTTCGTCTGGTGGAACGATCCCGCACGTCGACTCAAAGCCATGCCCTGCGCCAAGGACCGAAACGACTTGCTCTTCGTAGTCTTCAAAGAGGTCGTTGGAGACAACGTAGACGGTAAGGTCTGAGGTCACGACCCCGAAGTGCTCTGCGTACACCACCTGCGCGATCTTCAATTCGAGCCTGGCCGACTCCTCCTCGGTGGGCGTGAAGTCTCCCCCGAACACGAACTCCGCCTCGGGCACGCCCAGCTCCGTCCAGCGCTCCTCGAACGAGGGCGACTCGCTCGACCCGAATGCCAGGACGAGCCCGAATACCACCCCGAACACGAGCGCGCCCGCCAGCACGGCGAGGCTCGCGACCCCCGGGCGGCTCAGGACCATGCTCGCCTCCTAGAAGATCGCCAGCGGGTTTAGCGGCGAGGCCGTGCCCTTCTCCAGCCTCAGCGGCGCCAGCGTGAACAGGAACTCGTAGCGGTTCCGCTCGCGGCAGGCCGCCACCAGGCGCTCCAGGTTCATGTTATCGATCAGGTGGACGCCCATGTTCGCGATGGCGACCTGGTGGAACGGCATCGGCCACCCCTCGACGCCGCTCGGCATGGCATCGGTTACGCCGTCGCACCCGATGACGGCCACGTCCCGCTCCCGCACCCAGGGCAGGCAGCTCGCGTCGAGCCCCGCCAGACCGTCGAATTGCCCCCCCGGGCCCTTCGACTCCTTGCGCGGATCACGCCCCGTCGCCACCAGCAGGATGTCGCCCGACTCCACCCGCACCCCCTGCCGCGCTTCCGCCGCCTCCATCTCCGCGGTCGTGATGTTCTGCATCGGCTCCAGCCATTGCGCGTGCCGTACCGGGGGGATGTCGAGCAGGACCCCTCGGCTCACGATGCCATCCGCCCCCGCCATGATGCTGTTCTTGTGCGCGCCGTCCGTTCGTACCTCGTCCTTGCTGTAGCCGTTGTAGATCTTGCCCTCGTAAAAGATGTGGCAAAGCGCGTCGAGGTGCGTGGTCGCCATCCCGTGCGGCGCGATCCCGATGTAGTCGGCGGCGAAGGCGAAGCGGCTCTCTTCGCTCACCTGGTCCCCGCCCGCGACCATGTGGTGTTGCACGGGTGTCATGTTTTCCATTGACGGGGTCACCGGCAGCGAACGTGCGCAACTCACCGAGAATCCCTCCCGTGCGAGCGCCACCGCCTGCGCGCGCTTCTCGTTGGTGATCAGGTTGAGCGCACCCCGCTCGTCGTCGTCCCCCCAGCGCCCCCAGTTCCGTAGCTCGACCGCCATCCGGGCCAGGTCGTCCGAGGTTGGTGTTCCCGTTGCATCTGTCATCGCCGACGCTCCCCGCGGGCGCGGCTCGCTGGCTGCGCCGCTCGCCGCGATGATACGTCGCCACGACCCGCCTGCTAGCTACCGACCATCGCCCTCCAACCACCGGCCACCTAGAAGATCGCCAGCGGGTTCACCGGCGAGGCCGTGCCGCCCTCCAGCCGCAGCGGCGCAATCGCGAACAGGAATTCGTAGCGGTTCCGCTCGCGGCAGGCCGCCACCAGCCGCTCGATCGATACGTTGTCGATCAGGTGCACGCCCATGTTCGCGATCAGGACCTGATGAAGCGGCATCGGCCACTCGTCGATGCCGCTTGGGGTTGCATCCGTGATGCCGTCGCAGCCGACCACGGCCACGTCCCGCTCCCGCAGCCACGGCAGACAGCTCGCGTCCAACCCCGCCAGCCCGTCCCAGGGCGCCCCCGGCCCCCTCGACTCCGCCCGCGCCTCCCGCCCGGTTGCCACTAGCAGGATGTCGCCCGATTCCACCCGCACTCCCTCCCGCTCCTCCGCTGCCTCCACTTGCGCGATGGTGATGCGCTCACCTGGCTCCAGCCAATCCACCCCCCGCAGCGCGGGAATATCGAGCAGGACGCCGCGACTCACGATGCCGTCCGCCCCCGCCATGATGCTGTCCTTCTGCGCCCCATCCGTCCGCACCTCGTCCTTGCTGTAGCCGTTGTAGATCTTGCCCTCGTAGAACATGTGGCAGAGCGCGTCCAGGTGCGTCGTCGCCGGTCCGTGGGGCGCGATCGAGAAGGAGTCCAGGCAGAACGCGAAGCGAGCCTCCTCGCTTACCTGGTCCCCGCCCGTGATCATGTAGTGCTGTCCGGGTCTCGGCTCCAGCCCCCGCGATACCGGCAGGGCGCCAGCGCAGCTGACCGAGAGCCCTTCCCGCACCAGCGCCGCCGCCTGCGCGCGTTTCTTCTCCGTGATCAGGTTGAGCGCGCCCCGCTCGTCATCTTCCCCCCAGCGCCCCCAGTTGCGCAGTTCGACCGCCATGCGCACCAGGTCGTCGGAGGTGGGTGTTGCGATTGCATCCGTCATCGCCAGCACTCTCCACGGGCGCGGCTCGCTGGCTGCGCCGCTCGCCGCGATGATACGTCGCTGCCCCTGGCCTGAGCGCCCCATCGCTGGCGTGTAGGATCGAACGCTGCTGGAAAGTCGTCCCGGAGGAACGCCCGTGCCCATCGAGAATCTGCTCGTCGCGAACCGTGGGGAGATCGCCATCCGCATCATGCGTGCGGCCGCTGATCTCGGCATCCGCACCGTCGCCGTCCACTCCGAGGACGACGCCCGCAGCCTCCACACCCGCAAGGCCGATGCCGTCCGCCCCCTCGAGGGCCGCGGCGTCGCCCCCTACCTCGATATCGAGCAGATCGTCGCCGCCGCCAAACGAGCCGGCTGCGACGCCGTTCACCCCGGCTACGGCTTCCTGGCCGAAAGCCCCGCCCTCGCCCGCGCCTGCGAACAAGCGGGCCTCACGTGGGTCGGACCCCGGCCCGAAACCCTCGACCTCTTTGGCACCAAGACCCAGGCCCGCGCCCTCGCCCAGGACAAGGGCGTCCCCGTCGTCCCCGGCCTCTCCCACGCCGTCAACATCGAGGAGGCGCACGCCTTCTTCGCCGATCTCCCCGAGGGTGCCGGCATGATCATCAAGGCCGTCGCCGGCGGCGGCGGACGGGGCATGCGCACCATCTCCGAGGCCGGGGAGATCGATGCCGCCTTCGAGCGCTGCGCCTCCGAGGCCGGGCAGGCCTTCGGCGACCCCAGCCTCTACGTTGAGCGCTGGGTGCCCCGCGCCCGCCACGTCGAGGTGCAGATAGCGGGCGACGAGTCTGGCGCCGTCACCCACTTCGGTGAGCGCGACTGCAGCATCCAGCGCCGCCACCAGAAGCTCATCGAGATCGCCCCCGCCCCTAACCTCGCCCCCGAACTCCGCGAGCGCATCACCGCCGCCGCCGTGCGCCTCGCGAAGGCCAGCGGCTATCACAACCTCGGCACCTTCGAATTCATCGTCGATGCCGGCGACGATGCCGATGGCGAATTCTGGTTTATTGAGACGAACGCCCGCCTCCAGGTCGAGCACACGGTCACCGAGGAAGTCACGGGCGTCGACCTCGTCCAGCTCCAGCTCCGCCTCGCCTCGGGCGAGTCCCTCGCGGACCTTGGCCTGTCGCAGGAAGACGCGCCCTCCCCACGCGGCTTCGCCGTCCAGGCCCGCGTCAACATGGAGACGATGGCCGCCGACCGCTCCACCCGCCCCCCCCCCCGCGCCCGCCGCCCCCCCGCCCCCGCACAACGGGGAGCCGAGGCCCCCCGCCGCCCCCCCCCGCCCCTCCGGCGGGACCCTGGCCGCCTTCGACGTCCCCTCAGGCCCCGGCGTCCGCACCGATACCTTCGGCTATGCGGGCTACCGCACCAGCCCCAGCTTCGACTCGCTCCTCGCCAAGGTCATCGGCTTCTCCCCCTCCCCCAGCCTCGCCGACGCCCTTCACCGCACCTCCCGCGCCCTCTCCGACTTCCGCATCGAGGGCGTCGCCACCAACGTCGACCTCCTCCAGACCATCCTCGCCCACCCCGACCTCGCCACCGGCAACGTCTACACCCGCTTCGTCGACGACCACGTGGCCGCCCTCGTCGACCCCATCAATGCGACCCACCCCCGCCGCTTCTTCGAGCGCGCTGCCCCCGCCGCCCCCGCCAGCGGCCAGGCCGGCGTCACCGTCGACCGGAGCGACCCCCTCGCCGTGCTCCTCCACGGCAAGGAGGGCGGCCCCGCCCCGGCGGGAGCCCCTACGCCCGAAGCCGACATCCTCCCCGATGTCGACGTGCCTGAAGGTGTGCACGCCGTCCGCGCGCCCCTCCAGGGCACGATCGTGACCATCGACGTGGCCGCCGGCGATGCCGTCCGCGAGGGTCAGCTCCTCCTCGTCATGAACGCCATGAAGATGGAGCACGAGGTCCATGCCCAGGCCAGCGGCATCGTCCGCGAGGTCACCGTCTCCGCCGGCGACACCATCTACGAGGGCCACCCCGTCATTCTCATCGACGAGGCCGAAATCGACGCCTCCGGCGAGGCCGTCGCCGAGGAGATCGACCTCGACTTCGTCCGCCCCGACCTCGCCGAGGTGCACGAGCGCCACGCCGCCACCCTCGACGAGAACCGCCCCGACGCCATCGCCCGCCGCCGCCGCACGAAGCAGCGCACCGCCCGCGAGAACGTCGACCACCTCTGCGACCCCGGCACCTTCGTCGAGCACGGCTCGCTCGCCCTCACCCCCGGCACCGGCCTTTCCCTCGAGGAGGTTATCCGCCGCTTCCCCACCGACGGCATGATCACCGGCGTCGGATCCGTCAACGGCGAGCACTTCGAGGACGAGGACGCCCGCACCGTCGTCCTCGCCTACGACTACACCGTGCTCGCCGGCACCCAGGGCGCCGTCAACCACCCCAAGACCGACCGCATGCTCGAGCTCGCCGGCAAGTGGCGCCGCCCCGTCGTCTTCTTTACCGAAGGCGGCGGCGGGCGCGCCGGCACCGGCGGCCGCCGCGAGGGCGGCCAGGCCGCCGCCGAAGCCCCCCAGATCGGCGGCTACCGACCCCTCGACACACCCACCTTCGCCACCATGGCCAAGCTCAGCGGGCTCGTTCCCCTCGTCGGCGTCACCTCCGGACGTTGCTTCGCCGGGAACGCCGTCCTCCTCGGCTGCTGCGACATCATCATCGCGACCGCCAACTCCAACATCGGACTCGGTGGCCCGGCCATGGTTGAGGGCGGCGGCCTCGGCGTCTTCACCCCCGAGGAGATCGGCCCCATGGACGTGCAGGTCCCCAACGGCGTCGTCGATATCGCCGTCGAGGACGAGGAGGAGGCCGTCGAGGCCGCGAAGCAGTACCTCTCCTACTTCCAGGGGCCCATCGATGAGTGGGATTGTGCCGACCAACGCATCCTCCGCACCCTCGTTCCCGAGAACCGCCTCCGCGCCTACGACATCCGAGCCATCATCGAGACCATGGCCGACAGCGGCTCCGTGCTCGAGCTGCGCCCGCAGTTTGGCATCGGCATGATCACGTCCCTGATCCGCATCGAGGGCCGCCCCATCGGCGTGATCGCCAACAACGCCGTCCACCTCGGCGGCGCCGTCGATAGCGACGGCGCCGACAAGGGCGCCCGCTTCATGCAGATCTGCGACGCCTTCGACATCCCCATCCTCTTCCTCGTCGATACGCCCGGCATGATGGTCGGCCCCGAGGTCGAGAAAACCGCCCTCGCCCGCCACTCCGCCCGCCTCTTCGTCACCGGCGCGAACCTCACGGTCCCGCACGTCGCCATCTTCATCCGCAAGGGCTACGGCCTCGGCGCCCAGGCCATGGTCGGAGGCAACACCAAGGAGCCCTTCTTCGCCGCTGCCTGGCCCACCGGCGAGTTCGGCGGCATGGGCCTTGAGGGCCAGGTCAAGCTCGGCTACCGCAACGAGCTCGCCGCCATCGAGGATCCCGAGGAGCGCATGCGCCGCTACGAGGACCTCGTCGAGCGCGCCTACGAGCGCGGCAAGGCGCTCAACCAGGGTGTCGCCTTCGGCCTCGACGACGTCATCGACCCGATGGATTCACGCCTCTGGATTAGTGCCGCCCTGCGCTCCGTCCCCGCCCCGCCGCGCCGCGAGGGCAAGAAGCGCCAGAACATCGATACCTGGTAGGGCTCAGGTCGGATAGATGCCCAGGGCGCTCGCGAGAGGGGCGACCGGTACGGCGGCGTCCTCGACCGCGTTCTCAATTGAGCGCTGCCAGAACTCCCCCACTGGTTCCAGCTCCTCCGCGTTGAACCGGCGCTCCTGCATCGTGAACGAGTCCCGGGCGTAGACCACGGCATCGACCGGCGGCCCCACGTCCGTCGAGCTCGCCTGCGTCGAGTTGAACGAGAGCAGGCCCACCCGGAGCGCCTTCTCGAGGGTGGCCTCGTGCCGCAGCGTGCGGTCCAGGATCGGCTTGCCGTAGCGCGTATCGCCGATGATCACGTATGGCGTACCCGCCGAGACCTCTACCCAGTTCCCTTGCGGATACACCAGGTACAGGTGGGGCGAGTCGTCCTCGGCCAGCTGGCCGCCCACGATGCAGTGCAGGTCGAACCACAGGCCGGCCTTGATCAGCCACTCGTTGTCTTCCTCGTGCGCCCGCCGGATGTCTGCGGCCAGCGCGTTCACGACCTGGTAGGCGCGCCCCATCTCTGCCCCGTTGTTCTGCAGCCGTTCCTCGAAATAGGTGATCGCCTTGTCCCGCACCGAGCGCAGCCCGCTCGTGAGCACGAACATCGCGCGGCGTTCACCCTGGTGCACGGCGATCTTCTTCGCCGTCGAAACCTCCGACCCGCTCGTTATGCGCGTATCGGCGATCGCGACGAGGCCGCTTTCGCACTTCATCCCCAGGCAAAATGTCATGTCAGCCCTCAACCAGCCGAACCAGCGGGCGGCTCGGCTCCCCGCCGAAGATATCTTCCGTGATGGCTCGGTCAACCTCGATCAGCTGAGCCTGGAACCCGTCAAGGAACTCGTGCAGCCCGTCGTCGATGATCTCGTCGATGTCCGAAGCCCCCAGGTCCAGGTGGAGCAGTGCCACCTGCCGCTCCGCCCGTGCCCGCCGCCGTTTCGGAGTCTCCGCCGTCGCCTGCCCGTAGTGCCGCCCCAGCGCCTGCACGCAGAACGCGAGGCTGCGGGGAAACTCCTGCGAGAAGAGCAGCAGGTGCGCCACCAGCGTGCCGTCCACCTCGCTGTACCCCAGCTGCCCGTAGGCCTCCCTCGCCGAGGCCGAGCGCAGCACCGCCACCCACTGGAACCGGTCGAACGGTCCCCCAACCCGATCCGCGGGGGGCAACAGGATGTGGTACTTCGCGTCGACGATGCGGCTCGTCATATCCGCCCGCTCCAGGTACATGCCGCAGCGGAACCACTCCCGCCCCTCGTCCCGCAGCACCGTGTTGTCGTACAACCCGAGGATTGTCTGCGTGCGCCGCTGCGTTTCCGTGCAGAGTTCGTGGACGTCGCTCGCGATGTACTGCCTCCGGTCCCCGAGGAACAGGTACAGCGCGTTGATCTCCCCCCACACCTCGCGCGAGATGTGCTCCCGCAGGCCCCGCGCCAGCTCCCGCGCCCGCGCGAACGTGGCCCGCAGCGACCCCGGGTTCAGCATCGAGAACAGCAGGAACTCCGAATGCGTCAGCCCCGGCGACTCCACCAGCGCCTCCCAGTACAGCTCGTTCGAGGCGGTCGTGCTGACCAGGCTGTGCCACACTTCCTGCCCGCCCTCCAGCGAGACCTCGTGCTCGACGTGAGCCATCCGAGCGATGTTCTCCGTCCGTTCCAGGTAGCGGCCCAGCCAGTAAAGGTTCTCGGCCACGCGGCTTAGCATCAGTAGCGCTCCTCGTTCAGCACCCAGGTGTCCTTGCTGCCACCCCCCTGCGACGAGTTGACCACGTACGAACCCTCCCGCAGCGCCACCCGCGTCAGCCCACCCGGGATCACCCACGTTTCCTCCCCCGAGAGCACGAACGGCCGCAGGTCCGCCCGCCGCGGCTTCAGCCGGTCGCTGTCGAACGTGGGAATCGTGCTGAAGTGAAGCAGTGGCTGCGCGATCCAGTTCCTCGGCTCGGCCTCCACCTGCGCCAGCGTCTCCTCCAGCTCCGCCTCCGTTGCCTGCTCGCCGATGAGCACCCCGTACCCGCCCGACGCATTCGCCGGCTTCAGCACCAGCTCTCTCGCGTGCTTCCTGATGTGGTCCCGCTCGGAGGGAATCAACGCCGAGAACGTCTCCACGTTCTGCAGGATCGGCTCCTCCCTCAGGTAGAAGCGAATCATCTCCGGCACCCAGCGGTACACCACCTTGTCGTCCGCCACGCCCGCGCCCGGCGCGTTCGCCAGCGTCACGTTGCCCGCCAGGTAGGCCCGCATCAGTCCCGGCACCCCCAGCTGCGAGTCTGGCCGGTACACCAGCGGGTCCAGGAATTCGTCATCGATGCGCCGGTAGACCACGTCCACCCGCTCCAGCCCTGTCGTCGAACGCAGGTAGACGCAGTTATCGTCCCCCACGGTCAGGTCGCTGCCCTCCACCAGTGCGATCCCCATCTGCTTGCTCAGGAACGAGTGCTCGAAGTACGCCGAGTTGTAGATGCCGGGCGTCAGCAGCACCGCGCGAGGAGCATCCTCGCTCGCCTCCGGCCGCGACGAGAGCAGCGTCGCCAGAAGCTGGTTCGGATAGTCCGTCACCGCCTGCACGCCCTGTCGCGGGAACAGGTCGGGAACCACCCGCAGCATGACCGTCCGGTTCTCGAGCACGTACGAGACCCCCGAGGGGGTCCGCAGGTTGTCCTCCAGCACCACGAACTCGCGGCTCTCGTCGCGCACCAGGTCGCAGCCCGCGATGTGCGCGTACACCCCCAGCGGCGGCCGGAAACCCTCCATCTCCGGCTTGTATCCCGGCGAGCTGAGCACGATCTCCTCGGGAACCACCTTCTCCTTGAGGATGCGCTGCTCCCCGTACAGGTCCTCCAGGAACAGGTTGAGCGCCCTCAGTCGCTGCTTCAGGCCCTCGTCCACGCTCTCCCACTCGCTCGCCCCCACGACCCGCGGGATCAGCGAAAACGGAAAGATCCGCTCCGTCCCTTCCTCCTCGGAGTAGACGTTGAACGTGATGCCGGCGCTCAGGAGCGCGAGGTCCGCCCGCGCCTTGCGCTGCTCGTAGTCCTCCAGCGACCACCCAGCGAGCGTCCCGGCCAACTCACGGTAGGCGGGCCACAGTTCCCCCACCGCGTCGAACATCTCGTCGTCGGGGGCGTCCGCCTCGTAGCCGCGAAAGAGCTCGCCTCTCGCCATACTCACACCCTAGGGGGCCTAGGTTACAGCAGGGTTTCGGGCTTCGGCGCGTCTGGCGAGCGCCACTGGCGGTCCGGAGAGTCCCCCCCTGTCAGTCGCCCGCGGCGCCCCCGGCGCGGCCCAGCGGTACGAGTTCGACGTCGTCGTGGTGGGCGGCGGCATCGCCGGCCTCTCCGCCGCCCTCAGCGCGACCGAGGCGGGTGCCCGCGCCGTCCTTGTCGAGAAGGCGCCCATGCCCGAACGCGGCGGCAACACCCGCTTCGCCGACGCCCAGATGCGCTTCCCCCACGAGCCCGACGAGTTCGGCCAGCGCCGCTACACCGCCGACGAGATGTTCGACGACCTCATGCGTATCTCCAGCGGCCGCGCCAACCCCGACCTCATCCGAACCCTGTGCGACCAGGCCGCGGGCGCCATCGAGTGGCTCACCGGCTATGGCGTCGAGTGGGAGCAGGGCTACCCCCACACCGCTGGCTACCGCCGCATGCCGAAGTCGGGTGGCCAGGGCCTCGTCGATCTCCTCTATCGCCGCCTCGAGGGCCTGAACGTCCCGGTGAGCTACCAGACCGCCGCAGCCGACCTCATCCTCGACCCCGACGGTTCCGTCTGCGGCGTTCGCTGCACCTCCCCCGAGGGCATCGCCGATGTCGAAGCGTCGGGCGGCGTAATCCTCGCCTGCGGCGGCTTCCAGGCGAACGTCGAGATGCGCGTCCGCTACCTCGGACGCTTCGCCGATTCCCTCATCCTCCGCGGCTCCCGCTACAACACCGGCGAGGGCCTGACGATGGCGCTCGCCGCCGGGGCCGCCCCCGCCGGCCAGTGGGGCGACTACCACTCCGCCGTCCTCGACGCCCGCTCCCCCGCCATCGAGTGCGGCGTCACCGCCCTCTACAACTACCAGATGGGTATCTTCGTCGACTCTCGCGGCCGCCGGTTCATCGATGAGGGCGAGGACTTCCGCGACCACACCTACGTGAAGTTCAGCAAGCGCATCATCGAAGAGGCCGGTGGCCGCGCCTGGTGCCTCTTCGACCAGCGCGCCTACCAGCGCGAGGAGTTCGCCCGCGCCTGGCGCCCCGTCGGCCCCCCGTTCGAAGCCAACACCCTCACCGACCTCGCCCGCGAAATAGACGTGCCCGGCGAGGACCTGCTCGAAACCGTCGCCGCCTACAACGCCGCCGTCGTCGACGGCGAGTACGACCTCGACCGGCTCGACGGCAAGGGCACGCGTGGCATCACGCCCCCCAAGAGCAACTGGGCCCTGCCCCTCGACTCACCGCCCTACCTCGCCATCCCCGTCACGGGTGGCATCACCTTCACCTTCGGCGGCCTCGGCTGCGATACCCGCGCCCGCGTGCGCCACACCGCTGGCCACCCCATCCCCGGCCTCTACGCCGCGGGCGAGCCCATGGGCGAGTTCTTCTACGACAACTACCCCGGCGCCAGCTCCGTCATCCGCGGCGCCGTCTTCGGGCGCATCGCCGGCCGCGAGGCCGCCGCCCGGGCCTAGAACCGTTCGAGTTCGTCCCCGATCGGCGGCTCCGCCAGGCACTCCATGATCTGGCCCGAAGCCCCCGTGTGGTAGTCCGCAGTCGAGTAGCGCTGGAACGCGTCCAGGTCGTCGAACGACAGGAACAGCACGTACGTCAGCGGGTCCTCGACCCCCCGGCGGTACTCGAACACGTTCCCGGGCTCGTTTTCGGCCACGTCGCGCACGAGCTGCGACGTGAGCCGCTCGAATTGCTCCTGCTTCTCCGGGGCGACCTTCAGCCGCCAAAGCGTCGTCGGCATGATGGCCCTCCTCTAGATCGGGCGGAACACGGGAATCGGGTAGTCGCCCTCTTCCTGGTCCTCGAACTCGACGCGCACGCGCTGGCCGATGTGGATGTCCTCCGTCGGGTTGTCGACCCCGACGACGCTGCTCATCATGCGGAAGCCCTCGTCCAGGTCGATGTAGGCCACGGAGTACGCGCCCAGGTCGATGAAGCCCGGCATCCGGTTCTGCCGCACCACCGAGAACGTGTAGACAGTTCCCTCGCCTGCGGAGACGTGCCAGTCGAGGTTGTTGCAGCCGCACGCGGGGCAGTGATGCCGTGGGTAGAACACCACGTCGTCGCAGTCGTTGCACTTCTGGTAGCGCAGTTCGCCCTGCTGGGCGCCCTCCCAAAACGGCTCGGTGTGGGGCTCGGGGAATCGCGGTTGTGGTCGGTTCGCCATCGTCCTAATCCTTCGCCAGAATCACGGTGCCGCCGGTGTGCGTGCCGCCCAGCAGACCACCGTTCCCGTGGGCCACGGCCAGCTGCGCGTCCGGCACCTGCGAGGTCGATTCCCCCCGCAGCTGCCGCGCCGACTCCAGCAGCAGGAAGATGCCGCGCATGCCCGGATGGTTGGAGGAGAGCCCCCCGCCGTCCGTGTTGAGCGCCGGCCCTTCGCCACTGTCGAAGGCGAGCCGTCCGCCCTCCACGTACGCCCCCACTTCGCCCTTGGGGCAGAAGCCGAGGTCTTCCAGGCAGACCGCCACGGTGATCGTGAACGAGTCGTAGATCATCGCGATGTCGATCTCGTCCGGCGTCACGCCCGCCTCGGCGAACGCGATCGGCCCGCTCTGCGCGCCCGCGCTCGTCGTGATGTCGCCGCCGTTCTCGCGGTACTTCGTTCCTTCGCCCCCGCCGATCAGCCAGACGGGCGGCTTCTTGCAGTCGCGCGCCACGTCCGCCGAGGCGATGATGAGCGCCCCGCCGCCGTCGCTGATCATGCAGCACTCGAGCAGGTGCAGCGGGTCCGCCACAATGCGTGAGTCAAGCACGTCCTGCGGCGTGATCTCGTTCACCCCGACGAACTGCAGGTCCGTCATCGCCTTCACGGCCTCGGGATTCCGCATCGCGTGGTGCCGCGTCGCCACCGAGATGCCCGCGAACTGCTCGTCCGTCGTGCCGTACTCGAACTGGTGGCGCTGCTTCACCATCGCGTAATTCGCGATCAGGGTGGCCCCGAAGGGAGCCTCCATGTTCGTCGCCCATGTCGCCGGACCGCCGCGCCCCCCCGTGCCGATCGCGACACGGTTCGAGGCCGAGGTCGAGCCGTAGCTCAGCACCGCCACGTTGCACTTGCCCGCGGCGATGTCGCGCATCGCGTGCGCCGCCTGGAACTCGTACGAGGAGCCGCCCACCTGCGTCGTGTCGAGCACGGTCGGGCGAAGGCCCAGGTAGGCCGCAAGCTGCAGCCCCCCGCCCGCTTCCCCGTCCTGCGCGTCGTAGATCGCGTCGATGTCGCTCCACTTGAGCCCGGCGTCGTCCAGCGCCGCCCGTATCGAATCGACTTTGACGTTCATCGCCGAGACTCCCGGAGCCACCCGCAAGGGGTACTCGTGAATGCCGACGATCGCCGCCGCCCGTTCTTGCGCCATCGTTCCTCCTCGATCGCGATTGCGGTGGAATATGCGCCTGCTGTCGTTTGCGCCAGCGCCCGCGCGTCCCGTACGGTGCGCGCGTGCGCGTCGCGCTCATCGCCGACACCCATCTCCCCTCGCTCATCCGTCAACTTGATGAGCTCGGATCGGGCCCGCGCGAGCTGCTCGCGACAGCGGACCTGATTCTACACGCAGGCGATGTCACCGCACCGAGCGTCCTCGACTGGTGCGAGGCCTTCGCCCCCGTCCTCGTCGCCCAGGGCAACAACGACATTTTCGAGGACCGCCGCCTCGCCCACCGCCAGATGCTCGACCTCGAAGGCTGGCGCCTCGGCATGACCCACGAGCTCCGCCCCGAGTCCCGCCCCATCCCCGTCCTCCTTAAGGAGGGGCTCGGCGGCGAGCGGGTCGACGTCCTCATCGCGGGCGACACCCACGTCGAACGCCTGGAGTACCGCGACGACGTCCTCTTCGTGAACCCCGGCAGCCCCACGCTGCCCCACCACAAGGAGTACCGCCTGGGCACGGCCGCCATCCTCGACATCGAGCGCGACCGCATCCGTGCCGAGATCCTGCTGCTCGGTCAGACCGAAGGCTCCCCCAACCCCGGCACCGCCAGCACCCTCGAAATCGTCCGCGAGAACGGACGCGTCAGGGTAGTGGAATGACGGCCGAAGCCCGCGTCACCCACATCAACGTCTCCAACGGCGGCGTGCCCAAGCTTCCCATTCTCAGCGCCGTCATCGGGACGCTCGGCGTCGAGGGCGACCGCCAGGAAAGCACCGAGTTCCACGGCGGCCCCGAGCGCGCCCTCTGTCTCTTTTCCCTGGAAATAATCGAAGCCCTGCGGGCCGAGGGTCACCCCATCGAGCCCGGTACCGCCGGCGAGAACATCACCATCACCGGCCTCGATTGGGACGCTGTCGGTCCGGGAACACGAATGCGCCTCGGCGAAGCCGTGCTCATCGAGATCACGCGCCATACCGCGCCCTGCACCAAGATCAGCGCCAACTTTGAGGACGGCGACTTCAACCGCATCAACCAGAAGACCAACCCCGGCTGGAGCCGCGCCTACGCCCGCGTCCTCGAGGGCGGCCCCCTCCTCCCCGGCGACGCTGTCGAGCTTTTGCCCCCGGGTTAGCCCCCCCGGCTGAACCACGACGGCGGCACGGCCACCGGCAGCATCCCAAAATCCTCCGCCAGGATCCCCTCCAGCTCGCTCGCCGAGCGGATCGCGTGCCGCTCCATCTTCCCCTCGCGGGTGGTCATCAGGAGTCCCCGCGCCGCCGTGATCCGCCCCCCGCCCTCCAGCGGCCGCGTCACGATCCACCCCTTCGTGAACTGCGAGTTCACAGAGGTTGTGTGGAAGGCCAGCATCGGCAGGAACCCCGCCGCCGTCCTCGGCGCCGAGCGGAAGTGGTACACCACCTCCCGCTCCGCCTCCTCGTTCGCCTGGAACTCCACCTGCCACGCCTTCGCCGAGTCCGCCCGTGGTTGGTCGGGTGGCTCCCCGTCCTCGCGACGCACCACTCGGTACGCCCCGCCACGCTCCTGCGGAGCCCAGCTCCCGTCCCAGGGCAGCGGCTGCTGGAACGTCTCGCCGTTGCCCACGTCCGCGATCCAGTCCTGGTCTGGCATGGCGACTCGCAGCGTCATGTGGTCGAAAGGCGCCCCGAAGCCGCCCTCCCGCCGCCGCATCTGCCCCTCCAGCACATCCACCTCGAATCCCAGCCCCCGCAGCGCCGCCGCCAGCAGCAGGTTGAGTTCGTAGCAGAACCCGCCCCGGCGGCGGGCGACCATCTTCGCCACCAGGTGCGCCGTTGCGAACGAGTACCCCCGTCCCAGGTGGATGTCGAGGTTCTCGAACGGAATCGAAAAGTGGTGCGCCCGGTGGACCACGCGCAGGCCGTCTTCGTCCGCCGCCGGACGTCTGTCCAGTCCGATTCGTTCCAGGTATGCGTCCAGCGTATCGCCCCCAAGGGCTTCAGCAGGTTGCTGCAGCAGGTTGCCAGCCCTCGGTTCGGATGGCGATCATGCTCCGAGCGCGGGGGGCGGTTGTCAAACCGGTCATACTGGGCGCGCTGGCAGGCGCATGACCACCACTGAAGACCAGTTCGCCGAGATCGACGGCTTCGAGCTCCGCTACCGCCTCTACGGCAGCGAGGACGCCCCCCTTGCCGTCATTGGCCACGGCATCTTCTCCTCCCTCGACCAGTACGCCGACCGCCCCGCGGGCCTCGACCTGCTCGCCGGCCGTTACCGCATCCTCCTCTACGACGCCCGCGGCCACGGCGAGTCCGAGGGCCCCGAGCAGCCAGAGGGCTACTCCTGGCAGGCCCTCGGCGAGGAGATGCTCGCTCTCGCCGCCCTTGCCGGGGAGGACCGCCCCGTCCTCGGTGGCGCCTCCATGAGCGCCTCCGCCGCCCTCTGGTGCGCCATCGAGCGCCCCGAGGCGGTCCGCGCGCTCGTGCTCATCGCGCCCCCGCCCCTCGGTCCCCGCGAGGACCGCGACGAGTCCGAGACGCAGGCCCTCCAGATGCTCGCCACCCTCGCTGGCGCCGTCGACTCCTTCGGCCTCTCCGGCACCGCCGACATGGCCGCCAACATGCCCGCCTTCGCCGCTGCCGCCGGCCCCCGGGGGACCGAGATCCTGCGCTCCCAGAACCCCCGCACCATCGTCCCCATCATCCGCGGCCTCCACGAGCACACCCCCCGCGACCCCGCCGAGTACGCCGCCATCGGCGTCCCCGTCGTCGTCTTCGCCCACCCCGACGACGCCCTCCACCCCGTCCGCTCCGCCAACCTCCTCGCCGAGCACATCCCCAACTGCCGCCTCCACCTCGGCCCCGAGCGCGACTTCTGGCAGAACAACCCCGCCGAACTCGCCGAGAAGATCATCGCCTTCCTCGACGACGTCCTCTAGCCACACCGCGCTCCGCGCTCGCTATCATCCGGCGTGAATTCCCCGCGAGGAGAAACTCCATGACCGCCTTCGACGAGCCAATCGCCCACCATCTCGGCTGGGCCGTCTACGACGCCGACGTGACCGCCGCCCGCTACGAGCAGATGCTCGGCGCGAAGTTCAAGCTCCAGCCCATCTACGAGCTGCAGGACATCTACAACCGCCCCGCCAAGCTCAAGGTCTACTACGGCGCCTTCGCCGGCATCGCCATCGAGATCATCGAACCCTTCGAGGGCGAGACCCCCCACGCCACCTTCCTCCGGGAGCACGGCGAGGGCATCCAGCACCTCGGCATCTGGGTTCCCGACGTGAAGAAGGCGACCGCCGACATGATTGCCAAGGGCGCCCGGCTCACCTGGGTCTACGCGCAGGAGGACCACGACCCCGAGGCGTTCAACGCTGCCGCCCAGCTCACCGTCGCCTCACCCGTCGAGGAGCTCATGGAGGCCGTCCCCCAGAACGGCCTCAGCTACCTCGACATCAAGGAAGGCGGCACGACCATCGAGCTCCTTGGCCCCTTCGTCCACGACGTCATCTACCGCGGCGGCCCCCTCGAGGGCATGGAGGAATGGATACAGGCCTTCCCACCCCTCGACGACTAGCGCGAACGCCCTGGCGTTTAGTCCGTCGCCGCCACCCACTCCAGGACCATGTCCCGCGCCGCCTCCCCGTTGACCTCCACCCGCACGCCGAAGCGGTTGACCAGGTAGGTCGGGCCGGTCACGACCCCGTCCCGCGTGACCGCCTGCACCTCGACCTCGAAGCCCGCCGCCTCCAGCCGTGCGATCTCGGCCAGCGGGTCGGCCGCCAGCACACCGATGTGGTGCAGGCCGCCGTCGGCCATCGCTGGGCTCCACACGCTCTCGCCGATCGCCTCGATCAGCTCGAAATACGGCGGGCCCTCCCGTGAGTAGGTCGCCAGCACGTTGTAGGAACGCAGCTCGCCGTCCTCGTGGATGTTCACCGGGAAAGCACGCGCTGGAGCCCATGTGAGCCCCATCTGCTCGCTCATCTCCGACATCGCCGGGGCCAGCTCCGGCACCACGATTCCCATGTGGTACAGGTTCTCGTAGGAGGCTGGTGAAAGCCCCCCGGTCATCGGATCGATGGCCACCCTAGCGGCCCTCCGGGTCCAGCCCCCGCTCCTCGCGCGCCTTGCGCATCCGCTCCGAGTCCGAGCTGAGCCGCGGACCCATCTCCTCCGCCGGCAGCTCGCCCCGCACCATCCGGTCCGCCTTCGACCCGTTGAACGTGATCCACTTCTCGGGCGTCACCTCGATCACGATCCGCAGGGGCGAGTCCAGCCGCTCGACGAACGCCGCCACGGCATCCGCGTCGTCGCCCAGCGCCTTCGTCGCGAGTGCGGGGTAGAACCAGTCCTTCGTCTCCCGGTCCTCGCGAACCACCGCGCGTCCCTTCGCCGTCACGGCCCCGCGCTGCTCGAAGTTGAACGCTACCATCGCGCTCACCGACACCGAGACGCGCGGGTCGCGCTTGATCGCCGCCACCCGGTGGCGGTTCGCCGTGCACGTGATCCAGAACTTCCCGTCCTTCCAGAAGAACTGGTGCAGCACCCCCACGGGCCACCCGTCCTTGGTGCCCCACATCAGCACGCACTCCCGCGCGTCCGTCAGCATCTCGTCGATCTCGTCGTCGCTGAAGGGGAAGATCGAGACGATCTCGTGGTCCTTCATCACCTCTGGCTCTGGCATCTCCGTCACCTCGTCGTGGTCTGTTCGTGGCGGCCCTGGGGGCCTCCGGCGGCTCGCGATGATACCCGTCCATCCCCGCCCTCGCGCCCCACACTCCCCTATGATGCGGAAGCCCCACCCCGACCAAGGATGTGCTGGTGGCTGAAGCAGCGGCCTCTCCCGACACCCCGCAACCCCTTGGTCTGCGCGACACCTTTCGCGCTGCCGGTGACGCGTTCCAGGATCGCGGCTTCGCCCGCTACTTCTGGAGCAACGCCCTCTTTTTCGTTGGTCAGGGGCTCATCCTGCTGGGGGCCCAGTGGCTGCTCAAGGAGCTCACCGACTCCCGCACCGTCCTCGGGCTGATGGGCGGTATCCACGCGGTCATCGTCATCGCGTTGTCCCCCTACGGCGGCGTCATCGCCGATCGCACGGCCAGACGCGACCTGTTGATCGCCGGACGAGTTGGCCTCGCTGGCGTCGCCATCGCCATGGGCATCGTCGTTGCCATGGGCGCCGCCCAGGTCTGGATTGTGCTCGTTGCCGTGGGATTCGAGGCGGCCTTCCTTGCTCTCAGCCAGCCCGCTACGCAGAGCTACGTCTACGACCTGGTGGGTCCCCGCCGCCTGCCCACGGCAGTTGCCCTGATCGCCATGGTGACGGGCGTGCTGGGAATAGCCGGACCCTCCCTGGGCGGCCCCCTTATCGCCACCGTCGGCGCCCAGGCGACCTACCTCATCGGTGGCGCCGGCTTCGTCATCGGCGCCATTCTCCTGCTGGCCATCCCCATCAGAGGCAAGACCGAGGTCGCCGTCGCCTCCACGCTCTCCTTCACCGCCGACATCGTCGAGACGGCCCGCCACCTCCGCCGCGACCGCCTCCTCGTCTGGATACTGATGCCCGCGACCTTCATCACCCTCTTCGCCGGCGCCATCCTCATTCTGCGGCCCGTCTTTGCCGACGATGTGCTGAATGTTGGCGCATCCGGCTTTGGCTGGCTCAATGCCGCCTTCGGCGCCGGTAGTTTCGCCGGCTCCATCGTCGTCGTGGCCCTCGGCGAGCGCCTCAAGTTGAAAGGGCTCACCTTGCTGATCGCACCCCTCGACTGGTGCGCCTGCATGATCGTCTACTCCATCTCCCCCTGGTTTGAGCTCACCCTGGCGGTGGAGTTCTTCATGGGGATCAGTTCGCCCTTCTGGATGGTCGCCATGATGACCATCCTCCAGATCCGCGTACCCGCCGAGTTGCGGAGCCGCGTCCTCGCCGTCTACTTCATGGTCCTGCAGTTCATGCAGCTCAACTGGGTCTATTCGGGCGCCCTCGCCGACGGCATCGGAGACCGGGAGGCGCTCCTCATCATGGGCGCCATCCCCTTTGGCCTCCTCATCCTCATGCTCATCTTCGTCCGCCCCCTCGTCACGCTCGGCAGCGACAGCAACCCCCTTGTGACCTGGACCCCGCCCGAGGGCGAACCTCCCGACCCCTCCTGACCCCGCCCGCTTCTGGCAGAATCGCCCCATGACTTCCACGCCGCTTCCCGACGTTCAAGCCCTCACCTTCGATGTCTTTGGCACCGTCGTCGACTGGCGCAGCACCGTGATTCGCGAGGTCACGGCCACGCTCGGGCAAGGCAAGGGCCTCGACGCCGACTGGGGCGCCTTCGCCGATCGCTGGCGCTTCGAGGGCTACGTCGGCGGCATCCAGGCCATCCGCCGGGGCGAGCGCCCCTTCACGACCGCCGATGCCCTCCACCGCGCCAAGCTCGACGAACTCCTCGGCGAGCTCGGCAACCCCCTTGACGAGGCCGAGGCGGCGGATCTGAACCGCGTCTGGCACCGCCTCGACCCCTGGCCCGATTCCGTCGGCGGGCTCCGGCGGCTCGGCACGCGCTTCATCGTCTCCACCCTCTCGAACGGCAACCTGGCCCTGCTCGTGAACATGGCCAAGCACTCCGGCCTGCCCTGGGACTGCTTCCTCAGCGCCGACCTGCTCGGCCACTTCAAGAGTGATCCCGAGACCTACCTCTCAGCCGCCCGCGCGCTCACCCTCGACCCCGCCCAGGTCATGATGGTGGCCGCCCACAAGCCCGACCTCGAGGCCGCTGGCGCCTGCGGTCTCCGCACCGCCTTCGTCCCCCGCCCCCGCGAGCACGGTCCGTCAGTGACCGTCGACCTCGAGCCCGACGATCGCTTTGACTTCAACGCTACCGACTTCCACGACCTCGCCGCGCAGCTGCGCTGCTGACTTCAGGTAGCGACACGGCTGAGTGAGGGGCTGCGGACAGCCCCTCACCCCTTGTCCGTGACCGCCGGCTAGCCCTCGTCCTCCGCGGACTCGTCCTCCGCTGCTTCCTCTGCTGGAGCGGGCGGCGTGTGCGCGCGCGTCTCCCACGACGCGAGCACGAGGTTCATGTCGTATATCTGCCAGCCGACTTCGGGCGTATAGCGCACCTTGTCGAAGTAGGTGCCCCGGTAGATACCGATGTTGCCTCCGGGTGAGAACTCGTGCAGCGCGTTCAGGTAGCTCTGCATCGTGCCGCCGCCGCCACAGCCCTCGTCGTCCGGCATCTCGTCGATCTCGACCAGCTGCGTGCCCAGCATGTGCTGCGTTGCCGAGAATGGGGCCAGCGCCGCCGCTACCTTGTCGGCCCAGTCGTCCGGCCCGACCCCCGTGAGCGCACCGCCCGAGGCCGAGATGGTGGCGTCCTCGGTGAAGATGCGCCGGTAGATGTTGCGGGCCATGAAGTGCTTGATCTCGGTCGAGAGCGGCTCGTCGCCCCCGAAGTGGTCGTGGTCCTTGCCCGCGCCGAGCAGGTCCGTCGCCTTGCCGTACATGCGGCGCAGCTCCGAGATCTGCGCCTTCGCGACCACCTCCTCGATGGCGGACGTCGATGCCGCCTTGCTTGTGCCTGTCGATGCGAGGAGCGCTGCCGAGCCTGCTGCCAGCGCCGCCCCTCCCACCATCAACTGCCGCCTCGAAATGGCCTTTCCGCTTTTCCGGGCTGAGAGCATCTGAACCCTCCTTCGTGGGTTGTGGCGAACATAGCCACGCGTCATAACCGCGTCAACGAGCCACGGTGGGGCTGGGTCGCCGGCAGGAGCCGCGCTGACCGTGCTTCTCAGGAAACCGAGCGGTCGTACAGCTCGATGAATTCGCCTGTTGGCCCGATGATCTGCGCGAATCCCGCCTCGCTCGGCGGGAAGAACCACGTCCCCAGCCCGCTCGACTCCACCCGCTCCGCGATCGCCTCCAGGTCGGCGTTCAGCAGCCGGAAGTGGTTCGACCCCAGGTACCGCTTCCCCGCCTCGGCCGGCGCCACCGGCGTCCCCTCTTCCACCACCAGTTCCACCCGCCCGCCGCCGCCCTGGAGCGCCCAGCGCTCGTCCCCAGTGCCCTGCGTCGAGAGCGACGTGAGCCGGTAGCCGAGCACCTGCTGGAAGAACCGCCACGCCCTTGCGAACCCGGACCGTGGGTAGTGGACAAGCGCGAACGGCTCGCCCCGCGTGAGCACGTAGCGCTGGCTGTCCAGCGTGAACGCCAGGCCGTCCTCTTGCGGGAGCGCCTCCGCCTCCGACCACGCCAGCCCCGGCGCCGCCTCGCGCATCGCCCGGTACGCCCCCTCGGGGTCGTCCGTCGCGATCCCGATCGTGAGGTCGCCCTGCGCTGGCTCGTCGCCCGGCCGGTCGAGGCGCGTTCCCTCCGCCGTCAGCTCCACGAGGTCGATCTGCTGACGGGTCGCCGGATTCTCGATGAACCATGTGCGGATCTCGTCGCCGAGCGTGGGCGCGATCATCTGGCCGATGGCGTCGCCATCCTCGTTCCGGTAGTTGCGGGGCTCGCTCGCGCCTCCCTCGATGGAGGTGAAGCCGATCGCCGCGACGGCCGCCGTCATCGCCTCCAGGTCGCTGACCGTTACGCCGTGGTGCGCTTGCGTCTCCGCCATGGCCTGCTCCTAGCTCCCCGGCGCCAGCGCCGCGATCTCGCGCAGGCTCTGCTCGCGCGAGGTGCCCGAGGCTGCGAACAGGTACAGCTCGCCCGTCGGCCCGTCCGGCCCGTGCGCGAGGATGTTCAGTGCCCCCTGCGCGATGTCTGCCGGCATCACCTCCGCCGGGCTGTCGTGCGTCGCTCGGAACATGGGCGAATCGGTTGCCCCCATGCAGAGGGCGTTCACCCGGATGTTGTGCGGCTTCAGCTCGACCGCCCACGTCTCCGTCAGCCGTGCCTGCGCGAACTTCGCCGCGTCGTAGCCCGTTGCTGCCGCCAGCCCCGTGATCAGGTGCCCCTCGTGCACGTGTTCAGTGATGACGTTGAGGATGTGACCGCCCCCCTGTGCCTGCATCGCCGGGACCGCCGCCAGCGAGCAGTAGTAGGTCCCCATCGTGCAGATGTCCATCGAGTCCTCGAACGCCCGCGCCTGCGACTCGTACGTCCCCGACGTGAGCGCCGTGTCGACCCAGATCGCCGCGTTGTTCACGAGGACGTCGACCCGCCCGAAGCGCTGCACGACGCTGTTCATCGCCCGCCGCACCTGCTCCTTGTCCGCCACGTCGCAATCGACGGCGAGTCCGTCCCGCCCGGTCGCCCGCACCTGGCGGATCGTTTCCTGGTTGCTGAGCGCGTCGATGTCGAGCGAGGCCACGTTTGCGCCCTGCTCCGCGAAGGCCACGGCGAACCCCCGCCCAATCCCCTCGGCCCCGCCGGTAACGACCGCCACCTGTCCTTCGAGCTGCATAATCTGCCCCCTTCTTCCTGAGCGAGCCGATTCTGAGCGATGCGCCAACGCTTTGCCACCGCGCCCGCACCGCTACAATCGCGAGATGGCCCTTTCCGGCAGCCCCCGGCCCGACTTCGACACCGCCCGCTTCTTCGACGCGGACCCGCAGGTGCTCGCCGATCCCCACCCCTTCTACGAGGCCGCCCGCGACCGCGGCCCTATCGTCCGTGAGCCGCACTACGGCGTCTTCGTCGTGACCCGCTACGCCGACATCCTCGAGGTCTCGCAGCGCACGGACGACTTCTCCGCCGCCGTCTCCGCCTACGGCCCCTGGGCGGTCGACGTGCTCCCCCAGCGCCCCGAGGGCTGTCCTTTCGGCGAGGCCGACGTGACCGGCGAGTTGGAGACGTGGCGCGAGGAGACGCCCTTCGGCTTCATCCCCGTGCTCACCGCCGACCCACCCCGCCACACCGACCTCCGCTCCGTCGCCAACCGCCTCTTCACCGCCTCCCGCCAGCAGGAGATCGAACCCCGCCTGCGCGAGATGGCCGAAGAGATGGCCGACGACTTCGCCTCCGCCGGCGAGGTCGAGTTCGTTTCGCAGTTCTCCTCGCTCTACCCGTTCTTCGTCATCACCGAGCTGTTCGGCATCCCCCGCGAGGAGCAGGACCGCCTGCGCGAGCAGTTCCGCCAGCGCAGCGCCGCCGGGGTGACCTCGCGTCCCGAGCAGAGCGACAACAGCGCCATGCGCGATCGCATTCGCAACGAGCGCGCCCCCGGCGCCGGCCCCGACTCCCTCACCCCCAACGACCGCCAGTTCCTCGACTACATGCGCGACCGTCGCGCCCACCCCCGGTCCGACATCCTCACCCAGATCGCTACCGCCCGCTTCCGCGACGGCACCCTGCCCGAGCTGGAAGAGCTCGTCGAGGTCTCCAGCGTCGTCTACGGCGCCGGCAACGGCACCACCACCGACCTGCTCACGAACGCCATGCAGCTCCTCGCCGAGCAACCCGACCTCCAGGACCGCCTCCGTGAGAAACGCGCCGAGATACCCGCCTTCATCGACGAGGTCCTCCGCTACGCCTCGCCCGTCCAGGGCTTGTTCCGCTACGCCAAGCGCGACGCCGTCGTCGACGGTGTCGAGATCCCCGCCGGATCGGTCGTCTGGCTCGTCTACGCCGCCGCCAACCGCGACCCCGAGCGCTTCGACGAACCGGCCGCCTTCGATCCCCACCGCGAGAACGCTCGCCACAGCGTCGCCTTCGGCCACGGCCCCCACTTCTGCCCCGGCCAGCCCCTTGCTCGCCTCGAAGGCCGCCTCGCCTTCGAAACGCTCCTCGCCCGTATGGACGACATCCGCATCGATTCCGCCCGTTTCGAGCCCCGCTGGCCTGCGTGGTACGTTGTCCGCGGCCTCGAATCGCTTCCCCTCACGTTCAGGCCGCTCCAGCCATGAGCACAGATACCGAAAGCTGGTTCGCTGCGAACCGACGCCACTGGGACGAGCGCGTCCCCATCCACCGGCGCACGCCCTTCTACGATGTCGAGGGCTTCCTCGCTGGCAGGAACGTGCTCGAGCCTGGGGAGATCCCGGAAGTCGGCGATGTCGCTGGCAAGTCGCTGCTCCACCTCCAGTGCCATTTCGGCATGGACACCCTTTCCTGGGCCCGCCTCGGCGCGAACGTCACCGGCCTCGACTTCTCCCCGGAAGGCGTAGCCGCCGCCCGCCAGCTTGCCGCCGAGACCGGTATCGAAGCCGAGTTCGTCGAGGCCAACGTCTACGACGCCCCTGAAGCCCTCGGGGGCCGCACCTTCGATATCGTCTACACCAGCCGCGGCGTCCTCACCTGGCTGCCTGACATCCCCCGCTGGGCCCAGGTCGTCGCGACCCTGCTCGAGCCCGGCGGCTTCCTCTACCTGCGCGAGGGCCACCCCTTCGCCCACGTCTTCGACGACGAGGCCGAGAGCGGCTTCTCCGTGCGTTACCCCTACTTCCACGGTCCCGACCCCGACCGCTGGGACGACCCCGGCACCTACGCCGACCCCACCGCCGTCACGGTTGAGAACGAGACCTATGAGTGGAGCCACCCCATCGGCTCGATCGTCACGGCCATCGCCCAGGCCGGCCTCGTTATCGAGTTCCTGCACGAGTTCGACCACCTCTGCTGGGAAGCCTTCCGCTGGATGGAACCCGGGGAGAATCCGGGCACGTGGGTGCTCCCCGGCCACCGCGACAGCATCCCCCTCGCGTACTCGATCCGCGCCCGCAAACCCGAGTAGGCGCCCGCCCGCCCCCACCGCCCCCCCCCCGCTCCCCCGACCCCCCCCCGCAACCCCGAGGGGCCCCCCCCCCCCTCCCCCCCCCGCCGTGAAGGCCACGGATACCCGCCCGATCGGACGCACCTCCCTCGAAGTCACCTGCCTCGGGCTCGGCGGCGTCTTCCTTGCCCGCGACGCCCCCCGCAGCGAAGCCGAGGCCCTCATCGACCGCGCCCACGAGACCGGCGTGCGCTACTTCGATACTGCCCCCATGTACGGCCTCGGCGAGAGCGAACGCCGCTACCGCAATCCCCTCGCCCGTCTCGATCGCTCCGAATTCGTGCTCTCGACCAAGGTTGGACGCCTCCTCCAGGAGGATGTCGGCGGCGAAGAACCGTGGCACTTCGACTTCACCCGCGACGGCGTCCTGCGCTCCTTCGAGACCAGCCTCGAACGGCTTGGCCTCGACCGCGTCGACATCCTTCTCGTGCACGACCCCGACGACCACGCCGATCAGGCCATCCGCGAGGCCTTCCCCGCCATCATCGAGCTGCGCGAGCAGGGCCTCATCGGGGCCATCGGCGCCGGTATGAACCAGTGGGAGCTGGAGTTGCGCTTCGCCCGCGAGCTTCCCCTCGACTGCTTCCTCCTTGCCGGGCGTTACACCCTGCTCGAGCAGACCGCCCTCGCCGAGTTCCTCCCCTACTGCGAGGCGAACGGCATCAGCGTCATCGCTGGCGGCCCCTACAACAGCGGCATCCTTGCCTCCGACCTCGACGCCGCCGCCAGCTACAACTACCGCACCGCGCCCCCGCAGATGCTCGATCGCGCCCGCGCCATCAAGGCCGTCTGCGACCGCCACCGCGTGCCCCTCAAGGCCGCCGCCCTCCAGTTCATCCTCGCCCACCCCGCCGTCGCCGCCGTCATCCCCGGCGCCGCCTCCGTGGCCGAGGTCGAGGAGAACGCCGGCATGGTCGAGACCCCCATCCCTTCCGCCCTCTGGCCCGAGCTGAAAGACGCCGGCCTCCTCGATCCCGCCGCCCCCGTCCCCGCCTGACCCCGCCGCCCCGCGTACGATGCCGCCGGGAGGCCAGCCAAACAATGTCACCCACCGTCTCGCGCGTCCTCGTCGAGAAGAACGTCGCCATCCCCCTCCGCGACGGCGTCGTCACCTACGCCGACATCTTTCGCCCCGCCGAGGGCGACCCCGTGCCCGGCATCATCACCCGCACCCCCTACGACAAGGAGGTGTTCGCGGCCGCCGCCCTGCCCATCATGCCCTCCGCCCTCAAGCTCGCCGAGCGCGGCTACGCCGTCGCCGTCCAGGATGTCCGCGGCCGCTTCTCCTCCGAGGGCGAGTTCAACCCCTTCGTGAACGAGGCCGCCGACGGCTACGACTCCGTCGAGTGGCTTGCCGCCCAGCCCTGGTGCGAGGGCGGTGTCGCCGTCTACGGTCCCTCCTACGTGGGTGCGACAACCCTGCTCGCCGCGAAGGCGAAGCCGCCCTCCCTCAAGTGCGCCATCCCCATCATCACTGCCGACGACTATTACGACGGCTGGACCTACCAGGGCGGCGCCCTCCAGCTCGGATTCACCACTTTCTGGGGACTCGGGCTTGCCGCCGCCCAGGCCCTCGGCCGCGACCGCGGCCTCGATCCCGACCACCTCGCCGCCGCCGCCCAGGCCCTCCTCGACCCCCACGAGACCGCCCGCACGCGGCCCCTCGCTGCCATGCCCGGCCTCTCCCAGCCCGCCCTCGCCCCCTGGTACCGCGACTGGATCGGCCACAACCGCCGCGACGACTACTGGGAGGCCCTCCGCCACTCCGATGACTACTCCCGCTACGAGATCCCCATGTATCACGTGGGCGGCTGGTTCGACATCTTCGGCATCGGCACCGTCCGCAACTTCCAGGGCATGAACGCCGCCTCCCCCGCCGCCCACCACCTCCTCATGGGCCCCTGGTCCCACGCCTACTACGACCGCTACCTCGGCGAGCGCGACTTCGGCCCCACCGCCGCCGCCGCCATGTCCGGCGCCGTCCTCGACTACAACCGCTTCCTCGACCAGCACCTCAAGGGCGCCGCTGCCGACCTCCCTGCCGTGCGCTACTTCCTCATGGGCGCGAACGAGTGGCGCCAGAGCGAGCAGTGGCCGCCCTCCGAGGCGAAGGCCGAGAGCTGGTACCTGCACAGCGGTGGAAACGCCAACAGCGCCCGTGGCGATGGCGCCCTCGTGACTACTCCGCCTCCCGGCGACCAGGTCCCCGACCGCTTCTTCTACGACCCCCTCCGCCCCGTCCCCAGCGAGGGCGGCCCCACCCTCCACGCCGGCATCGGCCTCCCCGGCCCGCGCGACCAGTCCTGTATCGAGGCCCGCGACGATGTGCTCTGCTACACCAGCGACCCGCTCGAAGAGCCCCTCGTGGTCGCCGGACCCGTCAAGGTCGTCCTCTGGACCGTCACCGACGCGCCCGACACCGACTTCACGGCCAAGCTTGTCGACGTCCAACCCGACGGCCGCCCCGTCTCGGTCTGCGATGGCATCATCCGCGCCCGTTTCCGCGACTCGCTCAGCGAGCCTTCCCCCGTTCCCGAGGGCGAGCCCGCCCGCTACGAGATCGACCTCGCCAGTACCGCCATCGTCTTTGCCCCCGGCCACCGCATCCGCATCGAGGTCTCCTCGTCGAACTTCCCCCGCTTCGACACGAACCCCAACACCGGCGGCCCCCTCGCGACTGAGACCGAGATCTGGCCCGCCCTCCAGTACGTCCTTCACGACGAAGCCCACCCCTCGGCGCTGGAGCTCTGCGTCCTCCCCGAGTAGGGGGAGAGCGCCCCGGGCCTGCCCCCGCGCGCCGGCCACCTCACCCCACGGCGTGGGTGCGTCTGCAGGCTGGTACTATCCGCGACGCGCGGGCGTCCTGGTGCGAGGAGATGCGACATGCCGTTGCGCCAGGGACTCGATCGCCGGGCGGCGGAGTGGGTGGACGCGGGGATCGTGTCGGCCGATCAACGGCAGGAAATCCTCGAATTCGAAGCGGCGGCGGCAGGTCACAGGTACCGCGTCGTAACGATCCTGGCGGTGCTTGGGGCTGCACTCGTCTTTCTCGGGCTCGTGCTCGTGATCTCGCAAAACTGGGATGAAATCGGGAAGCTGCCGAAGCTGGCGACGGGGATAGTGCTGCTGATCGCCTGCTACAGCGGCGGGTACTGGCTGCGAAACGGACCGTTCGGGCTGGTGCGCACTGGCGAGGCTTTGCTGCTCCTCGGGGTCGGCGTCCTCCTCGGCAACCTCGCCCTGATTAGCCAGCAGTACCACATCGAGTTCAATCCCGCGCCGCTGCTCTTGCCGGTGCTCGCCGCCGCGATTGCGCTGGCCTACCTCTTCGTCTCGCGCAGCCACGCCTTTGTCGCGGCGGTGCTGTTCACCGTCTGGCTGATCGCGGAGAGCCAGCGAAGCGGCTCCCCGCTCGAAGCTGCGGGAGAGAACACGCTGTTGCTGCTCCTTGGGGTTGGCTCGTGGCTCGTCGTCCTTGCCGCGCTCCAGAGGCGCGGCCTCTACGCGTCCCTCTCGCCGCCCTTCGAACTCGTCGGCGGCATCCTGATCGCCGCCGCTGTGTATCTGCTGGGCTTCTACCGCCACTTCGGCATCGAAAGCGCCGTACCCGTCGTCCCGGCCATCCTCCTCCTGCTGGCGCCGATGTGCTTCGTCGCTCTGGCCCTGTTTGCGACCGCTATCCGCGCCGAAGCGCAGCTCGGTTGGCCGCCGATCGCCGATCGGCTGCGACCACCGCTCCTGCTGGGTCTGGTCACGCTGCTGCTGCTCCTGATCTGGACGGTTGCGGCGGCCCTCAACCCCCGGGGTGGCGCTGAAGAGACATTCATCCTCACCACGCTTGGTTATTGGCTGGGGGCGTGTCTGCTGACCGCTTCCATGGTCTGGCTCGGGCTGGTGTCGCGGCGCGAGTCCTGGGTCAACACCGCACTCCTCTTCCTCGGCCTGTTCATCCTCTCGAGATACTTCGACCTCTTCAGCGACTACTCCCAGACCGGCGCAGTCTTCGCTGGCGCCGGCGTCCTGTTACTCGCGCTTGCGTTCCTGTTTGAGCTGAGCCGCCGCCGGCTGAGCCGGCGCATGGAGACCCCGGCAGGTGACGCTCCGGTGGGACGCTGAGGTGCGCGCACTCATCAGGAGACGCCGCCTCGCAGTGTTCAGCCTCATCGTCGGGCTTCAGGTGGCGCTGGTGCTCGGGGTGATCTTCGTCGAGGAAGGTCGACAGACAGGCGTCGACATCGTGCTCGAATCCATGCCCGTCGACCCGCGCGATCCTCTTCGTGGCGACTACGTGATTCTCAGCTACCGCGCCGAACGGCTGGATGGCCTCGCTGGCGCCCGCCCGCGAGCCGGTGAGGAGATCTACGTCGTCTTCGCGCAGCAGGGCCGTTACTGGGAGCCCATCACCCTCCGCGACCGGAACCTGGATGAGGACGGGTGGGACCGCGGATGGGTTGCGATCCGCGTGCGTGTCGTTGATGAGTCGCCCCTCCGCGTCGAGTATCCCAATCTCGGCGAGTACTTCGTCCCCCAGGGTACCGGTGTGCTGCCGTCGCTTCCGGATGTCCATGTTGTGGTCTCCCGCGATGGTGTCGCCCGCATCAAGTATCTCGAGGTCGACGGGGAGCGTTGGCCACGTGACTGACAGGGTTCGACGCGTGTGGTCTCCCACCGGTCGGGGTCGTGCCCGGGCGAACAGGACTACCGTGCCGTTCCCGCCAGCTCCCCCACGAGCTGCGTGAGCAGTTCCGGGTGGAGCGACCGTGCCGGCCATACAAACCCGTCCTCCCCGCCCGCACCCGCCCGCGCGTCCAGCGCCAGCGCCAGCGCCGGTGAGTCGGCTGTGAACGGCCACGTGAACACCGGTCCCACCCCCGCCACCGTCAGCCACCCGTTGACCAACGCCCCCAGCCGCTCCC